>ENA-ORBV01006482-ORBV01006482.1-microbial-mat-metagenome-genome-assembly--contig:-NODE-6482-length-20624-cov-5.027206_pt1 | contig 20624 bp, 13 predicted proteins | sample MGYA00237777_ERZ505514 | MGnify/ENA primary metagenome ERZ505514 (study PRJEB26160, sample SAMN06269048) | microbial mat metagenome | isolation source: Oligotrophic lake microbial mat | place... | reverse complement strand
CCGCTCATGCTTGCACAACTCACGCGCCACCGCGTCGACTGCCGCGCCCTGCTCCGACACGCCGCGCCATGCCTCGGCCTCTTCGCTACTCTCATCTCCGCCCTCGCCCCCACCCCAGCCGCCGCTCAGGCCCGCGGCGAAGCCCGCATCCGCTGGGAACGACTCTGTCAGATCCGGAAGGAGAAGTTCGACCACATCCTCCCCGAGGCCATGCGCGAGAATGGCATCGACATGTGGATCATCGCCCAGAAAGAAGGGCACAACGATCCGCTCTGGGAGCTGCTTGGCCGCGGCTACACGGGCACGATTGGCTACTACATCTTTACCGACAGAGGCGGCGACCAGATCGAACGCGCGGCGTTAGGCATCACCGATCACAACCGCGCGGCGTGCGGCGCCTACACCGTCGACTCGCCCACGGCCGACATCGGCGAGTTTGTCCGGTCGCGCAACCCCAAGCGCATCGGGCTCAACATGTCGGCCGAGATGGGGCTGGCCGACGGACTGTCACACACACTCCATACGCACATCGTGACGTCGCTCGGATCGACACTGGCGTCGCGCGTGGTGAGCGCGGAAAAGCTAATCTCCGACTTCAGCTCGCGCCGCACGGCGTCGGAGATCGTCGCCTTCGGCGAGGCGGGAGAGAAAGGTCGACAGATCGCCGAGCGTGCGCTCTCCAACGAGGTCATCACCCCGGGTGTGACCACGCTGTCCGATGTCGCCTGGTGGATTCAGCAGCAACAGTTCAACCAGCAACTCGGCACCTCGTTCGAAGTGCCGTCGGTGTATGTGACCGGCCCATCGGGAATCGAAGCGACGTCGACCGACCGCATCATTCAGCGCGGCGACATTATCATGCTCGACTTCGGGGTCGGCTACCTGACCATGTGGACTGACCAGAAGCGCATCGCCTATGTCCTGAAACCGGGCGAACTCAAACTACCGGCAAGCTTCCAGCGCGCTTTCGACAACGGGGTCAAGGTGCGCGACGTGATTCACCGGACGACACGGCCCGGACGCACCGCGCAGGAGATGATGGACATTCTCACCGCGTCGATCGCGAAGACCGGCATGCTCCCCATGCGCGGCTTCAACCAGACGCGGGACGACGCGTCGGTGGAGTTCATCATCGGCTGTCACTCGGTAGGTGATTGGGGCCATGGCATCGGACCCTCGATGGCCTTCTTCAACCCCGGCCGCCTCACGTATCAAATGCGCCCCACCAACCTCTTCTCGATCGAACTCTTCGCATATACCCCGATTCCCGAATGGGGCGGACGGAAGCTGCGCATCCCCCTCGAAGACGACGGGATGGTGACCGCCCGCGGCGTGGAGTGGGTCTACCCCATCAATCCGGGCATCATCCTGATCAAGTAGTTCACGGCTTTCGTTTGCCCCACAGCGGTGGCGGGGGCTCGGGCATGAGCGTGACGGGTTTGGCTTGCAGCTGCTTGAGCGCTTCGCGCACGGCGCTCTCGAGCTGCGGGTCGCGCCCGGCGATGACGTCTTTCGGCATGTTCTCCACGTCGATGTCGGGCCCCACCCCTTCGTTCTCCACGGCCCACTTGCCGTCCTTGCCGAAAAAACCGCCCCGCGGTGCAATCATGGTTCCGCCGTCGATGAGGGCCGGCGTGTCCCACGTTCCCACCAGCCCACCCCACGTCCGCTTGCCGACCAGCGTGCCGATGTTGCGATGCTTGAACATGTAGGGCATCAGGTCACCACCCGAGCCGGCCATCTCGTTGATGATCATAACCTTCGGACCCCAAATGCCGGCAGCAGGGCTGGTGAACGGCTTCCGGTCCCCCTCGCGATTGTTGAAGTATCCATCGAAGTCTCGCTGCAGAATATCGATGATATAGTCGGCCGCCGATCCGCCGCCGTTGTAGCGCTCGTCGATAATGGCACCCTGCTTGTCCTGCTGCGCAAAATAGTAGCGATTGAACGACGTGTAGCCTGGCTGCCCCGTATTTGGGACATACACGTACGCCAACCTGCCATTGGACAGCGAATCGACCGTGCGGCGATTCCCCTCCACCCACGCCCGCTGCCGAAGTCCCTGCTCGTTGGCCACCGGAACCACCAGCACCCGGCGTGCCCCCGCCATGACCGGTGCGGCATTCACGTGCAGCACCGTCTGCCGGTTGGCCGTGCCTTCGAGCAACCGATAGATGTTGTCGGGGGCGCGTAGGTCGGCGCCGTCGATCCCGACCACGTAGTCGCCCACCTTCACGTCGATTCCGGGACCACTCAGCGGAGCGCGCAGCTCCGGGTTCCAGCTTTCGGCGTCGTAGATGCGCGTAATGCGATAGCGACCATTCTCAATCGCGAAATCCGCGCCTAACGCGCCCACATTCGACGGTGGAATCTCCGGCAGGTCGCCGCCGCGCACGTACGAGTGCCCGATGGCCACTTCGGCGCCGGTCATGTCGAGCAGGTAGTTGAAGTCTTCGCGATGGGCAACGTGGGCGACCATCGGCTCGTACATCGCCTTCACCTTGGCGTAGTCGGCGCCTTGCATGTTGCTCACATACAGATACTCGCGCTGGTTCCGCCAACCTTCGGCAAACATCTGCTTGAACTCGGCGCGCGGATCGACCAGCATGCGAATGTTGCTCGTCAATCGTCCCTGTGCCGCCGTGGGGACCGGACCGTCCGTATTCACGATCGCCATCGCCGCCTGCGGGCCAGCGCCACGCCACAACAGCTTCTTGCCGTCTGCCGAGATGGTGTACTGCGTCACGTCCGTGGCGAAGACGCCCGCCTTGCGCTCTTTGAAGGAGTAGCGATGCAGCGTCTCACCGCCCCCACCCGCCCCACCGCCGCCAGGTGCAGCGGTCGTGCCGCTTGCGGCCACATTCTCGATGAAGAAAATGGTGCCGGCCGACCCTGCCTTGAGCTGCACGTAGTCGCGTGGTACCAGACCTAACGAGAGCACGCGCTGATTGAGCCCGTCAAAGTCGATGCTCACCGGAGCGGCGGCCAGCCGAGCCGCACCGTTGCCGGCCGGATTGGATGCGGCGCTCGGCGTGGGTCCGACCGGCGAAACGCCGGATACATCGGGGCGGGCGTTCGCATCCCCTTCGTCGTCGCTCTCCGGCGCCAGCGGCGACGGATCGGACTTGCGCAGCACCGCCACATAGATCGCCCGCGTGACGGGGTGATCGTACGACGACATGTCCAACCAACCGGTGCGCGGACCGTAATCGGTCGATGCAACCCAGTAGAGATACTTTCCGCTCGCGTCGAAAGCGGGCCAGGTGGCGTCGGCCATTCCATCGGAGAGCTGGCGCGCGACACCGCTCTGCACGTCATATACGAAGATCGCCCGGAAGAGCGACGGAAGCCGTTTGGCGTAGGCGATCCAGCGCGAATCGCTACTCCAGACCGGGTTGATCGAGCGGTCGGGCTGCATATATGGATCGGCGTCAATCTTCGTCGACCGCCCCGTTCCCACGTCCGTCACCCAGAGACGGAGGTGCGCATCGGTATAGAGAATCTTCGAACCATCCGGCGACCAGGCCGGCGTGTAGTAGAACGACGGCTCCGGAAGATCGATGACGCGTGGAGGGGTAAGCCCGTCCTGTAACTCCAGCACGAGCTTGTAATCGCCGCTGGCATCGGAGAAGTAAGCCACCGACTTCCCGTCGGGTGACCACGACGGCGTGCGCTCCGCGCTGCCCGACGAACGCGTCAGGTTGCGCCAGTCCCCCTTTTCGGCGGGAATCGTAAAGATCTCGCCACGCGCTTCTATGGCCGCGCGCTTTCCGGTAGGGGAGAGTGAAAGGTTGGTGATTCGGTTCCCGACATCCTTCCACTGTGCCGTGAGCCACGGGAAATCGCCGCGTACCGTGATGTCGATTCGCTTCGCCTGCTTTGTGCGCGGATCGAGCAGGTGGAGGTAGCCCCCCTGTTCGAAGACCACCATGCCACCGCCGGCGTCCACCGCCTTCACGTCGAAGTCGGTGAACTTGGTGAGCTGCTCCAACCGCTTCGTCCGGGCCTCGTACGACCAAATATTGTGTACGCCATCGCGATCGGAGGCGAAGTAGACCACGTCGCCAATCCAGACGGGATCGATGTCCTTCGAATCGGTCCAGGGCGGAGACTCGATCTCGTGCGTCGTCATGTCCATGATCCAGATGGCCCGGTTCTGTCCACCGCGATAGTTCCGACGCTCATCGTCCCAGGAATTGTTCATCCGGTAGGCGACATGCTTGCCATCGGCGGCGATTTTCCCTTGCCAGGCGCGAGGCATGGGGAGAGCTGTTTCCACATCGCCCTCCGCGCTAACGCTCCAGAATTTGGGAGCCCCGTTAGGCGAGGCGCGTGCCGAAGCGAAGACGACGCGTTTGCCATCAGGTGTCCATCCCTGGGTGATGTCGGCGCCCGGATGCCAGGTGAGGCGTTTCGGCTCGCCCCCGTCGGAGGCCACCACATACACGTCGGAGTTGCCACCGTATTGCCCGCTGAAGGCGATCCAGCGTCCGTCGGGCGAAAACTTCGGGTTTCCGGTCGCCCCCTGGAAGCTCGTCAGTCGCCGAGCGTCTCCCCCATCACGCGCGACGACCCAGAGGTTGTTGGCGTGCGAAAAGGCGACTTGGGTGGCACTAACGGTCGGCTGCCTCAGCAGACGCGTCTGCGCATCGATTGCGGAGGCGGAAGCGACGAGCAGCGCCGCGGCGAGGAAGCGTCGAAACAGGCAAGACATGGAAAATCGCAGGGTGCGGGAGATGCCACCGGTCACGCGGACCAGCGATGGCCGGCATCATGTTCGTACCCTCGTCCGTACGTGCAAGCGAACGCGAGTGCTGATACCCCCCGTATGCGTACCCATGAGCGGCTTAAACGAAAAGCGGGAGGGCGCCCCCCGGCACCCTCCCGCCTTTCAGATCAGTCCCCATCAGTTCCGTATCTGCTCCCCATCAGCTCCCCATCAGGTCCCATCAGTTCCCCATCAGTTCCCCATCAGTTCCCATCAGTTCCCATCAGTTCCCATCAGTTCCTCGCGAAACAACGCGCCAGATAGTCGTTGACTCCCGCCCTACTACCCTACCAACGCCCACCCTTCGCTCGACGTTCGCAAATGTCGCGAATGCGTTCGCGCTCCCAACGATCGTCGCGGCGGCTGTCGAAGCGATCCCAGCGAGCTTGGAACAGGAGATCCTCTTCGCAGTTCCCATACACACGCCACTGCAGACTGTTCCAGTGACGCGTGCGTTTCTCGAAGTCACGCTGACGGCGTTCGAAGTCGCGAAGGTCGTTGTTGCGTCCCCATCCATAACCGCGTGAATCGTTTCGAGCGCGTCGGTACTCAGCACGATCCCGATCCCGGTCGCGATCATTGTCGCGTGCACGATCCCACTCCCACTTCCCATCACGACCGCGCGATCTGTTAGCCTCAGCGCGCGCCTGCTCACGCTCGCGGTCGCGGGCGTGGTCACGAGCGTGTGCACTCGCGTGATCACGAGCTGGATTTTGCGCTTGGTCACGAGCTTGATCTCGCGCCTGGTCACGAGCTTGATCTCGCGCCCGTCCACGCGCGCGATCGCGAGCCGACTCACCTACCCGGCCATTCGCCGAGTTGCGCTCGCGAATCATTCCACTTACACGCGAGCGGAGTTCACTCTCGTCCAGCTGCGCCCCTGCGACCAGTGGTGTCACGCTTAGGAGAGAGGCAGCGGTGAGAAAAGACAGGGTAGTACGCATGTGGTGCTCCTTGCGTTCGTTCAATCATACGTGAGTCCAACCCTCAGGAGCCCAAGGCCGCGCATCCGCGCCGTCGTCGCTCCCGGTGGCAAGGGTTGCACCATCGGTGCCACTGGAGAACCAAACGTGACGTACGAGCTAAGTCGTTGCTATTAGCGGTGTACGCTGATGCCACGACCAACGGCTCGCGGCGAGTGTAGCCTGAGGGGGACGCGCCACTGTCCGCGATTTTCCCTATCTCGACGAAGCACGCCTTTCGCGATCGATGTTGACCCGGCGCCGTCACTCGGCGCGTTCACCCGGCGCCTTCACCCTTGCTCACGACGCGCCAACCTCTCATACTCGAAGCGTTACGTACGGAGAGCATGTCCGGTAAAGGTCCGCCGCCGCCCGCCCGTCCCTGCGCATGACGCCCTCGTTTGGCCCCACTGTTGTACGCGCAGTCGGCGTCGCGGCACTCGCGGCGGTCACGTCGGCTGTGTACGCACAAGTTGCCCCGGCCGTGGTGCGCGGCGTCGTGTTCGACAGCATCTCCATGCGTCCACTCCGCGGTGCACGCGTACAGCTGGTCGCGCTTCCGATCGAGGGTGTACCCCGCATGGCGAGCACCGACTCCGCCGGCGCGTTCCTTTTCGACTCCCTTGAGCTGGGGTCGTACCTGCTGGGCTTTGCCCATCCGCGCCTCGATTCATTGGGGCTCGAGCCGTCACTTGTGCGCATCGATCTGCGCGCGCCGGGGACCATCGTTGCCCCGCTCTCCGTTCCGTCGAGCGCCACGCTCGTGCGGGTGGCGTGCAAGGCCGAGCTTCATACCGACTCCACAGGAATACTCCGCGGATTCGCCCGTTCGGCGCGAGACGGATTCCCCATTCCTCGCGCCCGCATCCGACTCGAGTGGCCGGAATACGTCGTTGGGCGCTCGGGCATGCAGCGCACCACCCGCGGCATCGATGCACAAGCGAACGAAGCTGGCGGCTACCTCATCTGCGGCGTCCCCGTCGGGACGACGATACTTGCCAACGCCTTCGCCGACGCCGATTCGAGCGGCATTGTGGAGTTGGAGATTCCCGGCAGCGCCTTGCTGCGCCGCGATATGTTCTTGGGCCGAGCTGGGTCGACCGTGGCTTCGTCGGCCGCTGACTCGACAGATCCAGGCACCGCCGCCCTCACCGACTCCACTTCCAGGGCTGATGGCCTCCCCGTCAGGCAGGCACCCGCGGGCGCGGCCGACCGTGCGTCGACGCGAACGGTGGGCGCGCGCGATGGTCCACGCATTCGCGGCTTGGTGTTGACGTCCAATGGCACAACGGTCGCAGGCGCGCGCATTCGTTTGTTAGGGAGTGTGGCGGAGGCGACCTCGAACGACGACGGACGCTTTGCACTTGCCGGCGTCGCAAGCGGGACGCAGATGCTCGACGTGCGCGCCTTGGGATACCTGCCCGGCAAGGTGGCGGTGGACGTGATGGGGACGGGTGAGGCCTACGTCAACATCGTACTCGACATCCTCGAAGCGGTAGGCGTCAACGGACTGACGCTGCTCGACACCTTGCGCGTACGGGGCGAGAACCGCCTCGGCGCTGCGGCGCTGGCCGTGCGCCGAGCCTTTGAGCAGCGTCGGCAGATCGGGGTTGGCTACTTTCTGACCGATTCCACGATTCGAGCCAAGACACCGCACCTCCCGTCCGAGCTTTTCCGAGGGATCCCGGGAATCACCGTGACCAGCGGAAGCGGCGGGCAGGGCGTCTACATGCGCGAGAGCGCCACGTTCAACGCATCGAAGGGGCTCTGCCTTCCTACCATCTTCGTGGACGGGGCCCGCGCCCCACGCGCGCCGGTAGACCAGATGGCGATTGTCTCCGACATGCGTGCCGTGGAGATCTACGCGCGGGGTGAGACGTCGCCCACGCAGTTCCAGACCTCGGACGGGTGCGGCGCGATCGTCCTCTGGACGAAGACGATGTGGGACGCCTCCCAACATCCGCCTCGGCGTTAGGCACGCGCGGCCGTGCGTCCGCCAGGACGTCAAGCACCCGACCCCTCCGCGACACGTAAGTGACACGTAAGTGACACGTAAGTGACACGTAAGTGACACGATCGCTCACCGCTGCTTCGTCCACACCACCCGCGTCGGGAGTGCCGCAACATTCACCACCCGCCCCTCCACCAGTACCGTCGTTAGCTTCCGAATGTTGTGAATGTCCGCCAGCGGATCGGCACCTAACAACAAAATGTCGGCAAACTTTCCCACCTCGATAGTGCCATACTGATCGAGGGCCTTGCTGGAAAGCGCACCGTTGCGCGTGGCGGCCACGATCGCTTCCATCGGCGTCATCCCGAGTTCTACCAACCCTTCGATTGCCGCAATGGAACCGGTGCCGGGGTCCTGCCATGCCGGTTTCGGATCGCGACGGAATTCCGGCGCCAGTCCGAGATAGTTGTCGGTGGCAATGGTCGTGATACACCCGCCGCGAATCAGCTTCCGCGCGTTCGCCCGGCGAATCGCCAATCCTCGATCACCGGCGTCGCGCCGCACCTCCGCGCTCGTGCGTTGGCGTTGCAACGTTCCGCGCGCCGTGGCCGAATCGACCTTTGCCTGACGAGTGGAATCCTCGCGGCGCACGCGCACGACGTACTCCTGCCACGGGGCGCCGGTCATCGTGTTGACGAGCATCGCGCAGACCACCTTGCGGTCCACGTATTCTTTCACGATTTCGTCGGAGATGGGGACGTCGAGCACTTCAGGGTGCTGCACCAGGTCGACGCCGGCACGCAGCGACATCAGAATGCCCTCGGGCGTGGTCGAGTGCGTCTCCGCCACCAGTCCGCGCGCATGCACGGCGTCCACGATCGAGGATTGCGCTCGCTCGGAGAAGCCGATGAACACGGGGAATCCGAAGTGCGACGTGCCACCGTACTTGAGAAAGTCTACTCCCCGATCCAGATAGCCATTGATGGCAGCGCCTAGCGAGTCGGGGCTCATGTTCACGAGTTCCTCGCCTGTGCCCTGCGCTATGGCGTCATTCATCTGCTCTTGGAAGAGGGAGAGATTCTCCTGCGGCCGACCGGTGAACGAGAAGGAGAAGGGGCCTCCCCACCCTACGATGTTGCCCGCCACGTACATGCGAGGCCCTGGCACCTCGCCACGCCGGATGGCATCGCGCGCCCCCTTGAGCGGTTCCAGCATTCCATAGGAGTCGCGCACCGTGGTGACGCCAACCTTGAGGTGCATCTGCGCGGCCTCGATGGCCACGTCGATAAAGCGGTCCTGGTAGCGGGCGAAATTTTCCAGCCCACTGTAGATGGACAAGTGGACGTTCGAATCGACGAAGCCCGGGGTAATCCAGCTCGCGGCCGCGTCGACTACCCGAGCCCCACGCGGGACTGGCGTGGAAGCGCTCGGCCCCACGGCCACGATCCGGCGTCCGCGCACAAGTATGGTGATGTCGGCGCGCGCGGGCGCACCGGTGCCGTCGATCAAGGTTCCGCCGACGATGGCGATCACCGAGTCGGGGGGCACCGCCGGACGCTGCGCGCCTAACGGGGACCACCATGCCTGCGACAGCGAGAGCATTGCCAGGAAGGTCGGCGCACGCGACGATGCGCGGGCCACGGACACCGGAAGAAACGAACGCAATGACATAGCACGCTCCAGAGGATGCGCGACTATGCCCCACGCAACGACGGGGGACAAGGGGGCCGGTGCTTCGGGGGACATGCGTGGCCCGACGTGTCCGCCACGTGCGTGTTCGAAAGGTGCGTGTTCGACACGTGCGTGTTCGACAGGTGCGTGTTCGACACAGGTGCGTGTTCGACACCGGTGCGTGTTCGACCCTTGACAGTATCTGCTGCGGCGACGCAATACCTCAGGTCTCAGCGTGCCCCGTCACCAGCCGTTCTTCGTCGTATCTTCCCGACGCCCACCCGGACCGGCAAGCACCTCGTCGCCCGACCGCGTCTGCATTGTCGTTTCCCCATCGCCACTGTCGCAGCCCGTGTCCTCGCCACTTTCCGCCGAACAGCAGGCCGCCCTCGCCGACGTTTCTCTGGACGAGCCCTGGTCGCTCATCGAGCGCTTCACCACGCTCAAACGTGAACATCCCTCCGACGTGGCGACCGCCGCCGACGAGATCGTGGCACGCCTAACACGACTGGGCGTTCCGGTTGACGTCCAGCGGCCCTCCCTCTTCCTCAGCATTCCCGGAGAGGCGAGCATACGGGCCGGCAACGTGACCTACCGCGCCAAGCCGATGGCGATGTCCGTTCCCTTCCCCGAGGGCATCACGGCACCGCTGGCCTACGTGCCGGCTCGTTATGCCGCCAACGCCGACGAGATGTTCACCAAGGGGTTCGTGAGCGATACCGTAGAGGACCTTCGCGGCAAGCTCGTAGTGAGCGAAGGGTTCGGTATGCCGGGCAAGGTCGCCTTCTTCGAGGAGCGGGGCGCCCTCGGGATGATCGCCGTCAACCCGGGTCACAATCCGCACTGGGGCATCTGCACCACCGTGTGGGGCACGCCCGACCTGCACGACCTTCCGCGGAAGCCGACGATCGCCGTGGTGGCGGTGAACAATCCCGACGGGAGCGCGCTCATCGACTTGGCCAGGGCGGGGGGACAGGTGACGCTCACGAGCCAAACGACGGAAGGGTGGTGGGAGTCTCCGATTCCGACGGTCACGATTCCGGGCATCGACGAGCCGGAGAAGTTCGTGCTCCTGCATGGACACTACGACTCATGGGACTTCGGCATCGGCGACAACGCAGTGGGTGACGCCGCCCTGCTCGAAATCGCACGCGTGCTCTGGAACAATCGCGCCTCCCTCAAGCGCTCGGTGAAGATCGCCTGGTGGCCCGGACATTCGACGGGGCGCTACGCGGGCAGCACCTGGTTTGCCGATGCCTTCGCCATCGATCTGTACGAAAACTGCATCGCGCAGGTGAACTGCGATTCGCCGGGCTGTCGCTGGGCCACGGAGTACAAGGACATCTCGTGGATGGACGAGACCGAAGCCTATTGCCAGTCGGTCATCAAGGCGATCACGGGCCAGGAGTCCCGCGGTGAACGTCCGCATCAGGCTGGAGACTATTCGTTCAACAATATCGGGATCTCCTCGTTCTTCATGCTGCTGTCTACCATGAAGGACGCGCATCGCGAGGAGTTGGGCTACTACGCGGTGGGCGGGTGTGGCGCCAATATTGCCTGGCACACCGAAGAAGATCTGCTCCCCATCGCCGACCGCGAGATCCTCGAGAAGGACATCAAGATCTATCTCGCTGCGGTCATGGGGGTCGCGAATGCCACGATCGCCCCTTTCAATTTTCGAAAGACGCTGCGGACCTTTGGCGTAACGCTGGATCACTATCAGTCCGCCGTCGGCGCCCACTTCGACTTCGGCGCGGCGCGAGAGGCGCTGCGCGAACTAGACGCCACGCTCGACGCGTTCGGAGTGCACGCCTGCAAGCTCGCCGCGCTCCCACCGAGTGACGCGGGCGTTCGTCGTGCCAACGACGCCATCCGACGCCTCGCGCGACTTCTCGTCCCCGTCAACTACACGCGCGGTCCCGGCTTCTTTCACGATCCGGCCGAGACCACGCCGTCGCTTCCCGACTTGTCGGTGGCACTCAACGCGTCGTCCATGGCGCCCAGCGAGTTGGGATTCATGCAGACGCACCTGCTGCGGGGGCAGAATCGCCTGGTGGCTGCGCTACGCGACGCACGACGCGTGGTGCAGGATGCCATGGCGTGACCACGTCGCGCGCCGCGTGGTGCGGCATGACGCTCGGCGCACTCGCCGCTGTCACCTCCCTCGCCTGTGAAGGTGGAGAGAAGTCGGCCGCTGACAGCGCACGTTCCCGTCGGTTGGCCACCGACTCCGTCGCCGGCTCGGTGACCAGCGGCGGAGTGCTGCGCATCGCGCTCATCAACGATCCCATTTTCGACCCGGTCATCGCACCCGACCTCGGGTCGGTGATGCTCAACAAGATCATCTTCCCTGGCCTCGTTAGGCCCGATGAGCAATTGCGCCCGACGCCCGATCTGGCAGCATCGTGGACCGCTGCGGACGACGGCCTGAGCTACACGTTCGCGCTCAGGCCCGGCATCACCTGGCACGATGGTGCCCCGTTCTCCGCGCGCGACGTGAAATTCACCTTCGACCAGATCATCGATCCCACGTCGGGGTCGCGCCTGCGTTCGGACTTCGCCGCAGTCGCGGGTACCGATATCCTCGATTCGCTCACCGTACGCATCCGGCTCAAGACCCCGTTCGCTCCCTTCCTTACATTGTTAGGCTATAACACCGGCATTCTCCCCGAGCATCTCCTGAAGGGGGCTCCGCTCACCCAGGCCACCGACTTCAACCGCAGGCATCCGGTGGGGACCGGGCCATTCAAGGTAGAGGAAGTCGTACCGGGTGCGAGCGTCAGTCTGGTGCGCAATCCGCGGTACTACGGCGCGCCGCCGCACCTCGACCGGATCGTCTTCAAGATCGTCTCCGACGTCAACGCCCAGGTGGCGCAACTTCGCGCGGGCGAACTGGACCTCATCACCGTGGAACCGGCTACCCTTGCCAGCGTGCACGATGTGAAAGGAGTTACGCTGCTGCAGGTTCCCGTCGTGCAGCATTACTACGTGGCATTCAACGTCGCTCGTCCGATGTTCGCATCGCCGGTGGTGCGTCGCGCGTTAGGCATGGCGGTCGATCGCAATGCCATTATCAAGGGCGTGATGCGCGGGTATGCCGACGCACCCCGCGGGACGATCCCGGTCGTGCTGCGAGCTTTTTTCGACGATTCCATCGCCCCCATTCCCTACGCCCCCGATTCGGCGCGCGCCCTGCTCGCCTCGGTTGGCTGGACGGCGGGAACCGACGGCACGCTGCATAACGCGAAGGGGGCGCCGTTCGCCTTCTCACTCCTCGTGGACAAAGGCAACCCCACGCGCGAGCAGACGGCGTTGGCCGTGCAACAAGACCTGCGCAAGATCGGCATCAATGTCACGCTGCGGACCATGGAGTTCTCGGCCCTGGTCCGCGACCACGTGCTGCCCGGCAAGTTCGACGCGCACGTGATCTGGTGGACCACGCCCCCCGATCCTGACCAGTACGCCTTTTACCACACCGGCCAGGATAACAACAATGTTCGCTGGTCCAACCGCACGGCCGATTCGCTGCTCTCGTTAGGCCGAGTGACCATGGACGTGGCCAAACGCCGGGCGATCTATCGTGCCTTCCAGCGCCTTGAGATGGACGACCCGCCCGTGCTCGTGCTCTTCTATCCGCGTGAAATCCAGGCCGTGTCAACGCGGCTCCATGGCCTACCATCGCTCGGCATTCGTGATGCGCTGCGGTACAGCGAGCGTTTCAGCATCCGGGAACCATAGGCCGTAGCATGTGGGGCTTCCTCTTGCGGCGCCTAGGGCATGCCGCGCTTGTGCTCTTGGTGGTCTCTACGGTGACCTTCGCCATCGTGCATGCCGCGCCCGGAGGTCCGTCGCTGCTGGCCGATCCCAAGCTGAGTGTTGCCGAACGCGAAGCCATCGAATCACGTCTTGGGCTCGACCAGCCGATCCCGGTGCAATACGCGCGGTGGCTCTCACGCCTGGTGCGGGGCGACCTGGGAAACAGTTTCCTCTTCGAATCGTCCAACGTGTCGACCATTCGGTCACGCCTGCCGAATACGCTGCTGCTGGCGGGCACGGCCCTCATGCTCACCATGCTCGTCGCCATCCCGTTAGGCGCATGGAGCGCCGAGCGTCCCGGGGGATGGATCGACCGTGTATGCAATGCCTTTGCGTTCGTCGCCATGTCGGTGCCCACGTTCTGGCTGGGTATCGTGCTCGTCCTCGTCTTCGCGGTGCACTGGCAACTGCTCCCTGCGGGCGGAGCGTCTACCGTTGGCGTTGCGGGCTCGGTGTCCGATCGACTGCGACACCTCACGCTCCCCGCACTCGTGCTGGCCACGGTGGGCACGGCGGAACTCTTTCGGTACACCCGCGCCAGCGCTCGCGGTGTCTTCGGCCTCGCCTTCGTGCGCACGGCGCGCGCCAAGGGCGTCAGCGAGCGCGGCGTGCGCTGGCGACACGGCATGCGCAACGCGCTGCTCCCCATCGTGACCGTCGTCGGTTTGCAGCTGCCGAGGCTGGTGGGTGGGGCCGCCATCACCGAGACCGTCTTTTCGTGGCCGGGCATGGGACGGTTAGGCATCGAAGCGGCGCTTGCCCGCGACTACCCACTCGTGATGGCCATTACCCTCCTCGTCTCGGCCGGCGTGCTGGTCTGTTCCCTCCTGGTTGATCTGGCCTACTTCGCCCTGGACCCGCGCGCCCACCCGGACCGATGACCGCCATCCCGCTTGAAGTGTCCGCCGGACGCAGAGTTCCGCGCGGTTGGCGCAGCGTGATGCACGACCTGCGCTCGCGCGTCGCCGTTGTCGTACTCATACTCCTGGCCCTTGCGGCGGTGGCGGGCCCGTGGCTGTACCGAGTGGACCCCAACGTGCTCGACTTTGCACAGATCGGTGCGGCACCTGGTGCTCGCTACCCATTAGGCACGGACGAGTTGGGGCGCGACGTTTTCAGCCGGTTGCTGGTGGGAGGGCGGGTCTCGCTGGCCGTGGGACTCGCCGCGATGATTCTCTCCGTCACCATCGGTACATCGGTCGGCGTTCTGGCCGGACTGGGCCGACGGTGGGCCGACTCGCTCCTCATGCGGCTCACCGACGCCACGCTCTCCATCCCGACCATCTTCGTCGTCATCAGCGTGCTCACCTTTCTCGGTCCCTCCATTCCCACGCTTGTCATCGCCATCGGCGCTACGTCGTGGATGGGACTGGCCCGGCTGGTGCGAGGCGAACTGTTCACGCTGCGCGCTCAGGGGTTCGTCGAAGCGGCTCGGGCGTTAGGCGCGCGCCCCGGCACCGTGCTCGTTCGGCATCTCCTGCCGCATTTACTTCCGCTCATTCTCGTGAACGCAACGGCGGGAGTGGCGAGCGCGATTCTCACCGAGTCCGCCCTCTCCTTTCTCGGATTAGGCGTCCAGCCCCCCGCTGCCAGTTGGGGCAACATGCTGAGCGGGGCGCAGACCACGCTCTTCTCTCATCCGTCGCTCGCCGTGTATCCCGGCATCCTTATCGTACTTACGGTTGTCGCCACCAATCTCTTCGGCGATTCGCTGCGCGACGCGTTCGCTCCCGCGGCCTGACGACGAGTTCCTGACACGAGACATTGCATGCTGGATTCCGTACGAGTGTACGCTGCCGCGACTTCCTTCTTTAAACTCCCTGACATGCCACGAATTCGTTCGCTCCTACTCGTCGTCGCCACCTTCCTCCTTCCCATCGCGCACCTCGCGGCGCAGCGCGTAGCTTCGACCACCCAGGCCCCCCCGACGTTTTTCGTCGAAGAAGCGACTATCGCGACTATCCACAGTGCCATGCGTGCGGGGACGTTGTCGTGCCGCCACCTGGTGTCGGCATACCTCGGGCGCATCGAGGCCTACGACAAGCAGGGCCCCGCCATCAACGCCCTCATCGTGGTGAATCCGGGCGCGATGGCCACCGCCGACTCCCTCGACAAGCGATTCGCCCGCGAGGGACTCACCGGGCCGCTGCACTGCATCCCGACCATCGTGAAGGACAACTTTCTCACGTACGACCTGCCCACGTCTGCCGGGAGCCTCGCGCTCAAGGACTGGCGCCCAACGCACGACGCCTTTCTCGTCAAACGCGTGCGAGCGGCTGGGGCCATTGTCCTCGCCAAGTCGAATATGGCGGAGCTGGCTTTTTCGCCTAACGAAACGGTGAGTTCTGTGCTGCCCGGATATTCCAGGAACCCGTACGCACTCGACCGGGTGACCGCCGGATCGAGCGGCGGAACAGCTGCCGCAGTGGCGTCGAACTTCGGCGCCGTGGGATTGGGCACCGATACCGGGAACTCCATTCGCGGCCCGTCATCGCACCAGGCGCTGGTCGGCATCCGTTCCACCATGGGGCTTACCAGTAGAGCCGGTGTCGTCCCCCTGTTCGCATCGCAAGACGTTGCCGGTCCGATGACCCGCACCGTCGCCGACGCCGCAGCCGTCTTCCAGGTCGTGATCGGCGAGGACCCCGACGATCCTGTCACCAGCGTCAGCCGCGGACGCACGCTCCCTCGCTATGCAGACGCCCTTCGTGCCGACGGGCTCACGGGAGCCCGCATCGGCGTGCTCCGGGCGGCCTACGACACCCCCACCCTCGATACCGAAGTGGACACCCTCTTCCATCGTGCGTTAGGCGACATGTCCCGTGCGGGCGCGACCATCGTCGACTCGGTAGTCGTTCCCGGGCTCGATTCACTCCGCCTGCTGCAAACGGGTTCCTGTTCGCCCTTCAAGTTCGATTTCGAGACCTTCATGGCCCGAGAGAGCGATTCCAAGCCACCAGTGGCAACGGTTGACGGCATCATCAAGTCCGGTCGTTTTCATCCGTCGGTGCAGTCCCGTCTGGACGCGGCGCGCGCCGTCACCGAAACACCGGGCGAGAGCCCGGCGTGCAAGGCGCGAGAGCAGTATCGCGCCGGGCTCCGCCTCGCGCTACAACGGGTCATGGACGAACAACGCCTCGACGCGCTCGCCTATCCCACATGGAGCAATCCCCCGCGACTCATCGGCGACCTCAACACACCGGGAGGCGACAACTCGCAAGTCTTTTCTCCCTCCACCGGCTTCCCCGCCATCACCGTCCCCATGGGCTTCACCCGTGGAACCCTTCCCGCCGGCCTCCAGCTCCTCGCCCGGCCCTGGGCCGAAGAAACCCTTTTCCGGCTGGCCTTCGCCTACGAGCAGTCCACCCGGCATCGGCACCCACCGGCGACGGTGCCACCGCTGCGATAATTCACCGCCACGGCAGCCCGCCGAGGCAATAGCGCCCCAGCATTGGACAGCCGTTCGCCATACTTTCCGCAATGCCACTTCTCCCTCTCTACGGACACGGCGTCCTCAAAGAACGCCTTCTCAGAGCGCTCGAGCGCGGAGCGCTGCCGCAAAGCCTTCTCCTTCATGGAGAGGGCGGGATCGGGAAACAACGACTCGCCCTCTGGCTGGCCCAGGTGCTCCTCTGCGCGGGGAATGAAAAACCGTGCGGTGCCTGCCAACAGTGCCGCTATTCCGCCCAACTCACCCACCCCGATCTCCTCTGGGCCTTTCCGCGCGAGCGCCTCAAAGACTCCGACGTTTCGCTCGACGACATCAAGCTGGACATCGCGCAGGGATCGCAGGAGCGCGCGAAAGCCAACGGACTGTACGCGCCGCCTCCGGGGAGCGACGGACTCTACATCGCCACGATTCGCCTGCTCGTCCATCAGGCGGCCATCACCCCGGCTATGGCGCGTCGAAAGGTCTTTGTGGTTGGAGAGGCCGACCGCATGGTACCGCAAGAGGGCTCCGAAGTCGCCGCGAACGCCTTCCTCAAACTCCTCGAGGAACCCCCAAACGACACGTTCATTATTCTGACCACCACGGCCCCGGGGGCGCTCCTTCCGACCATTCGTTCTCGAGTGGTGTCCGTACGCATGGCGCCGCTTCCCGACAGCGATGTGCGAAGCTGGTTGGACGACGCAACGGTTCAGACGGCGTTGTCACGGCTTTCCCTCCCCTCTGGCATCGATGATCGCGTCCGGCTGGCCGCAGGTTCCCCCGGACGTCTGCTCGGCACGAGCGCCACGGCAGCCGCCGCCGACACCGCCAAGCGAATGCTCGATGTCGCGCTCAGCGGCGACCGGGCGCGACTGCTCAAGGCATCGCTCGCCCAGAAGCCCTCGGGCGCTCGCGGACCTTTTTCCGACGTGCTCGACGCGTTGAGCGTGGCGCTCCATCAACGGTCGCGCCTAGCGGTGGAACGGGCCGATGAGCGCACCGCCCGCAACGCCGCTCGCGCAATGGATCTGGTCGAAGCGTCAAAACGGATGGCCGGAGGAAACGTGAACCCACAGCTCATCACTGCCTCGCTCCTCCAGGATCTCACTCGCGTGCTGGGGGCGTAACACAGCTTCGCGTCATCTTTCCTTCACTAGAGCACCCCGACCATGAGCGACCTGACGCACGTCGACGACGCCGGAAAGGCCCAGATGGTGGACATCTCGGCCAAGTCCACGACCGAGCGGATGGCCCGCGCGCGAGGATGTATCCGGATGAAACCGGAAACTCTTGCTTCCATTCGGGATAATACGATTGCCAAGGGCGACGTACTTGCAGTAGCCAAGATTGCCGGGATCATGGGAGCCAAACGTACGCCCGATCTGATCCCCCTCTGTCATCCTATCTCCTTGTCCGACATACAGGTCCAGCTCCACCTCGATTCAACGCTCCCTGGAATATGGGTTGAGGCGACGGCAAAAACCGCCGGGCAAACCGGGGTGGAGATGGAGGCGATTGTTGCCGTAAGTGTGAGCTTGGTCACGCTTTACGATATGGCCAAGGGGGTGGATAAGGGGATGGAAATAGGTCAGATTGCTCTCACGGAAAAGCGCGGCGGAAAGAGTGGGGACTGGGTGAGGGTCTAACATCCCGCCGCTTTCACTAGAAACCTTCGAGAGTTTTCCCTTCTTCGGCTTGCCGGACTTAGGGGCCGAAGGCTGACAATAGAGGTGCAGATGAAGGATCTCAGCAAGTCGTACGTCCATCGCGGCAACGCGGAACGACGAAAGCGGAGAGCGCGGGGCGCAATCATGTTGTTCGGAGTGCTCGCTGCCAGTACGCTCGCCGTGCGCAACTGGGAGCCGAGCCGGGCCGAAGCGACCCCCCTCGGACCTTTCCTGACCGAGCGAGCCGAGGTCGAGGCTCTTCAGCACCAGATCGAGAGCGCGCGCGGTGAACTCGGCGTCGCCTCAGCCCAGCTCGAACGCTGGAACCGGATCTTTCGGTACTCGGAAAAGTACAGCATCGCAGCCGACCTTTCCGCCGACATCTACGACGCCGCTGTCGCTGAGCGTCTCGATCCCGAACTGGCCTTCCCTCTCATCAGGCTCGAGAGCGGCTTCGTTGAAAAAGCGAGGAGTCCGGTGGGGGCAATCGGCCTCACGCAGCTCATGCTGTCCACCGCTCGCGCCTACGACGCCACGCTCACTCGCGAGTCCCTGTACGATCGGACCACCAACCTGCGAATCGGCTTCCGCTACCTGCGCGATCTCATCAAGGAGCAGCGCGGCGATATTCAGATGGCCTTGCTGGCTTACAATCGGGGACCAGCTGCCGTAGCAGTCGCCAAGGAACTCGACCTTGACGCGTCCAACGGATACGATCGCATCGTACTGAAGGGGTATCGGGGACGGGGAATTCTGGACTAACGAGGGTTCGGAGAAGCTTTCGTACTCGTCTTCTTGGTAGATGTGCGCGTGGCCGCCGAGCGCTTGGAAGAAGAACCCTTGGCCGACGCGCTCCTCGACGCACTGCTTCTCGCGCGCGTTCCGCTTCGCACGATGATCGTCTGGCCGGGGTAGATCACGCGCTTCTTGAGCCCGTTGAGCTTCGCCAGCGTCGTGACTTTCGTTCCGTATTTCTTGGCCAGAAGGCTCAGCGATTCGCCGCGCCGAACCACGTGCGTGGTGCGCCCACTGGAGCTGCGCGACGGCGCAGGGCCATACCGCTCGATGCTCGGGTCGGGAACGTCGATGGCCGCCGACACCACCCCGGCCGATGGAATGAGAAGCGTCTGCCCCGAAGTCAGCCGTCCCTTTCTGGCCACCGAGATCTTCCGGTTATACCACCGCAACTGCTTTTCGCTAAGATCATGACGAGCTGCGACACCGGAAATGGTCTCGTTTTTTTTCGTCGACACTCTGACAAAGGACTGTCGGTCGAGTGCGCTCAATGAAGCGAATTGCGACTCGAAACCCTCGGCGCGCCCGACCGGGACCCGCACCTGCTGGCGGGGTGCGTCAGGAGGGGTGACGCCGCGAAGAAAGTGCGGATTGAGTGCTTGAACGTCGTGCACGCTCACGCCGGCCGCCTTGGCGACCGCAGCGATGGAAGTTGAGGCCGGAACCGTGACCGAGTCGTACGCGAAGTCGGCTACCGAGTCGAGGATTATGCCGTACTTCCCTGGGTTCTTTCCCAGCAGCGCGGCGGCGATTAGCTGGGGGACGTAGTTCTTCGTTTCGGTGCGAAGGTAATCCTGCTCGGCGAGGGCAAAAAAACGGTCCTCGCCCGACACATCGTCCATTTCGCCGTCGAACTTCTTGAGGCCTCGCGACACCCGACCGGGACCGCCGTTGTAAGCCGCCGCCGCGAGATAGAGCGACCCGAACTGGTTGCGTAGGTCACGGATGAATCGCGCCGCCGCGTCGGTGGAACGCATGGGATCGCGTCGCTCGTCCACCCACCAGTCCACGCGAAGCCCGACCCCGCGCGCCGTGGCGGTCATGAACTGCCAAATGCCCACCGCCGCCGAGCGCGAGTAAGCGTGCGGTTCGTAGCCACTCTCAACCAGCCCGAGGAAATACATGTCCTCCGGAATGCCGGCCGCGCGAAACTTGGCCCGAATCATCGGCTCGAATCGTTTGCCGCTCTGCAGCCGTGCCACGAAACGCGGCTTGGATGCACCGAGAAAGAGGTTCACGTAGTGCGCAACCTTTGCCTCGGTCACATACGAATTCACATCGATATCCCAGCTCGTCTCTTCTGCTCCGACCATCGACGTGGAGTCCACATCGACGGCCAACGGCACGCCCACGCGCCTCACCAGCGAGTCCGGGACATCGAAGATCGCGCTCACCTGTTCGATCGCATCACGCATTTTCGCGTCGAGCGAATCGCCCACAGCGCCGCGCGGAAAGAGCGTCGTCGCATCGGCACCGCTCACCCCACCCTCCGTAGCCGACGGAGATGCTGTCTCTTATACACATCTGACGCTGCCGACGAATAGAGAGGTGTAGATCTCGGTGG
>ENA-ORBV01006481-ORBV01006481.1-microbial-mat-metagenome-genome-assembly--contig:-NODE-6481-length-20624-cov-5.361221_pt1 | contig 20624 bp, 16 predicted proteins | sample MGYA00237777_ERZ505514 | MGnify/ENA primary metagenome ERZ505514 (study PRJEB26160, sample SAMN06269048) | microbial mat metagenome | isolation source: Oligotrophic lake microbial mat | place... | reverse complement strand
GAAAGCACTGGCGAGAGCCAGACATGAAACAATCAACAGGCGTTTTAAACAGTGGACGATTCTTGGAAGCCGGTACAGACATGCACTTGACAAGCATGGCTTTGTGTTCAGGGCGATTGCTGCAATTATTCACTTCATGATGATGGAAGAGTGCGGTTACACGGAACAACAACCGGATGGATTGATCTACGGAGTAGACTACAATGACAGAACCAATCATTTGCCACACAATAATCGTGACTAATTGCTAGTGATTTCTTATTTCATAATGGTTTCTATTTTGCCTGCAGCAGCAGCGCAGCATGGTCTTCCATCATTGAAAGCTTGGTAGCATTAGTAGCAGCACATGTTGCTGTTGTCGCCAAAGCAAGGCAAATCTCAGCTAGCATATCAACCACCTTTGCATCGATGAGGAACATCGATACCACTAAAAAAACAATGGGTACTGAATTTTGATACTCGGAGAAATGTAAGGCCGACATTCAATCGCATCAGCGGTGCGCGACATTTCCCGTAAAGCCCTGACTGACTTACATGTACTAACTACACCCGAAGAAAATTATTCGATAGATCTGATGAACGAAAGCACAGAAGCTGCCCAAGCTCAACGCAGGTCAAATTTATTGGATAGATAGAACGAAAGCACAGAAGCTGCCCAAGCCCAACGCAGATCAATTTCATCACCCATACATACTGTAGTATCGCATAAACGAGGCGTATCTGATGAACTGAAAATCCAATAGTAAGAAAAACCTGTCTGATCATGGAGGAAGCAACGAGGACGAAAAAAATATCTCGCCTGTTAAGGTTTCCGAGAAGAAGGATGATGAGAGGATGAATATCCATCCGGTATATGAGGTTTTTATGTCTTGGATTACAATCATATGGGATGAGGAGTTCGAGGCGAAGGCAAAAGAGAGGATCCGCATCAGGGACGAAAAGGAGGAGGTTTGCGGGATAGATATTTGGAAGAATCACTGGTCCAGGAAAAAAGTAGCGCACCAGTACAAGCCTATAATGCGAGACTCATCCATCATGTTCCCGAAGCTATTGACAAGGAATACCAGGAATCGATATTTGTTAGACGGAAACAAGAGGATGCACCAAAGTAAACATCAAGGAATCTGTAGTAGAGTAACATGCAAGCAATGGAGGCACCAGGAAACAGAGCACTTTCAAGCAAGTAGTTTATTTTGTGAGCAAAATAGTGGGCATTTTCAATCTAGTACAGTTTCATGAGTACGAGAGTATGATGCCTGAATAGATGAATTCGTTTGTCAAGTCGAAGCCCGGGTACGCGTGATCCATGAAACCGACATGGTGGGAGCGTTTCCGTACAGTAGAAGGGCGACAGAGAAAAAAGACGAACTCAACAGTTTGACGAATTGCTGCATGCGGCATAACTAACAGTTACAGTCCTACCGCAATCGCCTATTATATGGATCTACACCCCGCACACAACGTATAATGTCTTGGCAGGAGCGTTCCCCATTCTTGCAAATTGCTTCAAGTGAGTGCATATGAATTTATGGCTTCTTTATTATGGTTGTGTGACTCTTACCCTATGTGGTGAGGAGTGCCTGTCGCAGAAGCGGCCCTATTTTGCACATGAAAGTTTAGTGAGGACGAATTAGAAGAAAAAAAGAGGTAACTGACGAAGACCACGTGCGCTTCAACATTTGGCTTGTTCTGTCGACGAGGTCATAGAGACGCCTGCCACCAGACGCAAGATTCCTTTGACATGGGAACAAGATGGAACGAATTTGATGGTCTGAAGTTGGATGATTAGCTGGGCATGTTCGTTGGGACCATGTACATCATTGTCGACGGCGTCGCATTGTTCGAAGATTTGTTCTAAACGAACTCAATTTCATGCCAAGAGTATATAAAAAATTCACGAAAAGCAGCCACATTTTTCTCGACATCAAAGTCATTGCCTCTTAGAATATTTGCGAAGCTACTGCACTAAACACTGCAGAACGCCGAGACATCTCTCACGTACGGCGGCCACGGATTTCAAATTTGTAAATTATAGGTTATATATTTCTATGGTTAGTCGCCCTTTGCTTGATAGTCCTAAGTTGTCTGCTTTCCTGTTAGTCTCCTTTCTTACTGCTGAAGTCTCTCGGGGATTTTATGCCAATAAATTCCTAACTGGTGTCTCAATTTCATTCATCGTCATTTATTCACCCTTTTGGCCCTCACCATCTTTTGGTTCTCGTGGAAGTAAAGCGTCAAGAAAGACGTCCGGGACATAATACTTGTCGTGCATAAACGCCTTGTAATGTTCGAAGGTTGTCCAACTGCTACGTTTCTTGGCTTCTTTGATGGCAATCGCATAAAACTCTTTTTTCGTCAAAACAATCTTCCATTTGTTGTCTTCCAAATTGCACAACAATCTCGACCCTGACCTATCGGTGGGATCAATTTTGAAATTTTGTTCTGCTTCTTCGAGGGAAGGAAAGTAGCCCCAGGGTTCGCGTTTTGTGGACTCGGCTTTCGTTTGGAGATACACTTCTCGGGCAGCTTCGTACCGGTCATACTGACGAATGGCGGCCGTGGCTCCGGTATTCCCAATCTCGCTTCGGCCACGAACGTTTTTCTTTTTGTTATTTTTGCGCTTGTTGTTCTTCATGGTGTTGTATTAAAAACTATGGGAAGGTTGCCTTTTTGTGGTTCGAAAGCTACTATGTAATCGTAATCGATGGTGAACCAGGATGACCGATCGAACTCTTGTTCTGTTTTGGGATTTTTTTTGAATCCCTCACTATAGACGCACATTTGTTATCTTAAAAAACGCACAGTCGCTCCATGGTTTGCTTCCTCAATTAATTTTGCTCACCACATGCTGCTAGCTAGTAGCTACTAGTAGTGCTATTGTACAACATGTATGATTGGAAACACCCACCCAACCGCTTCTACTGTACTGAACTACTACTGTGTGATAGATAGCTACGATCGTACCTACAGCATTAGATGCTCAACTCTAGCTAGCTATCCAGGCTTCACTTGGGAAGTGCTGTCAATTTGTAAGAAAGGGTAACCAAAAGACAAAGGCCAGACTGCGGGAAAAGAAATCTCACATCCTCGGAATGACACGATGTCCTCATACAACTGTTCGGCACCTTCAATGTCTTCGGGTCGCACAAGTTTAGCGGGTCCTTTGCCCAGTAAAGTTAATGGAAATGGCACTCGTGGATTCGTCCAGGACTTTTGATGGCAGAGAACGGTGGTACAACACGGGAGCAGCTGGTGCTGGCCGGTCGAAGAACGCGGTGGCGAGACGACCATGTCATGGTCTTGCTAAGATGGAAAAAGAGTTGTTTGTTTTCTGTAAAATGTGTACATTATCTATTAAACATGAAAGACAGGAGGATGCAAAAAGAATCCGGCGAGGCAGTTCTTTCATTTGTCTTGGGACAACTTTGGGTTTTCAAGCACCTTGCCTATAACCACTAGCTGGCATTATTGTCAAGCGCGAGACAATCAGAACAACGACAACCGCAGCAACGGCAGAAAACCATATAAATGCTTCAAAACGGGCTTCCGATGCTTCAAAGCGAGCTTCCGACTCCTCAATTTGAGCTGCAAAACGGGCTTCCGACTCCTCATATTGAGCTGCAGATTCTTTAGCCTGCTTTTGCATTTCAGTCTGCATGTGCAATTGCATTTCTGTCTGCATGCGCAATAACAATTGCTTCAGATCCGAGTCAGAAGTTACTTTGTTATCATCATCCCCAGTACCCGAGTCAGCTGTTACTCCTATGTTGGAGGCATCATCCTCCATGGGCCGCCGCCCCAACAATCCATGAAACTGAAATCCTCGCACGCTAAGAATGAGGGATTTAGGACGACTGGCGTTTTTGGAATCTTGAGAGCTTTCCTCTCTCAATGCACGATACAGCCGCTGCGAATGGAGATGGCTGTTCCCTTTCAGTCTTCGATCCTCCTGTGGTGGGCTTGGGTCGGCTGTGGGAGTGGAAGTAGAAGGCGTAAGAGATAGATCGGTCGCTTCACTACTAGGAGATGAAGTAGCGGTTGCAGAGGAAGGAGAGAGGGTGCCTGCTCCAGCTGCCGGACGTGAAGTATAGCTTTCGGTTGGCCCAGCGGTCGGAGAGGAAGTATGACCGGAGGTTGTCCCTCCCGTTGCTTCACTAGGAGATGATGTAGTGGTTGCAGAGGAAGGAGAGAGGGTGCCTGCTCCAGCTGCCGGACGTGAAGGATAGCTTTCGGTTGGCCCAGCGGTCGGAGAGGAAGTGTATCCAGAGGTTGGCCCTCCCGCCACTTCACTAGGAGATGAAGTAGTGGTTGCAAAGGAAGGAGAGAGGGTGCCTGCTCCCACTGTAGGAGGTGAAGTATAGCTTTCGGTTGGCCCAGCGGTCGGAGAGGAAGTGTATCCGGAGGTTGGCCCGCCTGTGGGCGATGCGGTCCCTCTAATACTTGGGACTGAGGTAGGGCTGTGAGTCTGCCCTGCAGTGGGAGATGAAGTGAGTCTCTCGGTTTGCCTGGCTGTGGGGTGTGAAGTCTTTTCGATTGTTGAGGGGGTTGTTGGGCTTTGGGTTTGTGCTGTGGGACTATTGGTAGGGCCTTCCGTCGAAGCCGTGGTTGTTATTGCTATTGGAGCGCTAGTGAGAGTAGGAGTCGCAAGGGCGCTGTCCTGTTGCCCCCATCCTTGATTCGAGTTGTTTTCAGGCGGCAAAATGTTAACAGTTGCTTTTAAAACATCTCGATTTGTGATACATGACACAGCAAGTACATCAATGCGGTCTGTATTCATAAGGGCTAGCGATCGAGCCACTTCTTGTTGGACGACGGCAGCAACGTCTTCCTCGCCGCTGGCAAGGCTGGAACAATCTTTGTCCAGCTCCAATTGAAATGACACTGCCAATCCGTCTAGGTCTGCTTCGGCGTGCTGCAGAGTGTGTTCAACAGGTACCAGCAATTTGTTGCCAGCCAAATCGCGCACTCTACCAAGCTTGATGTGAATATTTTTGCCCATTAAGTGATCCAAAATCACGTTTCCCATGTCAAATGTAAACGAAATTTGATTTTGCTTACACATCACCAACAGATTATCGTTGTCGAAAACACGGTCTACACCGTCAACGGTTACCTCTAGGTCAAATCGGTAAGGGTGTTCACATTCGATAGCCTCGGTGAAGTAAATACTGATTTCTTCTCCCGGCCATAGAATGTCTGCCGGCTTTGGCAAACCATACTGCTTCGGCGCGATGCGATCAATCGTGCCAGTGATGGAGGTCGGCGAGAAACCATCGAATTCGTTCGGCGCTCCCTCGATACCATCGCAAACAGTCTTGAGTTGGATCTCGTAGTCACCATCGCCGATCTGTGAGTCGCCGTATGCCCACGGAATTGTGATGTAGCCATATGCATCTTCCAGGCCGTCAGTTGCGAAGTCGACGTCAACAAGCTCCTGGTCTGCATTCAGCATGAACGCATCTTTCCAGCCTTTGTCGCCAATTTCTCGGTACTGAAGAAGCACCCGCTGAAGACGAGTCGTATTGACAAGGCTAGCGAAGGAACCCAGTGAATACACCGGATTGAACACCGTGACTGGCAAGGAGTGAAGGTTTTCAAGATCTTTCGCCGCATCAACACTAAACATCTTGTCGCGCCGCAAATCTCCCGACCAAATACCTTTTGGCATGGTTCAGCGAACTCAATGTATTTTTCGCCTCCCTTTACCTCATTATATAGCTCTGCACTCGCGATTGTACGATTGCATTCGCTTCCGCAATAGGTACGGAATAGCATCTCTAGCGGGGGATACTGGAATAGTTCGGGACCTCTCCGGAGGGTGACAGTGGTTACAATCTCTTCCTGCGAGTCCAACTCAAAAATTCTTTTTGCGGCCAAAGAGCCTCCGCCGGCACTCACTTGAAGACCCCCAATGTTATCCTGGCTTTCAATGTACAATTCGAATTTAGATGACTGCTCACCAGTGTTTCCCAGCAAAACTTTGAAGACCATGATATCGTCTGGTAAGACCGGACGCTTGGGTTCCTCGTATACTACTACTTTTGGTTCAGCGGCGGGTACTGTCCCCTCCTCGTGCGGACAACGGGACTGCCCCCCGACAGTGTCGAAGACAAAAGTCCCATATATCGGGTCTGTGTATACATCAACAGTGAACTCATCGGTTCCATACACATCGTTATCTCCCAACACGAAAGAGACTTTGGTGTTTGAGTCAGTGGACTTGGAGCCATGGTGAGACAACGTCTCGTCCACGTCAAAACTTGGATCCACCAGGAGTACAAAGCCTGCAACGGCTTTGAAATCAACGTCAGTTTTAATTCCAGCATCAATTTTCGCATCGGAGTTCTCGAACGCATTTCCAAGCTTTTGAACGTGTTGTTTCAGCATATCGTGGGATAAGGAGAAAGACATGGTGCCACCGCCACCGCTAAATTTAATTCGGTGCGCGTCTTGGAGGTTGCCTTGTTGCTGCTCACCAGGCAAAGGCCTCGCTTGCTCCACCAAATCTGCAGGGGCAAGGCCGACCCAGGCGTCAACTTCTGAAGCGAGACCATGGACATACTCTGATGCGCCTTCCAGGGAGTGCCCAAGCTGCGGATTTGCACTGACATCGAACCAACGGCTAGGAACATTATGCGGGGCCAGTGCTCCCACCGTAGCCTTTCGGTTGGTTTCTTTGTAGTCAGCAAGAGCTTTCCTCCAACTATCCAGCCCCCGCTGCAAAGTTTCTCTCTTCCTATCCTCCTCTTCGCCGGCCAAGAGTCGCTCGAATTCAGGAATCATAAAGGTTTCAATATGCTGAACCCTGACAAATGAGAAAGCAGGTTTACTGTCAGGCGACTCAATGTTGAACTTTGCCGATCTAACTTTTGTCGCATCGCACTGGGTTGCATTCCAGCTAATGGTATCAACATCTTTGAATTTGACGTTGAGGTTCGGGACTAAGAAGACATCAGAGCTGTGCCCTGCCTTGTACGGATCTGAACTTGTCTGGTAACTCCATGTTGCCCTGAACGTACCCGCCTCTTTGTCTGCGGTAGACACTGCCTCGAATGTTGAGCCTGTATCCATTTGCCCCTTGACTGCCGCTTTTCCGTCTACGATGTCTTTGCAAGCAAGGACAAGCGCTCCGAAACCTCCTCCTGCGCAGATATCGGCTTTACTTCTAGCTTGTCCTCCTGCTACGAAGTTAAGAGCATATCCAGCATGCACCTCATGGGAAGATGAATCTACTCGCATTGTGGTGTGTACATTCTCATAAGAAGCGTACGACTGACCACCCGGTGGATCGCGAAGGACGAGCAGAGGCTCATGACTTGGCAGATCAAAAGATTTCAGATCTCCAAGGCTATAATCCCCTGTGAGAACAAAACATGCCTTGTGGTCTTTGCCCCCGACTTCAAAATCAACCCATCGATAATAATCACCGTCCACGTTGGGTGGACCAGCCACGAAAACGGTTTCGACACGAGCTCTACCACCATGTTCGTCATGCTGGATTGAATGCTCGCATCCACCCGATGCCGCATTGCAATCGTCTAGCAGCGCCTTCACCTTGTCATCGAGCGATGCATATTCACGCCATAACCTTTTCTCGGATTCTGACGGTCCAAGATAGTTTTTGACCCACGCAGGAAGGTCGTCACTGGCAACATCACAAAAAAGGTCATCTTTGAGCTTATATTTTAAAAGCAATGTCATTTCAGCGTGATGTCCTTGGCGGAGCACATGTAAGCTATCGCATGCACTTTCTGTAAGGTAGTCCGCCGCTGAACAGCTTGCGCCGACCTGGTCGTTTGCGACGTCCATTGACAGCAGCAGTTCACCATCGAATTGGAACCGAACGCGGCGCATCTCGAGCTCATCATCAGCTACTGCTTCTTCTTCCTCTTGTTCGATTTCTTTGTTTTCTGTTGCAACTTTTGGTTCCTCTATCCTGGGCGCCGCCAAATTAGCTTGCTGCTCCTTGAATTTGCTTTCTGCCTCATTATCGCGAAGGTCAACTGTCTCAACTGGCGATTCCAAGAAGTAGTCTCCGATATTATTGAGGCGCACGACTGTTTCGTCCACCACGTCGTACACATCTACGACTTGCACATCCCTGACAAACAAAGGAAAGGAAAAAACGTCAGCGAATGTAAAGAGATAAATGGCAACGGCAAGAGAAGAAATGACAGCACTTTTCGCACTTACATTATGTGGGCGGGGACGCGACTTCTACCGCGAAATCCCTCCTGGGTGAAGTCTCTGTACCAACCACAACCACCAGACACAGACACCCGAACGGTGCTTGTTCCTAAGGTCTTGTCGCAAAGACCACCAGCAACGTCGACGAACTAGTCCGTCGTGGTGACATCCTTGAAATCATTTCGCTCATACACCCCGTCGGCTTTGATGATGATGCCATTATCATAAAAGTCGATCTTGTCATCGTCAAGCGGACGAAATTCGTGTTGGTGATACCGAACTTCTACGGCGACATGCAGGCCAATGACGGCACCAAGCTGATACGTTCCAAATGCGTCCGTGTCAGTACACATTTCGGCTATTTCATCACCGTGTGCGTTTTTGTCAATAAGACAGACTTCAGCCCCAATGATAGGACAACCGTCACCAGATAAGTCTGGATCGTCTGTGTCTCCAACAACAACCTTTCCAGTGAATAATACACTGGTTGTACCTACGATATGCAGCGGCTCATCAAATTGCAGGTGGCTTAAGTAGACCGTTGTTCCGCTTTCTGTGCAATTGAGTGTTCCTTCATTACATTCAAACGTATGATTGATCGTCATGTTACCCGAAGGTGTCTTTTTTGAGACCTTGACTTGAACGGGGTAGTCAACATAGTTTTCAAATAGGAGGTCCTCATTGAAAACAATATCAAACTTTCCCGCGGCACTGGTCATGGCTTGTCCAGAAACAATTGTGTTCTCCAAACTTCTGTCTAGGAGAGCCCAGGATACTTCCACTTCCTCAACAGGTAGACTGCCAGCATTGCGAGGCATCGTGACCTTGCCTTTGATCGAAGATTCCCAGCGGATCTTGTGTGTTTGGCAATTCTCTTGGCTTGACGCCAGCATGAGTTCTTCGGGGCCCTTTGGGTGCTGCATGTAGTCCTTCGCTGTAGCTCTTACACAGTATGAATACTCGTCGCCCACCTTGAGGCGAGACACTCGTAAGTTATCTGACGCTTGACGGCCAGGAGAGACTGGGTTTCGCGCACAGGCTAATCTGGAGTGAAAGTAGTAATTAGGGGTAAAGGACTCTTTGGCCATTTCAGTTTCTGAGCTACGCAGAACGGGCTCGCGAGTAAATGCATACGAATCTTCGCACACGGAATCATCACGGAACGAAAACAGAATGAACCCTTCCTTTTGGGTTATATTCAAGGACAAAGGGGTCCCGGTGTTGTCCCCGGCACCGTCGGTATTAGAACACGAGCAATGCGTCAAAATAGAATTCTGGATTTTTCCTTCTTCCATTTTCAAAACCTCTTCGGCGGCATTGATTGGCACCATGTGGAGCGAATACCAACGACCTGGCTGAAGGCCTTGTGCTTCAAGAATTGCCTGCTCTTTCTTTATTTTCTCGCCGTGTCCGGGATACACAGTCGATCTGCTTGATCGAACCAACTTATATAATTCCACATTAAAGCCATACGCATTATTGTATCTTGTCATGTCGATGTTGGTGACATTCGCTTCTAACCAAGTCGCCCCAGTTTTTACCTGCAATTCCGCAACTGGAGTACACGCATCGTCGATTTTTACATCCTCTCTGTCGTATTTCGACGACCGGTAGCCAGCGACACAACGACAACCGGGCTCCAATGTGTGCCCATCAATGAACAAGTGTGAATTCTCTGGACAGCCGGCATACTTTATAGTCAAACCAGAAAAGACGGAAGTTCCAGAGACATCACCACAGAATTGCAGGAAAATCAAAAGCTCATTGCTAGGAAATCGTTCATTGGTTCGAAGATCCGAGAACGAGACCTTCGTGGGCTCCTCGCCCAAAGAGTGGGCAGCTCCCATGAAAGACATTTTGGTTGAGCAACCGTTTCCCGCGGGTTCAAAGTCCAATTCGAGCCCTGAAATCTGCGGAGCGCCTGAAAATTGAAAGTCATAGAAGTGCTTGACCATATATACTACTGTCTGCGTCCCAGCAAGATGCAGATTTGCCATGCTCTCTCCAGATACATAGTAGAACCCAGGCACGTGGTCAAAGTTCTTCGACCTCGAGTCTCCCAGAGAACCGTCGAATCTACCATCAGTGCCCACAGCCGGCACCAGCAGAGCAGTGAATTTACTTTTCTCCTGGAGCGAGATCTGGAGCATTTGCTTTCTTCGTTTGTACGGGGCGCATGCACGGTAGGATTCGGGGACGTCTTCCCATGCATCGTCGATGGGAGACAAACGAACATTACTCTTGGATTCATCGTCAGACATCCCGTCCCTGGTGGCTTGACATACGCAAGTCTTTAATTTATTGCAAGCCGTGTCGCTCCATCCACCCGAACCGTCTACTTCTGCGCAGTGCAATCCTCGGAAATTTCTGAACATCCCCCACGTTCTGAATATCGCGGAGGTAGGCTCATTCAAATTCCACCGCCTGAAAGTTGAAGAACACTCGGGATCTGCCCATTTGAACCAGCCTATATTATCAATGTCCCTTAGTCCGAGCCAGTAATTGGAAAAGCGGTGAGACACAAAGGAATTGAGGCTGGCATCTGCAATACAAGGAGTGCTTGCCCCACGGGCATCACAATAGATTTCACAATCTTGAAAAGTCATAGCTTGGCCCGACCCAAAAAATGTGTCACCGTTGGAGTACATGTTTTGTTCACCAAGTGTCAACTTGTTTTCTCCAAAACCAAAGTCGGTCCCATCAGTCCAAGCATACGTAACAGTGCCGCTGTCTACGCTTCGCTTCGCTCCGAGCAGGTTGCCATCGGGACACAGTGCTTCAATTTCACAGACGCAGGGCTTTTTAGCGAGGCATGAGCCATCGTCCCACTTGCCATCCTTAGTGACCCATGAATATGCACAGTCTTGGCTTCCATGGCCATTGTTTGGTTCGCCGGGGCTCCAGTTCCTATATGTTGATCCACAGACGATGTTTGTCCATTGAAAGTTTCCTTCCCATCTTTGGTCAGTAAGGCCTAACCAGAAGCCGGGAAACTTCGAGGCTAAGAAGCTTTGTTGGGCCCCGTTCAAGATGCAAGGTTGCTGGGCATCGTGAGCAAGGCAATAGTTCTTGCACTCATTCTGTGTCATTCCATCCGAGGGAGAGAAATAATCCTTCCCCGCGTATGTATGTGTACGCATCAAATGATTCTCGTTCTCCGTGTGAATCGAAGCGACATGGCCGCCCCATCTTTGAGCTTCCACTTCGTGTTCGTCAACCGTCTTGGGCTCAGTGGACAGCATATATTCATATGTCAGCAACTCTTCCTGTGCGTTCGCCAACTTGTCATCCCAACAACTGGAATCACCGTCTTTGTAAAGCCCACCACATTTCCACGGAAAACAAGCACGGAAATCATCACCGGGATCGCGAGCGTCGAAACATGAACCTCTTGGAGTAATCTCGGTGGGATGGGGCTTCTGGCATATACACTGCTCTTGCCTGTCGCAACGAACGTCAGCCCAGGCTCCACCGACGACGCAGTCTTCTAGGGTACCAGGATTGGGCTCAGTCTTTGGCCAGTTATGATACTCCGATAAACAATTCTTATCGGTCCAGGCAAAGATGCCTTTCTTGTTTGCGTCTTTCAGACCAAACCAACCACTACTGGATCCAGATTCACCTACAAGCCGCCAAAAAAAGGACTGCATTCCTTTAGAGTAGATACAAGGCAAGTCTGCATTCTTCTGTTCCTTACAGAAGGATCCACACTGGTCAAAGTTGAGCTTTCATCCACTGGTAAAGAAGCATTGGTCCTCATACACAACCCAACCGTCACCACAGCCCCCTTCCTCGTGGGGGTGGGGGGCTGAGTCCAACAACCTCGTATGATCCGCTTCGTTAGCGGGGGTGACATCCTGCTGGAAGACGATACCTCGTTCTGCGTTGACAGAACGTGCCCACAAAAGCGAGGACAAGGCAACAACTTGCAACAAGCCGGCCCTTGAGAGCATTCCACACTTTGTTTCTAACTTCATTTTTGCGTGCTCCTACAGTGATAGAATCGGCCAGTTTCTGAATTTATGAAAGAGGTCCGACGGCCAATTCTGGCCTGTCAATTAGCCGCCTCATTCGCCTGGTCCCTCCCTTACTGTCTGCGGTGCTGCATCCAGGTATAAGGTCTCAGATCGCTCACAGTCTATCCATGTCTCGTTCAAGTCTCAGATTTACTTATTGAGTGTTCTAAGGGATTCTTTTTTTTGTGCTGGAGTTAGTAGAGGGATGACTGAGTGAGTCGGGGCATTTGAACTGTTTAGAGCACGCAGAGTAGAAGGGCTTCGATGTGCGCTCAAGATTTTCTCTCCTAACAAGTGTGTTCATGCTGCAGTTGAGTGGTGCTGCAGTGCTGTGTTCCCCGACACGCGCGATGATCCAGTGGAATGATCCAGTGAGTCTCCCCCTGCACGCCTCGCAGGTCACACAAGCCAACAAAAATCCAAATTCCTCAGATTTTTTTGGGCCTTTGATGCAGCACCACTGCCAGTTGAGTGGGACTCACCGAGACATGCACAGGACCGGGTCCCGATTGGGATGTGTCATGCCAAACACACAAGTTTTTCTGCTTCTTCCAAGGCAGCTTTGCCTGGCAAATTCATGGCGAGTGCCCACAGCGCTTTTTCTTGGAGGTGACAGCACCAGGAACTCATGCGACCGCTGGACAACTTTTCTTTGTTGTTGGCAAGACGCAGCAGCCCTTGTTTGATGACTCAATGTGTGTGACTGCTGTGGCACCATTTGACAAGCAACAGCGACAATGAAAAAGTGTCAGACATGGCTCCTTCAGTTCAGCTGAATGGTGGAAGAGTTCTGCCACACAAATGGGACACAGGCGATGAGGATCCTTTGCTTGATGTTTGCTCAGACTTGAGAAATGATCAGTTTGAATCAAAATCTGGGGGAGTTGTCAAGACAGCGAGATCTCCTTGGAAGATTTGTCTGAGATCAGTGAATCTGGGGCAAGATGCGGACACTTTCAGCCACTGAAGGTTGAATTTTTCTTTTTCGTGCTTTTGACAACTGTGTGGACAATTGTGTGGACATGTTTGGATCACATGCTGGAACATCTGAGACACCACCAGATGGTTTTGTGTCTGTTTTGTTGGTTGTTGGAGTTGCCCTTTGTTTGTTCAAGCCGTTTGGCTTCTTGGTTGTGTTGCAGTTGTTCAGTCAATGCCGGAATCCTTTTGGTGATGAGTCTGACGTGTCGTGGAGCTTGGAAGCGCTTTGGTCAGATTTTGTCAAGTGGCAGGTTCTTGTTTGTCAGAGAATCAAAACGAAATGCAAGAAGTTCATTTGTGTGTTGGGAACAGTCCACACCACAGCACACGCACCTGCAATTCTGTCATTTTCAGTGGAGCAACACACAACGCAGCCTTCAAATCGCAATGTTGCAATGCAATGGAAAATCACTTTGAGTGCAAACGGATTGACAACAGGAATCAAACTTGTGCCTTGAGTCCAAAAGAAGAAAAGAATTGGACATTCCAAGGTTGGGATCTTTGATGCAGCCTCCGCAGAACGACTTGGCAATTGCGGCATCATTTTGAGCTTTGTTTGGTCACTCAGTTCTCCCAAATTGACAGCTCAACGGTGGTCTGGCTGCATGCCAACTGTCTGCTGTTCAGTTGCTGCATTGGTGCTGCACATGTCAAGTGATCGGTCAAATCCACCTTTGCGCTTTCGTCACTGGCAGCTCAGGCAGACTTCTTGAATTCTTGCAAGTTTTTCAGCGACTGAACTTTTGCTCTGAACTTTCATGTTGGTTTGGCAATGTTTTGTTTGTGTGCGTGCACGGGTGTGTGGCACACGCTGACATCACATGAGGGTCATGACAGAGTGGTTGCTCACTGCATGAGATGAATGTCACAGCGGTGACTTGCGGGATGGGAAACCACAACTTTGAAAGCAGTTTTTGCGGGCCAAAAGGGGAAGGCATGCATCCAAGCGTCACTGACCACTCCAGTGTGGTGCAAACTCAAAACTGCACATGTGCTGCTGCCTATGGCCCCAGCTGGCTAGCTAGCTCCACTGTTGAAAGCACACATCCTCGATGGATTCAAGTTCTTCGTAGGCACACTGTGCACGACGTGCTGCAATTACCAGCGGTTTGCACTTGATGTTGGCACTGTGGGCTACTTGCACCGGTCGCACACGTACAAGAACCGGGCGTCACCTCGCTCTACAGTAGCCAACTGCCCTCTGCCGACGCCAGATTCCAGAATTTTGGGACCGCGCTGTGAACCGGCACCATAAATGAAGAACCTGACCTCTTGACACCATCCCCGAACACATCCGAACAATCGAAAAGCACGCCCCGGTGATGTCGGTGCGTGGTGGCATGAATAAAACGAGTACATTGTACGACCGGATTAGCCAACTGGAGCTGGAGCAGCGTTGTTGAAATTCTAAAATGCACGCGTGATCTCGATGTATTCATGCCGAGCTGATTGTACACGGCTGTATGCAGTTTGCTACTTTTAAAGCAGAAGCTTTTAACAATTAACAGGCCAGATAGATTTTAGTCACATGTCTTAGAGAAATTGAGCGACAAAGAGCCTCGAAAAGTGGCACTTTCTACTGGGTAAATTCTGCGAAATACATAATGCCAAGATCGGCATAAATAAAAGGAGCCTCGAGTCTAAAACGGGAAAATTAAGAAATATACGACTTTATTTGAAACTAATCAATGCTCTTGTTAACTGTAGCTACTGCCTCAACTACATCTACAATAGCCCAGACAAATTCAGCGGTTTAGTCTCGAGTCTTGGCAAGAGGATTAATTATTCGAATTGAAGAATGCATCCGATCCGACTAAAAACCTACTTAATGCTATGCAGGGTTGGCACGCAACCATCGATATGGAACTTCACCGATCAGCGCGCCACTCCCCACCACACAAACGAATTACAGCGTCACCGAAGAAAGGGCACTCTAACCACTCATCACTACGTACTGGACTACTGGATCACAGCTGTATGTTTCGCTACAGCAAATGCCACTTCTACCTACTACACCACCTACAGGTATTACCGGCATCAAGTGAGAAGAACTCCAGGCAGAAATTTGGATCTTAGCTTCTTCAATTTTTTTCACATAATTTTCATTCAACTACTAGCTAGCTAGTACTAGTATACTACTACTACCAGCTAGTACTTTAACTTTTTTTAGTTAATTAACTACTACACAAAAAAAGGTATCATCGCAAAATCACCACCTTTGCTTGTTGTTAGATATTTCAAAAGACATCAACAAAATGTTCTCTAACAATGCTATAACGACTGAAGCTGCCAGCAAACGAGAATATGAAGATATCAGCTGTATAAGCCTGGATGATGATACCGATAGTACTACTATCGATGATTGGCAAGATCACTGGGAGAGCGAAATCCTGAACAACCCTCCCTCCAACAAAAGGCCTTGTCTTGTCTCGTCGAGCAGTGACAGCTATATTGCCGATGTGGCCAAATCCTTTCAAAATGATGGTGCCGATGTGGATATTTTTCCTCCCGAAATTCCATCATCCATGCCCTTGCCCCTGGTGCGATCTGTCAGCAACACGGAATTTGAAGAAAAAGAAGAAGCCACGGCCGTTCTTTTGGAGGAAGAGTTTCAACCAGGAAACTGGCATGTTGTAAGTACAAAATAATGATGTATAACTTACTTGATTTCACAGAGATACAAACCATCTAAACACTGCATTTATTATTCGTTGATTTTTCTTTCCAACAGATTTATGGACGAGAAAAGTGCCACAAGCAACACATTGGCAACCGAAGATTACGCGTCTTGATTGCCAACAACTTAAAGGCCTACGTGGAAGCTCCATCCCGACGAGCCAAGTCCAAGATTATTGACGAAGTCGTATCCCAAATTGCCGTCTATGGTGGCTTTGTGAAAAAGACATCGGCGGGAAGATGGCTGGCCATTGCTTCCTCCCAATCACGAGACAAAGTGGCCCATCATTTTCGAGACAGTATGAAGCATTTCAAAGGCAACATGCCAGCCGATAAAGAAACCATTTGGAGAGAGGCACAAAATGCCATCTTTGCCAATATGCACCTTTGTGCTCCTCCTCCCGTCCACAACGACAATCCACAAGAGCTTGTGGATCCTGATGTGGGCGACGACGAAGAAGAAGATGATGAAGAGAGCAACCACAAAGCCACAGAAGAATTTATCCAGACCATCATTGAAGAAGAATACTGTGACCTTCCTTATGTTGTGGACGTGGAAAACCAAGATGAAGCCGAAGAGACCCTTGAAAAGCTGGCTTGGATTTAATAATGACGACAAGTGGACCAAGTTCTCGAGGCGCTTCTTTCTAATCACAAGATATTATATTGGGTTGTGCCCCTGGGAAGTTGTGAGAGACATCAATCTCTATTGGCTATCGCATCTACATGTATTACGTCGTAGACAGCTTCATGGCAAGGATCCTCGCTGGGGAGAATTACCATTCACATTTTACTTGTCGAATCTTACATTACCTCTAACTTTATGTAACAATGCATGAATTTTTCACCGATCTGGTTCAATATAGTAGTGCCATCCACCCGTTGAATAAAGTTTTTTCTGACAAATACTTCTAGAAGTAGAGTGGAACGGAAGCGCCTTTCGCCCTTGATTGTTGAGCTAGCTATGTAACTAGGGACGACTAGGACCATCTACTCTAGAAGCAAAGATAATAGTAAAAAATGAGCTATTAACAAGCTGAAATGCTGCTACTAACAATACATCAACATTATTCATTGGATAGCTACCTAAGAGCTAGCTAGTTAGTTAAATAATTGTTTATCTAAACACAGTAAGATTGTTGGATTGTTAGCAAGCCATTCCCAGTTGCACTAGATTTGTTGTCTGTCCTTTTGACAGTCCTACACAGCTAAGTCCATTGTGAAGAGAAACGATGTTGCCATGTTCAATATGGCATGTCCAATGTCCAGCGACAAATGTAGAAGGTACATCCAGTAGCAATGCTCAAGCCAGAAGCCAAGGCACTGATCAAGCCCACTTGAGTGCCAAGACAAATCTGCATGCAACTGCGTTCAAAAAGGTCTGTGCCAATTTGAGAGAGTCAACAATTTACGTTCTTCACACAACTTGTAGGCTAAGAAGTCCAAGATTTTCTAATTGATGATGCTTGTCCCATGAAAATGCTAGCAATGAGATGTGCAGCAACATCAGATGGCTCAATGTCGAATCTGAGAAGGCACGCTAACTCTGTCCATGACTCTCCGGCCACAATCAAGACAAAACAATCAAGAACAGCAATGCAAAGCAAGTCAGCTTTGCCAAGATGAGCTGTTTTGATGTTGAATTGGTCGACCCTCAAAATCTGCCACATTCATTTGAAGTTGTCGACTTTCATTTGATTCTGTAGCAAAACAAAGATCAATTGCAAAACTTGCTCATCAAGATGGCTACCCAACATGACTTATGCAAACAAAGAGATTTTCTAAGTTTGTTTGTCATGGATCAATGACAGTTCACAAGCACCGAATTGCAAAAACCCACAAAATGTTTCAACAGAAAAGGGACATGACAAAACACTGAAACAGCCAAATTGTGGAAAAAGGCACTCCATCTTAGGCTTTGTTGTAGAACAGAAGCCAAAGCCACCAAGACATTTGCAATTGCACAATTTACGTCTGTTTCATGTAACAAATTGTTAGCAATTGTCACTGAAGTCATTTTTTTGCGAATTGCTAAAAATGAGCATTTGGGATGTTTGCTAAGATTTTGAAAACAACAACATAGATTAGCATGGTGTCATTTAGTTAGATCACAACTTTAGGTGTGCAAATTCAAGGGATTAGTTTTAGTGAAAACAATTTGCCGAAATGTCCCCTTTTGCACTTCTCGCGATAAAGAAAATAATTTAAGAAAAGAGCCATAAATCAGATCAAGAGCAGGTGCAATTTTGAGGGCATGCTACCTCCTCACAATCAATGTGGAAATAATTGTTTATTTTGGGTCGGAGCCAGAGAATGAATAACCTCTGCAACACCGCCTTGAGTTTGTTGAAGAAAAGTTGGACAAAAATCAATTGTCTTAGCCACCCCAATCTTGCTGGGATATTTCTACTATTCAAAGCATTACTTTCTGGATAACTCACATAATTCTGACTGTCACTGAACTTCTGATGGTAGATTAGAAGTAAGGTTGTTCCCATTAAGCTCAAATGCTGTCAACGCTGTCATCAATCCCATCCAGTCTTGATACTGTGGAAACTTGAGGTCAATTAGGATGGTTCCTGTAAGTCAGTTGTTTTCAAGCCAAAAGCCATGCAGGGATGACATCAGTCTAAACTCTGCTGGAATTGCCACAACAAACAAAATATCATTACCCAGCCCTACTGCAGACATTGCAATGCTGGAAGCAAACCAAGCTCTTTGGGAAGGGGGGCACTGTAGGACTGGAAGCCAGACTCCCATCTGTCAAAGCAACCAGAGGACCTAGTTGCCACTTAGTTGGTTTTTGCAAGTACAAAAGAAGTCAATGCTCTCAGGAGCCCCAGCGTTGTTGATTGTTCCAAGAAGACCGGTCATCTAGCTAGCTAGTAGTCGGATTACTTTAGTGGTGGATGCCACGAAGTTTCGACCAAATCATTTGACAGAACCAGTAGTAGTCCGATCGATCGGGTCCTTTGTTACGCTTTCCGTTGAAGGCAGATTAATAGGTGTCATGGGAGGCAGCAGTTCTCGCGCTTCGGGAGGGCCATCTGATCCTTTCGCAGACATGACCACCGCACCAACCATGACCGCGACGACTCCAAAACATAGCAATTTGGCGGCGGCAGATGAAAGACCAAAGCATTTTTCTAGCTCTACAACAGCGGTCACTTGGAGAGTGCCTTCCTAATTGGAGGTGGTTCTTTCTTGGCTTATGCCAAACTAGCTTCCAACAAGGGAGTCGTTGGCTGGTTCTCTTCATCTTGAAGGCCCCGGTAAGGATTCCCATCAAGCGAGGTCAGACTCGGGTTGCTTTCTTTGTCTTGCGAAGCCCCATGCTCATTGCGGGCGCTAAAGTTCTCTCCGGCTTCCGGATCTCGACCATCGGCACTGCCTGGGGCTGGTGGGAAGGTTGGTTATGGACGAGCGATACCATGCTTGTTAGATGTTCTTCGTCTTTGAGTGTAACACTTTGTGGTTCGACAGATTGTCGCGGGTTACGACGAAGACCATGCACTACTTGCGACTGACGGTTGCCGCAGTGGATAAACATTCGACGCTCCCCTTTAGCTGGATTACGCCCAAGGCCACGCTTGGATCTACTGTCGTTCAGACTCATGTGGTCTATTGAGAAGATAAGGTTTTGACGGAAGCTAGTGCTAGTGAGCGTTGCTGCGGTCGGGGTCAAATCTGCAACTGCAGTGTCTACTTCAGTAGAAGTTCAGTAGAAGGTTCTGCCGTTGCAAGGGATGCCGGCAAGACCATGTCTACTTCACCAGAAGAGGCATCGCGACATGTCGCTGCTGTTGCTGGTGTCACTGTTGACCGTGTCATTTGCGTTATTCATTGCCAGGATACAAAATGCACATTCCTTGTCAGCCAGCCTACTGGCTAGCTGGATGTGACTGTGGATCATACTGTATGATGTAAACACTTTGTACTGGCTCCAAAGCAACAACTTTTGGAGACTGATCTGCGGGCGGAAGGGCCTTTGGGGAACAGATGCTTTCTTTCTGCATTCTGCTGAAGGATCCTCGATCGTTTGTGATGATGCAAATGCTGGACTCCTAGCTAGTAGTAGTTACTCGCTCTAGCTAGCTACTAGTCAAGTGCGCACTCACTCGAAGTTCCACATTAAATTGTGGGCACTTTGTGCCGGTAACAATGAGTGAGCTAACCGGCCAGCCCATGCAGGAAAGACTTCAGCCAGTAGTCGACCAGCAGACGCGATCACGGGCCAAAAGATTTCTAAATAGGGAGCATGCATTCGGAAAGGTAGCACTACGTCCCTATCTCCCAAATGTTCATTAAGGGGAGGGCTAAAGGATTGTCGTAATCAAAAGAATATTTTTCATGGCTTGTCCCCCTTTTAGACCTGCAAGCAGGCGATTTGACACTAAGCTAGCATCGAAGGTTGATTTGTCAAGAAGCAATTAAGCAAAAAATGGAGCAGGATGGTTGGAAGGTGATTGGAATATCACGTCACCTACCGCTAGATGGCTCGGGATATGAAGCTGATTTGTCTTTGCTAGAGTCTGTCGAGCCCGTCGCAACCCGAGCCGGTGAAGAACATGGACCGATAGATGCTTTCATCCATGTTGCCGGCGTGTGGCATGATGAACATGCCTCACTGGCTGGTAAGAAGCTACATGAATTTACCACCCAGGAAATAGTTAAAACGATGAATGTTGGCGTTACTAGTGCTATGGTCATGTCTGCGCGACTTGTGCCATTTATGTCTCATCAAGCCAGCATGCTGTTTATTTC
>ENA-ORBV01006479-ORBV01006479.1-microbial-mat-metagenome-genome-assembly--contig:-NODE-6479-length-20626-cov-4.802813_pt1 | contig 20626 bp, 13 predicted proteins | sample MGYA00237777_ERZ505514 | MGnify/ENA primary metagenome ERZ505514 (study PRJEB26160, sample SAMN06269048) | microbial mat metagenome | isolation source: Oligotrophic lake microbial mat | place... | reverse complement strand
CCGCTGGACCCTGGCTCACTTGCCCTGTCCGCCCCAGCCGACTGCTACCCGGCTGATCTCGCTTCGCTCGGCTTCGTAGAAAATCTGCTGCGCGGCATCGAACCTGCGGCGTCCGCGAGGCCACCTACAACGATCCGGGATTCGACCGCGGTCGCGCGAGGCCGATGTAGGTGGCCTCGCTGAGGCCGCAGAGATCGACATCGCGGAAACCATCGGCGCGTCAATCATCCCCGCCGCGAGCGTAACACCGCACTTCGAAAAGCGCGGCTGGAACGTTTGCCGAGGGCGCGGTCAGTTCGATGCGGAGTGAGCGGGTGCTCACCGGCTGGGCCAGCGTGATCACAGTGCGGGCCTGATGATTGTCGTCGCATTGGGCGAGGAGATGACCGCCGTCATCAAGCAGGCGATAGTGCTCGACGCAGAACGGCATGCGCCGCTCGGGGTGTCCCATCAAGACCGACTCAAGGGGGTGATCGTAGTCCGGATCGAACATCAGTTCGATGCGCGCAAGGGTTTGCGGTTGCGACCACTCGAGCGTGAGCGTCGGTGAGGGATCCGAAAAATCGGCCACCCAGGCGTTGGCTTGATGGGTTGGCCGGGCGAGGCCATTGATCACATTCCGGGGCGAAAAGACCGCGAGCGGGGCCTCCAGGCAGAACGCGAGGTTATGGCCCCCGGGCCGGCGCTGGGGCTGCCAGAACTCGAAGGTGTCCACGCCGATGTCCGCCGGGGGTGACTGCACGGCGGACTTCGCCACCGCAAGATTGACCTGATGGGTCAGGGCCAGCAGGCCGGTGACGCGCTGCTCGCTGCACCGCAGGGCGATCGCCTCGGTGCCGAAGAAACAGACGAAGGCGTAGCGTTCGTCCGCAAACGTTTGGGAAAAGTCGATCCGCACCTCCTGGCCGATGCCTCGGGCGAGCGGGATGACTTTCGTCTCCAGCGTCACGTCCGGGGTGTGATTGTCTGCGCGGGCGCTCTGGCGAAGTTCGACCCGCAGGTTCTCCTCGCTGGACACGTCGGCGAGCACCGTCAGGGTCACTCGCGACCCCGCGATCACCGGCAGCATCATCGCGGCGGCGTGATTCAGGGAGCGGAGTGGACCGTCGGGCGGGAGGGTCGCGAGTCTCAATTCGCTGGAGGCCGTGAGCGTTGCATGGCGCGCCAAGTCGTCGGCGTCCTGCAGCCGGACTCCCGGGATGTGCTGCCCGGTGCGGAGCAGATCGCGCTGCAACTCCGCCATCCGCGGCGGTTGGAGGAGCGCGCGCGGCAGGGTGCCATGGCGGTGGCAGACCGCGGCGGCCGCGCCCACGGCCTGGCCGATGTGGGCGCAGGTGGCCATGACCCGGCTGGAGGCGAACGCGACGTGCGAGGCGCTGATGATCCGTCCGGCGAGAAAGAGGTTGTTGATGTTCCGGCTGTAGAGGCAGCGGTAGGGTATCTCGTAGACGCCCTTCGCATGCCATTGGGTGCAGCCTGGCTGGGCGCTGAAGACGCCATCGGCCGGGTGCAGGTCGATCGCCCATCCGCCGAAGGCGACCGCATCGGGGTGCGACCGCTGTTCGACGATGTCCTGCTGGCGGAGGATGTGATCGCCCTCAAAGCGCCGGCTTTCACGTTTGCCTGGAATCATGCCGACCCACTCGAGCGTGAGGTTGGCCGCGTCGGGAAACTGTCCGGAGTTTTTGATGTGATGCCAGACCCCGTAGACCACGCGCCAGAGGTCCCACTTGATCCTCTCGGTGTCATGGACCGTGTCGAGCCGGCCGCCATGTTCGATCCACCAGAGCCTGCAACCATACTCCTTCGTGTTGAAGTGGCGCCAGCGTGGAATCTGGGTGATGTCCGTGAGCGCGAAGCTCGGCGGGGTGAACTGGACTGGACGACCGGTGTCCTTGGAATAAAAATACAGTGAATGGCCCAGCAACTCCTGGCTGGCCAGGGCCGGGGCGAAGCGCTCGCCGAACTCATCGCGTGATTCCGCCCCCATGCGGAACGCCGCGCCGGCGAGGAAACCGAGGACACCGTCACCGGAGGCGTCGCAGAAGAGCGGTGCGTGCAGATCGTACCGGGTGGAGTTCTGGGAGCAGAAGGCCTGCAGGCTCGCGATGGAGTCGTCGTCGCGTTTGGTCACCTCGTGCACCGCGGTGTTGAGCAGCAGGGTGATGTTGGGTTCGGCAACGACCTTTTCGAGCAGCAGGATATCGACGAGGAGCGGATTGCCCTCGGGGTTGCGAAAGGTGTTTTCGACGAGGATCTCGTCGATCACGCCGCCCTCGCGGGCCCAGCGGTTGTTGTTCCCCATGTGGGAAGTGGCCCCGAGAATCCACAGGCGCACCTCGCTGGAGGCGTTTCCTCCGAGGACGGGCCGGTCCTGGACCAGAATGACCCTGAGGCCGGCGCGTGCGGCGGTGATGGCGCAGCAAGTGCCGGCGAGACCACCGCCGACGATGGCGAGGTCGGCGGTGAGGGTCTTTCTGAGGAGTTCGCGGTGGGTGACAGGAGGGGAGAGTTGCATCCGGGGAAAACGGGAAGGGAAGTCAGGCGGAACGAAGTGCGGGCCGGCGGTGGACGCCGCCAAAGTAGAGCATCAGCCAGGCGAGCGGATGCAGGAAGGCCATGAACAGGAACCATTGGCCGTAGCCCTGGCCTTGGACGACGGAGAGGATGGGGCTGAGCACGGCGCGGATCGCCTGGTCGAGAAAGCCTCCGGGATTCGCGGCGGGGCCCGAGACCATGGTTGCGACGACGGTGTTCATGATGATGCCACCGACGGTGCTGCCGGCCGCGACAACGCTGAAGACGGTGCCGAGGGAGGATTTGGGAACGACATCGACGACGATCGAGCTGATGTTGATCAACGAGGCGAGCGCGGCGCAGACCGCGAGCACGGCGAACGCGAGAGCCAGCTGGGTGTCGCCGATGCGGGTGATCAGGGGCGAGACGGGCATGACACAGGCGCAGCCGAGCATGACCCAGAGCCGGCTCCGGGCGGGGGCTCCGCCGCGTTTCACGAGATGGCCGGAGAGCCAGCCGCCGAGCAGACTGCCGACGCCGGCCGCGGCGTAGATCACCCAGGTGATCTTGAGCTGTTCTTGGGAAAGACCGCGCTCGGCGTTGAGGTATTTGGGAAACCAGAACTGATAGAAAAACCAGACCGGGTCCGTGATCAGGCGCCCCAGCAGGAGCAGCCAGACGATCCGGCTGGTCAACACCCGGCTCCAACTCCAGGGCGCATCGTCAGAGGTATCGCCCGTCCGAATATCCTCGGCCGCGCCTTTTTCGATGAGATCAAGCTCGTGGGCGGTGATCCGCTGGTTGTTCTTCGGCAGCCGGTAGAAAAGCCACCACGGCAGCAGCCAGAGGAGACCGGCTGCGCCCGTGAGGATGAACGCCAAACGCCAGCCCGTGCCCTGGCCGAGCACGTCCGCGAGCCAAGGCATGGTTTCGGAATAGGCGTGAGTGGCGAGCGGGATGACGAGGTAGGGCGCAACGGTGGCGCCGAAGGTCGCGCCCATGGTGTAGAGACCGATGGCCAGCGCCCGCTCCCGCGCCGGAAACCACTCCGAGACCACCTTGGAGGCGGCCGGCCAGACGCCAGCCTCGCCGAAACCGAGCAGGAATCGATAGACGCCGAGGGACTGCGCCCCCTGTGCGGCCGCGGTCAGCATGTTGGCGACGGACCACCAACCGACGAAAATCACCATACCGAGCCGGGTGCCGAGCACGTCGACCAGCTTTCCAGATACAAGATAGGAGATGGTGTAGGCGACGAGAAAGATATTGACGATGTTCGCGTAGGCGCGGTCGTCCATGCTCAGGTCGCGCTGGATTGTCGGCGCGAGCGCGGAGAGGGTTTGGCGATCAATGTAGTTCAGCACCGCGGCGAGAAAAACCAGGGCGACGATCCACCAGCGCAGATGGGGGATTTTGGTCATTGGGGGCGGCGCAGCGGAATCGCGACGTTGAAGCTCGCGGCGCGGTCCGCGTCGTAGGCTCCGGCGCAGAAGAGCACCGTGGGTTGACCGCTTGCGTCGATCCACAGTTGAGGCCGCTCGAGGGCGTCGAGCTTGACCCGGCTGCCATCCGCGCGGACGAGTTCGGGAACGGTCACGAACGGATGTGACGCGAGACGCCAATCAAAGCCGTCGGTTGATTCAAAGTGCGCGAGCGAATTGCCGCGACCGGTGAAGATTCCCCTCATGTCCTTGACGATCGCGCGGTAGCGACCGCCGTCGTGCCAGATGAACGGATCTTCAGCGGCGAAGTGTTCGCCTGGACGGGTGAAGATGGGTGTGAGCTGTTTCCGGAACGGGCCCTCGGGTCGGTCGGCGGTTGCCGCGAGGTGGACCACGGGACCACCGAAGGGAGGCTTCCCCTTTTTCGCCACCGCCTTGTAGACCATCAGCAGCCCGCCGTCGGGACGGATGCAGGTGGCGGGATTTGACGTCATCAGGGCGTCGGGTGCATCCGGGTCTGGGCTGACATCAACCACGGGCTGATCGAAACGAGTCCACGGCCCCGCAGGTGAATCGGCGAAGGCGACGCCGATGCGCTGGTGGTTGCGGTGAATCCAGTTCAGTGGTTGTTGCACGACGCCATCACCGAAGTTGCCCATGTAGTAGAGGCAAAAACGACTTCCGACGCGCAGGATCGTGGGGTTGTGCGTGCAGGAGCCGTCCCAGAACGCCGGCCCCCGTGCGGGCAGGACCACCTCCACGTGTCGGTAGGGACCGGTGGGTTGGTCGGCGACGGCTCGGGCGACCTCCGAGTGGGTGACCCAGGCCTTGTGGCCCAGTCGGCGTGGCCAGCGGGAGTAGAACAAATGGAAGACCCCGTCATCGCCGCGGACGACCGAGCCGCACCAGATGCAAAATTCCGGATCCTCGAATACTGCGCCGTTGGGTACCGGCTGAAGCCAGCGACTCAGGTCCAGATCATCACCGAGCCCTCCGGGAGCCGCGCGTACTGAACGCGGCAGCGAGCAAAGGCCGGCGACGACCAAGGCGGACGTTGAGCCGGAGAGTCGGATAAAATCACGACGATTGACGCGGGCGGAGGAGGAGGCTGGGGGTTTCAAGAGGCGAATCGATGGCGGATGTGAACGGGCGTCGTCCGGGGATGGTGAATCGTTCAAGGAATCGCATGGGGCGTTCGGACAGGCAAATCTGTGTCCAGTGAAGTCGTTCACTCCAGCAGCCGGGCGAATCTGGAGCTCGCGGCAATGGGCGAGGTGCCTGTTCTTGCCGGAGGGCCCCGCTCCGAAGAGGCGAGCCCGTCCGGTGTGCGAGGGGGGCGTTCATGGCACCGCCTTGGACCGGAGCGGGATGTGCACATTGAATGAGCCAACCCCATCCTTACGGTAGCCATCGGTGGCGCCAAACAGAGCAACGGGCTCCTGATCGACGAAGAGGAGCGCGGGACGCTCGACCTGAGTCCTTCCGGGGAGACCATCAGCCCACGTGAAACGCTTTCCGAGGACGAGCGGGTGGGTCGCTGCGCTCCAGTGCAGGCCATCCGTTGAGCGAAAGAGGGCAAGACCTCCCGCGTCGCCGGTGAAGGTGCCCACCACATCACGCGCCACCGCGTAGTAAGCGCCGCCGCCGCGGGCGTCGTGCCACAGGTAGGGATCTTCTGCGAGCATCCAGTGTCCGGCGGCGGCCGGGGCATCCGACTCGAAAATCCGTCCTGGCGTTTTGACATAGGGACCCTCCGGCGATTCGGCGAGGGCAGCGCCATAACGCACATTTCCTCCCATGGGATTTCCGTCGATGATTTGGACCGCCTTGTAGATCAGGAGGATTCCGCCGTCGGGCCCGGAGCCGCAGCCGCGGTCCCCGCGGTAAGATGAACCAGGAGTGCGAAAAGGGCTCCGATACGGGAGCGTCCTTGGTTGAAGCGAGTGGCAAAATGGGAGCGGAGCATGGTCCTAAAGTGGGAACGGGGAGGATGACGAAGCGCCCAGGCGGGGTGATGGATGGTTCTGGGCGGCGGTCCGGTGTCAGGGTGATACCGGTGGAGCCTAAAGGAATGGCTGATCGAGAGGGCGTCAGGGGCGGTTCATTGCGGAACGACGGGGCCGAAGCTGGCGACAGACTCACCGCCACGCCGGATTTCCATGCGGAACCCGCTCGTCCCTTCGGGTGCTGAAATCTTGAGGGGCTCCCCGGTTAGCAGGGGGACGGTTTGGGTCGCAATCTGCCGGTGCTGGCCATCCATGAAGCGGATGTGCAACTCGCAGTCGGCGGGAGGAAAGACAGGAAAGTCCGCTCGCGGCTCGATTCTGACGGTGATGACGGACGATGTGAGAGTCGCCTGGCGAACGATGAACCCCGAGTGCTCCCGCCGGAGCGCATGGTAGGCGGTGCGCGGCGTGCGGTCGGGAGCGATCAGGCCCCATTCGCGCCAGCCGTTCGGATTCGTGCCGACGTACCGGCTTCGGTAATCGTTGAAACTCCAGATGGAGGCGCCGGCGATGAAGGGCCTCTCCCGGAAGATCGCGAGCATGGCCCGGAACCAATCGACGCGCTCGGCCTCGTCGTCGACGAAGTCGTGCCTCAGGCCGTATTCGGTGACGAGGAGGGGCTTGCCGGGGTAGCGTCCATGGACGCGATCGATATTCTCCGCATTGGCCTGGGGTGTCCCTCCGTAGGTGTTGAGGCAGACGAAGTCGACCAAGTGGGAACCTTCGTCTGCGGGTTTGAGATTGGACTTTGACGCTCGGTTGCTGACGAACGTGACCAGGCGGGTGGGATCAACCTTGCGGGTGAAGTCCTGCATCGACTGCACCCATTGCAGGCCCTCGGGCGAATCGGACTCGAACTCGTTGCCCACGCTCCAGGCAATGATGGACGGATGGTTCCAGTCGCGCTCCATCATTTCCAGATGTTGGGCGCGAAACATTCTCTGCATGGCCGGATTGGCGAGTTGTGAGGCCTTCCAGCCCGTGTTGCCTGCCTCCGCGATCAGCAGCATGCCGTGGCGGTCCGCCCAGTCGAGAATGACAGGTGAAACTGGATAATGGCTGAGACGCTGGAAGACGAACCCGCCGCGCTTCATCAGTTCGAGATCCCGGATGACGCCGCTGGCCGGCTGATCCTGACCCCAATCGGGGTGGCTGGCGTGCCAGTTGGCCCCGGCGAGACGGATTGGATGGCCATTGAGCAGGAGCTGTTCGCCGCGAACCTCAAAACTTCGGAGGCCGAAGCCGACCGGATCGGCGGCGTGTTCGCCGGCGCGGGTCTGCGCCTGGTAGAGCGTGGGCGTATCGAGGCTCCAGAGACGAACGTGATCAGCGGCCAGGGAAATCGATTGTTCCGCCACTCGTTCGGTTCCCGCGGGCACGCTGATCTCGGAACCGGGGGCGGCGACGGGCAGGTCCTGCCCCTCGCGCGTGAGCGTGCTGACCACCCGCACCCGCACGGTTTCGGCGGTGGCATTGTGCACCCAGGTTCTGATGCGGACCGTGGCGGTACCAGCGGTGAGGTCGGGCTGCGCCTCCACCTTTTGTTTCGCGACGTAGATGGCGGGCGTCACGTGCAGTGCAATGTCGCGGATGAGTCCGCCATCGTCCCACCAGGCGTAGACTTGCTCGGGGGGCTGGCCACCGCCCCGGGCTCCGGGGATTGTGGTGGTGTCCCAGCGGTTGTCGGCGCAGACGACCAGCAGATTGGATTTGCCCGGGATGAGGGCGGGGCCGACGTCGAAGTCAAACGGGGTGTATCCACCCTCGTGTGAACCGAGGAGCCTACCGTTCAGCCAGACCCGCGCGCGGGCGAAGACGGCGCCGAAGTTCAGGCGCACGTGCTGACCGGTCGTCACTGCGGGTGGGATGAAGTGCAGCCGGTACCATCCTGCGCCGACGAAGCCCATGAAGCGGGGATCATGGGACCACGTGTGCGGCACGTTTACCTGGTCCCAGACGCGGTCACTGTAAGAAGGCGAAAACCACGCTGAGTTGTCGCCCGCGTTCTGGTAATCGGCGGTGAATTTCCACGTGCCGTTGAGGGAGACGCGCTGGGTGGGCGTGGCGGTGGGCAGCCCGGCGCGCAGGACGAGGGAGGGCAGCCACAGAACGAGAGCAGCAAAGACCAGGGAGGTTGTGAGCGAGGGGAATTGCTTCATGGTGGATTGTGCTTACCGGCCGCGGTTGGAGCGGCCAAGAAGTTGTGTGCCCGGGCGTCGGCAGCAAGGGACACCCGAGCAAGCCGGCGAGAACGGTTCCAGAGACGTTCATGGTTTGGCCGGATCTGCAAGGCGGAGGAAGGCAACGTAGTCGGCGCCGAGATCCTCGCGGACGAAGCGGGCGAAGCGGGCGGGAAATTCCGGTGTGAGCCCGCACTGGCGCACGTCGATTTCGTGGAAGCCGATCTTCTCCGCGGCCGAACCCGGGCGGAGGCGGAAATCGCCGCGGGTGACATCGACGAACAGCGGATCGCCGACGATGCCATTGGGCTCGACGCCGCGCACAGCCAGGCCGGCGCGCCCAAGGGTGGCGAAGGGTCCGTCGGTGCCGTCGACGTTGGGTGCGGCGAGTTTGCCGCTCCAGCGATCGTTGCCTTGGGGCGGTATGAAGAAGTCAGCGAACGGCGGGGTATCAGCGCCGCGAACGGTGACAACCGATGCGAGGACAAACGAGAGAGCGAGAAGGCGGCGCAACATGGTGTTGCGAAAAAGGCTTACGGGATCGTCTTGAGTGGCAGGTGAACATTGCAGCTGACTCTACCGTCGCGCAGGTAGCCGTCGGTGGCGCCGAAGAGGGCGACGGGCTCTCCGTCGTCGAGCAAAAGCGCGGGACGCTCCAACTGGCGTGGGTGCGAGGTGCCGTCGGCCCAAGCAAAACCCAAGCCCAGCACCTTGGGCTTCGAGGCGGGTTGCCAGTTCAGGCCGTCAGCGGATTGGAACAAGGCGATGCCGCCCTTGGCGCCGGTGAATTGTCCGACGACGTCGCGCGTCAGGGCGTAGTAGCGTTGCCCGTACCGTTCGCTGTACCAGACGAAGGGATCCTCGGCCAACATCCGGTGCTTCTGCGCCTCGGTGCCCTCGGCTTCGAAGATGCGGCCGGGCACCTTGCGGTAGGGGCCCTCGGGTTGGTCGGCCAGCGTGGCACCATACCGCACGTTGCCGCCGGAAATCTTACCTTCGATGATCTGCACGGCTTTGTAGATGAGCAGCACACCGCCATCAGGCCGCACCGCCGCAGCGGGATTGTTGACGCAGAGTGAGTCGAAGGCGGTGCGATCGGGATTCACGTCGACGATGGGGGCGTCGAGGCGGCGCCACGGGCCCTCGGGTTTCTCCGCGATCGCGACGCCGATACGCTGCTGGTTGCGGTGCGTCCAGTTGAGGCCCTCGACCTTCTGCCGGTCACCGCGGTTGCCCATGTAGAAGAGGTAATAGCGGCCGCGGTGGAAGAGAATGTTGGGGTTGTGAGTGCAGTGGCCGTCCCAGAACTGCGGGCCGCGCTCGGGGAGCGAGACGTCGGCGTGCCGATAGGGTCCGAGCGGCGTATCGGCGACGGCGTGGGCGATCTCGCTGTGGGTGGCCCAGGCGAGGAAACCCTCCTTGACCGGCCAGCGCGAGTAGAAGAGGTGGTACCGGCCGTCGCCACCCTTGATGGGCGCGCCGCACCAGACAAAGTAGCCGGGAACGTCGAGCCGGGCAGTGAGCGGCACCGGCTGGATACGGGCACCGAGGTCGAGTTCAAGCGCAGACGCAGGGGAAGGCGTGGCCGTTGCCAGGCCGCCGAGCAGCAAGAAAAGGAGCATGGCGGCCGGTCGATATTGGGCGAGGTGGCGAGTGGGGATCAGGGGGTGGTGCATTGGGGAAGGGATGTGGCAGTTCGAGGGGTGTCGCGGCCGATCGGGCCGCACAAGGTCAACAGGGGTTGAATCGTTCACTTCACCCATTACTTCAGTCGTCCTTCGCCGCTGGAGCACTTTTACCAGTCGCCGTCGGGCGGCGGGGTTCGGGGGGGCAAAGCCGGGTGAAGTCGGTGCGGCGCTGGTTGATCGAGGCGGAGTGTGTGGCCACGCGGGCGCGCAGATCGGCAAGGATCGCGGCCTGCGCAGGCGCGGTGGCGAGGTTGGTGCGCTCACCGGGGTCAGCCTCAAGATCGAGGAGCAGCTCTTTTCCGCCCATGCCGTACTCGCCCATGATGAGCCCGTGGTCGCTGGCGAAGAGAATGATCGTGTTCTGCGCGAGGCCACGGCGCTCCAGGTCGGCGCGGAGTTGGCCGATGATGTGGTCGAGTCCGGAGATCGTCTGATAATAGCGGATGTGATGCTCGCGGTTCGTCGCGATGGTGTAGTTGTAAGGATAGGTCTGGTTGCGGCGGCCCTTGTCCTGATCGAGGATGAACTTCGGAATGAGGCGGTACGGGTCGGTGCCGGTTTCGGAAGGGATCGGGACGGTGATGTCGCGGTAGAGCGTGTCGTAGAACAGGTGGCCCTTGAGCTTGGGATTCTCGTTGGCGGGGAGGGTCATTTGACGCCACTTGGGGTAATCGGGGTACATCGAGGTGACCTGGGAGCCATGCGGCACATCGAAGCTGACGGACAGGCAGAAGGGCTTGTCGACGGGGCGGAGGTCGAGGAACTCGGTCATCGCCTCGCCCGTGATGGCGGTGATCGAGCCACCCAGAAAGGCGACGCGGCCGGTCTTTTCCCGCTCGAATTTCATCCGGGAGTTGCCCAGTCCGGCGCGCAGAGCGAAGTACTCGTGGCCGCGCGGGAGTACGGCGGGATCGTAGCTCACCGTGCGGGGCGCTCGCGCAGTTCGACGGTCTGGCCCGCGCGGAGGGCGCCGCGAAGTTCCCCGGCCGTGCGTTCGAGCGGAAGGCTGGCCTCAAACTCCCGGCCGGCGAAGGGATCGACGAGGCGCAGGTCCCGATCGACAGTGGCGCGAATCGAGGCGCGGCGCACGCGGCCGTCGCGCACCTCCCCGGATACGACGAAGCCGCCCTCGGCGCGCAGATCGTGGAAGGACGCTTCGCGCCAGGTCGAGGGCAGGGCGGGGAAGAGGCGCAGGCGGTCGCCCCAGCCTTGGAGCAGCATCTCGTGCACCGCCTGGCCGGCGGCAAAGTTGCCCTCGAGCGTGAAGGCGCGGCCGCGGTAGTTGGAGATCGTCGAGCCGGTGATCACGGCGTTCAGGTGAAAACCGTTGCGGGACGTCGTGTGCTCCCGGTAGTCGGAGAGAAAACGGAGGGCTTCGTCGCCGCGGCCCACGCGGGCGCGGAGGGCCGCCATCCAACTGAAGCTGTATCCGGTCCATGCTGACGTGCCGATCCGGTCGATGTCGGCCATGGTGGCGTCGACGATCCGGCGATTGTCCGCGCTGTTTTCCGGATGGAGCAGGCCCAGCGGGTGGATGGCCATCAGTTGCGAGTGGTGGCGGTGGGAGGCAGTGAGGGCTTCGTCCGGCGCGACGAGCAGGACGCCGGTGTCGCTGACGGCGAGGGAGCCCAGGCGGGCGTGGAGCGAGCGCCAGCGCTCCGCTTCCGACTTGCGGCTGAGCGCCGTGGCCATCTCGGCATTGGCGAGGAAGAGCCACTGGAGGAGCGCGTGGTCGAAGTTGGAATGGGGCGTCAGCCAGGCGCGCTGGGTGTTGTTGTGGATTTCGGGCGAGCTGGACAGCGGCAGCTTGAGCAGGCCGGTGCGCGCGTCGGGTTTCATCAGTTCCACGAGCGCCTCGCCGATGGCGGCGCAATACGGATAGGCGCGATCGGCGAGGAAGCGGGGATTCATTTCGTAGCGCCAGTGCCAGTAGAACGACTGGGCGACCCAGGCGCCCATGGTGGGTGAGAGCGTGTAGGGAAACCAGGAACCCATGGCGCGACCGTCGAGGGCCATCACGCCCGGGACGATCGTTCCCTGTTTCACGCCGAAGAAGTCGCGGGCGAATTGCTCGTGCCGCGGCTTCAGGTCCCACATGAAGTCGAGGAAACTCAGACCCTGGTCGAAGCGGCCGGAGGCGAGGTAGGCCCAGTAGGTGAGCTGGGTGTTGAGGTTGTGGTGGTAGTCGCCGCGCCACGGGGGAAGGATGCCCGCATCGGCGGTCCAGAGGCCCTGCAGGGGAATCGGTGGCGCGCCGCGGCGGGAGGAGGCGCCGTAGAAGTATTGGACGAGGTTGTAGTGCTGTTGCAGAGCGGCATCAGGCAGGGAGACGGACGAGGTGCGCCAGAATCTCTCCCACCGTTGCACGTGCGCCGCGCGAGCCGCGGCGTAGCCGCGTTCAAGCGCCTCGTTCGCGTGCTGTCGGGCGAGCGCGACGGGGTCGGCAGTCTCGCGGTTGGTTGTGATGGCAATGGCGAGCAGCGTGCGGCCGGCGGCGACTTGGGAAGCCACGTGAATCACATAGCGAAAACCCTCGGCGGCGTCCTGGACGAGGGTGATCTCGCGATCCGTGCGAATGACGGAGGCGATCGCATAGCCGATCTTTTTGACCGCCGCGTTGGGGACGAGGTCGAACCTGGCCGCGGGATCGGGCAGCAGCAGGAGCGCGGCGGGACTCGACTCGCTGAAGAAGCATTCGGCCTGCGCCGGGCCGAAGTCCACCGAGCCGAGGGCGCGTTGCAGGTCGAGGTGAAAGGCGCGCGCCTGGAATTCCGTGGCGAGGGTGACCACGAGCCGGGCGCCCGGCAGCTTGGTGGGAAAGTCGCTGGGATGGGCGAACTCCTTGTTCAGCGCGTCGGTCCGGCCGGACTGCGCGTGGGCGACCACGGTGGCGTAGTTGAATTCTGGACGCGCGTAGATGGGATGCTGGCGCAGGTCCCAGAGATCGCCTCGATCGAGGGACAGGCGGAGTTCGTTACCCGCGCCCCAGAGCAGGCCGCCGAGGAGGCCGTTGCCGAGTGGGATGGCCTCGTCCCATTTTGCGATGGGGGCATTGAGCGTGAGCCGCATCGGCTCCGGGGCGGCGGCGCTCGCAAGGGCACTCGCAAAGAGGAGGAGCGAAAGAACCTTCATCGGATCATTTGGAGGAGTGGGACGAGCGCGGGGGGCGTCGTTCTCGGGTAGATCGTCGGTGGACGTGAGCGGACAGGGTGAGGCGATGCGCTGCGGCGCGATGCGAAGAGTCGATCGAGAGGAGCGAGTGGAGCCTAATGACTCGAGTGCCGGGGCCGGCGATACCTTGCACGGTGAAATCGTTAACCCGTTTTCACGGTCCGAGATGCCTCCCCAGAATTGCCTTTAACGACACTACCGCACAGGTTTGAATGAATTATGGACGCTCACTCCGAAAACAGCGGGGGCAAATGCCCATTCCCGCACATGCACGCTGGTGTCAGCGCCAAGTCCAATCGGGACTGGTGGCCGAACCAACTGAATTTGAAGATCCTGCATCAGAAGTCCCCCCTGTCCGACCCCATGGGCGGAGACTTCAACTATGCGGAAGAATTCAAGCAGCTCGACCTGCCGGCCTTGAAGAAGGACCTCTACGCGTTGATGACGGATTCGCAGGACTGGTGGCCGGCGGATTTCGGCCATTATGGGCCGCTCTTCATCCGCATGGCCTGGCACAGCGCGGGGACCTACCGCACCGGTGACGGTCGTGGCGGTGCCGGATCCGGGCAGCAGCGTTTTGCTCCGCTCAACAGTTGGCCGGACAACGCCAATCTGGACAAGCCGCGCCGTCTGCTTTGGTCGATCAAGCAGAAGTATGGCCGAAAGATCTCGTGGGCCGATCTGATGATCCTCGCTGGCAACTGCGCTCTCGAGTCGATGGGTTTCAAGACGTTTGGGTTCGCCGGCGGCCGTGCGGACGTCTGGGAGCCCGAGGAGGATGTTTACTGGGGATCCGAGGACACCTGGCTGGGCGACAAGCGCTACAAGGGCGAGCGCGACCTGGAGAATCCCCTCGCGGCCGTGCAGATGGGCTTGATTTACGTGAACCCCGAGGGACCGAACGGAAACCCCGACCCGGTGGCCTCGGCCAAGGACATCCGCGAGACGTTTGCGCGCATGGCGATGAACGACGAGGAGACGGTCGCCCTGATCGCGGGAGGCCACTCCTTTGGCAAGACCCATGGCGCGGCTTCTGCGGCCCATGTCGGCCCCGAGCCCGAGCGCGCGGGCCTGGCGGATCAAGGCCTCGGCTGGTCAAACAGCCACGGCAGCGGCAAGGGTGCCGACGCGATCACCAGCGGCCTTGAAGTCATCTGGACGACCACGCCCACCCAGTGGAGCAACAATTTCTTCGAGAACCTTTTCGGTTACGAATGGGAACTGGTGAAGAGCCCTGCAGGTGCACACCAGTGGGTCGCCAAGGACGCCGAATCGACGGTTCCAGACGCGTTTGATTCGTCGAAAAAGCACCGTCCGACGATGTTGACCACGGATCTGGCGCTGCGGTTCGACCCGGCCTACGAGAAGATTTCCCGGGGTTTCCTGGCCCACCCGCAGCAGTTCGCCGATGCTTTCGCCCGTGCCTGGTTCAAGCTGACCCACCGCGACATGGGACCCAAGGCGCGTTACATTGGGCCGGAAGTTCCGGCCGAGGACTTGATCTGGCAGGACCCGATCCCCGCGGTCGATCATCCGTTGGTCGATGCCGGCGATCTCGCCGTGCTCAAGGGCAAGATCCTCGCTTCGGGCCTCTCGATCGCCGAGCTCGTCTCGGTTGCCTGGGCCTCCGCCTCGACCTTCCGCGGCTCCGACAAGCGCGGCGGGGCGAACGGTGCCCGGATCCGTCTTGCGCCGCAGAAGGACTGGGACGTCAACCAGCCCGCCCGACTCTCCAAGGTGCTCAAGACCCTCGGCGGAATCCAGCAGGCGTTCAACGCGGACCAGTCGGGTCCCAAGAAGGTGTCGCTGGGCGACTTGATCGTTCTCGGCGGTTGCGCCGCGGTCGAACAGGCGGCGAGGAAGGCCGGCCATGAGATCGACGTTCCGTTCACGCCGGGACGCATGGACGCGTCGCAGGAGCAGACGGACGTGGAAGCCTTCGCCGTGCTTGAGCCGGTTGCAGACGGATTCCGCAACTACCTGAAGACGAAGTCCACCTTCCCGGCCGAGCAACTGCTCGTCGACAAAGCCCAGCTCCTCGGGCTGACGGCGCCGGAGATGACGGTGCTGATCGGCGGCCTTCGCGTCCTCAACGCCAACCATGGCAAGTCCCAGCACGGTGTTTTCACGACCCGGCCGGAAACGTTGACCAATGACTTCTTCCTCAGCCTGCTCGACCAGGACAACATGGTGAAGCCGATCTCGGAGGCGGAGGACCTGTTCGAGATCCGCGATCGCGCCACGGGCGACGTGAAGTGGACCGGCACCCGGGTCGACCTCGTGTTCGGCTCGAACTCCCAGCTGCGAGCCTTGGCTGAAGTGTATGCCACCGCGGACGCCCAGAAGAAGTTCGTGCATGACTTCGTGGCGGCCTGGAACAAGGTGATGAACGCGGATCGCTTCGACATCGCCTGATCCGGACGGACCTCACCCGTGGGATGGGCGTCGCGATGACGAATCCGGAGGACGGAGGCGGGACCAGGCGGTCCCGTCGCGGCCTCAACGAGGCCACCTACAACGGAGGCGGAACGGGTGCTGGTGTAGGTGGCCTCGCCGAGGCCGCGGGGATGGGCATCGCGATGACGAGTCCGGAGGAAGGAGGCGGGACCTGGCGGTCCCGTCGCGGCCTCAACGAGGCCACCTACAACGGAGGCGGAGCTTCGGTTTGGGGTCGGGAGGTGGGTCGGCAGTGCCGAGATTGAGCGGGATTTTCGGATTGCCGCGAAGACGTTGATCGGTGAAATCGTTCACCATGACACAGCGACCGGTGATCACGATCAAGCAGGTGGCCGAAAAATGCGGGCTTTCGGTGGCGACGGTCTCCTATGCGCTGCGGGGCAAGTCGAAGATCTCTCTGGCGACGCGCCAGCAGGTCGCAGCGGTTGCCGAGGCGTTGGGTTACCGACCGAATCCCCGCGTCGCCGGCCTGATGGCGCACATCCGGCGGGCGCGGGGGCCGTCCTTGGGGGAACGGATCGCGTTTGTCTGGGTGCATACGCCCAAGGCGGAGTCACGCAGCGATCCGTTTCTGCGAACGGTGTTCCAGGGTGCGCGGCATCGTGCGGAGCAACTGGGCTATGCCTTGGAGGAATTTTGGACGGATGAGCGGGGCATGACCGACCGGAGGCTTTCGGATATTCTCAAGGCGCGATCGATCGGAGGGGTGCTGTTCTCGCCGGTGATGCACGAAGTGACCGTTCGGCTGGATTTTGAGTGGGAGGCTTTCTCGTGCGCGGTGATCGGGCAGGCGGAGTGGCTTCCCGAGCTGCATCACTCCGGCCATCATCACTATCATGCGATGCGCGTGACCCTGGACGAATTGGGTCGGCGTGGATGCCGGCGACCTGCCTTGGTGCTCGATGCGGAGACCAACGAACGCGGGCGGCGCGCCTGGCAGGCGGCGTTTCTCGTATATCATCCGAGCCCCAAGGACGCGTCCGGATTGATCCTGCATGGATTTCCGGGAAGCGCGAACGAACTTCAGGCGTGGATGGCCCGCCACCGGCCGGATGCGGTGATCCTTCACTTCAGCGAGATGGTGCGGCGGTACCAGAATTGGGTGCCCGCCCAGCCTGAACGCACCGTCTGCGCGTTGCGCTGGAGCCCGGACCTGGCCGAGTTTCCCGGCATCGACCAACGCTTCGACTTGGTGGCGGCCAACGCCGTCGATCTCGTCGTCAGCCAATTGATCACCAATGAGCGCGGGGTGCCACCGGTGCACCGGGTGACTCTCTTTCCGGGACAATGGATGATAGGGGAAGGTACGGTGGGTGAAGGCGTTACCGATGGCTCACAAGCCCGCTCCGGTGCACTGATCGGGTGATCGGTTCGTTCCGCTGCAGTGCCGGTGCGCAACGACCCATGGACCACGAGGGTCGTTACGCGTGCAAAGGAAACGCAGCGATTTTCCCGTGCTCACCTCACCGCCACGCGCGTGGCGCCAGGCTGACGAAACACCTTGTTGCCGAGTGCCCGTCACTGCGGTGGCTCGGCACCCCAAACAACCCCCACGGTTGACCCGGGATTGGTCTGCAGCCTCCAATTGGCGGAGCGATGCGAGGTCTGGGGGTGGAGGCGCCTTGTTGGCTGGATCGTCGCCTTGGCCGGGAATTGCCAACTCGAAGCCGCAACCCCCGGACCTCGCATCGCGGTTTTCGCGTTCTGGCGTCAACGATTGTCCGGGGCCAGCTCTGGGCGGAGGCGGGACCGGGTGGTCCCGTCGCGGCCTCTGCGAGGCCACCTACATCGGAGAAAAATTGCGATACGAGGTTGAGCCGTGGTCGATGAATCTGGGGACTTGATGCGGCTCTTCCTTGCCGACTGACTTGAGGGCCCTCCAGTCTGGGGTTTCCCAACCTCCCTCGCTGGCCCCGCTCGCCCCCCTTTGAACCCTCTCAGTCGCCTTCTGATTTTGCTCCTCGCGGCACCCTTCGGCGCCGCCGCGAGTGAGCCCCGTCTCAGTTTCAACCGTGATATCCGGCCGATCCTTTCGGACCGGTGTTATCACTGTCACGGTCCGGACGGATCGCATCGCAAGGCGGACTTGCGCCTCGATATCCGATCGGAGGAGACCTTGTTGGTCCTGGCGCCGGGCGAGGTCCGAGCCAGCGAAGTGGTGAAGCGGATTTTTTCCGCCGACGCCGAAGAGGTCATGCCCCCTCCGGAGAGTCACAAGGCTCTCACCCTCGTGGAGAAGGAGACGATTCGCCGATGGGTTGCCGAAGGGGCCACCTATGAGCCGCATTGGGCTTATGCGGCGCTGGAGCGGCCCGGATTGCCGGATGTGGGGGTGAGTCATCCCGTGGATGCCTTCGTTCTGGAAAAACTCATCGGGCAGCAAACGGGTTTGTCGCCCGAGGCTCCCAAAGACCGTCTGCTCCGGCGGCTTTCGCTCGATCTCACCGGTTTGCCGCCGACGGAGGCCGAACGCACCGCATTTTTGGCCGACAATTCGTTTGATGCCTACGAGCGCCAGGTCGACCGCCTGCTCGCTTCCCCGCATTTTGGCGAGCGCATGGCGGTGTGGTGGCTCGATATCGCCCGGTTCAGCGACACCGTGGGTTTTCACGGCGATCAGAACCAGCGGATATTCCCCTACCGCGACTACGTGATCGCGGCCTTCAACGCGAACAAGCCGTTTGACCAGTTCACCGTCGAGCAGCTGGCGGGCGATTTGCTGCTGAATCCGACGACGGAGCAACGCGTCGCGACCGGCTACAACCGGCTGAACATGATGACCCGTGAAGGCGGCGCCCAAGCCAAGGAATACCTCGCCAAATACGGCGGGGAGCGGGTGCGCTCGGTGGCGGCGGCCTGGCTGGGCAGCACCTTCGGCTGCGCGGAGTGCCACGATCACAAGTTCGACCCAATCGCGACCCGGGACTTTTACGAGTTGCAGGCCTTTTTTGCCGATGTGAAGCAGTGGGGCATCTATCATGATTACAACTACACCCCCAATCCTGAGTTGAGGGGTTTCAGCAACGACCATCCCTTTCCTCCGGAGCTGCTCGTCGACAGCCCTTATCTTCAAGCCAAAGAAAGGAACGCTCGCGATGAACTGCTCCGTTATGTCGCCGCGATCACGCCCCCGGCCGAGTCGCCGGGTTTCTCCCAATGGTTGGCGGAGTCGCGGGAATTTCTGCGACGACAGCCCGGCGGCTGGATTCGACCCGATCTCGGGGCCCAGCGGTGGAAGAAGGATGAGCGGCTGGAAAGCGACGGACTGGAAGTGACCGCGGACGGCGCGCTGGCTTTGGGCCGGGCCACGAAATCAGGCGAGGAGGTCCGGTTGACGCTCACGCCGACGACCGGCTGGATCGCTTCGCTGCGGATCCGGCTGGAGGGGGTCGCCTATCCCGTGGACGCGGAAGCGAGCGGACTGCGGGTCATGGCGCTCGAGGTCCGTTCCGGGGGCACGTCGCGAAAACTCAAGCTTCACTTTGCCGAGGCGAATCACCAGCGGCCGCGCTATCGGAATGGCATTGAATTGCCAGGGGTGACCTTCGGCTGGCGTTTGCCAGCGGACGACCCGGGCGAGCCCCTGACCTCGGTCTGGGTGCTTGATCATCCATTTGAGGTGCAAGAGGGCGAAGAGCTGGTGCTTCGTCTTGGCTACGACGTTCAGGCGAAGGCGCGGATGGAGCTCTCACCGTGGGCGACCCTGAGTCCACGGGCCTTGATGGATGAATCGTTCGCGGCCGCACTCGCCGCTCCGGCGGAGATGCAGGCACCGGCGCAGCGAACCCTGCTGGCCGAGGCCTGGCTGGCTTCCACCGCGGCGGACCGGCCCGCGTTGGAACGGGCAAGGAAACTTTCAGACGAGGTGCTCGAATCCCGGGGAGGCAAGGCCTGGACGTTGGTGACCGAACCGGCCGAGCCGCTGACCGTGCGGGTGTTGCCGCGTGGCAACTGGCAGGATGAATCGGGGCCGGTGGTCCTGCCGGCGACGCCCAGTTTTCTGCCGGGACGCCGGGTGAGCACGGAAGGGCAGCGGCTGACGCGTCTGGACTTGGCGCACTGGCTGATGTCGGACGACAACCCGCTGACCGCGCGCACCGTGGTCAACCGGCTTTGGCAGCCGTTCTTTGGCACCGCCTTGAGTGCAGTCGTGGATGACTTGGGCTCACAGGGCGAACTGCCCTCGCATCCCGCACTGCTCGACTGGCTGGCGTGCGAATTTCGGGACAGTGGATGGGATCTGAAGCACCTGATCCGAACCCTCGTCACCAGCCGCACCTATCGGCAGAGCAGCAATCTCCGACCCGACCTGCGTGACGCGGACCCCGGCAACCGGTTGCTGGCGGCACAAAATCCGCGGCGTCTTGACGCCGAGTTTATCCGCGACAACGCCCTGTCCATCGCCGGAATGCTTGACCTCGGCGAAATCGGCGGGCCGAGCGCACGACCCTACCAGCCGGAAGGGCACTATGAGGCGCTGCAATTTCCCGATCGTGACTACGTGGCGAGCGGCGCTGACGAACAGTGGCGGCGGGGCGTCTACATGCACTGGCAGCGCACGTTTCTCCACCCGATGCTGGTGAATTTCGATGCCCCCAACCGCGACGAGTGTACGGCGCTGCGGACCTTGAGCAATACCCCGCAACAGGCGCTCACCCTGCTGAACGACCCGACCTTCGTGGAGGCTGCGCGGGTCTTTGCCGCGCGCCTGCTGGAAGGACCGGGTGCCTCGGATGCCGAGCGTTTGGATCGCGCCTTCCTGCTTGCAGTCGGGCGTCCGCCGAAAGCGGCGGACCGCGACCGGTTGCTGGCCTTCCTTGGGTCACAGACGGAGCACTACACCAAGAATGCGGATGAGGCGCGACGACTGCTCGCCGTCGGACTTTGGCCGGCTTCCAAACGCTTCACCCCCGCCACGGCGGCGGCCTGGACCCAGGTCTGCCGCGTGGTGCTCAATGCCCAGGAAACAATCACCCGCTACTGACCGACCGACCCATTCCGATGAATTTCCTCACTCCTGAGCAGGTCAACCGGCGCACGTTTCTCACGCGCAGCGCCTACGGACTCGGCGGCCTTGCCTTTGCGCTGCTCGCCCAGCGTTCCCTTGGGGCCGGGGCCGCGGCGGCAGCGGGCGAAGCGGGGTGGCGGGGCGCATTGCGCCAGCC
>ENA-ORBV01006477-ORBV01006477.1-microbial-mat-metagenome-genome-assembly--contig:-NODE-6477-length-20631-cov-4.800428_pt1 | contig 20631 bp, 17 predicted proteins | sample MGYA00237777_ERZ505514 | MGnify/ENA primary metagenome ERZ505514 (study PRJEB26160, sample SAMN06269048) | microbial mat metagenome | isolation source: Oligotrophic lake microbial mat | place... | reverse complement strand
TGATACGGCGACCACCGAGATCTACACCTCTCTATTCGTCGGCAGCGTCAGATGTGTATAAGAGACAGGGCTGATCCGGTGCGTATCCAAGGGCTTGATCAGCACAAAACGGTGTTGTTCACCCAGGCCAACGATGCCGATGCCAACACTCTGGCACGCACCAATGCGTATCTGGTGTTGCTCCATCACCTGATCAAACGCAGCAACAGCGCACCTGATCGCGACGCTTTATTCGAATTGCTCGACGATGCGGCGGCGGAGGTCCTAGAAGGTGATCGCTGCGCGGTCTTCTTGCCGAACGACGCCGATACCGCCACCGTTACCGCCACCAATAGCGGCTGGTCGCTGTGGCCGGCGCATGAACGCCGTCTGCGCGCACGTTTCGGCGCGGTGCCCTTCGCCCGCACGTTGCTGGCGACGGTGCGCAGCCGTGGCGAGCCGCTTTTGTGCACCAATGACGGCGACCTGGCCCCATCCGCCAGCATGGCCCAAGCCGGCGTGCAGAGTGCGATGTCGGCTCCGGTGCGCATCGGCGCCGACATCCATGCGCTGCTCTACGTCGATCGTCTGACGGGGGGACAACCATTCACGCGCACGGACCTGGAGTTTCTCGCGGCGGTCGCCAACCAGATGGCGGTGCGACTCGCCAGTCGGTCAGCCGGTGACGTGTTGCCACTTGATGACCCGCCGCGTCAGTCGGCACCCATCCCGCTGATTGAGGTGATCGGTGACGATCCCGTCATCGTCCAGCTGCGCGACCAAGCGTTGCGCTTGGCTGCGGTTACGATCCCCGTGCTCATCACTGGTGAGGTCGGCTCCGGCAAGGACTTGCTGGCCCGTTTCATTCACGCGCGTTCCTCGCGTAGCGGACGGCCGTTCCAGGTTGTCACCTGTGCGGCGCTTGATGATCAGAGCGCCGAAGCCGTGTTGTTCGGTCGCGCAGCGGGGGCTGGCGCTCCGGGGATTTTCGAATTGGCGGATGGTGGCACGGTTTATCTTGATGAGATCGGCGCTCTGCCCATGGCAGTCCAGGCACGGGTGCAGCGGGTCATCGAAACGGGCGAGCTCCAACGTCCAGGAATTGCCACTCTGCACCGCGTCGATGTGCGGATGATTGCCGCGAGTGTGCGCGATCTGCGGCAAGCACAGGTGCACCTGGGATTGTTTCATGCGTTTTCCGGAAAGTCGCTGGACCTCCCGCCGCTTCGTCAACGCGCGGGCGACATCGAGCTCCTGGCGCATGCCATCCTTGATCAGATGACCGCCACCCAACACCGGTCAGCGAAGCGGTTGGCTCCGGAAGCCCGAGCGCAACTCCTGCGCTACGGATGGCCTGGGAATGTGCGTGAACTGCGTCACGTGGTGGAACGCGCGGCTATCATGGCGAGCGGGAATATCATCACCGTAGAGGATCTGCCGCATACCTTGCGTTCGACGGATTCCGTGCACGTGGGCGCGGCGATCGAAAGTCTGGCCACCGTGGAGCGTGCGCACATCTTGCGGGTGTTGGACCATTGTAGTGGGAACAAGAAGGCCGCGGCCGAGCTGCTCGAAATCGACCGCAGCACGCTCTACGCCAAGCTCAAGCAGTACGGACTTGGCTGAGACTCGATTCAGGTGAGTTGGCCACTGGCCAAGCGGTAGAACGCGCCCTGTTTGGCCATGAGCTCATCATAGGTTCCGCTTTCGACCACGCGCCCTTCATCAAGCACGGCAATGCGATGGGCGTTGCGCACGGTCGATAGGCGATGCGCGATGATCAACGTGCTGCGACCCTGCATCAGCACATCGAGCGCCTGCTGCACTTGGCGTTCGCTCTCGGGATCGAGCGCACTGGTGGCCTCATCAAGGATCAGCAGTTTGGGATCACGGTAGAGCGCGCGCGCGATGGCGAGGCGTTGGCGTTGGCCGCCAGATAGGCCCATACCGCGATCACCGAGCACGGTCTCGTAACCATTCGGCAGTTCACGAATGAAGGCGTCGGCGTTGGCACGCACCGCGGCTTCTTCGACTCGCTTGGTATCGGGAGTGGCGTCGCCCCAGGCGATGTTGCCAGCGACGCTGTCGTGGAAGAGCACCACGTCCTGGCTGACCACGCCGACGTGGCGGCGCACGGTGCGGCGATCAACCGTACGCAGATCGTGGCCATCGATGGAGACCGAGCCCTGTTCCGGGTCATAAAAGCCGAGGATCAGGCTAGCGATGGTGCTCTTGCCCGAACCGGACGAGCCGACCAGGGCGAGCGACGTGCCCACCGGAATATGCAGATCGACACCGCCCAGGCTGTGGCGTTGGCTGCTGGCATAGCGGAAGTGCACGTTGTCCAGACACACCTCCCCCTGCACCAGGGTCAGCGCCGGTTTGCCATCGTTGCGTTCCTCGGACTCACTCTCGTAGAGTTCGGAGAGCGACTGCAGCGCATCGCTGGCACCGGCCACCGTCGGCATGCCATAGACGATGCTGCTCACTGCACCGGAGATGATCCCGTAATAACTCCAAAAGATGAACAACGCGCCGTAGCTGATCTCATCGCGCACACACAGCCACGCACCCACCCCGATCACCGCCATGTTGAGCAGCGAACCGACTGCCCAGCCGGTGGAGCCAAAGAAGGCATGGGTCACATCGACGCGCACGCCAGTGGTCGCGACCTTGCGCGCGGCGGATTCCAGACGGCGTTCGGCGTAATCTTCGACCGCATGTGCCCGCGTCACGCGCACACCATGCAGGGCTTCATTGAGCGATGAGACGAAACCAGATTCCGCGATACGGAACTCTTCACTGCGCCGCCGCATCGGTGGCCACAGCAGATGAGCGGTGATGAGATTCGCCGGTACGATCAGACCCAGCACCAGTAGGAACCACGGATTGTACTGCGACACGATCACCAGCGTGATGAGGATGGTCGTGCCCTGCATCAGGATGCATTCGGCCAAGTAATTCTGCATCGCCTCCAGACGACCGATATCGAGCAGGAACTTGTTCTGCAGGATGCCGGCTTGCGAACGGTCATGGAAGGCGAAGGTCAATTTGTGCAAGCGGCGCACCAGTGAACGACGGAGCGCTGCTGCCAACGCGCGGCCCTGGATCGACCGCAGGCGTCGTTCACCAACCGTGGTGATGACGTTCATCACGCACAGCAGGAACGATACCGTCATCACCCACCACAAATCGCCCAGCACCCGATCGCGCATGTCTGGCTTCGACAACAGATCGAACACATGGCCGATCAGCAGCGGGAAGACCCACACCGGTGAATTGCGCAGATTGATCAGCGTCCACACCGCCGGCACCAGGAAACGTTTGTTCTGCACCAGGTGCATGTACGCGGCGAGGGGATTTCGGCGGTCACCGGCTGCGACCGTGGTGATCGAGGCAAGGCGTTCAGACACCTGCTCGATGGAGGCCGCTTTGCGCAGCGGAGAACGATGATCAGCCAAGGGTCCGACTCCTCCCTGTGGGGCAGGGAAGGGCGCAGTGTCCTGCGCCCAGGCGGGGGTCAATGAGGCGGGGTCCTAACTACTCAGCCACCCGTCGAAGGCGGGAATCCGCGCAGCGGACTTGGTGGGCGTAAGCCCGCCGTGGCGTTGAACGCGAAAGGGGGGCAGCGGCGAAGCCGCGTTGTCGGGGGGTCGTAGACCCCCTGACTAACAAACTAAGGCCCGCCCGACGAAGCCGGGCATCCCGCGTAGCGGGGTTTTTCGCCGTAGGCGAAAAGGGCCTGAATTATGCATTGCGCCGACGCCAGTCGCCGGGACTCATCTGGTGGTGGCTACGGAAAAACCGGCCAAACACGGTCGGATCCGGGTAGCCGACCAGTTCGCCGACCTTGGCAATCGCCAGATCGGGGCGACTAAGCAGCGTTTCGGCCAAACGCAGGCGTTCGCTGCGCAGGAACGCTCCTGGGCTGGTGCCGCGGACCTGCTGATAGAGTGCGCTGAAGCGCGTGCGGCTGTACCCGGCGGCGGCGGCGAACTCCTCGACATCGAAACCAGTGTCGAGGCTGCGCAGTGCGGTGGCTTCTGCACGGGCGATGCGTGCCTCCAGGCTGAGTGTCGGCGAGGTGGAGGACGCCTCCCACACATGGCTCACCAGGGTTGTCAGCAGCGCCGCGAGTTGTGCAGTGGCATCAAGCACGGCGATCGGCGAGCCATTCTTCCAGCGGCGAACCAGACGCGGCACACCGTCGCGGAACAATTGGGTCAGCGCCGGCGGGATCACCACCGGCAGGTCGACGCCCCACACGTCGATCGGAGACGGTTGCAGCAAGCGCGCGCGTTCACCCAATTCAGATTCATAGGCACCAGCATGCGGATGATCTTTGCGCCGCTCATCGAAACGCACATCGAAGTGGATCCACACCGGCGTGTTACCGGCAATGGACCCAACATCCGCCAGTGCTCCCGGTGGAATGAGGTACGAACTCCCGAGTGGGATCAGGTGATCCTTGCCCTCGACGCGCAGGTGTTCGCTGCCGAGCAGTGAGGTCGCCAACAGGTAGTGCGCCAAACGACGCTGCGGGATACCCCAGGCGATCTGTCGCGGGCGATCATCTGCCGCGTGGATGTACGGGCTGTAGGGGCCATCCCAGGCGAGCATGTGGCCTGCTTCACCGACTCAGTGCGCCACGCCGGTGGCGTGTTGCCACGCGTGCAGGATGTGTTCGATGATCACCTCGACACCGACGCCCGCCTTCACCTGCGCGAAGACGTAGGGACCACCACCACGGATTTTAACCGTGTCGCGTTCCATCACTCCCAGGTCGGCGCCGACCGCAGCGGCCAGATCGGTTTTATTGATCACGAACATATCCGACTGAGTGATGCCCGGGCCGCCCTTGCGCGGTACCTTGTCGCCACCAGCGACATCGATGACGTAGATGATGTAGTCCGCCAGTTCGCGGCTGTAATTCGCCGCCAGATTGTCGCCACCGGATTCGATCAATAGCAGCTGTGGGCTGAACTGCGCATGCAATTCTTCCAGCGCATGCAGGTTGGCGGTGATGTCCTCACGGATCGCCGCATGGGGGCAACCACCGGTTTCTACCGCGCGAATGCGTTCGGCTGGCAGCGCTTGATTGCGGATGAGGAACTCACCGTCTTCCTTGGTGAAGATGTCGTTGGTCACCGCCGCAAGGTTGTAGTTCTCGCGCAGGCGCCGGCAAAGTTGCAACATCAGTGCGGTCTTGCCGCTGCCCACCGGTCCGCCGATGCCGACGGTGAAGGCGCGTTCGTTGAAGTTGCGGTTGAGCGGCTTTTCCCGCAGGTGGAAGATCCCCGGGCCGTCTAACTTTTCGTGTGTGTGGCCGTGGCCCATGCCGTGGCCGTGGTCGTGGTGATCGTGGGGGTGTCCGCCGTGCATGGTTTAGACCTTGGGTTGAAGGGGGTGCTGCCAACGCAGCCCTGGGAAGCGCGCGAAGTCGCCGTCACAGGTGATGAAGGTACAGCCGTGTTCGATCGCCAGTGCCGCGTGGTAGGCATCGCTGACCACGCTTCCGGTCGATTGCGATTCACGGCAGACGCGATCGAACACTGCCCAGTTGCGTTCCCCTGGGCGCAGCGGATGGCAATGCGGCAACGCGCGCAATTGTTCGATGAAGGCCAGCGCATCCGCCAGCGGCGTCGCCGGCTTGAACACTTTCGGGTTGGTGACGATGCGAACGAAGGCGCTGGCCACCAGTTCCGACAAGGCGAAGGGTTCGTCGCTCTCGGCCAGCGTCACCAGCCACTCGGCATAACGCTGGTGCAACTGCGCATCGACGCGGTGCGCGTAGATCAGCACGTTGACGTCAGGGAGTAGCACGGTCGTCCTTCGTCGGGGCTTCTGCTTCTGCTTCTGATTCGCGCCGTGCGTTGGCGTCGTCTTCATCGTTCATCTGGCGTTTGATCTCATCCCAGGTGGGGGCGTTGCCATCCGGCTGTCCGCCGGTGATCAGCCGGAACGGTGAACGGGCAGTCTTCGCCGGCTCACGCAACAGTCGACGCAGGGCTTCCTCCATCACCTGGCTCAGGGTCCGATGGCTTTCCAACGCCCGCTTCCGTGCCAGCCGCAGCAGCGCCTGATCAAGATCGATGGTCGTTCTCATGCGGTGATGCTATCAACGTGCATCATGATGCAATCAGCCCTCATCACGTCATGAACAAGCGGGAGTAGAGCCGGTCATGATGACCTTGGAAGAGGTCGTGCAGCGGGGCTGTCGCAGCCGCGTCCTCAGGCGCGATCGCAGCACAGCGTCCGAGGACGCTCTCGGCAACCGCTCCCAAGCGGTGTTGCAGCGCCTGGGCCTCCAGCGGTCCAAGGATGCCCAGGCGCACGGCGGTAGAGATCAGCGAGCGCAGGTGCAGGAACAGGAACAGTCGTTGGCTCCCTGCCAGATCCAGTCCGACGGTGGCGCACACCATCCCGGCGATGGTCGGCAGATGACCGGCCAGACGCTCGCGCCGTATGCCGGCCTTGAGCGTGCTCAGCGCCTCGCGCCCAAAGGCCGCCACCGCACCACTCAGCAGGCCCTGGCCGAGCGCCCGGCTGGCGCGATTGGCAACGTGGTTCGCCACCGTCGCATCGTACCAGCGGTCCCATTCCGTGAAGCGTGCCGGCTCGCGATGGACCGCGCCGACGAACGGAAGGCTGGCGTGGCCACACTGGTCCAGGCTGTCGGCCAGGTGGTGCTCCAGTCCCTCGCGACCACGCACTTCGCCGAGTTGCCATGCGGCTTCCAGACCACCGGAGTGCGCGAAGCCACCGGTGGGAAAAGCGGAGTCGGCGAGTTGGAGGAATTGCCACAGTCTGATGTCCGATGTCCGATGTCCGATGTCTGAGGTTTCCCCACGAAATCGCTCAGCTCCAGCGCCATTGATAGTCGTGCGTCGCCCGTCATCGGATGCGTCGTCAGAACGAGGAAGACATCGGACATCGGACATCGGACATCGGACCTAGAAAAGGAAATAGCGCTGCGCGAGCGGCAGCTTGGTTGCCGGCGCGCAGGTCAGGTGTTCACCATCCGCGGTGACCTTGTAGGTCTCCGGATCGACGGTGATTTTCGGCGTCGCGTCGTTGAGCTTCATGTCCTTCTTGCCGATGCCGCGGCAACCTTTGACCGCCTCGAGTTTCTTCGACAGGCCGTAGCTGGCAGCGGCACCATTGCTGAGCGACGCCTGGCTGACGAAGGCGATGCTGCATGCGGCGGTAGCGCGGCCGAACGACGCGAACATCGGGCGCATGATCACCGGCTGTGGTGTCGGAATCGACGCATTGGGATCGCCCATCTGCGCCCAGGCGATCACGCCGCCCTTGATCACCAGTTCCGGCTTGGCGCCGAACAGTGCCGGACTCCACAGCACCAGGTCGGCTAGCTTGCCGATCTCCACCGAACCGACGATGTGGCTTAGGCCGTGGGCGATGGCGGGATTGATGGTGTACTTGGCGATGTAGCGGCGGATGCGCAGGTTGTCGTTGGCGCCCTGCTCGCCTTTCAGACGACCACGCTGGCTACGCATCTTGTCCGCAGTCTGCCAGGTGCGGGTGATGACCTCACCGACCCGACCCATGGCCTGCGAGTCGGAGGAGATGATCGAGATCGCCCCCAGGTCCTGGAGCAGGTCCTCGGCGGCGATGGTCTCGGCGCGGATTCGGCTTTCCGCAAACGCCACGTCTTCCGGGATCGATGGGTCGAGGTGATGGCAGACCATCAGCATGTCGAGGTGTTCATCGATGGTGTTGACGGTGAACGGCCGCGTTGGATTGGTCGATGATGGAATGACATTCGGTTCGGCACACACGCGCAGGATGTCCGGCGCATGGCCGCCACCGGCGCCTTCCGAATGGTAGGTGTGAATCGTGCGGCCCTTGAACGCGGCGATGGAATGTTCGACCGCGCAGGATTCGTTGAGCGTGTCGGTGTGGATGGTCACTTGGACATCGGTATTTTCCGCCACATTCAGGCAGCAGTCGATGGCGGCGGGCGTGGTGCCCCAGTCCTCGTGCAGTTTCAATCCGACTGCGCCAGCGTCGATCTGCTCAGTCAGGCCCTGCGGCTTGGCGCTGTTGCCCTTGCCGGTGAAACCGAAGTTCATCGGCAGGTTGTCGGTCGCCTGCAACATCATGCGCAGGTGGAACTGCCCAGGCGTGCAGGTTGTCGCCTTGCTGCCGGTGGCAGGGCCGGTGCCGCCACCGACAAAGGTGGTGACGCCGCTCGCGAGCGCGTCAAATACCTGCTGCGGGCAGATGTAGTGAATGTGGGTGTCGATGCCGCCGGCGGTCAAAATCAGGCCTTCACCCGCGATGACTTCCGTGGTGACGCCAACGATCATGCCCTTAGTCACGCCCGCCATCACGTCGGGATTGCCGGCCTTGCCGATGCCGGCGATGACCCCGTGTTTGATGCCGATGTCGGCTTTGATGATGCCGGTGTGATCGATGATCAGCGCATTGGTGATGACGCAGTCGAGCGCGTCCGCTTGGCCAACGCCCGCGGCTTGGCCCATGCCTTCGCGCAGCACCTTGCCGCCACCGAATTTGCACTCGTCACCATAGACCGTGTGGTCGCGTTCGACCTCGGCGATCAGGCCGGTGTCGCCCAGGCGGATCTGGTCGCCGGTCGTTGGTCCGAAGATGTCGGCATAGGTCTGGCGGGAAATGTTGCGGCTCATGACTGCACCTCGTGAGCAAAGCCCTGTTTCAGCACGCGTTCCATCGCGATCTTCAAGCCCGCGTCGGACACCGGTCCATCCGCAAGGTTGTTGCCGCCACGGATGACTTTGGCGCCAGCGATGTCGACCAGTTGCACGGTCTTGGTTTCACCCGGTTCGAAACGCACGGCGGTGCCGGCGATGATGTCGAGGCGTTTGCCGTAGGCCTTCGCGCGATCGAAGCGCAGGTACGGGTTCGTTTCGATGAAATGGTAGTGGCTGCCGACCTGGATCGGGCGATCCGCAAGATTGGTCACCGACAGGGACAACGTCGGACGGTTGGCGTTGATGGTGATTTCGCCGCTCGCGACGGTGACGGCACCGGGCTCGGGTTCCTCTGGCAGTGCGGGGAAACGATCGACGGACGGTACCGGCAAGAAGCTGCCGTAGAGCGCCAGCGACAGATCACCGTGTTCCGCCGCGATCGGATGATGGACGGTGACCAGCTTGGTGCCGTCGGGGAACGTGCCTTCGACCTGGACCTCGGCGACCATCTCCGGCACGCCGGGCATCACCTGCCGGCGACCGATCAGCTTCTGCCCGAGCGCCATCAGGTCGGCGACGGACTGGTTGCCATCGCGGATGAACTCCAGCACCACCGTGGCGATCAGCGCGACGGCTTCCGGATGGTTCAGGCGCACGCCACGCGCCAGGCGCTTCTGCGCTAAACAGCCGACCTGGTGCAGCATCAACTTGTCGAGCTCACGGGGACTCAGGTGCATGGGATCCTCACGGTGGACGAATGACCGGGACTGACATGGAGAACCGGAGGACCGGAGAAGAGCTCGGACAGTTCTTGCCTTCCTCCGGTCCTCCGGTCCTCCATGTGCAATTGGTTGTTACTCACGGTTTGCGGCTCCAGTGATCACCGAAGCCGGCGGCGGGAGCATGCAGATGCTCGCGTAGCCAGCGGTCGATGGGTTCGTAGGCGATTCCGGCGAGGCGCAACAGCACGCCGTCCGCGAGTGGGCTGGCGGCGACGAGCAGCGGGGCGTCGCGTGCGATTGGTTGCGCTGCGCACCACGCCACTAAGCGCGCACTGTCGGCCACGAAACGCGGCCCCAGCAGCAGGGCGGTACTGAGCGATTGGAAACGCCCCATGCGTTCAACCACCGCGCGGTGGGCGTCGTGGTCAAGACGCGTCGCATCGATCAACACTGGCGTGCCGGCGCGCCGCACGCAGATGCGGCTATCATACGCGGTGAAAGCCCAGCGTTCCTCGCGGGCGGCGCGACCGCTGGTGAGCGAGTCAATCAGCAGCAGGGAGGCGTCGGCTGCCAGCTCCAGATTGAGTCGTTGGCGGTAGCGGCTGGCGGTGAATGGCGTGACGGGATCGGGCAGCAACGCCAACGCGGCACCGGCACCCACCTGGGCATGCACCGTCTGTTCTGCCCAGGCATCCACCGCGTCGCGATAGACCTTGGTCGATGATTGGGTGCCGATGGCGGCTGAAGCCCCATCGCCGATGGCGACCTCCAGCGCGATGTGGTCGCCAGCAACCAGACCACCACCAAACGAAGAGGCGAAGGCGCACACCGACGGACCGCGTGGGCTCGGCACCAGCAGCTTCATCGGCGCATGTGCGGCGATGACCGTCGCAGATGACTGGCCATCGATCAGGTCGACGTGGAGACGACCTGCACCGGGTGCGAGGCGCGAGGTGCGAGGTGCGAGGTGGACTACGTCATGGACGGGGGCCGGTTCAGTCATCGTGGCCGGAGTGTGGCCGTGATGATGGGGATCCTCGCACTCCGCACCTCGCATCTCGCGCCTCGTGATCACACGCTGAGGTGTTCTGACACATGCGCGTCGCTTAGTTCGCTGCACGCGCCTTGTGCCACCACCTGGCCGCGGTTCATGATGTAAAAGCGCGAGCCGAACTCCTTGACGAAGTCGAGGTACTGTTCGACCAGCACGATGGTCATCTTGCGCTCGGTGACCAGTTTGCGCAGCACCACGCCGATCTCTTGGATGATGTTCGGCTGGATACCTTCGGTCGGTTCATCAAGCAGTAGCACCTTGGGATCCCCGGCCAGGGCGCGACCGATGGAAAGCTGTTGCTGCTGGCCGCCCGAGAGATCGCCGCCCATGCGGTTGGCAAACTTTTTGAGAATGGGGAACATCTGGAAGATTTCGTCCGGAATGGTGCGCAGCTTGTCCGTGCGCGCTTCTAGGCCGATGCGCAGATTGTCCGCCACCGTCAATTTGGGGAAGATGTCACGGCCCTGTGGCACCAGCGCCAGACCGGTTTTTGCCCGACGATGCGCCGGCATGGGCGTGACATCGACGCCGCCTAGATCGATGCGTCCCTTCGCCGCGCGGTAGTTGCCCATGATGGTGCGCATCAGCGTGGTCTTGCCCACGCCGTTGCGGCCCATGACGCAAGTGATCTCGCCAGGCTTGAACTCCATGGTCAGGCCGTTCAAAGCGCGGACGGAGCCGTAGGAGAAGTGGAGGTCGGAGATGGTTAGCATGGGAAAACGTCCGATGTCCGATGTCCGATGTCCGATGTCGGTTCGGAATCGAAGCGGGAGGAAAAAGTTTCATGTGGCGGACCAGGCCACGTCCACGAGACATCGGACATCGGACATCGGACATCGGACATCGAAATCATTTCCGTTCCTTCCCACGTCCCAGATACGCCTCGATCACCTTCGCATCCTGTTGGACCTTTTCGAGCGGACCATCCGCCAGCACCTTGCCTTCGCAGAGCACGGTGACGCGGCTGCCGAGTTGGCGCACGAACTCCATGTCGTGTTCGATCACCATGATGGTGTGACTGCCCTTGAGTTCGTTGAGCAGTTCGGCGGTCAGCGCGGTTTCTTTATCGGTCAGGCCGGCGGCCGGTTCATCGACCAGCAGCAGCTTCGGCTTCGAGACCATCAGCATGCTGATTTCTAGCCACTGGCGTTGGCCGTGGCTCAGTGATTTCGCCGGCAGATCGCGGACCTCGATCAGGTGGACGCGCTCCAGCAGGTGATGGATGTGCTCACGCTGCTCTTTGGTTTCCGTGCCGAACAGGTTCTGCCACACCTTCCAACGCCGTGGCAGGGCCAGTTCCATGTTTTCATACACGGTGAGGCTTTCGAATACCGTCGGCGTCTGAAACTTACGGCCGACTCCCAGGCCAGCGATGTCGGTCTCGCGGCGGTAAGTGATGTCGACATCATCGAACACCACGCGTCCGCTGGTGACGCGGGTCTTGCCGCTGATCACGTCGCACAGCGTGGTCTTGCCGGCGCCATTGGGGCCGATGACCACGCGCAGTTCATTGCGATCGACGCCGAAATAGTGGATGTCGAGCGCCTTGAAGCCATCGAACTGGACGACGACGTTTTCTACCTGGACCAGATCCTGCTTGTCCGGCGGATAGAGCGTTTCGTGTTTGATCTGCGCGGTGACGGGTTTGCTGATCATGGCGTGGTCTCCTTTGCCGGAGCGGGTTCCACCGCTACCGGCTTGCTGCGCGCCGTCAGCCACAGGCCGAGGCGACGCCAGGCGCCCACCAAACCATCAGGCATGACCAGGATGACGAACACGAACAACGAACCGAGGATGATCAGCCACATGTCGGCGAACTTGGTCGACAGCCACGAGTACGAGAAGCTGAAGATCAGACTGCCAAGGATCGCGCCGGTGAGCGTGCCACGACCACCAAGGGCGACCATCGCCACGATGTAGATCGATTCCTCCGGGTTCATCTTGAACGGTGTGATGATGCCGTTCTGCGGCGTGTAGAGCATGCCACCGACGGCACCGAGCACGGCGGCTAGCGCAAAGGCGAAAGTTTTGTAGGCGACTGGCTGATACCCGGCGAAACGTAGGCGCGATTCGCTATCACGAATCGCGATCAGCACCCGACCAGCGCGTGAGCTCACCAACCACGTGCAGGCAAGGAAGCCGACGGCGAGCGCCGCCACCGAGGCGAGGTACAAGCCGACTTTGGTCGAATTTTCGTTCAGGGGGAAACCGAAGAGCGTTACGAAATTGGTCAGTCCGTTAGTGCCACATAGTTGCAGGTCGTTGAGGCGGAAGACCTGCGTTGCCGCCACGGTGGTGGCTTGGGTGATGATGGAAAAATACACTCCGCGTACCCGGCTGCGGAACGCCAACCAGCCATACACGTAGGCGAATCCGCCTGGGACGACGAACACCAACAGGATCGACAACCACACGCTATCGAACGGCATCCAGAACCACGGCAGGGTCATGCCGCTGACTTGTGACGACACCACGTAGAGCGCTTGCGGGATGCCATCACCCTGCAGCGGACCCTTCATCGCCAGGTGCATGCCCATGCAGTAACCACCCAGGGTGAAAAACATCATCTGACAGAGGCTGAGGATGCCGGTGTAGCCCCAGATCAGATCCAGCCCGAGAGCGACTAGGGCGATACACAGGTAGCGTCCGAATTGGTTGAGCGTGGTGATGTCGATCACGCCAGCGCCGTAGCTCAGCGGAATGACCAACGCGAAAAAGGCGAAAGCGAGCCACAGGCTGGATTTGGTGGCGAGGTGGTGAGCGGTAGCGAGTGTCGACAGCGGTCCGATGTCCGATGCCCGATGGCCGCTGTCATTTGGCACGGGAGTTCCAGGTGAGGCAGTCATCGCGGACTCGACAAACGTGAGGTCAGGCAGGTGGCGTAGTGATGGGAGGCATCGGCCATCGGACATCGGACAGCGGACGGCCGTTTGCAGAAATCACGCATCAGCCAACCGCCCCTTCGCCGGGAACAGGCCCGATGGCTTCCACTGCAGGAAGATCACCACCGCGGCGAGCATCAGCACCTGACCCCACACCGCGCCAAACCACGGTTCCATGGTCTTGGTGAAGCAACCGAGCCCGACACCAGCGATGATCGCACCGGCAAGTTTTCCCACACCACCAGCGACGACGACCATGAACGATTCGACGATCACCGCTTGGCCCATGTCCGGCGTGATGTTGCTGATCAGCGTCAAGGCGCAGCCAGCCATACCGGCGATACCGGAACCGAGCGCGAAGGTCAGGCCGTCGATGCGCCGCGTATTGACGCCCAGGGACGAGGCCATGGTGCGGTTCTGAGTCGTCGCGCGCAGCAGCAGCCCGAGCCGCGTCTTGGTGATCAGCAGGTACATGCCAGTTACGACCACGGCACAGAACACCATGATAAACAGGCGATTGTAGGGGAAGATCACGTCCGGAGCGATTTCCCAACCGCCTTGCAACCAACTGGGATTATTCACCGAACGGTTGTTGCCAAAGATCAGACGCACCGACTGGATCAGGATGAACGACACGCCGAAGGTGGCGAGCAGGGTCTCCAGCGGTCTGCCGTATAAATGTCGGATCACCGCCCATTCCAGGAACCATCCCACACCACCCGCGACCACCACCGCCATGGGGATCGCCACCAGAAAGTAGATCTCAAACGCCCATGGCGGCAGCACTCCGGCGGCGATGGACCATTTGAATGCCTCTTGGGTCAGGTAGGTGGCATACGCACCAATCATCAACATCTCGCCGTGCGCCATGTTGATGACGCCCATCAGACCGAAGACGATCGACAACCCGAGCGCCATCAGCACCAGCACTGAGCCGAGCGAGATGCCACTGAACACATGGCTGATACCGCGGGCGGTGGTCTGCCACCGTTCGATGGCACCGATGGATTCACGGCAGACGGCGAGCATCGCCGCGTCGTTGGGTTTCTGCTCGACGAGGGTCTTGCTCAGGTCCTGGATACGTGACAGCGCGCGGCTCGACACCAGCTCGCCGAGCTGTTTGACGGCGGCGACGCGGATATCCTGTTCGCTACTGCTGAGGTTGATGATCGCCAGACTTTCGGTGATCGCGCGGCGCACCCGTTCGTCGCGCTCATTTTCCTGGAGCGCCTTCAAGGCAGTGACGTTGATTTCACCGCCAAGGTCGCCGGCCTTCTGCACCGCCGACAGGCGTTGTTCACGCTGTGGATCGAACAGTTTGAGCAACGTGATGGCGTCAGCGACGGTTTTGCGCTCGGCGCGCCCGGCGCCGAAACTTTTGGACTTGGCCTCCTCTTCGGAGATGGACCACGGTTTGCCGTCCCGTTCGAGCGGGACGCGGGTGAGGGGATGCAGCAGGTCGATGACCTTGGTGTCACCGACCTCGCGTGTCTGCGGGCCGACAGCCAGGGTGTCGTCGACCGTGAGCACGGAACCCTGGGTAAAATCAGTGAGGAACGGTACCAGGCGTCCATCGCGGCTCTGGGCCAGCGTGGCGATGGCGGCTTTGCGTTTGGCGGCGTCGCTGTCGGTGAGCTCGGCCATGGTGGCGAGCAGCGCGGCGTCACTGGGCGTGAAAATGGTTGGGGGAGCAGTCTCGGGTTCAGCGGCGTGGACGGTGGCCACGGCGAACAACGCGAGGAACAGCAGGGAGCGGAAAGACACGGCGAGCGACGGACGGATAGGCACGCAGACTCCGGATGAGATCATCAGTGAAAACAGCGGGTTGATCGAGTGTCGCACGCGGCAGCAAACCATTCGCCGCCAACAAGCGGGCCCCGTCGTTCGTCACCACGGGGCCCACAGGGCCGTGCGCTGGCCCACACCCAGCGCACGGCGGAAACCTCTCGGCGATTACTTCTTCGGGCCGCCGGTCGGGGCCGGGTAGTCACCCTTGGGCCACAGGTAGCTGCTGTAGCTGTCCGGCTTCACCAAGCCCTTGGACTGCCAGACGATCTTGAACTGGCCATCCTTGAGGATCTCGCCGATGTAGACCGGCTTGTAGGTGTGCTGGTTCTTCTCATCCATCTTCTTCTTGCCGCCCGGAGCGTCGAATTCGAGGCCGTAGACCGCAGCGCGGACCTTGTCGACTTCAAAGCTCTTGGCCTTTTCGACGGCAGCCTTCCACACGTAGACGCCGAAGTAGGCGGCTTCGATGGGATCATCCACCACGCGGTCCTTGCCGTATTCCGCTTTGAACGCAGCGGCGAAGGCCTTGTTCGCCGGGGTGTCGACCGACATGAAGTAGTTCCACGCGGCAAGGTGGCCGACGAGCGGCGGGACGTCCATGGCGCGCAGTTCGTCTTCAGCAACCGAGAACGCCATCACTGGGCATTCGGCAGCGGTCAAACCCTGATTGGCGAATTCCTTGTAGAACGGCACGTTCGAGTCGCCGTTGATGGTCGAGAGCACGCAGGCTTTGCCGCCGGCGGCGAACTTCTTGATGTTGCCGACGATGGTCTGGTAGTCCTTGTGACCGAACGGGGTGTAGTCTTCCATGATGTCGGCTTCTTTGACGCCCTTGGCCATCAAGAACGCCTTCAGCACTTTGTTCGCCGTGCGCGGGAACACGTAGTCGGTGCCCAGCAGGAAGAACTTTTTGCACGCGCCGCCTTCTTCGCTCATCAGGTACTCGGCCGCGGGGACGAGCTGCTGGTTGGGCGACGCTGCGGTGTAGAACACGTTGAGCGACTGCTCTTCGCCTTCGTACTGCACCGGGTAGAACAACAGCGCGTTGTTCGATTCATAAACCGGCAACACCGACTTGCGACTGACCGAGGTCCAGCAGCCGAAGGTCACGGCGACTTTGTCCTGCGTCACCAGCTGCTTCGCCTTCTCAGCGAACAAATCCCAGTTCGACGCGGGGTCGACAACCACCGGTTCGATCATCTTGCCGAGCACGCCGCCCTTGGCGTTGATCTCTTTGACGGCCAGCAGGGTGCCGTCTTTGCAGGAGATCTCCGAGATCGCCATGGTGCCCGAGAGCGAGTGCAGCACGCCGATTTTAACGGTGTCGGCCGCAGTCATCAGTGAGATGGAGCCGAGCGAGGCGAGGACGCCTGCCGCAGTACCACGCAGGAACGTGCGCAGCTTGGTAGAGAGGGACATCGAGAGGTCTCCGTGGAGTGCGGACCCCGAAATGGGGTACCGGGTGAAGCCCAAAGGCCGCCTGTGATCAGGCAGCACAGGCCCCACACGGGCCGACATCAGGCTTTGGACCACTGAGCGCGCCGGATGCCAGTTGTGGAAGGTTGTAAGTCGTGATTTTTCCGTCGGACTGCTGCGAGGCGCAGCCAACGAGGGAGCGAGGCGCTTGGTTTTTGAGCGATTGGTGGCGAATGCGGCGTTGGTAAACAGCGGTGGTGAATTGCCGGATGAAGCGGGCCCGGATATGTTTTTTGTCGTTCGTGCTGGGAACGATGCACGTGGTATCGCCAGGGAGTCGGATGTTGTCCGCGCCCCGCAGGGGCAGCCTGGAAATAGCCCGGCACTTCAGTGCCGGGACCAGATTCCATTTCGGCTCAGTCCCATAGGGACGGCTGAAAAGTACAGTTTTCAGCCGTCCCTGCGGGACTTTTGTCATCGCATACGTTATTCCCGGCACTGAAGTGCCGGGCTATTTCCACTGCGTCCCGCTGGGACGCGAGAACGGCTCGGTCCTGCATGTGCGGGGCGGGTTTCCATCACTTACAACGAGGAGCCAGATTCCACACACCTGTCACGGGCAAATACATCGCGGTGGCGGGAATCATTCCCACTCATTCCGAATACGGTCGACGGACACGCGGACATCCGCGCTCCATAGGCCTGCTCCAGATCCTTTCATGCTCGCCAACAAAAGACGCGGGGAATCGAACGCGGCAATCGGTACCAGGGCCGCTAACGATTTGCCGTGCCGGGTGATGATCGTTGTCACGCCGCGCTGTGCCTGCTCCAGCAGGTCCGAGAAGTGGGCACGTGCCGAATCGGCATCGCACGACTTTGGCTTTGGCTGGGGTGGATCTTCATGCCGAAATCATACGGATATCGCACCGTGATAAAGCGTCGATGAACGGACCCGCCGTACTGCGCGGTGAAATCTCCTCAGAAAAAAAAGAACCCCGGCGTTGCCGCCGGGGTTCCACAGTTTCTCGTCAGAGACGAGACAACGATCAGAAGGTCACGAGGCCTTCCATCGCGAGGACGAAGCCGTTGTCGTCGACCGCAGGCGTCGGAGGAGTGGTTCCGCCAAAATCGGAGACATCATAGAAACCAACTTCGAAGTTCAGGCCGAAGTTCGACGAACCGAGCGGGTTGGTGAGCAGAGCGACGGCCAAGCCGAAGCGGGTTTCATCATCAGCGCTGTTGTTGTCGATGGTGATGTACTGGAGCTGGCCGGTGACCGACATGGGGATCGACGCGCCTTCGATGGCGTAGTTGGCCAACAGCATGCCCTGGATGCGGCTGATGTCCGAATCCACAACTTCGGTACCACCGGCAGTTTCAGACTCACCAATGGCGAGGTACTGGATTTCTGCACCAATCATCAGCGGCTTGACCGGCTTCACCGTGGCGTTGAAGCCAACGAGGAACACATCGCCACCGATGCCGCCAGCGGGGGCATTGCCGAGGCTGTAACCGGTGGGATCGGGCTGGCCCGAGCTCATGTCATAAGCGAACTCAAGATTGAGGCTGCCCATATCGTTTGGCAGTTCATAGATCAGGTCGAGGCCGAAGCCCAAATCCGTGTTCTCGCGTTCGGTGCTTGGGTCGCCGTTGAGAGCATCGGAACCGGTGAAGTAGCCATTGACGATGTGGAACGAACCGCTGATGGGCGAGTCCTTGGGCGCGACGCCGATCGAAGTACCGATCACGTCGTTGCCGTAGGCGTCCAAGTAGCCGATCAACGAGTCGTTGACGGTGTACAGGCCGGTGGGTTCAGCCGACAGCCAGCCGATGTGATCGATGTACTTACCCATCGACCAGGTGACGGTGTCGTTGATCGCCCAGGCGAAGTAGGCTTCGCGCATGTTGAGGCCATCGGAACCCGGGTCGAACCACAGGTTGATCTTGGCGGTCAGGGCATCGGTGACTTTCCAGTTGGCCTTGATGCTGGCTTGGCTGGTGAAGCGGATGGTGGCGGACTCATCGTCTTTGCCGCCGATAGTGTCATCGGTGTCGTCATCCGAGATGGCGAGGATGGTGTCTACCCAGCCAGAAAAGCTGACGGCGGGTACAGCATCGGCGGCCATTGCCGGAGCGGCAGTGACGGCTGCGAGTGCGAGAGCGGGAACGAGATTGCGGAGATTCACGTCTATCCTCCTTAAGGGGATTGTGGACGAGGTTCAGAAGACACGGCCTCTCCCACACAGAGCGACCGTTTCGAGGGCCAAACAGGGAACGGCTGTGTGACGGGATGACCCGAGCTGTTCCCCACCTGGTCCGCTTGGCAGGCGCGGACCATGTAAGGCGACCTCAGGTTTTCAATTGCATACTTGGTGGGCAGTTGTCTTCACGGCCCCTTCGCATTTACTTAAGTGCTTATAACAAAAGAGGATAAAGCGGTGTCACCGGGTGGAGACGGTCCCGTGGAGGTCGGGTCGTAACGGTCTATCGGGACGTGACTTTCAGGGTGAGCAGGGATTTTTTCCGGCAAATAGCGGCATTGCTGCATGGCGATGATCGAGCCTCGGGCAGTCCACCGTGGCATGGGCGCCTCGCCTGTGCGGGAAAATCGATCGTGGTTATTGCCGCCCCGGAGGGGAGGCATGGTAATAGCCCGGCACTTCAGTGCCGGGAACCGTGGCCATCCGCTGGGCAGTCCCGGAGGGACGGCTGAATTGCTCAATGTTTCAGCCGTCCCTCCGGGACTGGGTCGCTTTTCCACCGCGCTTCCCGGCACTGAAGTGCCGGGCTATTTCCATCGCGTCCCTGCGGGACGCCTGTGCTCCAACTCGGTTCGGTGCTGACGGGGCAGCAGTGATGACATTCCCAACCACCGCCACAGGATGCCGCGCCACCTGGAATCGCCGCCGCATGACTCCTGATCGCGCTGCTGTCACTGCCCTTGCTGCCGAGGGCTACACGCTCATCCCGGTCGTCCGCCGTCTGGTGGCGGATGAACTCACGCCGGTCGGCGCGCTCGCGCGGCTCAGCGATGAACCGTACGCGTTTCTGTTTGAGAGTGTGGTCGGCGGTGAACGCGTGGCGCGCTACAGCATGCTCGGTGCCGCACCGCGTGAGCGTTTAGTTGGTGACTTGAAGCAGGTGACGTTGCACCGCGCCGATGGCTCGCGCGAAATCTTGCCCGGTGATCCGTACGCCGCGGTGCGCGCCTACATGCGGCGCTACCGCACGCCGCATTTGCCCGGTCTTCCGCGTTTCAGCGGCGGCTTGGTCGGTTACCTGTCGTACGATACCGTGCGCATGATGGAGCCGTTGCCGCACTGTCCGCCGGATGTGCTTGGCTTGCCGGATCTGCACCTGTGCCGCTACGACACCGTGATGGTGTTTGATCATAGCTACAATCACCTGCTGTTGATCACGCATCTTGATCTGACGGGTGGAGCGAGTGTCGAGGTCGCGTACACGCGTGCCGTCGCCGAACTCGACGCGCTGCAGGAACGCCTGGAAACCCCCCATGCGTCGCATTTGGTAGAGGCGCAGCCAGGGGTCGACCCGACGTACCATCAGCATACCGGCAAAGATCGTTTCGAAGCCGGTGTCCGCCGCATTCAGGAATACGTCAAAGCGGGCGACGCCTTCCAGGTGGTGCTTAGCCAACGTCTGACCGCTGACTGCTCGCTCACCCCGTTTCAGGTCTACCGCAGTCTGCGCAGCCTGAATCCCAGTCCGTATTTGTTCTGTCTGAAACTTGGTGACTCCGCGTTGGTCGGTGCCAGCCCGGAACTGTTGGTGCGCGTCGAAGACGGTCGGGTCGCGGTGCGTCCGATCGCCGGCACCACGCTGCGTGGTGCGACGCCGGCAGAAGACGATCGTTTGGCAAAGGAACTGCTCGCTGATCCGAAGGAACTCGCTGAGCACACCATGCTCATCGACCTCGGCCGCAACGATGTCGGTCGGGTGTGCAAACCCGGCAGCGTCAAGCTGACCGAGCGCATGGTCATCGAACGCTACAGCCACGTGCAGCATATCGTCAGCCACGTCGAAGGCGTGCTGCGCGATGACCTCGACGCGCTTGACGGCCTGCGCTGCTGTCATCC
>ENA-ORBV01006476-ORBV01006476.1-microbial-mat-metagenome-genome-assembly--contig:-NODE-6476-length-20632-cov-15.044563_pt1 | contig 20632 bp, 19 predicted proteins | sample MGYA00237777_ERZ505514 | MGnify/ENA primary metagenome ERZ505514 (study PRJEB26160, sample SAMN06269048) | microbial mat metagenome | isolation source: Oligotrophic lake microbial mat | place... | reverse complement strand
ACTGGGGGCTGGGGATTCGGGGCGGATTGCGCGGCGAGGTTCACGCGCTTGGGGGAGCGCCGGAAGGCGCGAAATGGTCTGGGCAGCGAGGCCAATCGCGCCTTCCGACGCTCCCACAGACGCAAGCCTCCAACCCCAGCCCCCAGTCCTGCTTCAACCGTCAAAGATTCACGTAATTCGGCCCCGCGCCACCTTCCGGCGTCACCCAGGTAATGATTTCGTAAGGGTCTTTCACGTCGCAGACCTTGCAGTGCACGCAGTTACTGGCGTTGATCTGCAGGCGGCGCTCGCTGCCGGTGCCGACCATTTCATAAACGCCGGCAGGGCAGAAGCGCTCGCAGGGGTTGCCGTACTCCTCGGTGCATTGGGTCAGGCAGATCGACGTGTCGGCGACCTTGAGGTGGACGGGTTGGTCTTCGTCGTGTTCGGTGGCGGCGAAATAGACGCCGGCGAGGCGGTCGCGTGGAGCGAGCGTGCGCTCAACGTAATCGCGCTTGGGTGTTTCATTGGCGCTTAGTTTGGTCAGGCTTGAATAATCCGGCTTGTTACGCCAAGTCCACGGCGACGCACCACCGGTCAGGGTTTCCCAGCCCGAGTTGAGCAGACCCACCCACAGGCCCTTTTTGAAGCTGGGCTTGATGTTGCGCACGCGCTTCAATTCGCTCATCACCACCGAGCCGCGCAGTTTCGCGTCCCAACCGGCCGCCCTGAGCGAGCCCGCTGCGTGCTCGGCAGCCAACATGCCGGAGCGAATGGCCTGATGAGTGCCCTTGATCTTGGGCACGTTGAGCAGGCCGGCGGCGTCGCCGATCAACAAGGCTCCCGGCATTTCGACCTTGGGCAGTGATTGCCAGCCGCCCGTGACAATGGCGCGCGCGCCGGCCGAAAGAATGCTGCCGCCTTCCAGCAGCGGTTTGATGGTCGGGTGGTGCTTCCATTGTTGAAAGGCTTCGTACGGCTGGTACTTCGGGTCGCGGTAGTCGAGGCCGGAGACATAGCCCAGCGCGACCTGATCGCCCGTCAGGTGATACAGAAAACTGCCGCCGTAGGTGCGCGAGTCGGCGGGCCATCCCAGCGAGTGCACGATCTTGCCCGGCGTGCCGCGACCGGCCGGCAACTGCCACAACTCCTTGATGCCGATCGAATAGCTTTGCGGATCTGACTCGGCGTCGAGTGCATAGCGCTTGACCAGTTGCTTGGTCAGATGGCCGCGCGCGCCTTCACTGAGCACGGTGAGCTTGGCCTTGATGTCGATGCCTTGGGTGTAGGTCGGCTTGTGGCTGCCGTCTTTGGCCACACCCATGTCGCCGATACGCACGCCGGCCACTGCGCCGCTGTCATCAAACAACGGTTCAGCAGCGGCGAAGCCGGGATAGATTTCGACGCCCAAGGCTTCGGCCTGCGGTGCCAGCCAAGCGCACATCGCGCCCAAGCTGACGATGAAGTTGCCGTGGTTGTTCATCTGCGGCGGCACGATGGGCGATTTCCAGCCGCCGGTCCTGGTCAGAAACCAGAACTCGTCTTCTGCGGCAGGCACACAAATGGGCGGCGGCGCGGCGCGCCATCCGGGTAGCAGTTCGTCCAATGGTTGCGGTTCGATCACCGCGCCTGAAAGAATGTGCGCGCCGATGGTCGAGGACTTCTCGATCACACACACCGTCAATTCGGGCTTAAGTTGTTTCAGGCGAATGGCGAAGGCGAGCCCGGCCGGGCCAGCGCCCACGGTGACGACGTCGTATTCCATGCAGTCGCGTTCGCTCATCGCACACCATTTTGCGCAGTTGATTCAGGCGACAATTATAGGCACCCATAGGCATCGGCCACGCCCGCGCCGGTAGCGGCCGTGGGTTGTGGATAATGCGGCCTGAATATTCCTTCTGCAGACGCCTGCGATGACTCCGATCGACGATTCCGAACTGCGCCACGCTTCGCTGTGTCGACAACTGCACCTTCTGGCGAGCGGTGAAGTCACGGCCAGCCGCTTGACTGCGGTTTACCTCTCCGCGATCGAAGCCGAAAACCCCAGTCTGCGGGCGTTCTATTGCGTCGATGCAGAAGGTGCGCGCGCCGCGGCGACTGCTTCAGACGCACGCCGACATGCGGGCACCACCGTCGGCAGACTCGATGGCGTTGCCATCGCAATCAAAGACAATCTTGATGTCGCCGGCTTGCCTACGACGGCCGGCCTTGCTGCGCGTCGTCACCATCGTGCGCCAGCGGATGCGTTTGCGGTGGCACGTTTGCGCGCTGCGGGCGCGGTGATTTTGGGCAAAACCGCGCTCGACGAAGCGGCGCTGGGCGCGATGGGCAGCAATGCGGCGTTTGGCAATGTGCCCAATCCGCAGCGGCCCGCGCAGGCGTCTGGAGGCTCGTCCTCAGGATCAGCCGTGGCCGTCGCCGCCGGATTATGCAGCGCTGCGCTGGGCAGCGACACCTTGGGCTCGCTGCGGATTCCGGCCGCGTTCTGCGATATCTACGCGCTGCGGCCGACGCTCGGCGAAGTGTCGTGCAGCGGCTTGTGGCCGGCACTGCCGCGCTTGGATGCGGTCGGGCCAATCACGCGCTCGCTGGATGATCTCAATGTGCTGCTGCAAGTGCTGGCAGCTCACGATCCCGCTGATCCGCGCTCGCGGCGACGACGCGTGCCGTTGGCGTTGCCCGACTGGGAACCGGGCCGCTTGCGCAGCGGTGTCGCCTCGCAACTGGCCGCACTCGGCGCCGATGCAACGGTGGTCGCTGCGTTTGGCTCCGCATTGCAGCGTCTGCAACCGCTGCTGGGTGAGCGTCGTGAAGTGGCGCTTACCGGGTTTGGCTTGCCGCGCCTGCGCCGTGCGGCGCTGTTGATGATGGAGGCCGGGCTTGCCGCCGCCGATCCAGCGGACTTGCTCGAACTTTCCAGCGAGCGTCGGCAGATGCTCGCTTTTGCCAGCAGCAAGTCGGCGGTCGACTATGCGCGGGCGGACCGATTGCTCGATGCCGCCGTGGTGTCCATGCGTCGCCTGTTTGATGCTGTCGACGTGCTGCTTTTGCCAACCGTGCCACTGCCGCCGCCGCTATTGGCCGCCGCCGAGCCAGCCAATCTGGCCGACTTCACCGCCTTGGCAAGCATCGCCGGCTGTCCGGCGTTGAGTTTGCCACTGGGTGCCGGAATCGGCCTGCAATTGGTCGGCCCACCCGGCAGCGATTTGCGCTTGCTTGAACTGGGTCAGGTCACCGCTGCGTTGCTCGAGGCGCCTGAGCTCGCCTGAGCTCAGATGGGCAGGCACTCAGATGGCGATGACCCGAGTCGACTTGCCGTCTGCCGACCTCTGCTTCGACCCCGTGTTTCTGGCTGACGATCTGGCGACCGCTGCGTTCGCTGAACTCGACGCGGACATTGCTTGGGAACAGCACTACGTGCACCTGTTCGGTCGCACATTACCGGCGCCCCGGCAAAGTTGCTGGATTGGGGATAGCGGCGCGAGCTACACCTACTCGCGGACCCGCTTCGAGCCGCGTCCTTGGCCGGATAGTCTGTTACGAATCAAGCATCAGCTGGAAGCCGCCAGCGGGGCGAGCTTCAACTCTGTGCTCGCCAATCGTTATCGCGACGGCGCCGATTGCATGGGATGGCACGCCGACGACGAGTGTGAGCTGGGTCCGCAGCCTGTGATCGCATCCTTGAGTCTGGGCGGCAGTCGGCGTTTTCTGCTGCGCAGCCGAACTGAGCTAGCTGATCGGCTGGAGCTGCGATTGAGTCATGGCAGCCTGTTGCTCATGCGCGGCGACACGCAGACTCGCTACCAACACTGCGTGCCACGCACCACCAAACCCTGCGCTCCGCGGATCAACCTCACCTTTCGACGGATCCTGCTTCCGCTTGCTGCGACCGGCAGCTGAACGAGGCGCACCGATGGCAATCACCACTCACTCGATTTGTTGCAAGCTGCGCGCCCGCACGTGATCGCGCCTGCCGATATGACCGACGCCAGCTTCGCCGACCGCATCGATTTTGTCTGCCAGCTCGCGCGCCGTCTGCATGCCTACGGCACCACCGCGCAGCGCTTGGAGGGCGCGATCTGTGCCGTTTCGACACGGCTGCAGCTGGTCTGCGATCCGTGGTCGAATCCCACCGGCTTGCTGCTCTCCTTTTCCGACGGGCGAACAGGACGCGACAGCGTCGAGACCACGCGTGTCATCCGCTTGCAACCCGGCGACATTGATCTGCGCAAACTCTGTCAAGCCGACGACATCGCCGAGCGCGTTCTGCGCGGCGACATGGGTCTTGCAGAAGGCTCGCAAGCCCTGCAGGCGCTGGATCGAGCACCTGGACAGCGCGGCCGATGGTTGATGGTGTTCAGCTTCGGGCTTACTTCGGCCAGTGTCGCCGCCCTGCTGCATACCGGTTGGGCAGCGATCATCACTGCGGCTTGCGTGGGTTGGCTGATCGGCGGTCTGGCCCTGCTTGGGTCCGGCCGCCCCCGTCTGGCGGAGGCTCTGGATGCGGTCTCGGCCTTGATCGCCACCCTTATTGTGTTGGCAGTTGCCCACTATGTGGTGCCGCTTGCCGTGCAGTCGGTGGTGATGGCTGCGGTCATCGTGCTGCTGCCGGGGTTGGCATTGACGAACGCAGTCTCGGAGCTTTCCAGTCAGCATCTGGTGTCGGGCACGGCACGGTTTGCTGGCGCAATGGCGACCCTGCTCAAGCTTACGTTTGGCACGGTGGCCGGCACCCAGATCGCCCATCTGCTGGGCTGGGTGGCTGCTGAGCCCATGCCCGCCACGCAGCCATGGATGCTCGAATGGGTTGCGTTGCTGGTGGGCTCCTACGCGTTTGCCGTGCTGTTTCGCGCCGACCGTCGCGATTACTTGCTGGTGATGGCCTCGGCGTGGTTGGGATACTTGACGACGCGCTATGCGGGCGCTGCCTTGGGCAGTGAGGCGGGCGTTTTTATTGCTGGCCTCGTGGTAGGCGCTACCGCCAACCTGTACGCACGAACTTTCAATCGGCCGGGTGCGTTGGTTCGAGTGCCGGGGATTATTCTGCTGGTTCCTGGAAGCGTCGGGTTTCGCAGTCTGAATTTCGCACTGGAGCGCGACTTACTTCTCAGCTTGGATACTGGCTTTGCACTTATTGCACTGCTGATATCGCTGGTCGCTGGATTGCTATTTGGCAATCTTTTGATTCCGGCGCGGCGCAATTTGTGAGCTCTTCGGCGCGCTTAAGGCGGCAGAACGGTGCCGCCGCAAGAACGCTGTTTTTGGTCGAACATTGATGCGGGTCCGGAGCAGCGGAGCAAGCTCCGCGCTGCTAGGGAACGTCTGCATTCATCGCACACCCTTGAGCCGAGCGTGCTCGGCTTGCTTCTCACCCTGGCTCGGCAAGCCAGGTTCGCCTTTCCGCAATTTGCAGGCGCCGTTTAAATTTTGAAATCGTCGCGGGTTTTGCCGCCGGCGACAGCGGCCTCCATCCAGCGCGGCTGCTTGCCACGTCCGGACCATGTTTCCGCTGGGTTGCTGGTATTGCGGTATTTGGCTTCCACTTTCTTGCGTTGGGCCTCGACGGCTGGCTTTGCAAAACCAAACAACTCTTCGATGGTATAGCCGGCTTCCTTCGCCATGGCGTTGATTGTGCGGCGAACTTCGCCGATCTGCTCGCGCTGTTTGCGCTTCTGCTGCTCACTGGCGGCGGCAATCAAGGCGGCAAGCTCCGCCTGTGACATCTGGCTCAGATCAATCGACATATCATCTACTCCAATCAAAAGGTTTCCCGGTAGCTCCGGTGCTCTCAAGTATCGCAGTGGCGTTTGCATTAAGTAAATACCAAAATCACAGGCAACAAAAAATAGGCATGGGCCAATACTTCACCCGGTTTCGTCCGCAGGTGCTTGGTCCGCGCTTGCCCTTCGGTTGGCCTGCACGTATGTTGCGCGTTGAACCTCCTATCGCGATGCATAGTGACTGACCATGGGCCTGCTCGACGAACTTGAAGAGGAAGCGCAGCGTCGGCGAGCCGAGGATGAACAGCGACGCACAGAAATCGGCGTTCGCGAAGCGCAGTGGATTGAGCGGATCGAGCCGGCGATGCGGCAGCTCGAGGGCTATCTCAAGCAACTCACTGAGCAGCTCAGTTACCTGAAGAAGCGCGCGCGTGTGGTCTACAACGTGGTCGGTTACGGCGACGTGGTGGCCTATGTTGAACCGGTCTACACGCTCGTCGGGCGCGCGCCGAGCAGGACCAGTTACGAGATCACGCTTGGATTTTCAGCGGTTATTGCCAGCGATGAGTGCCCGCTGGTGCAAGGCGAAACTGGTACGCGACTGAAGAGTCTGATCAGCGTTCTGCAGCAATTGCGGATGAGCGGATTGAACGATGTCCGCAAGAACGCCAACGGAGAAATTATTGCTGCGCGCATTCAAGCCAAAGGCAAGATCCCGCTCCACCTGACTGTCAGCGCTGATCAGGAGAGTGGGGTGGTCCGCTTGCTATTCACCAACCTCGAAGGCTTGGGGCAGACTTCCCGCAATTTCCGAGTCGAGCAACTCGACACCGCTTTTAGCGACGCGCTGGGACGATTTATCGCGCGCGATGAGCTGACTTTTGCGCAAGAGGCCGTCGATGCGGATTTGCGAAGGCTGCTGAAGACGCGAATCCAACGCGACAATATCAAGCGGGAATGGGAAACCAAGCTCTCGCGGCAGCTTGCAGTAGACGAGAGCAAGGCGTTGGATAGTTTGGATCCCTCGCTGCGGCCCGGCAGTTTGGTCGGGCGCATCAAGTTGTTCTCGAAACGGCTGATCGGCCGCTAGCAAGCGCCCCGGCACGCAAGCCGCGTTTAAGCAGCCGCGCAAACATGGCACCGAGCCGGGTTTTTCCTGAAGACGTGCGCGATTCATGAAAATGCCGGGGCAATTGCAGTCACCCAACTGCCTAACCTGCGCCCCAAATTAACAGCGCGGGCATGAGTCCCGTACAGCGAAGCTTGCTCCGCCGCTTAATGCAGACACTATCCCCGACGTAAGCGTTGGCGGCGGGTCGGGTTCACAAGGCCAATCGAGTCATTAACGTCGCCCGGTCCAATGCCTCGGCAGCTTCCGCCCGGCGGTGGCGATACTCGAACGTGCCCGCTTGTACGCCGCGTTCCGACACCACTACCCGGTGTGGAATGCCGATCAACTCGATATCGGCAAACATGGCACCTGGACGCAAGCCACGATCATCGAGGCAGGTTTCCACACCTGCGGCATTGAGATCGGCGTACAGGGCTTGGGCGGCCTGCGCCACTCCCACATCGCTCTTCGGGTTGATCACGCAGATCGCCACTTGCCAAGGCGCCATCGGCGCTGGCCAACAAATGCCGCTGGCGTCGAAGTTCTGTTCAATGGCGGCAGCGACGATGCGACTCACCCCAATGCCGTAACAGCCCATGGCCATCACCCGTGGTTTGCCGGCCTCATCAATCACGCTGGCACCCATCGCCTCCGCATACTTGGTGCCAAGTTGAAACACGTGGCCGACCTCGATGCCGCGCGCGATGCCGAGCGTGCCGTTGCCATCGGGCGATGCATCGCCGGCCACAATGTTGCGAATGTCGGCGACCACGTCAGGTTCGGCCAAATCGCGTCCCCAGTTGACGCCGGTCAAGTGGAAGCCGGTGTTGTTGGCACCGACGACGAAGTCATGCATGGCGGCAACGGTGCGATCAGCGATGACGGTGATCGGCTGTTTGGCGGCCACTGGCCCTAAAAAGCCCGGCGCACTGCCGAGGGCGGCGGCGATTTCGCCCTCGTTGGCGAGCCGGTATTCACCCACTGTGGCCAGTTTGGCCAATTTCAGCTCATTGACGCTGTGGTCGCCACGGACCAGCGCCAACGCAAAACCTTGCTTGCTGATGATGGCGATCGACTTGACCGTCGAGGTGAGTGCGATGCCCAGCAGCGCAGCAACCTCTTCGCAGGTGCGCTGGGTCGGCGTGGCCACTTGCTGCATCGTTGCACTGGCTGGCGGACGCGGGGCGGCCGGTGCCACCGCTTCCGCCAGTTCTACATTGGCCGCGTATTCCGAGCCATCAGAAAACGCGATGGCGTCTTCGCCGGAATCCGCAAGTACGTGAAATTCGTGCGACGCGGAGCCGCCAATCGCACCGGTATCGGCGAACACCGCCCGAAACCGCAGGCCCAAGCGCGTGAAGATGCGCTCGTAAGTGCGGTACATGTTCCAGTACTCGCGCTCTAGGTCCGCACTGTCCAGATGAAAGGAGTAGGCGTCCTTCATCAGGAATTCGCGCGCGCGCATCGCCCCGAATCGGGGGCGGATTTCATCACGAAACTTGGTTTGAATCTGGAAGAAATTGACCGGCAACTGCCGATACGACTTCAGCTCGGCGCGGGCAAAGTCGGTGATGACCTCTTCATGCGTCGGGCCATAACAAAACTCGCTTTCCTTGCGATCCTTGATCTTCAGTAACTGGCCGCCAAATTTTTCCCAGCGTCCGGTTTCATCCCACAGCTCGCGCGGCTGGATGGATGGCATCAGCAATTCGACCGCGCCGGCGGCGTTCATTTCCTCGCGAACAACGTTTTCCACTTTGCGCAGGACGCGCAGACCCAAGGGCGACCAGGTGTAGATGCCGGCGGCTAACTTGCGCAGCATGCCGGCACGCAGCATCAACTGATGACTGACGATCTCCGCGTCGGCGGGAGTCTCTTTACTGGTGGCAAGATGAAATTGCGACAGGCGCATCGGGTGTGGTTCCGGGGGTAAACCCGACATTCTAGCCAACAGCCGCTTTATCGAGTCGCCCGGCGATGCGCTGACCAACGTGCGCACGGTCATCAGCGATCAGTTTTCGGGGGCGACGTCGCGTTGGGAGGGCAGGGTATCGGGCACGACATTGGTGTTGATGTCTACTCGAACTGTCTCATAAGCCCGCCCTGCAGGCGGCTCATCGCTGATCTGGGTGCGGCCCTCGGCATCTTTCCATCGATACACCGCCGGCGCATATTTCGGGGAGTTGGGGTTCTCCACTTGCAGTCCTGCAGGCAGCAGCTCGGGTTGTTGGTACCAGACCCACGCCGCTGCGCCGGCCACCAGCGCCAGCGCAAACAGCATGCCCGCGAGAAATTGTTTCAATGGCTATTGAGCGCAGAGCTTTTCCGCCAGCGCATAAGCGCTGAAAATCGCGCGCTGGCGCGCATCGGCATCCAAGGTTTCGGGAACGCCGTCGCCGTCAGTATCCATGCTCACCGATTCGGCGGTGTTCAGCGTTTCCAGATTGCTTCGAGCTTGCAGACATTCAGGCGAAGGCTCGGCTTTGGGCTTGGGTGCGGCCGGCGCAGCAGCAGCAGCGCCGGCCGCATCTGTTTCGGCGACCGCCGGCGGGACAGGGTCAGCGGCCACATCACGGCGCTCAAACTCAGTCCCTTTGGGTTTGGTGTCGGAGTAATGGACCACGCCGTTCTCGTCCGTCCAGCGATACAGCTCTTTCGCGGCATACGTGCTGCTGGCGACGAGCAGCATTGAGGCTGCAAGCCCAGCGATCAGCAAATTACGTGACATGGCGAAGGCCTCACTGTGTGGTTGCCCACTACTACAGCACCGCCCACCACCGCTGGCAAGATCGCGCCGGCTCGCCCAGATGGCTGGGGTACACTTCGGACAATCTCCGGAACCACCTTCATGACCATAAGCGACGACTCGCCCAAGCGTCCGGCGCGCGGCATTTATCTGCTGCCCAACCTGTTCACTACGGGCGGCTTGTTCGCTGGCTTTTATGCGATTATCGCCGCCAGTTCAGGTAACTATGTCGATGCCTGCATCGCGGTCTTCGTCGCCGGCATTCTCGACGGCATAGACGGCCGAGTCGCGCGCATGACCGGCACGCAAACAGAATTTGGCACCCAGTACGACTCGCTCGCTGACCTCGTCAGTTTTGGGATGGCACCGTCCTTGGTGATGTACCACTGGTCTTTGTCCACGTTGAAGCTCGATGGTCCGGTCTGGGGCAAAGTCGGTTGGTCGGTTGCTTTTCTTTACGCCGCCTGCGCTGCGTTGCGTCTGGCGCGCTTCAATACCCAAGTCGGTGTGGTCGACAAGCGCTGGTTTATTGGTCTCGCTAGCCCCGCTGCGGCGGGGCTGATGATGGCATTTATCTGGACCACCAGCGTGCTGGGTTATGGCGGCGGACAAGTCACCAGTTTGGCATTGGCGGTCACCGTCACCGCCGCCTTGCTGATGGTCAGCCGCATTCGCTACACCAGTTTCAAATCCTTGCCGATTGCCGAGCGGGTGCCTTTCGTCACCATGCTGTTGGCGGTCGGCGTATTTGTGGCCTTGGCCATCGATCCGCCGCGCGTATTGTTGGGAATCGTGGTCCTGTACGCGCTGTCAGGTCCGCTGATGGCGCTGGTCGGCCGCGTCAGGCGTTCGCGTGCACGCAGTGATCCTGCAGAAAAATGACTGAGCCAGTCGCCACGTCAGCGCGTCCAAGCGCCAGCTTGCCTGCGGATTTTTTGCCGATCCTGGCCGAAGTCAGCCAACAGTTGGCGGTGTCGGTTGACCTTGAGCGAACCCTTCGAGACTCAGTCGCGTTCATCACCGATTACATGCGCGCCGAGGCCGCCGCCGTATTTCTGTTGGAGGCCGATGGCAGCACCCTGCAGTGCCGTGCGTGTGTCGGGCCGGTCGATATTCTTGGCCTGCGCATTCCGGCAGATGCCGGCATCGTCGGTCGAGCGGTCAGCCAAAATTCGTGCCAGATGGTGCGCGATGCGCGCATCGATCCAGATTTCGCCGCCAAGGTCGATGCCAATACCGGCTTCATCACGCGAAGTGTCCTGTGCGCTCCGCTGACCACCGCGCAAGGCGCCATCGGGGCCATCGAGATCATCAACAAGCTCGATGGTGGGCTGTTTGATGAAGTTGATCGTGACGCCCTGCGCTTGCTCGCAGCACCCACGGCGCTGGCGCTCAATATCGCGCGTATGGCCGGCGAATTGTTGGAACAGGGCCGCATCCAGCGCGAGCTGACGATGGCGCGCCGCCTGCAGCGTTCGCTGTTGCCCAAACGTCGGCGCGGAAACTTTCCCTTGCGCGCACTGAATATGCCAGCGCAGGAAATTTCGGGCGACTTTTACGACTTCTTCGATATGCCCGATGGGCGCATTGCCTTCACTTTGGGCGATGTTGCCGGCAAGGGATTGGACGCGGCTTTTCTGATGGTGCGCTGCGCCAGCTTGCTGCGCTGGGCGGGCAAAGAGGGCTTGCCTCCGGGCTGCTGGATGGCACGCGCCAACGATGAGCTCTGTGAAGCCATTCCACCAGGCATGTTTGTGTGCGCCGTGGCCGGCTATTACGACCCCGCGCTGCGCACGGCGGTCTGGGCCAACGCTGGATTTCCGCCGCTGTTGCGTATCGCCAAAGACGGCCAGGTTGAGCGCATGCCGGCGGAAGGGCCGCCGCTTGGGATCTTGGCCGGCATGCACTTTCCCGAGCAAAATTGTGACGTGGCGGGTGCTGCTCTCTACATGTTTTCCGATGGTGTCACCGATGTTCGCGACGCCTCCGGCAAGACACTGGATTTGGAAGGCGTCGAGATGGCGCTGACCGAGTACGCCGACCGCTCACCCGAGGCACGTCTGCGCCGGCTGGTGCGGCGCTTGCGCGAATTGCGGGTGACCGACGACATTACGGTCATGCTGATCGAAGGCGGATGCGCGGGTCCACGGCAATGGTTGGATCATCAATTTCCAGCAAGGCCGGAAGCGCTGTCTGAGATGCGCCGACGCTTGGGCGAAGTCTTGCTCGCCTGCGGCGCCAGCCTCGAGCAGCGACAAGCACTGGTGTTGGCGCTGGATGAAGGCGCCAGTAACGTCATCCGTCATGCCTATGGCGGACCTTGCGACAGCATCATCCAACTCGGCGTCTGGCAGGATGGCGATGAGCTGCGCTTCGAGTTGCACGACAGCGCTCCTTGCATCGACCCTGGGCGCGTGCGACCACGCGATCTCAGCGAGTGTCGGCCAGGAGGTCTCGGGGTGAATATCATTGACGCCACTATGGACAGTTGGTCGATGCAGCCGGAAGTGGGCGGCGGCAATCGCTTGATCATGCGCAAGCGTTTGCGCGCGGTCGGCCTGGCGAGTGAGTCGAACGCAGCAATTGAATAGTTGGCCGCAGGCAACGGCTTTGACGCCGTGAATCGAGGCGATTTCTTCACCCGTTGGGGATCACGATGAAGCAGTGCAATACCGAAATCGATGGTGAGTTTCTGGTCGTCAAATTGGCCGGTGAAGTTGACATGTCGTGGTCGCAGGAGGTCCGCGCAGCGGTGCTCGCCGCGCTCAAGAAATCCAACAAAGTTGCCGTCCATCTGGCAGCGGTGACCTATATCGACTCTTCTGGAATTGCGGCCTTGGTCGAAGGCTTCCAAAACGCCCGTGGTCGCGGGCAGACGTTTTTCCTGCTGGAGACTTCGAGTGCGGTGCAAGCCGTGCTGAAGCTGGCCAGGTTGGACAAAGTGTTCGCGTTGCGCGATCGCTTGGTCGGCTAGGGCGGCACGTGGAAGCCCTGCTGCGACCACTGGAACGTCTCGGTCGGCGTACGACCCAGGTGGCGGCCGACATTGGCTACGGCGGCATGCTGCTGATTGAGAGCATCCAGCTCACCTTGTTTGGTTGGCGGCGCGGGCAACCGGTACGGCTGCGAATGATCGCCGAGCAAATGCGCCAAGTGGGCGTTGATGCGATTCCGATTGTGTGCCTGTTGTCGATGACGATTGGAGTGATGCTGGCCATCCAGTTCATCGCTGCTCTCCGCGAGTTTGGAGCCGAAGCGCAAGTGGTGGTGGCTGCTGCCAAATCGATCACCCGCGAGTTCGGAGCGCTGATTACCGGCATCGTCGTCGCCGGTCGCTCGGGCTCGGCATTTGCGGCACGGCTGGGATCAATGGTGGTGTCGCAAGAAGTCGATGCGCTGGCGGTGATCGGCATCGAGCCGGTCCGCTATCTGGTAGCGCCGGCGTTGATCGCAATGCTGGTGATGATGCCGATGCTGACGATCCTTGCCGACGTGGCTGCGCTTATCGGCGCCGGCCTGTACGCGTCTGGCCCCCTGCAAATGAGTCTCGGTGCCTACCTGACGCAGACACTGCTGGTGCTGGAGCCGCGCGACCTGTGGGAAGGGCTGTCCAAATCGGTGGTGTTTGCTTTATTGATTACCCTGATCGGCATCAGCACGGGCTTCTCAGTGACCGGTGGCGCCGAGGGCGTCGGCCGGTCGACCACGCGCGCTGTGGTCGCCTCGATCAGCGCGCTGGTGGTCGCTGACATGATCTTCTCGTTCTTCTTGAATCGCTGACCGCAGCCGCATGAACGCCAGCGTCGAGCCCATCATCGAAGTCACCGGCTTGGAGGCCTATTACGGCCGCCGACGCATCTTGCACGGCGTCGACTTCCGGGTGATGCCCGGCGAGATACGCGTGATTATGGGCGGCTCGGGGTCAGGCAAGAGCACGCTGTTACGGCATTTGCTGGGCTTGCAAAGGCCGCGCAATGGCGTGGTCAAACTGCTTGGAACGGATCTCGGCAAAACCTCCTCCAATGCGCGCGTCGCCCTGCGCCGCCAGCTTGGCGTCAGTTTTCAAGGAGGTGCCTTGTTCACCTCCATGACCGTCGGCGAAAACGTTGCCCTGCCGCTGCGCGAACACACCTCGCTGGACGAAAACACCATCCGCATTATGAGCCGCCTCAAGCTGGAGGTGGTCAATCTGGGCGGATTCCAGGACTTGATGCCGAGCCAACTCTCCGGCGGCATGATCAAACGCGCAGCGCTTGCTCGCGCCATCGTCATGGACCCCAAACTTCTGTTTTTCGACGAGCCTTCCGCCGGCCTCGACCCGGTGGTATCGGCCGAACTCGACGAGTTGATCCTGCAATTGCGCGACGCGATGCGGATGAGCATTGTCGTCGTCACCCACGAGTTGGAATCGGCCTTCAAGATCGCTGACACCATCACCGTGTTGGACCATGGCAAGGTACTGCTCACAGGCACGGTCGCTGAGGTCAAAGCCAGCAGCAACGAGCGTATTCAGGATCTGCTCAATCGCCGACCACGCGAGGTGGAAGTCGATGTGGATGCGTATTTGCGGCGGTTGACGGAGGAGGAGGCATGACAATTGCGGCCGTTTACGCGACGGGCGGCGCGGTTTTTTGGCGTTTTGGCAATTCAGATTTCCAGGCTTCACTCGCGGTGTTGATGCTTCGCGGCAAGGTTTCGTCTGCCGCTGAGGCAGACGAAACCCTGCCTCAAAACACCAACACCGCGAGCGAAGTCTGAAAAGCGGCATCCCAACAATCGCCAAAATGGCGAACAAAAAATCAAACCCGAGCGCCCCCCTTTATGAAACGCGACAACATCAACTACGTCCTCATCGGCATCGTCGTTCTGGTGGCGCTGGGCATTCTGTTGTCGACCTTGGCGGCGATTACCGGTCGCGGCGGGGATACAACCAGTTATTACGTGCAGTTCGCCAATGTATCCGGGCTGCGTTTTGGTGCGCCGGTCTATTACGAGGGATTCAAGGTCGGTCAGGTGATCGGCATCGAGCCGCAGCGGGAAACCGGGCGCACGCGCTATCGGGTGGAGTTGGGCGTGCAATCGGATTGGCCGATTCCTTCCGACAGCATCGCCGCGCGGCAATCGTCGGGACTGTTGGCGGACATGGCGATTGGCATTCGCGAAGGCTCAAGCCCGCAAACGTTGGCCGCCGGTGGCGAATTGGTGGGTGAGGAAGGCGGCGACGTGTTCGCGGCAATGAACGAGTTGGCGAGCGAGCTGACCGTGCTGTCGAAAGAGCGCATCCGTCCCTTGATTGAAACCTTGGCGATGCGGGTGGATTCGCTGGGTGCCACTCTGGATGAAGGCGCGCCGACGCTGGTGTTGGAATCGCAAAGATTATTGGAACGACTCAACAAAGCGGCGGATTCGGTGAACGCGGTATTGGATGCGCCCAATCGCAAGGCCATCGCCGGCACCTTGCACGATGTGCGCGCCTTGGCGGCCGAGTTGAAGACCACCAAGGCGCAGGCAGACAGCTTGCTGGCGTCGTTGAACGCCGCCGTGGAAGAAAATCGGCCGGGATTACGGCAGTCGGTGGCTGATATCGAGCTCAGCATTGGCGTGATCGCGCAGCGCATCGATGCCATCACTCACCACTTGGAATCGTCGAGCCGCAACTTCGACGAGTTCAGTCGCGAGATTCGCCGCAGCCCCAACCGGCTGTTGTTTACGGCACCGCAAGATGAGGTGGAGGAATGAGCATGCGCCGACGCGGGCTGGGTTCTGGGTTGACTTCAAGCTGGATAAGCATGCCGAGCAAATCGCTGATCACGCTGCTCGTCGTGTTGCTTGGCGGGTGTGCTTCGACCTCGGGCATTCCCGATACCACTTACTTTCGCTTGCCTTCGCGCGCAGCGGTGGTTGCATTGCCGACGCCATTGTTTGCGCAGCCGATCAGTGTCGACACGCTGATCGCGGATGGTCTGTATTCCGATCAGGCGCTGATCTACAGCCTCGACCCCGAAGCGGACCGCTTGCGTGCCTACCACTACCAGATGTGGGTGGATCCGCCGGTGCGTATGTTGCAGCGCCGCCTGATCGGTGCCTTGCGCGATCTGAATGCCTCGACCGTGGTGGCGGATCGGCTTCCATCCAAGGCCTCGCGGTGGCGGGTGAGTGGCCGTATTGAACGCTTTGAACGGGTTCGACGCGCGACCGGTTGGGTAGCGGTAGTGCAGTTGCAATTGCGGGTAGAAGGCGTTGGCAGCGAGTTGCCGTTGCTGCTGCGTGAGTACCGCGCAGAAGCACCCGCGGCGGCGACGTCAGTCAAAGACTCGGTGACCGCCATGGGTGCTGCCCTGGATCAGGTGTTGGCCGATTTCCTGGGTGATCTGCAAGCGGCTGCCGCCGGTGTCTGAGATGGCGGCTGCGGAGTGGGGCTCAGAGCAACAGCGCTTGCTGCAAGCGATGGGGTATCAGCTTTTGCGGCCGGTCAGGGCTGCTGCGGGTCCGGCAAAGATGACGCAGGCCAGCGTCCTTCCGACTCAACTGTCAGCCGCCAATACGCATTCGACGCGGCCAAGATTCTCCCTGCCGAGTTTTCCGCGGTCAGCCGAATCCACCGCGCAGCAGATGCTGGTTGCCGTGTTGCGAGCGGCGGGATTGAGCCTTGACGCGGTTGAGCTGGTGCCAGCAACCGTCACCGATGAAGTCTTCGACCTGCCGCCACTCGATCTGCTGCTCAGCAGTGCGGTCACCCGGCGCGCACTTTGGCCGCAGCTTCGCCAACTGAGACGTCGGTTAGCCAAGACCGCGCGGCGATGAGCGCACAACCTCGGCAGGACAGTTCGGCAAACCAGTTGCGGGCCATGCATGACGCGGATCTGCCGTACGTGCTGGCAATCGAGGCGGCCTCCTACGCTTTTCCGTGGTCGATTGGCGTGTTTCGCGATTGCCTGCGCGCCGGCTATGGCTGTTGGATATTGGAAGCAGACGGCGGCAATATTTTTGCCTACGCCGTCGTCAGCGTGGCAGCCAACGAAGCGCATCTGCTGAACATCTGCGTCGCCCCCGCGGTGCAGGGCCACGGGCATGGCCGCCGGCTGGTGCTGCGCATGCTCGACGCCGCGCGCTGGCATCGCGCCGAGCGCGTGTTTTTGGAAGTGCGACCCTCAAACCCCGTGGCCATCGCGCTGTATTTGTCTTTGGGTTTTGCTGAAATTGGTCGACGGCCGCGCTATTACCCCGCCGTTGGTGGTCGCGAGGATGCGATTGTGATGGGGCGGGAATTGGGCGGCGTGTAGGGGCGTGAATTGAGCCGCCATGCTCAGCCGCCATGCTCAGCCGCCATGCTCAAGCGAGCCGCAGTGGCCCTGCTCCCACAGATACCGCACCTGCGCTGCTGCTGATCTGGACGATGACTCAAGGCCGTGGCGTAAACACGCCCGCCTGCTTGGCCGCCGGCCGCACCGCCAATCGCTTGCGGTACTGCAACAGGGTGGGAATGTCGTCGATGGCGCGGGTCAGATACAGCAATTGGATGGCGTGACCCAGCACGATATCGGGCAGGGTGAAGCGGTCACCAAGCAGATAGTCGTTTTTCTCCAGGTGGCGCGCCAGCCGGATGAGCAATGGCATCAGTGCCGCTTGCGCTTCCTTGCACAGCGCCTCGTCGGGTGCCAGCGCGGCGTAGCGAAAGACCAGAAAGGTGGCGGAATCAAAGGTCGACGCAGCAAAGAACAGCCACGACAGATATTGCGGCCGATCCGGCGATGCCATCGGCACGGTCAAGCCGGCCTCAGGTCGCTGTTCGGCCAGCGACTGGCATATCGCTACCGATTCCCAACGCCATTGACCGTCGATCTCAACCGCGGGCACCAAACCGAACGGATGCCGCGCGAGGTGCGTTTCGCGGCGGTGTTCACCGCCGGCAAAATCGAGCTTGTGCTCGTCAATGGTGATGCCGAGCTCGTGCGCCAGCCAGCGCACCCGCGCGCTGCGGTCAAAAGGCACGAAGGAAAACAGACTGAGCTTAGTGGTCATGCGGTTGCCAGCGATTCAGACGATTTGATTGTCCGCTTCCACGTGGCTTGCGCCAAGCGGGTCGGCGAAGTGTTTCCCCTATCCTCGCTCAGTCAGTGCTGAGGCGCTGACGTTGCTCGGATAGCCCAGCGTGTTGTGCTTGCCAATCCAGCAATCGCTGCCGCTCTTGCGCCACCACGGCAGCGGGCGCATTCGCCACAAACGTCTCGCTTGCGAGCTTGCCTTGGCATTTTCCGATTTCGCCGGTAATGCGCTTGATCTCCTTGTCCAAGCGGATGCGTTCAGCGTCGAGATCGACCAAGCCTGCAAGCGGCACGAACAAGCTAAGCGTGCCGACCACCGCAGCCGCTGAAGGCGGCGGCGAGGTCGACGCAGGCAACCAGGTCTGTTCATCGGTCTTCGCGAGAAAGGCGATGGCGCCAGCAAAGCGGGCGAATTGTTCGCGGTCCTGATCGCTGCCGCCGGCCAACAGCAGACGAATGGTCTTGGCTGGTGCCACATTGAGCTCGCTGCGCAGGCGACGCAACGCGGCAATCACAGCTTGCAACCACTCGACGTTGGCGGATTCCTCAACGAAGCAAAGTTCGGGCGTGCGCAGCGGATACGGCTGCAGACAAATGGTCGCACCAACAATTCCAAGACGCGGCGCGATTTCTTGCCAGATTTCTTCAGTGACGAAGGGAATCATCGGATGCAGGGCGCGCAGTGAACGCTCCAGCACGTACAGCAGAGTGTGGCGGGTGCTGGCAATCGCGTCCGCATCGTTGCTTGCCAGCGCGGGCTTGGCCAACTCCAGGAACCAGTCGCAATAGTGGTTCCAAACGAACTCGTACATCGCCTGTGCGGCCAGATCAAAACGATAGGCGGCAAAGTGTTCATCGATGGTTGCCAGCAGCGCATCGAAGCGCGTGAGTATCCATTTCTCTGCGTCGGTAACCGGTTGCGGTGGCGCGCCTTGGGTTGCGCTGAGCGTGCTGCCTACTTCAGCACCTTCGCAGTTCATCAACACAAACCGCGCCGCGTTCCAAAGTTTGTTGCAGAAGTTCTTGTAGCCCTCGCAGCGATTCAGATCGAACTTGATGTCGCGGCCATGCGATGCCAACGAAGCAAACGTAAACCGCAAGGCATCCGCACCGAAGGCTGGAATACCTTCCGGAAACTCTTTGCGGGTGGCTTTTTCGATCTTCGGCGCGTCGGTGGGTTTCATCAACCCGGTGGTGCGCTTGGCGACCAAGGCATCGGCGCTGATGCCGTCGATCAGGTCGATGGGATCGAGCACGTTGCCCTTCGACTTCGACATCTTCTGGCCCAGTGAGTCGCGCACCAGACCAGTGATGTAAACATCGCGGAACGGCACCTGCTGAGTGAAGTGATCGGTCATCATGATCATCCGCGCCACCCAGAAGAAAATGATGTCGAAGCCGGTAACCAACACCGACGTTGGCAGCCGTTTGGCGAAATCGTAGGCCGCCATGTCGTCCGGATTCGGCCAGCCCAGCGTCGAATGCGACCACAACGCGGAGGAGAACCACGTCTCCAACACATCCGCATCGCGCCGTAGGGTGGGTTTCGAATGCTGCTCTTGTACAGCGAAGCTTGCTCCGCTGCTCTCCTGATCACCTTGCCGACCACTACCTTGCCGAGCAAGCTCGGCATTACGAAGCGCTTCCTCTTCATCTCGCGCTACGAAAATGTTACCGGCGTCGTCGTACCACGCCGGGATGCGATGGCCCCACCACAGCTGGCGACTGATGCACCAGTCCTGGATGTTGCCCATCCAATGCCGATAAGTGTTGATCCAATTGGCCGGCACAAAGCGCACGTCGCCCTGCTCGACCAAGGCCAAGCCGCGCGCGGCGAGCGCGTCCATTTTCACGAACCACTGGTGGGTGAGATAGGGTTCGATCACTTGCCCGGTGCGGTCGCCGCGCGGTACCTGCAGGGTGTGCGGCTTGCTCTCGATCAACAACTCAAGGTCGCTCAATTCCGCCAGCACCGCCTTGCGCGCGACATAACGATCCAGCCCTTGAAAGCGCGCTGGTACCGCGTCGTTGAGACTGGCCACGTCGGTGAAGATATTGATCATCGGCAAGCCGTGGCGCTGACCGACGGCGTAGTCATTGAAGTCATGCGCGGGCGTGACTTTGACCACGCCGGTGCCGAACGCGCGATCCACGTAGTCATCGGCGATGATCGGAATTTCGCGATCACACAAGGGCAGGCGGACTGACTTGCCGATCAGATGGGCATAGCGCTCGTCTTCGGGATGGACCATGACCGCGACGTCACCGAGCATGGTTTCTGGCCGCGTCGTAGCCACCACCAACTGGCCACTGCCGTCGCTCAGCGTGGCGTCGATCAGTGGATAGGCGATCAACCACATGTGGCCCGCTTCTTCTTCGCTGACCACTTCCAGATCAGAGATCGCGGTTTTCAGCACCGGATCCCAATTCACCAAGCGCTGGCCGCGATAAATCAGCCCTTCCTCATGCAGACGGACAAAGGTCTCGTTGACCGCCTCCGACAAGCCCGCGTCCATGGTGAAGCGTTCGCGCGACCAATCCGCCGACGCACCGAGTCGGCGCATCTGCCGAGTGATGGTGTCGCCAGACTGTTGCTTCCATTCCCAGACTTTGCCGATGAAAGCCTCGCGACCCAGCGTGTCACGGGTTTCGCCACGACCCTCCAATTGCAGATTGCGGCCCACCACCATCTCGGTAGCGATGCCCGCGTGATCCGTGCCGACCTGCCACAACGTGTCGAAGCCGCGCATGCGGTGGTAACGGATCAAGGTATCCATCAGCGTGTGCTGAAAGGCGTGACCCATATGCAAAGTGCCGGTGACATTCGGCGGCGGCAGCATGATGGTGTAGGGCGTGCCCACACCGGACGGCTTGAACGCACCCGAGGCCTCCCAGATCGGATACCAGCGGGCTTCGATGGCGGCGGGCTCAAACGACTTGGCGAGTTCGGTCATGGTGTGCGGTCTGTCTCTTATACACATCTCCGAGCCCACGAGACTAAGGCGAATCTCGTATGCCGTCTTCTGCTTGA
>ENA-ORBV01006475-ORBV01006475.1-microbial-mat-metagenome-genome-assembly--contig:-NODE-6475-length-20633-cov-12.685591_pt1 | contig 20633 bp, 17 predicted proteins | sample MGYA00237777_ERZ505514 | MGnify/ENA primary metagenome ERZ505514 (study PRJEB26160, sample SAMN06269048) | microbial mat metagenome | isolation source: Oligotrophic lake microbial mat | place... | reverse complement strand
GTAGATTGGCCTTGGCCTTTTGCCTCCTTCACGGAGGCAGAATCGGAACCCTTTGCAGATTGGCCTTTTGACTCCTTGACGGAGGCAGAATCGGAACCCTTGAATGCTGTAGCATCTTCATCGGCGGGAGCTGCATCGCTGACGGGTTGGGGAACGTGGATGACGGGCTGAGGAGCGGAGGCACGGTCAAAATAGCTGCGAGAGAATGACAAAGGATCGACATAGAGTGGTTGCTCTGGGTGCAGAAAGAAGGTCGCATGTCGCTTCAGTGAATCGATGTCATCAAAGATCAAGTTGCGTTCGTTCATGCTTTCAGTCACATATACCTTGCGCTCTTGTTCTCCGACATCCCCACACCAAATACAACCTTCATCCTTGACATCGTCATCCAGACGAACCTCATCCTTAGCAACTAGCTCTGCAGCACGAATCGCCTTGTCCAACGCACTTTCCTTTTTTGACATGTCAAGAAGAACTAATTCAGGGTCAGCCATTGGATAATCTTCATCTTCGTTGACAGCCACGTCAACCATATCATCAGCCAAATCAATAGAAGCATCCTCGTCTCCACCCTCCTCGTATGCACTCTCCTCGTCTTCTCCGTTGTTCCCGCCTGAAACGGTTGATTCAGATGCCAGGGAATTTTCATCAACAGCTGATTGACTCGATTTTGAAGTGCTCATCTCGTCATCCGGGTTGTCACCGAAATTAGGAGCATCCACGGTGGCTTTCATACCTGAAAGAGTTTGCGCGGCATCATGCAAAGATGTGCCATTCTCTTTATTGGTGGCGACAGCCCTGGCTTCCTCCTTTTCTTGATCTAAGAGAAATTTCTTGATCATGTTGGGAGTTTTGTAGCGCTCAGAATCGTCGGAATCGTAATCAACTGTTTCAACGATTGGCTTCTCACGATTTGCTGCAACACTGGCTTGACGCTTGGTCTTTCCCCGAATGATTGTTGTCTTTCGAACGACTGTGATTTCTTGTGGTGGTGGTGGTGGTGGTGACTCGTCCTCTTCTCTCTTTCTCTTCAATTGCTGTTTCTTTCTTTTCAGTTGCTTCTTTTTGAGGTTTGCTTCAGTTCGTCGCTTGGCTTGAAACTCGGCTTGTGCCTTGTTTGCTTTGGCTTCTTCCGCTGCAATCTGACGGGCTGTTAGGCGAATCGACGCATCATCCTCATTGCCAACAAGCGTGGGAGTAATTCGTTTCTTCATAGGACGCGACATTGTCAAGTTGTCAAATGTTTATTACTTTATTTGATGTCGAACTTTGTGTGCGAATAATGCGAAAATTGCCCATGATCAAACAATCGTGACAACTTCGTGTTGTTCCACGATAAACGCATGGCTCCCACGGCAGTTAGCTATCTATTAGCACTCAATCATCAGTCATTGTTTATCATTTGTCTATATGTCTTGATGTTATAGATGTATTTCATGTTACCGTGGCCCCTCCGTGGAATGGATCCAATCGGTTCATATTATGAACCGCACATGTGGATCGGTTCATAATAACGGTTCATAATTTATGTGGATCGGTTCATAAATTTTGAACCTTTGTACAAAAGGACTATAAAAAAATTTAGCACATAAAACGGTTCATAATTATGAACCGTTTTGGCGAAATCGGTTCATAAATAAAAAAACGGTTCATAACGTCTAACTGCATGAGATCGCACCTATAGCACGCCAGGCGACCTCATTTATTCGGTACTTAACGTTGAGTCGTGTTTTAACGTACATATGTACGTATTTGCGGTAAGTTCCAGGTAGTAGCACTGTACTGGTACTATGGTACCAGTACCTAGTAAAGACGACGAAGACAACAAGTGCATCAACCGCAGCAACAAGGACATTAGTACAGTAGTAGTAGCAGTAGTAGCAGCAGTAGTAGTAGTAGCAGCAGCAGCAGCAGCAACAGACAAACATAGCAACAGCCACAGAGAAGGTAGCAAGCTCTGTCTGTAGCAAGTCCTCAATGATTGGGAAAACAACACCACAGCGGGAAGGGGAAGGGAATCAGAATTCGGGGCAGGGGGGTTCACCACAATCAGACACGAGCGACAACACTGCTTTCACGTCGGAGAGCTACACCAGCACGTTTTCAGCAGGATCGGATCAGCCTCAGCCCGGATCAAGTCCAACGCTGGATGATCAGCAAGAGGGTTTACCGGAGGAAATCAAGCGCAAGACTTACCCGTCTAGCAATTTGGTGAGCGCAGAAGACGAGCTATTTGAAGATCTGAAGGAGCATTCCTTGGAGGATTCGGACAAGGTTGTTGTTGTTAACGAAGACGGTAAAGCGATCTGGGCGATGCCTACTGTATTTCACCAATACGTTCTCCAGAAGCTTTTACAGATTGTCAACAAGTGCAGCGAAGAAGAAAATCCTCTACTTGCTCAGGCAGACATTCACCTTCTTGTGGACAAGAAGACAAAAAGGTGTAGGCATCCTGATGTATCCATCTGGGGACCAGGCCGTCTTGAAGTTGAGGAAGATGGTGACGCTGGCCAGAAGTTCATCTCGGTCGAGGGAATGCCAGGGGAGTGTGCTATGAATCCTAATGTCATTATTGAATTCAGCTGGACGAACAGGATTGAGAATGAACTCTGGAAACTCCAGGAGCAAATGAAAGAGTACGTCGAGGATCTTGGGACTGTGAATCTTGGATTACTTGTCAAAGCCATACCTGTGAAAGGGAAGAAGTGTCCATCACTGGAAGATCTCAGCGTACCCCTTACTGGTTTTGATGTTTACTGTTTCCGTTCACGCGAAACAACTGACACCACACCAGAACCAATCCTAAAATACCGTCTTGGCACTGATGAAGCAACAACGGTAATTGAAATCAGCGGGAGAGATCTCGGTCGCAGAGACCCAGCCGAAGCAGCACGTATTCCGCTCTCAGCGATCCGTCGCGTCTGTGAGAAGTGGGGATTAAAATTCAAAGCTGAAGCGACTTAGGATCTGGTGGGCATCAACAGAAACATTTTGCGTATGTCATAGCAAGCCAATCTTAATCGAGACAATGATGCTAATTCCATCTGAAGTTTGGAATAGCATCAAGAAGGGACAAAATGAGAGTATCGGTACGATGGAAGCGACTGTTTTGAAGGGTGAGACAAGAGGAGGGCAGATCGGGCTTCGCTCGATTGGAAGTATTGGGACTAACGCATTGGTTTTCCCGTGGGGGGATCTCCTTTAAATGCTTGCCTTACTAACGTTTTGTTGTTCTAATGTGCATTTAAAAAAATTGGGGGGCAACAAGTGGAAGGCACTTGAAGCTTTGGTGCAGCTGCTGACGTTGAACGCGTTTAGCTTCTTGATGCACATAGATTCTATGCGACTCCTCTTTTTCTTCATCGAACATGCATCGTCATTCATTAAGTGATCCTTCAGCGGGTACCAGCTTGGAAAATGAGAGGGGCAATGTGGGCAAAGCTGCATTGTTAGCTACTATGAATTTTTTTTTGATGAAATTGAAAGTAACATAGTAGTAACATTACGATTATAATAAGGCTTTGACATGTTTGTGAAATTGTTATTACTTTTACGCTGAATGCTAGTTTGTTACGTTTGATGATTTCTTGTAAAGTCGAATGCATGTGACATGCACTTGAATTTGAATAAGACAGCGAAATTTTGAGAGGACATAAAAATTTGGTTTGAAAGGGGCCTGTAAGCGGCAAACGTTTCTCGAAAACTTGGGATGCTGGGGTGTGCTCTTGGCATGTGCAAGTTGGTGGAGTTTACAGTTTAAACTGAAACGCGAGGAGAACGACGAAAAATTAGTTATCATTCAAACGACGACGCTGGCGAGGACGTCCACCATCTTCGGCATCCGACTCAACAATGGGATCGTCAGCTAGTTCGTTGATCACATTGTTGACCGCGTTGTTGTCGCGCCCTTCTCCAGCCATTTCTATGGCCAACACTCTAGCAACAATGCCCTTGCTGCCTGTACGCACAGTGTGTTGGCCAGTTTTTGCGGGAAAAGTTACGAGTAGTCCAACGGGAGCCGAATTTTAAACGATCTGATGTGGGTCTAAATGTAGTTCTTGAGGGTTCTCGAATCTCGAGGTAGCTCCCCCCGCGCACTACGTTTCACTTGCACTTCCTGTAAAAACTGGTTCGAGTCGGGTTGGACTGGAGTTTTCCGGAATATAACGGTTTTACCGTTAAAGTCAATATGGCGAACCCGACCGCTGTTGACATGATTGGATATTTCGCACGAACCCCGACAGAAAATAGTGCTAAATAAACCAAACGTGGATAGAAAAGATCTTCAGCGTGAATTGATTTTCAACGAAAATAATGAACCAGCCGGTTGAAAGTCTTCTTGGGATCAAATTCTCATAAAAAGAAACACTAACAGTTGAACATCCTTAAAAGGATCATCAATATCCACGCTGCCCCACCACCATTGCAAGATGTTGTCTGACTCTACGGATCTTTTTCAGCGTCTGTCTCTTGACGAGAGTTTGCGCCGCACGGCCGCGGTCTACCGCGAAGGCTTTCTTGTGTTTTCTCAAATTGGATTGCTCGTGGTTGCCATTAAGGCGATTGTTTGGGCGTTGTTTCTCTTGATCTTGATGCCCCTCTTTGACTTGGACGTGAATCAATTGGATGATCCCAATTACCTTATGCAGAAACTTGGTCCCTTTTACGGTGTGCTGGGATTGAACATGATGGTGGGCATGGTTGTCGGTGCCTGGGGGAATGCTTCGATGATTCGAGTCGTGGCGGACATTTACCTCCAGAAGGAGCCTTCGGTCCGTGATTGCCTTCAGATTGGTGCACGCCACGCCTGTACTATCTTGACAGCCAGTTTTCTGGCTTTTTGGGGAGTCATGATTGGCCTTCTCTTGTTCCTCTTCCCTGGTCTCTACCTCAGCGTTACCTGGTTTCTCGTCAGTCCGGCCATTGTTATGGAGGGACTTGGTGTGTTTGCCAGCTTTCGTCGGTCTTCCGAGTTGGTGTCGGGAAGTTGGTGCTACGTCTTTTGCACCTATATGATTTCTTTCATTTTCATGCTTGTGATCCAGATGGTTTGGAGTGCGGTCATGGTCGGAGGAAACGACGCCAGTCACACTCTCTTTTCCTTTTTTGGATCCATCTTGGCGGCTATCCCTGGTATCCTCTTTATCCCTATCTTTGCCATTATGATGAGCATCATGTACATCAACTTGAGGATCGAAAAGGAAGGATTGAATGCCGATCGGTTGGCCCGCAATATGGGAGAGAGCTCGGGTGACACCGCCGCGTACAGTGCCCTACTCAACGACAGCAGCAACGAAGAAAACAACAAGGTGGATGTTGGTTTCAGCGAAAGTGCCTAGATACTGTCAAGTCGGGATACATGTTACATGTTTTTTAAGTAGTATTTGGACAGGCTGAAGTCGTTGCAAATTAAAATAATGCATATTAATAAGCTCAAAAGCAAAGTTCCATTCGAGGGAGACAAAACCGAAGAAGGATACGCAAGAAGCTTGTTATTGTTTGACAAACGTCCCTCCCTCAATAGTTTTCTACAGCGCTGCAACCAGAGCCAGTAGGAGTGGGCTGCGCCATGTCGGCACTGGCCTTCGGATAGGGAACCAGGGCAAGGAGTTTGTTCCCTTCGCCTAGTCGCTTTCCAAAAGCTGCCTCGTACCATACGCTGATTTGTGATCCGAAAGCCAAGCGTCCCGGGCTTGATTCTGCCAGGGATGTATCTTGTGACTTGCACTCGTCATTTCCCACGGCCACTCCAGCAAAGCCACAAATTAATCTCTGTGAATTTCTCTATAACTCCCCAGTTTCAATTTTCCTTTGCTTCATTACCTGTGACTCTTGTTCTCTCTCGTTGTTGTCAGGAGGCGTGATATTCGTGACAGCATTCCCATTTTTACTGTTGTTGCTCCACATAATATGTGCCGCAAGAATGGCAATCAGCGCCAGAACAAAAGACAACCATCGAAGCATATTGGACCGTCTCTTTCTACGTTCCAAACTCATGATTTCTTTTTCGTCCAATCTTCCAAATTCGTCTTGATACCACTCTTCGACTTGCTCGAGATGTTGATAATCCCAAGGCGATTCGTAGACGACCGCCTCGGCGGCCAATTGAATGGCCTTGACCAAATTTCCTTGTTCGCGATAGGCCATGGCCACGTATTTGTGAGACCATGGAAAATACCGATTCATGAGCAAGGCGGCTTCTCCCAATCCAATCGCCACATCGTAGCCCTTGAGGTGATAGGCCGTTTCCGACATGGCCATGAAGAGTTCCCGTTGTTGAGGAGCCGTCAAATCCGATACGTCGGGGTATTGTTGTGTCAAGGATTGGTAGGTGGACTTGGCTGCCTCATAGTCCTTTTGAAGACGTTGCACTTGTCCAATTTTGAGACAGATTTTGGCGTGACTCGTAGCATCCGTAGCCATGCCTTCCGCGGAGAGAGCCTTGATTTGAACAATAATGTCTTCCAGTTCCGCAGCATAATGACTGTTCTGTACATTATTGTCGTCGTCGCCAAGTTTTTGCAGTAGCGTATTGCCGCGTTCTTGCAAGTGTGCGAGTTTCCTTCCCCGGAACACTGCCTCCTGCATCCAATCGGACGTGGCTTGTAAAATTTGCAGAGCACGGAAATATTCCTCTTCCAAGATGGCAATTTCGGCTAGCAACAAGGCGATTTGGGCACGGTATGGTTCCTGTTGATGATGATGTTGCTGATCAGGATGGTTTTTGTTGTTGTCATTGTTGTTGATGGATGCTGCGGATGATGCGGACTGGACAGTTTCCACATCCTTTTTGGCCAGCTCGCAGCAGCGTTTCCGCTCTTCGGCTGAAATGCCGGATTTCTGTGCGGCTGCCATGGGGCACATGGCACTGTCCAATAAGGAAGCCGTAATTTGTGGAATTTCTTGTCGACACAAGGGGCACGTCGTTTTGGGCTGTTGTGGTTGGGATGATTCATCCTCATTGCTGCTATTCTCGTTGTTGGTGACAACCACCGAGGAGGATGTCGACTGATAATCATTCCATTGCTTCAAACATTTAAAACAAAAGGCATGTTGGCAACGTTTCAAAATGACGGGATTCGTCAAATCTCCTAAACAAATACCACAAGAAGCATTGGCATTTTTTGGTTGGTCCTTGTTGCTGCTGTCATCCTCTGCAGTTTCTGCCTCCAATAATATTTCAACATCGGCATTGTCGCCACCATTTTCGGCATGGACCATGCGACCCCGCATTTCTTCTAGCGCAAAACAATCCGGCTCATGTTCTTTGGCATGTCGTTTCTTACAGTCCATCGAACAATAATGGACGAGATTGCACCGGACACAAAAATGTTGAGGATTACGCTGCTGGCAATGCAGTGCATCGCAAGTCACGTAACGAAGACACCGTTGGAGCAAATCTTCTGTGGTTTCAGCAGCATCCATCATGATGATATTCTTTTGATGTAATAATGACAGTGTAATAACAACAGAAAAGGCTACGTGTGTGAACTTTTTGCTTCGCAAGATGGTCTGGCTAGCTATACTAGAGACGTAGTTGCAGATGGATCAATAATTAAATATCCAGGTCGAGTAATGAATGAATCGGAAGTGGGCGCTGTAGGTAGTTGTCCGATGTTGAGCATGTCATTCAATATTCTTTTCCACAACACTAGCAGCCATAATAGCTATATACTAGAGTACTACGTCGTAGTAGTATGAACAGCTCTTCAAGCGAAAAAATGACGCCGCTGCTGCTTGAGTCTTTTCCATGGTTCAGAGAAATGAAAACGCGGGAAAGTGTGCGACGCCCAACAACCTCGTCACAGGCAACACTCATGAGCTTCAGATGCGGTCCTCCCATGTCAACATAGCCTACTTACAAAACACATTGGAGTATTCTGGTGGTACACAATTCTAACCTACAGCAGTCAGCTGGTGTGCTTTGATTCTCCATGTGTTCTGGTTTCTTGAAATGCATGGATTTCTCATTGCGAAGCGGATCTTGAAGTCATTTGCTTGAGATGCGGAAGACAATTGAAAGTGTGTTGCCGGATCTCTTCTCCCTTTTCTCTTCAAACAAGTCTGCAAAATGAATATTGCAGTGGTGGGTCCACTACAGACCATTGCTTTCCTTCTTTCAATAAATGAATTAAAAGGGATGCTGTTTGGTTTGGTTTTGGTTGACAATGAGTGTCATGTTGTGACCTCTGCACAGTCATGATGCCGCACAGGAAACACATAAGTTGTCCATGCTAGCCATTTCCCAAAGAACTTGAGTTGCACTAACTCAGCCAGTTTTGTAGGGTTGTTGAGCTTGACTAAGCCAACTGAATGAGTTTTTTCTTGATCTCCAAAGCTGAAACCATGGAGGAAGAATCCATCAACTGCATCAACGGGCTTTCTGAGGCTCACTGGTGGCCAATGCAAGAGGTCAGGCAAGTGCACTATGCATTGGGTTCTTGTCTTTTTGGCAGTGCAATTCTCCACATGCTTAAACTCTCCCATTCTGAGGTGCAATTCTCCTTCAAAGATTGAAATTTGTGGCTTCACACTAATCCTTCCGGGTTGCAGTTTAATGAACAGTGTGTCTCAGTCAGTAAATAGGATTGATGTTTGTTTGATTTAGATGCGCTAACTTTTTCTGTCTAGGCTTCCCTATTCAATACCCACTACTCACTCTCACGTGATCTAATAGGATTTCCAGCTAGTAGGTAATTTTCACTCAAAGATCAAACAGTTACAATGCACTAATACAGGCTAACCAGTATTATGTTTACCACTAAAGATGCTGACAAGGGACCTTGTCCACATTGCGTATGGAAGGGCTCTATGTGGCAGTTCAACTCTTCATACTGTAGAAAACTGAGGCATCTTATCCTCCCAACTGGCCGTTGGTTGTTGACGATGCGGTACCCATTCCTTCCGTGTCGCGCAAGCCCTGTTGCTCTTAAGGAACTATTGCTGTGCATTCTGGAAACAATGCCCAAGAACAACTGCCAGCAGACAGTGATGTTTACTTCGCGCCGTTGGATATCGTTGCCCCTGTTTCATCCTCTTGTGTCGCCTTTCATGTCGGTCTTGCCTGAAAGTATTCCGCTATGGTATCGGCAAAATATGTCGGTTGGGATGGCCCGATGCAGTTGCAGAGCGTCAGGAAAAAGACGAAGCTTCCAAGAGTTGCTGCAATGATAGTGCAAAATAGAATCAAGGCAAACATAGAAAAGAATTCAATAGTCGTGAACTGCGAAAGAGAATACCAAAGGCACAGGAGCGGCGAGGATGGTGAGTAAATTCAAAATAAGCTGATGCCAAAATAATCTGCATTCAAGTACTCACAAACATGATGGTGGCGCCGGCGATTGTGGTGAATGCTGCCGCCAGGATCGATGGCCCCATGTGGATTAGAGAGAATCTTGTCCTTTCTTCGCGACTGACATTGCCCCTAGGGGTGGTGTAGGCATGGGAAAAATGTATGACGAAGTCAACACTGATTCCAATGGCGATCGCAAAGCAAATGCTTTCCATGAAGCCCAGCGTCCAGCCAAGCGCCATGGTAAGCGAAATGACAACGGACAGAACAAATACCACACTGATCACTGAATAAAGTGTCATCACTAAGGATTTCGATGACACAAAGATCACCACCGCTGATGCTGACAGGGCAATGGCCATGGATCCGTATGCAGTCTTATACATTTGGGAGCAGGTGTCGTAATACCAAAAATCAGGGGCCGTGAAAAATGCCTTGGAAACCTGTTTTGGAGCTTGCGATGATTGTACTTGGTGCATCCATTCATTGATCAAGTTCCACTCTTGCTCCATTTCACTGATGGTGCTTCTCTCGAATCTTGTTCGGCTTGTAAAGGGGACAAGCATGATCTGAACTTTTCCTTTATAAGACAGTATGGAGGTTACTTCTTCTTGGTGTGCCCACGCGCTGATGCATCCATGGAAGAAATCTGGGTCGATTGGTATCCCGGTGGCGCTGTTACAGTGTGTTGACCAGATTGATCCATCAGTTGTGACAGTCGTTTGATTATTGTTGTCGCTACTGCTACTGACCATGTAGCTACTTTCGTTAGCCATTGACTGTAGCCAAACATCGAATCGGTTGAAGGGGCACTGGTAGCTGGGGTCTGGCTTTTCTGCAAACTCTTGCGAAAAAAGAGCAGGGCAAAAGTCTCTCATATACAATTGAGCCTCCTCCGATGATGGATCAAAGGTCTCGTCCAACACAAGCTGTGTGAAGCTGCCAGGGTTACTGTGATCTCCTGTGTCTGCTGGTTGTACGCCCCAGATTACGTGCACTTTCGCACCGCCCTTTCTTGCAAGCGTTGTAGAAAGCAAATGAAGCCTCCACGCATAGTTGTGTTCGAATTCGATCGATGGCTTCAGCACTCTTACTTCAAAGTTATCGGGGACCTCTAGTTGTGAGGCATAGTAAACTGACGCCACAAAGGCCGCCGAACAGACAGCGAAAAGAGGCCACCTTAGCTTGTAGATGATCTCATAATATGCGGTGAGAATCCGATGAATCAAACTATTAGGGCTTGTAGTATTTGCAGCTTCTTCTTCCATGTCGCTCGGCAAGCACTCGCTATCGTTGCACGTAGAATTCAGGACACTGGTTTCTACTGGAATGCTTTCTTTACTTGGACCATCACCGTTCAAGTTTTCTTCAACTCGAGATTGGGGCGGAGGATCCGAGCTGATCACTTGCGTTGTTTCGTTTTGGTCATCGACATCTTTGTCTGCTTCATTGCCGGATCCAGCAGAATCTAGACGAGAAATAGTCTCGTCGCTCTCTTCCATTGCCGCAGTGACGTGCCCAATCACGGACGGTGAATCACCCGCTTTGTCTTGCTGTTCGCTTGGCAAACCAGCATCAGGCGTGACAATCGCTTCCAGGCTGATGCAGCAAAGGATAAAGCTCGAAAATGTGCTGGCATTATGCTCGTGATCCTGATCCTCTGCTGGACTTTGCTGATGTGGATAGCGATATCCATCGTAAATGCAGAGGCACGGAAAGAGAATAACAATGACCATAAAGTAATCCAAAAGAATGAGGAGGCCACAAAAGATCGCAAATACTTTGACCGGCGCCACTGTACAAATGGCGGTTCCAAAAAACGCTACTGCCGTGGTGCTTGTGGTCAGCAACATGGCATAGGCTGCATCTGGAAGTGCTTTGGCGGCGACCTGTTCCGTGGTCAATGCTCGGTGATGGTTGTCCTTTCGATAATTCTTCCACTTGTCGACCGCCACAAAAATATCATCGGCGCCCAAGGCAAACACCACAAAGACCCCGATGAAATTGAGAAAGGGAAAGAATGTCAATCCAATCATAAAAATGTAAATGAAATAGGACAGTGGAAAGGAAAGTCCAATTTGCAAAAGTCCTGCCATGGTCAAAAAGGGTGATTTGGTATGGACCAGAATGGCCACCGTCGTAATAAAGGCCGAGGCCATGGCTAAAATCATGTCGGTACTGACCGCATCGTCCGCCAAAATGCCCACAAAATTCTGGTACTGTGTCCCATACGCGCCTTGTATATAGGTGCCGCCCTTGTCGAAATGCGGCACTCGCTCGTACAAGTCTTGAACGGTATCCTCGTCGTTGGGCGTAGCAAAGATACTGCTCGTAAATTGCACAGCCGTCGTTTGGTCCACATCGGAATCCGCCAGGGATGGATCGAATCCAAAGGGACAGGTGTCGGGCAATCCTTCTTCCATGAGTTGTGACAGGCTTTTCGTGGTGGATTTGAGATCCACGGTACATTGTTGAAATTTCGACGCCAATTTGGACTCGTAGCTACCAGCCTTCCAAGCCTGTGCTAATTGTGGACAGGTCATGTCCATGCCTTTTGGGACGGTGAGCCGAGCAAAGAATACCAAACTCAAGGGTGGTAAACAGTAATAATCCGAAGAATCAGTGTTGTTGCTGCTAAAGGCTTGCTCACACCCGGTACAGAGCCGATGTTGTTCCAGATACCGTTGTGTATTTTCTTCGGAAATGCAGAGTTCTTGGAGTATATTGTGATTCAAAAAGGATTGATCCCTTTGTTTCACAGTCCAAACAGGCCAAAGCCTGGTTCCATTAAAGATACGCCCTTCGCTGTAAAACGTTAGGTCGCATTGGGCAAGTTTCTGACTGAGGGAAATATTTCGATCCGTGCTGCTGGCAATGGCCACACTATTGTTTTCTCGAGCATTGGTTGGTACTTCTTGAAGAAGACGAGAGAGAACGTCCGGCCTATAAAGAGGATTGGAAGTCTTTCTGGACATTTTCAATGCTCCATCCTCTCCATTATGATTTTGTGGGTCTTCCTCCTCTTGCAACACCAGTCTTCTTCTTCTGTATTCTTGTGCACCTCCCGTGACGCTATTGTCGGTTTCCCATCCTGGAGCAACATTCGCAATCAAGTCATCCCAAATACTAGTATCTTGTCCGTACTCTTCTTCATAGCTCTCAATGACACCATTGCCATTACTAGCACTACTACTACTACTACTTGCGGCGAACAATTCGTCTTGATGCTTTCGCACCAACAGCAATTGGGAATGTCGATTGCCAATCACGGTCCCACGCGCATTCCAGCCGGTATGATCCGCTCCGCCGGCCAAATTATTCCGGCCCGCGGGCAAGGTCATGGCCAAAATGCCCAAGACGCCGCTCACAAAAAGGGCCGACCAAAAGTACACCTTGGGATGTTGCGCCATGTGAATGGAACGGCGTTCCCAAAAATTGTAATGAGCGAAATCATGATCGTCGTGATTGGAAGATACTACTCCATGTCCAGTTCTCATCGTAGCCGCAGCAGCAGGAGGAGGAGAAGACACATCCTCAGGATCATCCCGTCCTTGTGAAGATAATGCCACAGGAACATCCAGAGGTTGTTCTTTTTCTACTACTGGTATGGGCGACGACGCTACGGATGACACTACTTCTTCCATGATGGTGGGTTAGATGGTGGTGGCGGCTCTTTTGTTCAGGTTTATGTATTCAGATATCAATGATGATGAGTGTGCTATAACACTTTACTTGTGTTGCCTGCTAACTGGCGGCAATGAATGAAGAGGTATCGCGGCTGTGTTCGCTTGCATTTGCTGTTGAAGTACATAGTTCTGCTGCATTTTAGTGCAGTACCATACTAGTTAGCTATTATGCACCATGAAGAAGAGCAGCTGGCAGGATCGAATCAATGCATTCCATCCATGTAAGTATGTACTATACCAGTATGCTGTTCGCACGCATGTCGCCAAATCCGACGGGCAAATTTTCGTTTTTATACGTGCCGCTGAGTTGGTACGACGTAGGCGCGTAGTACATTGGCCGTCCAGGATGGCATGTGCGCTCAAAGAATTAATGGAGAAGTCATGGAAAACGATTAATTAGTCTTATGAAAAAGATGAGAAGTGTCACGCTTTTGGTCGCTCGGAGAGTCATTGGCTGCTGCACCCGATGGTGACTGTTCATCAACCCTCCTCCAATGATGGATTCTTGCCTCTTGCTAAAACTAACTGCTGTAGTTTTAAGCCATTGATTGGCTAATCAATTGGCTAATGGATGTCAGCAAACCAAAAAAAGATGACTGTTGACAAACTGTCATGCCGCACAGTGTTCATCAACGTCTTCAACGTGAGTTTTTGACGCTTTTTGAGTGGACCACTGTTGTTGATGTGGTGACAATGACATCTGTTGAGGACAATCAAAAGACAAATGTGTCACAACAGGTGCCAACTCTTGGCTTGTAGATCCAATGGATGTCATGCAGACGAGTTGGCCCCAATTGACTCATTTTGTGGCTCCGCACGACGTTGTTTTCTTTGCAATGACAAAAAAAAGTTTGTCGGAATGACTTTGAGTCTTTTTTTTAGAAGCCAAACAACATCTGCAGAGACTTTGCAGCAGTTGCAGAATGTGTGCAGAAGCTGTTGGCCACATCAGTGAAGCAATTCTGCAATTGAGTCCCGCATCGGATCTCGCAGCACTTGTGCATCGGTCATTCATCTGCATTTTGTTTTTTGACTTTTTGGGTCTGAGTGCAATGAAAATGCATCTGATTGTCATCAAAATGCATTTGTGGACACAATGGGCAGCAATCACAAATGTCACAAACAATGCATGGATCGAGGGTTTCTCAAACACAAGTTTGGACATTTGATGATTGAGGCTGAGAACAGCTGCAGTTGGCAACCCAGTTGTGCAATTTTGAATTGTCACTTTTGCAGATCATGGTGACACTTGAATGCAAATTGAAGGCATGTTTGTTTTTTCTTTGAACTGCAAGAGTGCAAACATGATGGTCACATGTTGAGTCAACAAAACTGCAGAGGAGAATGATTTGTGATGTTTCTGGTGTTGTGTTTTCAATGAGACTGCCCTCATGAATTTTGAAATTGGAGAAAATAAGTTGGTTAGTTGCTTGCATTGCACCAAAAGCTGCAGGCCTTTTGACTTGTTTTGCAAATGAAAATCACAAACTTGGAAATGAACCAAAACTGATGCAACATTTGAGAGAGGTTTGGCTCAAGACACCTCGGCGTGACCCTCTCTCTGCTGAGATGAACGATGCTTCTGTGTGAAGAATCGGTGCATCTTCATTGACTTCTTTGTCCAATTGGGAAAACAGTTGGTTGTGACTGACAGCTCGTGGTGTGCCATCAAGAACAAAACATCTCCTGGGCATTGTTCAGGGATCAAAACATGCGGCCGTTGCGTTGCGCAGACGCTTGATGTTGCATCATCAATGGTGATGTGTTTGTCTCTCTCCCAAGCAACCTTCTTCACTGGCAGTGAATGACAGGACTGGCACCAACTGGTCTCATGGCACTGAAGAGCCAGTTCCGTGAAACAATCATGAACCGGAGTCCCGCATGAGAATGCTCTTTGTTGTGTCCAATTTGGGGGGCTGCACCATCATCAACTGGTCCAGCAGCACTGACGGAGCGCTGGTTCCGTGAATCAATCACAAATGTGAGTCCCATTTGAGGATGCTCTTTGTCGCAGTGCCCAGTTTGGGGTGTTGCATGCTGAGTCAGAGAACAAACAGCGCTGACACACGTTGTTGAATGAACTCATTTTGATGGAAAATGGGTTGTCAATTCCTTTTGAATTCACAAATTTGTTGCACAAACTTGAGCCTGACAAACAGAATGGAGCAGAACAGACAGAAAAGAATGGAAAAGGGGCCCCCACAGTGGTTGGGTGCTCCAGCTGTTGCTTCTGCTACTGTTTTCCCTTTGGATGTTCCAAGATGCCTTCAAACTCACCCAGCTTGGTTGCCGAAAGAACGCAAAAGTGCCCCACCGATGCCGGGACCTGGGTTGGCTACCTGATTCGCTAACGGTTGCCGGTTAATCCATCCGAATCGGTCATTTAACCGGTTCGTGGCAACCGGAACCGGAATCGATTCGAAAAAAGAACCGGGTAGCAACCGCAACCGGAACCGGTTGAGTAACCTATTCAGTTCATCCAATAGGTTCTTTTTACCGGTTACCACATCCGGTTACCGGTTGCTCATGCGGTCACTTTTGGTCGCAACTGATGAGTTCATTCAGTTTTTCGTCATAAATTTGGCTTGTGGGCTATTGAATAGGTTGCTTTGAACAGGTTATTGGGCATTTTGAACAGGTTACCGGTTACTCGAATAGGTTATTGGTTACTCGAATAGGTTGTCGGTTACTCGAATAGGTTACCGGTTGCGCGAATAGGTTACCGGTTACGCGAATAGGTCACTCGCACGGGTTGCGGTTGCGGTTGCGGGTTGCGGTTGCGGGTTACGGTTACGGGTTACGGGTTACGGGTTACGGGTTACGGTTACGGGTTGTCAAGTCGGGTGAGTCGTGTCAAGAACGGGACCGGGCGCACATGATGCTACGGAGCACATCACTGTTAGCCTGGGTAACCAAATGCGAGGTGTTACAATAGGGCTGTGGTTGTCGAAACCCAGTCATTAAAAAACACCGACCCGCCCAGCTTAACACGGAAGTGCTGCCAAAATTTTGAACTCACCTTTTGTTTCTTCCTCTCCATGTCCTTTCCAGATTTGCACGATGTCTTCACAGGAGGAGGTTACGGAGCAAGGAACCCAGGCTGCACCGGAGGCGGTTCTGGAGGCAGGGGTCCAGAATTATCTTGACAAAGGCGATAACACTTCGTTCTCGGTTGAAGGTCAGGAGGAAACGGGCCACATAGAGCAGAACCTACAACAGTTAGATGATCCTGTGGAGCAGGAAGAAGATGATGACGATGACGATGACGACGCGGATGGTGATGGGAATGAAGAGGAAGAAGGTGATGCTGTTGATATGCTTGTCTCGATTGACGAAGCCAAGTCCCTAGTTGAGCTAATTGAAAAGAAATCCAGAAAGAGGAAGGCTCTATCCCATGTTTGGAAAGTCATCAAGGTTGTCCGGATCAGGGACCTGAACCTTTTTGACGATCTTCAGCGGTTGGACAGTCAAGCTCACCAAAAGCTGTTTGGTGCTAACAATGAAGGGAAGGAAATGTGTGTGTGCGAACGTTGCTACAATGAATCCACCACACCACTCCACAAATGCCTCATTTCACCTTCATGCACCAAAGCTGGAAAAATAGATGGCACTGGAAACATGACCAAGCATCTCAACAGCAAACACTCCGGTTTGTTGGCCAGTTTGGCGAAAGCGCCTAGCAACAGGGATCCAAGCAATGACAACAGCACTCCAGCCAAGAACAGCAGTAACAGCGTCGATGGTGCCCACACACCTGTCACCGAGGCCGCAACTACCGCAACTTCCCTCCCAAGCACTTGTCACTTCAAGGACTTCAACCAAAGAGGTCAAACTCAAGTCGTCGACCAACTTCATTTTCTCATCCACAAGTTTGCCACCAACAACAACATGTCGGAGCGAGCAGTTGCTCGGCCTTCTGAATGCCCTGAGTTCAAGGAAATGATCGAGTTTGCTATCAACAATGGTCACATGTTGAGGAAGATCCCACGCCGAACTATGGCTCGTGCGAAGTTCCAAGCCATCCGCAGGGACACTTACCAGACTATCCTCGGTGCTGTAGCTTGGTATGCCGAGCTTGCAAGAGAGCACCTGAAGACGATTCTCAAGAAGAAGACTCCTTTTGTGACAGTTGCCCATGACACATGGGATTCCAAGAAGAAGGAAGTGCTTGGCGCAACTGTGTTTTTTTGTTGCCCACCCAAGAAGCTACGCCTCAAGGTCCCAATTGGGCTGGCAGTGGTTGATGACAAGAGATCGGAGCAGACGGCTGAATTGACAATGAAAATGCTAAATGCATGTGGCATCTATGCAGAGGACCTGTGCAAGGCGGCCAATGACACAACCAACAGTGCGCTCAAGGTGGGGCGGCTTTTGACTGGTGGAGATGAGGGAACCTGCGCCATGCATCAGACACAGCTAGTCATTGACCATGCCACTGGAAGGAAGACCCGCAAACGTGGAGGCAAGATCGTTGATGAAAATCCTGATTGCGAATTGCTAAGGAAGAAGGCCGAGAAAGCAACTCAATGCCTGATGAATGCCAAGTCTAAAGGTCGCTTTCTGGGCTACGTAAGGATGATGGAGGGTCGGGCGCGCACTGGTTTGAGAATCCAACTTCCAAATTCCACAAGGGCTGCTGGTGTGATCTTGCACTATGAGTCAATCTTGAAGTCCTGTTGGAACCTGCGATCGCATTGGCTTGTTGAGACTGCTGCACCAAAGCTGGATGAGCATGACCTGAATTTGTTGTCCCAATTTTACGCTGTTCTCTACCCATTGTTGCGGCTCGTCTATCAGGTTCAGACGGACACTTTTGGTTCCATTGCTTACACTTGCTACTTCATTTACAGAACCTTTGTTCTTTACACCTATGCCCCAAACTGGTGGATTGTTGAAACAAGGTTCGGGATGCATCCTGATGCAGTAACCCACTGGGATGCTCCTGCCAAGTTGCCCATCCGAAATTTTGCTGGAGTTCCCATTGTCGACAAGGGCACCAAGCTGGGATCAGAGATTGATGGGGGCCTGGGAGTGGTTGCAATGACCAAAGTCCAGACTAATGAGCTGCTTGCAGCCACCCAACTTTTGATTTTCCGAATCATCAGTGAGTTTCCCAAATGCGGTGCAACACCTATTGATGACCGATTGCTTGCCATGGCTTGCAATCCATTCACAGCCACTGTGCTAATGAATGACCTGGCAATGCAGTCGGAGCTTTGCATCGAGTTTGCTGAAGAGAAGTTCCATGACATTGGAAAGGGGATCAAGGAAAAGGCCATGGAACTACTAGTCAAGGAGATTCGCACCATTTGCTCTGAAATTATTCCAAGCTCTGATTCGGCTGGAAATTCTGCTTCTAACAGTGGCGGCGCAGATGACGATGAAGACGAAATGGACTTGGTGACTGCCCGCCGGCGAAAGCGGTTCAAGCAAAGCAATGATGCAGCCTCCACCACAGATGATCCTGTGGTGGCGGAAGTGGAAAGATTCTTCAGCCAGACCTTCGACGCTAGAACAGTTTTGCTGGGCCAAACAAACAACCCCATTCTGGCAGCTGCTGCCAACGAGGTTGGAGCCACTGCTGTTGAATGGGTGGAGAATGTGGAGAAAGTGGCAGAATGCTTTGATGTCATGGAGTGGTGGCTGCAGACGGGTCGGACATGTTACCCTCTAATCTGTCCTGTTGCCTGTTGCATCCTTGCTCTTCCCGACAGCAATGGGGACCAAGAGAGAACCTTCAGCGCTGCAACTTGGATGGATGGCAAGTTGAGCACAAAGCAAAATGACATCACATTCCAAATGAAAGTGCTCGCATGCAAGAACAGTGAGTTTCTCAACGAACACAAGGGTCATGTGGAGGAGCACTACATAAAAGCGGCTGCAGAAAGAACCAAGAAACTTCTGATGGAGAGCTCAAAGGCGAGGAATGTCGAGGATGCTGACAGTGACAATGAAGGTGAAGCTTTGCTGGCAGCGTTTGGTGACACCAATGAAGGGAGCACATAAGCAGGGAATGATAGATAGCCAGAAAAGCAATTGCAACTATTAGCAACATTGCAATTTGCAACATTAGCCAAGCTTTGCGAATGGGTTACTTTTTCAGGTTGCAGGTTACTAACCTATTCGAATAGGTTAGTAACCGGCAACCGCAACCTATTCAGTTTTTCGAATAGGTTAGTAACCGGTAACCGTAACCTATTCGGTTTGGCGAATAGGTTAGCAACCAGTAACCTTAACCTATTCAAAAAAGTAAGCGGGTAGCCAACCCAGTTCCGTCCCACCAATTAGCAACAGTCCCGGTCACGATCGAACATGGAGGAACAGAGGGCAGAAAATGGATCCAGTCCTGTGAAACCACCATTCATTCATTTGGCAACATCATTTCTGTCTCCTTGACACAAACACTTGTTTTGTCTTTTTGGAAGCAAGACACCATGAAAGTGCAATGTTGTTGGTCATGCGGTTACCCACATCAAAGCAAAAAATTGATGGCATGTGTCAACATCTCATGTGATTCCTCAATGACAACTGCATTGTGTGTTTGTTTCAGAAAATCAAAAATTGACCAGGACCATGATTTTTTCTTGATGTTTCATCAATGAAATCTCAATGAGTTGGAACTGACTTGCTCAAAAAAAAAACCATCATTTGGGCAGGGTTGTCATGCTGATGGCTGTGAGATTCAATGGCAGGCAAATCGGAAAACAATTTTTCTCACAACTGTTCATTCACTTTGACAACCCCGATGCAATCACAAAAATGAAAGTTGTTAGGCTGCTTTGTTGGAGGCAAGCAATGCATGAAGTGGTGCAAGAGGCAGATTGAACAAGAACAAATGATTGTTGGTTTGTTCACATGATCATGATCAGTTCTTCGACCAACTGCTGGAGTTGCTAGCTGGCCCATCAGCTGCACTTCTGTCACCACAGGCTTGCAGTCAAACAGCCGACTCCAATTTTCTTTCCATAATGCTTTGTGGTGGAACCATTTGTGACTCCTCCCCTGTTTCCACCCACATGCACAGTTTTTGTGCAATTGGCATGAACATGCCTGATCCCAATGACATTGCAAGGATGTTGCAATGTTTCTGAGCAGTGCCATGTTGCACCAAAATGTTGCAATGAGAATGTTGCAACAATGTTCAGTTAGGGAAATTGTGCTAGCAAACAAAGTCACCTTTTCTTCATTTCATCTTTGGTTCTTTGTGCAACAAAGATGGAAACAAATGCCAGTCAAGAGGAATGGTGGAAAGACTTGGAGCCGTTTGGTGAAAAAGAAGACTTTGATGACCAAAGAGAAGGTGGGCAGCATTTGTTTTGCCTGCATTGCAATCATTTGCAGCATTGCAACAACGTTGTTTTGAAACTCAGATGTCATGCAACAAAATGATTGCAAAACCTTTTTTGCAATGTGCTGCAGACTGCAATGTGTTGGGGACCATGCCTGGGCATGAATGATGTCCATTCCAGGCACGAGAATGCAAACCATGGTGCTTGTCAGACTACAAATCTAGGCTGGTCATGGTCGAGTGATGTGCGAGATGTGATGCAACAAAGACTAATCTAATCAGACTGCGTGCAGCATGAAATGTCGAAAGAGTGAGCTCTTGTTGAGCGATCGACTTGAGATCATCTCAATGCCGTTGCATCGTCTGA
>ENA-ORBV01006474-ORBV01006474.1-microbial-mat-metagenome-genome-assembly--contig:-NODE-6474-length-20634-cov-17.082356_pt1 | contig 20634 bp, 14 predicted proteins | sample MGYA00237777_ERZ505514 | MGnify/ENA primary metagenome ERZ505514 (study PRJEB26160, sample SAMN06269048) | microbial mat metagenome | isolation source: Oligotrophic lake microbial mat | place... | reverse complement strand
GTGTATAAGAGACAGCCCCACCACCAAGGGCATCGGGGGACAGGCGGACGCGGCCAAGGTTGCTGCGGCTCTGGTGCATGCGCGGCCTCCTTACGCCGCGTCGTCGCGGCACGAATCACTCGGTTCCAAGCGTCCCGCGCTCCGGTAATGAAGCGCGGCCGCGGTTGGCCGGGGTCGCTGCGCAGGTTCCCCTGCCCAGGCCGGCGCGCCCCTCCCCCAACGCCCACCATCAACGCGACAATATCGGCGTTATCCGGCGTGTCCCGAAGAGAGTTTCGCACGGCACGAAAGGTTATACGTTGTTCGGTACGCCCCGGATCGCGCAGCCTGATACGCACACCCACGCCCACGATGCGGCTCCGCGAATCGTGGCGCTTCCGGACACCGTGCAATGCGAGCCAGGCCCCCGCGTTCAGCCTGCGTACAAACTTCCAGGAGCAACCAGATGACCCGTATTCTTTGCCTTTTGATGGCGGCGTCGGCCGCGATCGGGATTACCAGCGCCACCTCGCTTGCCCAGCCGGAGGCCGGGCGCGGGCCGGGCCCCGGTCCCGATGAGCAGAACGACCGGCCGCGCGAGCGGCAGCGCGAGGCCCGCCCCCAGCGCCCACACATGGATGAGCGTGGCCAGCGCGACAACGCCCGATCACGACCTCGCGATGAGGCGGGGCGCGAAGATCGCGGTGGCGGCAGTGGCGACGAGCGCGGTGAGCGGCGACCGATGCCGCGCGGGGGGGGCGACCGCGCGGGACAGTTTGATGATCGCGGCCCCGGCCCGCGTGGCGGCGATGATCGCGGGGGCGATGACCGTGGGGGTGATGGCCGCGGGGGCGAAGGGCGCGCTGAGGGCCGTCGCCCCCACCCGCCACTCCCGCCCGAAGTCCGCGAACGCATCCGCGAGCGGCTGCGCGACATGCCGCCGGAGCGGCGCGAGTTCGCCCGGCAGCGCATCCGCGAGCATGTGCGGGAGCGCATGCACGAGCAGCGCGGCGGGGGGGGCGGCGATCGCGGCCCCCGTGGTGATGGGCCGCGCGACGGTCAACAGGGCCCACAAGGCGGCGAGTTCCGCGGCGGACCACAAGATCGCGCTGGCCCGCGTGGACCTCAGCAGTTCCAGGGGCGCGGCGGGCCGCAAGGCGGCGAGTTCCGGGGCGGGCCTCTGGAGCGCGGTGGACCGCGTGGACCTCAGCAGTTCCAGGGGCGCGGCGGGCCGCAAGGCGGACGCGGTGAAAACTTCGGTCCTGGGCCGCAAGGAGCCGGTCCGCAGGACGATGGACCACGGCGAGGTCCCGGCCGCGGCGAACGTGATGAGCGAACTGATCGCGACGACAGGGACCTCCCGGGTCGCGAGTTCTGATCTTCGCACCACAAACGCCACGACTCTCACGCAAAGGCACACACGACGACCGGGCATCTCTCTCGGTCATTGTCGCCAGTACATACCTCGCCTCGCAGGTACACTGCAGACATGCCCGCACAACCGCCACAGACCCTTCAATCAAACTTCAACATCTTTCGGGCCTTGCGGCTTGAAGGGCACGAGATTCGCCACTCCAATTTTCTTGGCTGGCTGCTTGATCCCACAGAGAGCCATGGCCAAGGGGAACTGTTCTTGCGAGCGTTCTTTGTCGCTGTTGTCAGAGGCCCACTTGGGTTGCAAGCCACGTCGCTGTCAGGAGTGGATGTCGATGTATTCGGGGAAGTCCAAGTGAGCCGCGAGGTGAATCAGCTTGATCTTCGTATCGTGCTTCCTGGGTTACAGATTGTCGTCGCTATCGAGAACAAGTTGTTCACATCGGAGCATTCCGAGCAGCTAACCCGCTACGCTGACGCGGTGTCGCGCGATTACCCGGGTTGGCGACATTCTCTTCTGTATCTAACCATTGACGGCGAACCGGCTACACACGCGCAATGGCGTGCAATTTCACACCGGCAGGTGGTCGCAGCCATTTCAGAAGCGCACTCAAAGATGTCGCCCCAATGCCCCGTCGCAATTCGGGCATTCGTCCAGCATTACCTTGACCTATTCGCAGATATTTATGCTCGTCGGGAACAAACAACGCGCAGCCACCGTGTTCCGGAAGTGATCGACACCATCTCGGCTGCGGTGGCGGAGCATCCGGGATGGACCTTGGTCGAAACCGCGTCGAGTGGCATTGTCGAGTGTGGACCGACTTCGCTCTTCGAGATGCTTCCGCCAATCGGAACCAAACGTGGACGGAGTCCGCGTGAGTGGCTAACGCTCCGTTTTCACGACCACGGGGCACAGGGCTACGTCGGCCGATATTGGAGACCAACGGAGACGTCGGACGTTACAGTTCGAAATGCTGTCCTTCAGGCTCTCGTGGAGAACGGACAAGAAACCGGGTTTTTCTACAAGGCGGGTTCACTCGATGATGCACTTCGTGGTCGCACGCCCGCATTTTCAGGCGACCGAATCCAAGACTTGCGCACCAGCAAAATTCCGGAACCTGCCGTCCTTAGCCAACTGATTTGCCGGGAGCTGACGGCCATCGACGCGCGTCTCGCGCATATCGTCAAGACGGTGAGAACTGTTCTGCTGCACGGTTGAAGTCACTCCGCGTCTCGTGCGGTGATCCCGCTCCTCACCCGTGCTGCCTTGGCCCGAACATCAACTCGCCCAGCAGTTCGCGGATGCCCATGCCCGTCTCGTCGATGCCGTGCTTGGTCACGCCCATCGCGCTGAGCACGCCGTAGCCAAGCCCCAGGTGGATCAACGCCCAGGCGGTCAGTTCCGGAGTGAACCGTTTGCTCACCCTGCCCGAGTCCTGCGCCAACTGCACCTCGGCCTGCACAAAGTCGTGCAGGCGCGAGATGTGCTCGACCAGCGCTTCCTGGACCTTCGGGTCCTCCGCCTCGGTCATCGCCTGGACGATGACGCGGTAGATGCCGCGGCCCTTGTTGGAGACCATCGGGTTCGCGCCGATCAGCCGCTTCAGGCGGTCGGCGGGGTCGGTGGAGTCGCGGAGTTCGTGCTCCCACAGGCGGATGGTGCCCTGGCCGGTGCGCTCAATGAGCGCGATGAACAGGTCGCGCTTCGACGGGAAGTGCCGGTAGATGATGGGCTCGGTGACGCCCGCGGCTTTGGCGATCTCGCTGGTCGTTGCGCCCGCGTAGCCGTGCAGGGCGAACAACTTTGCCGCCGTGTCCAGCAACTGCTCGCGGCGCTTGGCTGCCGGCAATCGCCCCATCGCTCAGGCCCCTGAAAAGTGCCGACAGACCAGTGTTTTTGCCGCCGCGAAGCCCTGCAATCGACAGGACGCGATGGCAACTTGCTAGTATACGCTCACTTTGGCTCTGTTTCCGCGCTTCGGGATCGCGAAACCGGGGGCACGGGGTCGAACCCATGCCCACCCCACGGATGGCACCGGCACAGGCGTCGGGCGGTGAGCCATGTGCCGCGGCAGGGGCCGTGCAGGCGGTAGGCCTCCAAGCCATATTCGCTGCATGTGGGCAGAAATCGGCAGTGTCCGGCCATGAGCGGAGCCAGCGTGAACCGATATCCCCAGATCAGGGCCATGAACGGCCAAGACGACCAGTGGGCTTTGGTAGGGCAGGCGTCCCGCTTGCCGTGGGTCTGGTGCCCGCCATCCAAGTCGTTGTCGCCCTGAGACATCCTCACACTCTCACCTCATCACCTCATCACCTCATCACCTCATCACCTCATCACCTCTTCACGGCCACCCTCACGCCTCGCCCGCCGCTTCCATTCCACATCCGCCTCGCGGACGAGTTCCACCAGCATCCGCCGATACTGCGGGAGCGGCAGCGGCCCGCTCGTTCCGTGGGGGCGGACGGTCACCACAACGTCATAGCCCGGGACCAGCGCGTGCTGCTCGTGCCGGAACGCTTCCCGGAGCAGGCGCTTGACACGGTTGCGCACTACCGCGTTGCCGACCCGCGTGCCCACCGACAGGCCCAGGCGGCAATGTTCCAGATCGTTGGGGAGCGTGAAGATGGTGATCGGCCCGCGCGATTTCCGCAACTTGCCCGCGTACGCCGCGGCGAACTGCCGGGCTTGGGTCAGCCGGTGGCGCTGGCGGAAATGGAGAGGAACGGGTACTGCCACAACGAGACGTTAGCGCGCAGCCGCACCGGGCCGCGCGCTGAAGGTGCCATGCAGATGTCCGCCCGCACCTCCCGGCCCAGCGCCACGATTGGGTCGGCGCGGCGACCTCATCGTGGGCGTGTGGTCAGTACCATTCCGCCATGCAACACACACTGTCAATCTCGCTGGTGACCGGAACCGCGACGGCGATCCTCGGGGCAGGGCTTGCCTGCGGCCTCACCTCCTGCTCTCCCAAGACCTGCACGGGCTTCGATGTCTCCGCGCCGACCCGCACTGAACTGGTCGAAGTGGCCAACTTCCCCGAGCATCAGGTCACGGGCGTCGCGGTCTCACGCCGCGGCCGCGTCTTCATCAGTTTCCCGCGTTGGGGAGGTACCTACGCGATGGGCGTCGCGGAACTCCTGCCCGACGGCTCGCACGTTGCCTACCCGGACGCCGAGTGGAATCGCTCCAACGAGGATCTGCGCAGCCCGCCGGAAGGGGACGCGTTTGTGTGCGTGCAGAGCGTGCATGTCGATGATCGGGACCGATTGTGGGTGCTGGACCCGGCCGCGCCGAAACTGGAAACGGTCTTGCGGGGGGCCGGGGGCGGACCCAAACTCATCGAGATCGATCTATCGAGCAACGCCGTGACGCGCGTGATCAGGTTCGACGAATCGGTCGCGCCGGCGAAGTCCTACCTGAACGACGTGCGCGTGGACACGCGCAGCAACCACGCCTTTATCACGGACTCGGGATTGGGCGCGATCGTGGTCGTGGACCTCTCAACCGGGCACGCCAGGCGCGTGCTCGACGGCCACGAATCGACCGAAGCGCGCCCGGACTTCGTGCCGATCGTCGAGGGGCGCGAGTTGATGACGCCCGCGGGCGCCACTCCGCGCGTGCATTCCGATGGGCTCGCGCTCGACGCCAAGGGCAACTGGCTGTACTACCAGTCGCTGACCGATGACCGGCTCTTCCGCATCAGCACGCGGGTGCTGACCTCGCCCGGCACCATGGAGTGGCAGATCGAGGACTCGGTCCAGGCGGAGGGAAAGAGCGTCGTGACGGACGGGATGATCTGCGACCGGCTGGGCAACCTGTACTTCACAGCGCTCGAGCACGACGCGATCGTGCAGCGTAACCCGCGCGGCAATATGCTGACACTCGCCAAGGATGCCAAGATCGCGTGGCCCGATTCGCTGGCGATCGGGGCTGCGGGCCCGGTCGCGGTCGGCGAGCGCGTGCCGCCGGGAGAGTGGTTGTACTTCACCACCAGCCAGATCCACCGCACACCCATGTTCAGCCCAAGCGGCGAGTGGCCGGTGACGCCGTATCGGCTGTTCCGCGTGCGCCTGCCGGGAGGGTGAGTGATCGCTTCATCACACCCTCACTTCATCGCTTCATTATCCGGGCCCCCCAGCACGCGCTTCTGCATGCGGCTGAACTGCTGACGGATCGCGCCCGAGTCTCTTTTGAGGTCCGAGCCGATCTGCTCCCACGACAGGCCGCGCCAACGGAGCCGCAGCAATGCCTGTTCATCGGCGCTGAGAAGTGCGAGGATACGAGTCCGCGCCTCCTCCGTGCGGACATCGAAACTCGCGGAGGGTCCATCGGCGGCGGGCTCGAATGCGGCAGCGAACGCGGGGCCGTCAAGCGAGACCGCTCGCACACCCTCGCCCCCCTGCCCTCCCCCGCGCTTCTCGCGCCCATCGTGACGGGACAGGTCCACCAGTTTGGAACGCACCACGCTCCTGAGATAGCCCGCCAGCGCGGCCTCGGACTCGAACTCGAGTTTCCCCGCCTCGAAGTCCTCGACGAAGGATCGCGCGATCGACTGGCAGACATCCACCGACTCGCGCCGGTCGCGAAGGCGGCGGCCCATGCCCGCGCGGACGAAGATCATCACCAGGCGGAGCAACTCGTTGAAGGCCGCATCGCGGGCGCGGCCATCCGGCACGCCCGCCGCACCCCCATCCGGCACAGTATCGGCCGATGGCCCGGACCGCCCGCAGGCGGTTGACAGGAGCAGCCTGAGTTCGTTCCCGCCCTGCATCGCCGGTTCCTTGGCCCCTCCCCGAGCATACCACAAGCCTGTCACACGCGGCAGGCGGCGTCGCTCAGGAGTTGATGAAGGTGCGCGCGGAGCGAGACCCGGGCTGTACACTCGTCAACGCGGGAAGTACCGGAGGCGCTGCGCGCATGAACGGCTCGATGGGCAGCATGGGGAATGCCGGCGCGCGGGTGCGTGCGGCGTGGTTGCGCGCGGAAGGGGCGCTCGGCCACGGGCTCGTCGGGACCGCTGGTGCGCTCTTGCCACCGGACCTTGGGCCGATCATCGCCGATCTCGGGTCCGCGGGGGAAGAGGACGCGATCGACGCGATGATCGCCGATGCCGAGGAGCGCTGGGACCGTGGCCTACCGGCCGGCCTTGAGCACTACCGGGTAACGCTGGGAGAACTTGCGCGCGGCGTGCCCGTATCCCGCGCCCTGCTGATGTGCGAGGTCTCCCGGCGTGCAAGCGAACACCCGGACTCGCTCCGGGAAGAACTGCTGACGCGCTACCCCGATGCGTTGCGCGAGGTGGAGGTCGTCATCGGCATGATCGCCCTCATCAGTGGTGCCGGAGAAGGGGACGCGAACGAGCGCGATCCCGGCTCGCCACTCGGGGCGGGGACGCGCCTCGGAAAGTACGAACTCCGAGAGAGGATCGGCGCGGGCTCCTTCGGCGAGGTGTGGCGCGCCTGGGACACGGAACTGGCACGCCACATCGCGCTCAAGGTGCTGCACGGGCCGGTCTGGCGCACGGCCCCGGGTGGCGGCCCGGGTACGGGGACGGGCGGGGCGACGCGGATCATCGATGAGGCGCGGGCCGCGGCATCGCTCCAGCACCCGCACATTGTCTCCGTCCACGATGCGGGTGTGTTCGAGGAGAACGGCCGTTGTTACATCGACTCGGAACTCGTCGCCGACCCTGCACCGACCCCGGAGGACCCAACGAACGTTCTCGTCGGGACATCTCTGGAAACGCTTGTGCGCCAAGGAGGAGTACTCGACGCTCGCTCGGCGGCGGCATTGCTGGAGCCGGTCTGTCGGGCCGTTGCCGTCGCGCACGCCCGTGGCGTCCTTCATCGTGACCTCAAGCCGTCGAACATCCTCGTCAGTCCGGCGGGCCGCGCGCTCGTGGCGGACTTCGGCCTGAGCGTGTCGGCCTTGCCCGGGAGCAACGGCGATTCGGATCGCGGCACGGGGACCGTGAACATCCCCACGGCTTCGGGAGGGCGCGTGGTCGGCACACCAGCGTACATGTCTCCCGAGCAGGCCCACGGGGAGAAGTGTACCCCTGCGTCCGATGTCTACGGGCTTGGCGTCACGCTCCGCTTCCTCCTGACGGGCCGCCCGCCGTACGAACCGACCGGACACCATGATGCGGCAGATGGTCGGTGGGACGTCATCAAGCAGGCTCGGGCGGGCGGACTACGACCGTTGACCGACTCGCGTCCGCGCACTGCGCCCACGCTCGCGCGCATCGTGGACCGGGCGTGCGCGGGCGGGGCCGAGGATCGCTACGCATCGGCCGATGCGTTCGCGGCGGACCTGCGGGCATTTCTCTCGCACCACGGCACCGTCGCCGACCCGCCGGGGATCGCGAGAGCCGGGACGCTGTGGTATCGTCGCAACATGGCCGCGGCGACCGTGGGCCTTACCGCGCTGTGCGTGCTGGTTGCGGTGACCACGAGATTCGTGGATCGCGTCACTGCGCAGCGCGACCGGGCGGTCGAGGCGGAGGCCCTCGCCGCGGGCCGCCTGAAGGAGGCCGAGCAGGCGCGCCAGATCGCGGACGCCGTGAACGGCTACGTCGAGGCCAGCGTGCGGAATGCACTGGCGACGCCCTCGCGCGGACCCGCGACGATGAACTGGGTGCTGACGCTCATAGCACAGCGGCTCGCAACGGAGACCCCACCGGACCCATTGGTCGCCGCGGGCGTCGCACACTTCCTTGGTCAGGCATACCTCGGGCTCGGAGCCAACGACCATGCGCAGAAGTTTGCCGAGCAGGGGCTGGGCGTTCGGCGTGCAGCGCTGGGCGAACTCGCGCCAGATACGCTGCGCTCGCGGGTGCTGGTGGCCCGGATCGAGTATCGCGAGAAGGGACGGGAGAACTACGAGGAGTCGCTTCAACTGCTCATCAAGGACTGCGAAGCGTCGCTGGGGGAGCGATCGCCCGAGGCGTGCGAGGCGATGCGATGGCTTTCGCGCTACCGCGTATGGCAGGGACGGCACGACGAGGCGAGAGACGTTGCGGATGAGGCTCTGCGTCGGCGGCGCGCGGCGCTCCCCGCGGGACACGCGGAAGTGGCCGAGTGGCTGACCGATGCGGCACTGCCGCGCCGCCTGAGCGAGGATTACACCGGCGCGCTGCCGCTCCTGGAGGAGGCCGCACAGGTCCGGCGCGAGCGTTTGGGGCTCAAGAACTATGAAACCCTCGGCTCGCTGAGCATGGTGGGTCAGGCGTACATGTCACTTGAACAATGGGACCGGGCCATCCCGCCGCTGCGCGAGGCGGTCGACGGCCTGCGAGCCGTCGCGGGACCTACGAACGGCCTGACCCTCGCGACGGTACTCCTGCTCGTGCGCGCGCTGCACCTGGGGGTGAACGGCCCCGCGGATGCGCTCGCGAGCGGCACACCGACGATGGAAGCCCTGAGAGCCGAGGGCACGCCCGGCACCGGGCCGCTGGAGTTGGCGGGGGCCTTGGGCGCGTGCCTGCTGGACCTGGGACGGGTCGCGGAATCAGCGGAACTGCTTGAGTGGGCGTGGGCGGAGAGCAAGGTTCGTCCCGGCGGGCTGAGCCGCGGCGCGCGTGCGGCGGTGCTGCGGGTGCGACTGCATCGAGCGGCGGGCGAGCATGATGAGGCGAATCAGTTGCAGGCGGAACTCGACGCGGCTTTCCCAAGAAACGCGCCTGAATCGCAGTTGCCCCGGTGACTATTTGGGCGAAGCGGGTGCGGCACGGCGCGCCGCCTCGGCCTCCCAGCGTGCGGCCTCCTCGGCACGTCCCACCTGCCGCAGCAGCCCCGCATGGATCGCGGGGATCACGACGTTGGCACGCGACATCTCGGCCGCGGCTTCCATCTGCGCAACCGCCTCATCCGTCCGGCCGATGGCGAACAACGCGCCGGCGAGATCGACGCGGATGGGCGTGGCGTCGGGACGGATGTCGCGCGCTCGCAGGAGCAGATCAACGGCAAGTTGCGCGGCCTGCGCATCACCAGACTGATTCGAGTATCCCATCAGCACTCCCGCGATCTCCGACAGTGCCCAAGGGGCCGGGCCTGCGCTCGCCGCCGCTTCCGCGAGCAGTTCCTTTGCCTTGCCGGCTCGCCCGATCTGAAACTCAAGCATCGCCGCGCCGACAAAGGTCGAGAGGCGGGCGGTGTGGGGGCCCAGGTCGCGGGCGCGCTGGACGGCGGCGCCGGCCTTTTCTGCCGCCCCCGCGACGTCTTCAAGTTGAAGGAAGAGACCGGCCGCGGCGATGAGCGTGCCGCCGCGGCGTGTTGGGAACTCCGTTGCGCGCATCGCAAGGTCGAGGGCCCGCTGGCGCTCGCCGAGTTGCGCTGCCAGCCCTGCGGCGGCGAGGAAGACCTGGGCATCCGCGTGCCTGTCCTCAACCGCGCGATCGAGCAGTGCGAGCGCTCGCTGGCGACTGCCCGCCCCGGCGTGGAAGCGGGCCGCGCCCAGAAGCGTTCCCGGAGTCGCGTGCCGCTTGCCCGGGCCGATTTCAGCGGTTTCGCCCGTGCCGACGATCTGGTTCCAGAGCGCATCGGCTTCTTCACGTCGGTTGTTGGTCAGGTGCCACGCGGAAAGTTCGGACCTGATCCCATCGAGGGCCGGGTGGCGCGCCAGCGCATCGGAATAAAGATCAAGTATCTCCTTCTCCGCTTCCGCGCCGGCACCGGCCGCAAGATCGGTGCTCCCGAGACTCGCCCGCCGCTGGATAAGTTGAGCGACCTGCGAGACAAGCGGATCGCGCGGCTTGCCCTCGCGGATCACCTCGCGCAGCAGCCGCTCGACGTGGTCGAACTCGCCCAGCACCGAGTGCAGGTAGGCAATGGTGAGTTTCTGATCCGCTTGGAGCGGCCAGCCGACGCCTCCTCCCCCCCCGCCACTGCCACCAACACCGCTCTGGAGAGCGGTGCCACCAAAGCCGGTAGGCGGCGACGCCCGCCGGAAGTGCGCAAGCGCCGCACGCGCGGTCGCGGCCGCCGCAGGTGAGGCCTCAAAGTCGGGGCGCAGCAGCACGGCGTGGGGGATATCCAGATGGCCGTAGAGCATGTCGGCCCGCCACAGGTGGTAGCGGACGTAACCGCTCCATACACCCACGATGATGATGGTGAGCGTAAAGATGGCGAAGCCGTAGCCGACGGGGCGCATCCGTCCCTTGGCCTTGAGTTGAAGGCTCTGGAGCCGGACGCTTGGCTTGCTGAACAGGGACCACAACTTCCACGTGCTGAAGGCGGCGATGCCGGCGATTCCCACGGCCATGAGCATGGGGACTGAGTTGGCCAGGCCGCGGTACGCGAGGAAGAAGGCCAGGAAGAGGCCCGCGATGGCCCACTCTTCCCAGCGGTACAGGTCGTAGCGCGCTGCGCGGTCGGCCTTGGCCTTGGCGCGTGCCGCGCGGGCCTGATCCTCGCTCAATCGCGCGGGCGTGCGCGGCTTGGCCCGCAGCGCCGGGCGGCCGAAGCCAAAGTACAGCGCCTCTTTCGGGCAGACGCTGACGCAGTCCATGCACTTCATGCACCCGGGATCGACGACCATGCCGAAGTCGCGGACTTCTTCGTGTACGCGCACGTTGGACGTGCAGACCGCGGTGCAGTGGCCGCAGCCCTCGCAGGCATCGGTCACGCGGATGCGCCCGGGCGCGACAATGTCGGCCGGGCCGAAGATGCCGCCGTAGGGGCAGCCGTAGGTGCAGAAGCCCTTGGACCCCAGGAAGTACACCGCGCCGAAAGTGCAGATGAAGATGAACGGGATGGCGATGTACCACGGGGCGAAGGTCGCCCAGAAGTCGCGCGTGATGAACTCGGCCCGCAGGGCATCGAGCGGCTCGCTCTGCCCCAGCCACGCGGGCAGGTTGCCGAAGTCGTCCATCAGCACCGGGCGCAGGATGTCGCGGTGGAACGCCGGCCAGACGAACATATAGAGCGCCACGATCAGCGGCACCCAGACCAGCAGGCGCGAGCGGAAGGGCTTGGGCTTGACGCCCACGCGCCCCATCAGCCACGAGCAGAGGTCCTGCAGCGCGACGATGTGGCAGCCCCACCCGCAGAAGAACCGCCCGAGGATGAGTGTCGAGACGATCGCGAGCGTGAAGAAGATGAAGCCGGCGTTGATGACGCCGTTGCGGATCGTCTCCATGCTCTCGCTCGGCTCGACAGGCGTCACCGTCGAACCAGTGACCAGCCACTGGATGATGTGCGCCGCGATGATGAGATGCACGACGATGAGCACGGCGGCCCGCCACTTCGCGCTGCGCGAAGGCTTGATGGTGGTGTGCGATCCGGCACCGCCCTGGAGAGCGGTGCCACCAGCGGCCAAAATCGGCAGCGCGACGGACCTGCCCTTGGGTGCGCAGCGGGAGGCAAGTGTGTTGGACGCGGGAATCATCGTGTTAGAAGGGTAGTAAGGGCGAAGTTGGAAGTCGGAAGTGCGAACGCGGAGACCGAAAACAGCAGCCGGTGCATACCCGCTGCCCTCACGATCAGTGAACGTAATCACGCACCCGGCATGTGCTTCTCAACCCAGTCGTCGTGGCGCAGAACGTCCGCCCGCATACGACGGCCCCGCGCCTCAGCACGTCGTTGGGCAAGGCGGAAGATCGCCGCGGCCTGCGGCCGGGCCGTCCCCCCGACCTCATCAGACCCCGCCAGAGCGCGGAGGTAGCCGAGCAGGTTGGGCGTCTGGTGGCGGACCAACTCGTCGTCCAGCGACACGAACAACTGTGCCGAGCCGGGATCGCCCTGCCGCCCGGCACGCCCGATGAACTGCCGGTCGATCCGCAGCGCCGAGTGCATCTCCGTCAGGACGACGTGCAATCCGCCGTTCTCGCGGGCTTCGCGGTCGAGTTTGATGTCCGTGCCACGCCCGGCCATGTTCGTCGCCACGGTGATGGTCGAGTGCTTGCCCGCCTGCGAAACGATGTCCGCCTCGTCCTTGTCGAAGGAGGCGTTGAGGACGCGGTGCAGCAGGCCCCGCGCGGTCAGGCGCGATGCCAGATGCTCGGAAGCCTCGATCGACCGCGTGCCCACAAGGATGGGCCGGCGCTGGCGGTGCAGTTCCTGTATCGAATCCACCACGGCGGTCCACCTTGCCTCGGCCGTGCGGAAGACGCGCGTGGGCCAGCGCTCGCGGATCAGCGGGCGATTGGTTGGAATGACCGTCACGGGCCGCTGGTACACACGTTCCATCTCGCCGGCGGCGTCCGCCGCGGTGCCCGTCATGCCGCACAGGAACGGGTAGGTGCGGAAGAACCGCTGGAAACTCATACGGGCGAGGGTCTCGCGATCCGCGGTGATCTCGAGATTCTCCTTGGCCTCGACGGCCTGGTGCAGACCGTGCTCCCACGAACGGTCGGGCAGGAAGCGCCCGGTGTACTCATCGACGATGACCACGCACCCGTCCACGATCTGGTACTGGTGGCCCGCGAGGTAGCAGTGGCGCGCGACCAGCGCCTGCCGCACCAGTTCCTCCGCCCGGCGCGGGGCGCGCCAGATGGGGTCCTCGAACTTTTCGGCCAGTTGAACAGCCCGGTGCTCGCCGCGGCGCGTGAGGTCGGCCCGCCGGTGCAGGTGGTCGACCACGAAGTCGGCCTTGTCGTCGAGGCGCCGGGCGACTTCCGCGGCGTCCTTGTAGATCCGGGCCATGTCGTCCTCGCGCCGCGCCCGCGCGATGATGAGCGGCACCACGCCCTCATCGATGAGCACGGCATCGGCCTCATCGACCAGGCAGGCGTGCAGGCCGGGGATGAGCGGTCCGCCTCCCAGCCCTCCGCCCGCTGTTCCGGCACCACCGCCACCCAGCCGCCCCATCATCGAGCGGCCCGACCACGCGGTGTTCAGCGGCCCGAGGCGAATCTGGTCGCGCAGCCAGTCGGCCGTGATCTGCTTGGGCGTTCCGTAGACGATGGCCCGCGCGTACACCCCGGCGCGCTCCCGCTCGGGCAGGGGCTGCGTGATCGCGCCCACATCGCACCCGCAGCGGCTGTAGATGGGCTTGCGGCTCTCGGCATCGCGCGCTGCCAGATAGTCGTTCACCGTGAACACATGAACGTAGCGGTGCAGCCACGCGAGCGGGACCGCGGCGATCGAGCCCGTCAGAGTCTTCCCCTCTCCCGTCACCATCTCGACAATCCGGCCGTGATAGAGCGCCAGCGCGCCCATCAACTGAACGACATACGCCTCTTCCCCCGTGGCCCGGCGGGCAACCTCCCGCACGCACGCGAAGGCGCGGCGCAGGCTCTCATCGTCCGCCCGCCCGCGGACAAACGTCTCGCGTACGGTGCGGACAACATCGTCGAGCGCGCGGTCGGAGTGCGTGCGGAGGTCCGGGGCGAGCGTGTCGATCTGCTCCGCCTGCGTTCGCAGCCAGCGCAGCGTCACCTTCGCGCTCCGCAGTTTCATCCCCGCGTGCGCGGCGAGCAGGTCCAGTCCCTTGCGGTTCTCCGGCTTGCGCCGGCGGCTCCGCAGGGACTCGAACAGGGCGTGGTATCTCGTTACCGACTGCGACATAGAAAGTACCAAATCGCAAATGGCCACATGGCCAAATTAACACTGCGAACCCCTCACAACTGCACGCGACCCTGAATCTCTTTCTGCAGCCGGTCCAGCCACTGCGTCATCAGCGGCTTGGCGGGCAGGTTGAAGCGGACCTTGACGCGTTCGCCGGGGTACGCCGCGGCGACAAGATCAAGCGGAAGATCGGCGTCGATGCGCACCGGGAACCACGACCGCTTGGCGACGCGCCCCGATTCGTCGCGTGCTTCCGGCTCGGCGATGCCGCCGCCCGCGAACGTGAGGGCCGCGTGGGGAAGCAACTTCTGAGCCGCCTCCACATATGGCACGCCCACGCCTTCGATGACGTGCGAGGGTTCCGAGTACAGACGCACCCGCACCGGCAGGCTCGCGCCATGCTCGGTGAACAGCCAGCCCGCCTGGCGCTGGTCCATCACCGCGGCGATGCGCAGACTGCCCGGCTCGACCACCTCGCACAGCGCATCGGCCCGCTTGACATACCCTCCCAGCCGGTCCTCCGGGTCGCCCCCGGCGACCACGCCCGCGTGGGGCGCGCGCACCACCAACTCGCGCATCAGGCGTTCGATCTCTTCGTGGTTCTCCATCGCCACGCGGATGCGGTCGCGCGCGATCTGCACCGCGCCGATCTCCCCGGCGTTCTGCGCACCGCGCTCCTGGACCTTGAACTCCTCGAGTTGCGCCAAAATCGAGTCACGCCGCAACTGAAGTTCAGGGTTGATGAGTGTCGCGATCGGCTCGCCCGCCTCGACGCGCTCGCCCGGCCGCCGGTGGACCTGCTCGACGAACCCCTCGGAACCGAAGTAGATCGGTGTGCGGTTGATGCTCTCGACAACGCCGAAGCCCCTGCGCCGATCAGGAAAGGGAACCATCCCAAGCAGCACGACGCCCACGGCAAGCAGGGCAAGGCTGATGCCCCAGCCCCGCGCGCGATGCTCGGAGTGCTGCGGGCTGGCCGAGAGCCAGTGAACGAACTTGCCCACGGGCATGATGAACCACGCCGCGGCGGTCCACACCGCCAGCACCAGGCCCAGCCCGAAGAACAGGCCCATCACATAGAGCGTGATGGTGATGAACAGGAATACGCGGTATGCCATCGCCATCAGGCCGTAGACGATCAGGATGGTCTGCTCGCCGCGGAGTGAACTCGGCGGGGTGAGGTTGCGCAGGCGGTAGAGGTACTTCTGGAAGAGGTGCGAGACCATCTTGTTGGCGCGCTGCGCCAGGTTGGGGATCTCCAGGAGGTCCGCGAGGATGTAGTACCCGTCGAAGCGCATCAGCGGGTTGGCGTTGAACAGCACCGTCGAGATGCTGGCCGTGAGCATCGCGTTGTACGCGAGTTTGGTCGCGAGTTCGCCCGGCTGCCCCGTTACCCACACGAATGCGGCGACGGCCGCGATGGCCAGTTCGAACAGCATTCCGCCCGCGCCCACCGAGATGCGCTTCCATTTGTCGGGGAAGGCCCAGACAGCGGAGGCATCCACATACGGCGATGGGAAGAAGACCAGGAGCATGAAACCGAACTCGGGCACCTGCCCGCCGTGCCGCTTGCAGATGACGCCGTGCCCGAACTCGTGGAACGCCTTGGTGACGACGAACACCACAAGGATCCACAGCCACTGCGCCGGGTCGCCGCGGAGGTCGTCAAAGCCCTTGACCAACCTGTCCCACTCGGGCAGCACGGCGACCATCGCGGCGATGAGCAGAGCGCACCACGCGACAAAGCCCCAGACGTTGAGGATCGGACGCATGATGGGCTCGGTCAGCGTCAGCAGGCGATCCGGGTTGAACAGCCGGATCTTGAAATACATGATGCCGATGGCCTGGGCAGCGACCTTGCGCTTCAGGCGCTCGCGCCCGCGCCGCAGGAGTTGTTCGGTCTCGGGCGTGGTGTCGCAGGCGAGCAGATTCGCCGAGTACAACTGGCTGATGAGTTGGATGACCTCGTTCTGCGTCGGGGCCATGTCACCGAACTTCTGGAGCGAGGCTTTCCACGCGGCCTCCACCTCGCGCGTGCCGTCGAGCATGCCGATCAGGTCGTTGGCGATGGGGTTGAGGCGGTAGAACTGGTTGCTCGTCGGATCGTGGACGACGTGCCAGCGGCGCGAGCGGTACTGCTGGCGCGTGATCTGGACGTGCGGGCGCAGGCGAGGCTTCATCGTCCGCACGCGATGCCAGAAGGGAGAGAATGTGGGGCGGTCGTTCATGGGAAGAGCGAGGAAGGGAAGAGGGATCAAGGGATCGAAGAACGGAACAAGTCAGGATCCCGAAGCGGGTGCATCAAGAGCGCGGATCAGGCCCGCAAGAACGCGTTCGGTCTCGTTGAGGCGTCGCTTCGCCTCGTCGTAGCGCGGGGGCTGCACATAGCCAAGGTCGCGGCAGAACAAGAGAATGTTGTCGGTTTCATACAGACTGGCTCGGGCGTTCTTAAGAAAACGGCAGTAGTCCGCCCTCCCGCCACGACCGTAACCCTCAGCAATGTTCAACGATGCGGAACTCGAGGCTCGACGCAGTTGGGACGTCAGTCCGAAGAGTTCAAAGCGAGGCGGTTCGTGAGACATTTTGTAGAGATGGAGTCCAAGGTCGTAGGCCCGCTGCCACGCGATGAGATCACGGTAACTCTTGATGGGGCGTTTCTGTGGGGGCGACTCCATCGATCCCTCCGCTGAACCGGGTCTTGTTCCCTCGATCCCTTGATCCCTCTTCACTTCCCACTTCTTTACCACATCCACATCCTCACCGCGTCGATGATCCGCCTCGTGCCTATCCACAGCAGCGACCGGTCCTGCGTGTCGAACTTGGCGACGCCCTCCATGCCCGGTCGCAGCCAGTCGCCCGAGCCGACCAGTTTGCCGCGGACCTCAAAGACGTTCTTGCCTTCGGCGGCCTGCGCCAGCGGCACGATCCGCTCCACGAGCACGTCGAACGGCTCGCCGGGCCGGGTCTTCGTGGCGATCTGCCCCTTGCCGCCGCCGTCCTTGGCGAAGGCCTCGCGCACAAGCGCGATGTCGCGCTCGTCCACCTTCGCGACGACAACGAACTCATCCATCGCGGCGATCTGGAAGAGCGGGTCGCCCAGTTTGAGCGTCGAGCCGACGCGCTCCTTGAGGTCCCCCGCGATGATCTCGCCGTCCATCGGCGCGATGAGTTGGGAGCGCTCGATGCGGTAGATGTACGCCTGGGCCTCCGCCCTCGCCGCCGTGGCCTGCTCCTTGTACGAAGCGACCTTGCTCTGGTCGCCCTCCATGCGGGCCGCCGACTCGGCTTTCTCGGCCTGGAGGCGCTTGGCCTCCGCGCTGGCAAGGCTCAGCCGGTACTCGGTGGTGTCGAGTTCCGCCAGCACCTGCCCCCGAGTCACCTTCACGCCCGGCTCGATCCCCGGCATGAGCGACTTGAGTTGGCCGTCGAACGGCGCCGACACGATCCGGCGGGTGCGGGGCTCGAGCGTCGCATCCGCGCTCACGCGGTACGGCTTGTGATAGAGCGTGACGAAGATCATCCCGGCAAGAAGCGCCAGCCCTGCGATCTTCCACACAGTGTTCTTGGGGCCGACCGCCCATGCGCCGGTCTTCACGGTGCTGTCCCACGCGCGGACGACCAGCAGGCGATCATCGCTGCGCCGCAGGCGCAGCACGGGTGCCACAAGGTCCATCGCCGCTTGAAGCAGTTCGACCGTCGCCAGGTCGATAGGCTGCTCGCTCGCGGCCTCCAGCGTGACCACCCCGACCACGTCGTCGTCGATGCGGAGCGGGAGGGAGCAGAGTTTGAGCCGGGCGTTCCCCGCGGCGAGTTCGCGGTGCGCGTGCACAATCGCCTGCGCCAGCAGCACGTCCCCCCCCGGGCCTTCGGCGGAGGGCTGCGGGAAGACCACCGGCTGCTCCTGGTCGAGGCACTCGTCCATCGCGGCTTCAAGTTTGACGACCATCGCCATGCGCCGGTCGAAGAACTCGGTGTCGCTGATCGCCTTTGTGCGCACCGTGTCGTGCCTCACCCAGCCCAGCGCCACGCGATCCAGGCCGAACTGCTTGGACAACTCGTTGACAAGTTGCAGGCACGCGCCCTTGAACGTCGGCGACGTGTTGATCGACGCGATCAGGCGGGTCGCAAGGTCGAACGCGAAGGAGGCGGTCTGGGTCCGGCGCAGCGCCTGGCGCGAGGCGTGCCCGTTGACGTACCCCGCGATCACCTCCGCCATCGCCAGCGTAGACCGGATCGCGTCCTTGGCGCGCGGCTCGATGAGCAGCGTCATCACGCCCGTGACCGTCTCGGCGGCGGGGCGGCCCGCCACACCGGGCGCGGGAACGCGCACGGGCACCGCGAGCACACACCCCTGCGAGGTGCCGCCGTCGTAGTAGATTCCGGCCTTGTCCAGCGAGAACGCGCGGGCCTGACCGGAAGAGAACGCGGCGCGGGCCGCGGCGGAGACTTCCTGCGGGAACTCAACACCCCCGCCCACTTTGTCCTTGTCGCCCTTGCCACCGCCGGAATCCTCGGAAAGAACCGTCGCCGCGCCGGGCGCGGGCCAGATCAACTCAACCCGCGGCTCGACCTCCTCGCCATCCGTGCGATCTGGCGCGAACAGCACCCCCTGGCGCGAGGCCGTGACCTGCGAGATGATGCGAAGCAGACGCTCGAGGAACGCGCGGTCGTCAGGCGCGGCGGAGTTGAGTTCCGCCACGACCTGCTGCCACCCCGGCGCCCGGACGTTGGAGAGGTCGATCAAGGCTGGGGCTCCTCGTGCTTGGGAGCGATCTGCCGCGCAACTTGCTCTTCATCACCTCGGGCGGGGCGCGGCTCGGACATCGCCCAGTTCCCGCTCGCGGGTGGCGGCCCCGCCAGCCGAACGCGCGCCTGTGTGCCCGCGGGCCAGCCCGCGGTGTTGTCGATCTCCACGCGGATGCGCCGCGTCTGGCTCACCGGGTCGGCAACCGGGTCGATCTCGATCACCCGCGCCTCGGCGACCACCGGCCTGTCGGGCACATCCACCAGCACCCACGCCTTCGCGCCGTCCTTCAGCGAAAGGCGCATGGTGTCCTCGGTGCCCGCCCACGCGTCCAGCCAGAGTTGGTCGGTGCTGACAATGCGGATCGCCTTCTGCTGCTCGTTGACACCCTGCCCGACATCGACGAGAACCTGCGACACCACGCCGTCAAACGGAGCCTTCAGCAGGTAGCGCTCGGCCTGCGCCTCGAGTTGCCTCAGGCGGTGCTGCTGCTGCTCGCGGTTAAAGATCGCGAGATCACGCTGAATCTTCGCGGTCATTGCCTGGATGCGGAGTTCCTCGAACTCGCTGGGTGTGAACGTCGCGCCGCGCTTGAGTTGCTCGAAGCGGAAGTCGGCGAGTTCGAGGGCCGCCGCGGCACCCTGAATCTCAAGGTCACTTTGGGCCAGAGCACGCTGCTGCTCCATCGCCGCGACGACCTCGGTATCGCGCGCCCGAAGGAGCGGGTCATCGCGCTTCACACGCTGGCCGCCCCGGACGAACACCTCCTGGACCTCGGTCGCGAGTGCGAACGACATGGTCGCATCACGGCTCGGACGAGTCTCGGATTTCACGCCGCCGAAGGCCTCGGCAATCCCTTCCCAGCGGGGTGACGCAGGGTTCAAAATGCCCGGTTGTGGGGATAAAGCATATGCCGTACAGGTTCCGCATAGAACGGCGCAAAGGGCAACGCGGCCAAGCAATGGAGCTTTGTTCATACACTGCATAATAGAAGCGCTCCCCGTCACCGCCCCCTCCAACGGACCGGCTGTTGGGGCGATAGGCCCGATGCGTGCTCTCTCTCCATTCGTCGCTCCCCTCCGAACGGGTTCCCCCCTACCCAGACTGCCCCTAGTTTGCAGGTCAGGGGGCAGTTGAACGCCGCAGGCCACTCACGGATGCTTGTATGCTCTTTCACCGCTCTGGAGAGCGGTGCCACCAGTAAACTGACGCCATGACCGGCCCAATCCTACCTACCTCTCCTACGCCGCTCGCGCCCCCGACGGCCGGGTCCACAGCGCGAAAGCCGGGCGATCCATACTGCGCCAACTGCGGCTACTCGCTCGTGAGCCTGACGGACGCCTCGCGCTGCCCGGAGTGCGGCAAGCCGCTGGTCGAGGTTCTGGCGCGCTGGGGCGGGAAGTCGCTCCGGGCCAAGCGGTTCCGCAGCGATGCGGAGATGTTCGGCGTGCCGATCGTGTGCGTCGCCTTCGGGCCGCGACCGGAGTTCGGCGAGGTCCATGGGCGGGCGGTGGGCATCATCGCCATCGGCGATATCGCGCGTGGCGGGATCGCCATCGGCGGCAACGCCATCGGCGTGGTGGCGGTAGGCGGGATGGCGATCGGCGTGGCAAGCGTGGGAGGCCTGAGCATCGGCGCACTGACCGCGCTGGGTGGGATGACGATCGGCGGCTTCCCGGTCGGCGGGTTCGCGGTCGGGGGCCTCGCGGCGCAACCGATCGGCAACGCCGTCCGCATGTCCGATCTCAAGCCGGTCGGCATTCGCCTGGGCGGCGTGCTCGGCGGGGCGATGTTGTTGCTGATGATCATGTGGCTCTGTGCCGCTACGTCACCAGATTTTGAGGTAAAGTCGCCGCGCATCTTGCCAGCGCCCACATAGATGGTGCCGTTTGAGTTGCTATTGCTAAAGGTGCACTTTTGCGACGCGCCCGACTCGAGTAAACTGCGCATCGAGGTATTGCCTATGGTAGCGAGGCTCCCACCTGGCCCCTGTAAAAAGAAGATCCCGATACCTCCGAGCACCACCACTA
>ENA-ORBV01006469-ORBV01006469.1-microbial-mat-metagenome-genome-assembly--contig:-NODE-6469-length-20640-cov-5.299081_pt1 | contig 20640 bp, 17 predicted proteins | sample MGYA00237777_ERZ505514 | MGnify/ENA primary metagenome ERZ505514 (study PRJEB26160, sample SAMN06269048) | microbial mat metagenome | isolation source: Oligotrophic lake microbial mat | place... | reverse complement strand
GCTATCTCGGCACCATAAGCCACACCTTGAGCGCGCTGGACGTGCTTTGGCATAGGGGACTGCAAGTGCGGGCGATTGTGGTCGACGAGAGCTTGGATAGCTCAGTGCCGTTCGAAGATACCGTCGCCACCATCAAACAGTTTGCGCAACAGACCGAGGTGATTGCGTTGCCCCGCCTAGACGGCGCGTACCACAACCACCCCGCATTTGCACAGCTTGGGCAAAGACTGTGAGCAATCTCGATTTCGAAACAGCGCAAGCGAGCAAGGTCAGCTCCACTGATGGTGCGGCTAGATTGTCCATACGACAGCCGGACGACTGGCATGTCCACCTTCGCGATGGACCGATGCTTGCCGCGGTGGTTAATCACACTGCGCGCCAATTCGCGCGCGCGATCGTGATGCCAAACCTGGCTCCGCCGGTGACAACCGCCGCCGCGGCGCAAAGCTATCGAGAGCGCATTTTGTCAGCCGTTGCGCCAGGTCTGGCCTTCACGCCGCTAATGACGGCCTATCTGACCGACGGCATCGATCCACTTGAGATCGAGCGCGGGTTCACATCGGGCGTGTTTACGGCGGCCAAGCTGTATCCGGCGCGGGCGACCACCAATTCCGATCATGGGGTGACCGATGTCCAGCGCATCTACCCTGTGCTCGAGCGGATGCAAGGCCTCGGCATGCCATTGCTGCTGCACGGCGAGGTGACCGATCGACACGTCGATATCTTTGATCGCGAGGCGGCGTTCATCGATACTATCCTGACCAAAATCATTGCGACTTTCCCAGCGCTCAAGATCGTGCTGGAGCACATCACAACCGCAGAGGCGGTGCGCTTCGTCGAAGCCGCCGGACCTAAGCTCGGCGCCACCATCACGCCTCATCACTTGGTGATCAATCGCAACGCTATGTTCGAGGGCGGCATCCGACCGCATCTTTATTGTCTGCCGGTCGCCAAGCGCGAGCGGCATCGCCTGGCACTGCGCCACGCCGCGACCTCGGGAAATCCGAAGTTCTTTCTCGGCACGGACTCGGCGCCGCATGCGATCGGCGCAAAGGAATCCGCTTGCGGATGCGCCGGAATCTTCAACGCGCCTGTGGCGCTCGAAACCTATGCCGCAGTGTTCGAAGAGGAAGCGGCCCTCGACAAGCTCCAAGCCTTCGCTGCCGAACATGGTCCGAGCTTCTACGGCCTCCCGCTCAATGAAGGCCGCATCGTGATCGAACGGACGGCGTGGCGCGTACCTCAGTGCATCGCCGCCGCGGATACCCGCATCGTGCCGTTCCAGGCCGGTGCCGAACTCGCGTGGAGATACCAGGGATCGATTGATGAGGCCTAACGAGCAGAGCAGAGCATGAGTGATGCGCGGCACCCGTATGCCGGACGGCGCGCCGTCCTCGCCACCATGCATCGCAAGGAAGAAGCAATCGCTCCCGCGATGCTTTCCACACTGGGCCTCATTATTGCGCCGAGCGCCGGGCTCGACACCGACCAGCTCGGAACCTTCTCGGGTGAAATCCGGCGTAATGGAACGATGCTCGAGGTGGCTGTGCGCAAAGCCCGTCTCGGCATGATCGCTGCGGGTGAGCCCCTCGGGCTGGCGAGCGAAGGCTCGTTTGGTCCGCATCCCGCCATTCCGTTCTTTCACGCGGGCATGGAGCTTCTGGTCTTCGTCGACGAAGAGAGGGGAATTGTTGTCCACGAAAGCTTCCTCGCACAGTCTACAAATCTCGAACATCTGGCGGTCTTGCCCAGTGACGCGCTTGAACCCTTCCTGAGGCGGATCGGTTTTCCTGCCCATGGCTTGATCGTGCGGCCGAATGAGGGTGAGCCGACTACCGCGCTCACCAAGGGCATTGTAGAACTCGACAGTCTGATTCGGGCGATTGCAGAGGCGGCTGCCGTGTCACCCGATGGCCGGGCGCGCTTGGAAACGGATATGCGCGCGCATCTCAATCCGACGCGGATGAACAGTCTTGTGTCGCTGGCTGACCGTCTCGCGCGGCGTCTGGCGACGCTTTGCCCGGGCTGTGGCGCGCCTGGCTTTGGCCGAACCGGTACGCGCGGCGCTCTCCTCTGCGAAACCTGTGGCACCCCAACCGAGATGACCGCCGCAGAGGTGTTTGGTTGTCCTGCATGCGACTATGTTGAGGAGCGACCGCGGTTCGACGGATTGCAGCGCGCGCCGACCCAGGACTGTCCGGAGTGCAATCCATGACACGCTTTGGCGCCTCGCGTAATGCCGATTGTGCGCCGGGATTAACCCAAGGCGGCTCAAACTTCCGTCTAAGGCGCGTGAGTGCATTGCAGTCGGTAGTTCGAGCTAAACAGAGCGGCGCGCCCGGTCAATCTTGCCATCATGTCCACATCCTCTGACCTGTCGACGCTATCAGTCCGTCCCATCCGCTCCGATGAGTTGGCGCGGCGGCAGCGGCTCTCGCCATCGCCCGCTCGGTCGGCATCACCTGGGCCGCCCACCACCGCATGTCCCACGCCATGGCCCACCGCACCTTGGTCCACGACCTGCGTCCCCTCAGCAACCTGCTTGGCATCTGGATCGCTCCGGGACCAGCTCCACGCAGCGCCACGAAAACCGCCGCGTAAAGCCATCAAGCACCCACACCCTCCAGCCCGCATCGATGGATGCGCGCCGAGGAGCGACATGCCATCGCAGCAGCGAAAAACCGATCCGTATCAATTCTGGACGCTGGTCAGCAACCTGCGCGCCTCGCGCAGGTTGCTGACCACGCAAACAGGACGCTCGAGGTAAGAGGTTTGAGCCGCCTTGGGGGCGGAGACTTGTCGCTCCTTGCGGCCTGGCCGACGCTTCCGTGCAGCAAGGGTCGCGGTCAGGAGCCCTACTCACCATGCCTCTCAAGGACAGGTCGACTCCACCACCAGCACCGGACGTGGTGGCCATCACCGTCGATGCCCGTGCCATCGAGCATGCGCATGCGGGTCGCCGCCATGCGTGGAGATTCGCCTGGGACCGGCACTGGACAAGACGCTCCTCCCCAGCGAATTTCGCGCTGCAAATGCGCAGGGGATGGACGCGAACACCCGACGCAGGCGGCAGCGCTGACCCGAAGCCAGGGAGGGGAAGAGCCGATCGGTTCACCCTCGGCGGAGCGCCATGGCGGCGAGCGATAACCCCAGCGCCACGATCCCGCCACCCGCTCCGCATCCACCACCACCACCACCGCTGGTGCTGCTCGTGCCACCGGCCGCGCCGCCGGGGACACCGCCCCCGCCGGGGACACCGCCGCCACTTCCCGCAGCGGTGACGGTGACCACCACCGCATCGTAGGCCGTAGTGTGCACGCCATCGGCCGCCCGCAGCATGAGCGTGTAGGTGCCAGCGACGCTGAAGGTGGCGGTGGTGGTCAGTGAGGCGGGGGCAGAGAACACCGCCGTCCCGGGCTGATGAGCGCCATCGGCGAGCGACCAGCGCGTGGTCAGGCCGCTGCCGGCGGCGGTGCCCGTCAACGTCACGGCGGTGCCGGCGGTGGCGGTGAGGTCGGCACCCGCGGCGCAGGTTGGTGCGCCGGCGCTGCGCGGGCCCTCGCCAGGACCCGTGGCCTGCACCACCTCGAACTGGTCGACTCTGATCGCGGCGAGGTGGGCGAAGGAGTCATTGCCGAAGCGCGGATCGGGCGTGACCGAGATCGAGAAGAAGCCGCCGTTGTCGGCGACCAGTGCGCCGTAGCGCTGCAAGGCGGCAGCGACCGCGCGTTCGTGCCGATGCCAGGTCGGGGGAATGGCGAAACTCGCCTTCAGGCGCAGGCGCTGACCCATCGCCGGCAGGTCGGCGTCGGTCAACGTCGAGGCATAATGGGTAGCCGGGTAGATGTAGGCGCGGCGTGAACGCTTGACGACGATGCGACAGGCGTGCTCGACCACACCGCGCTCGCATTCGTCCCAGCGCACCAGGGCGGGAAACATCGGCAGGCCGGCGGCGTCGCCGGATGTCCAGCCCGCCGGGCGCAGGGTGTTGCTGCGCAAGTCGAAACGGGCGCCGCACGACGCCTGCCAGCCGCTGGCATCGCGCTTCGCCTGCCAGGTCTCCCACAACTGGCCTGCGCCGGGCATGACGATGATGGCGTGGCGGTCGCCGCCGACCCCGCCGGCATCGGCCTGCCACTGTGCCAGGGTCTCGCCCGCTGGCCGCTCGCGCGGCCAGGTCTCGACTGGCAGATCGGCGGAAGGAATCGGCCAGGCGCCGGTGTCGCTTGAGCCGGCGGCGAGATCATCCGACTCGTCGGGAAAGTCGACGAAGCGGATCGGCACCGTGCGTAGCTGGGTATCGGGCACGAGCACAAAGTTCATCTCATGGAAGGCGCGCAAGGTGCGCCGGCCGGGATCGAGGTCGGCGCTGATGCGTGCCATGATCGCGTCCGAGTCAGCCGCCCGCGGTCGGGTCGAGACGTCCTCGACCCAGGCGCTGTCACGCGGCACGGGCTGCATCGCCGCCAGCACCGCGTCCGCCTGCGGCGTGTGGAAGAGCAGCGGTGTCGTCACCGCCGGTTGCGCGCCGAGGATGCGCCCGGCGTGGTTGATGCGCTCAGCGGCTGCCAGGGGCAGCCCGAGGGCGAGGCAGAACAGGATGTGACGCATGCGACCTCCGGTGCCGCCGCTCATCGCGGCTGGCACGCCGCCAGCATGCGCGCGCCTACCGCGCCCCAACCCGGACCTCGGCATGGCGGGCAGCGGTGTAGCAGCGACGCGCTAGGCGACATCCCCGGTTGTGCCCCTCCCGCCACGCCGTATCCCGTTGCCAGCCATGGCGATGACACTTGCAGACAAGGTCACGCTCGCCCGCCTCGGGTTGGCCCCGATCATCGTCTGCGCCTATCTCCTCCTCCCGGTCGAATACAGCCTGTGCTTCTGGGGCGCTGGCGTGCTGTGCGCGATCGCCGAGTACACCGACTTGCTCGATGGGCGGATCGCCCGGGCACGCGGCGAGGTGTCGGACTTCGGCAAGCTCGCCGATCCCTTCTGCGACGTGATCTACCGGCTCTCGGTGTTCCTCGTCCTGCTGCTGCCCGCCGGCGGCACCGGTTACCCGGTGCCGACCGATCTCGACACCAGCGACAGCGCGCTGCATACGGTGAAGCAACTGGTGTTCGCCGTCGGTCGCGATGAGAACGATGTGGTGGTGCTCGGCGCCGGGCTCGCGCCCTGGCTGCCCGTGCTGCTGATGGTGATCCGCGAGATCATCGCCGGCGCACTGCGCTCGATGACGGCCAGCCGCGGCCTGGTGCTGGCTGCGCGCACGTCAGGCAAGATAAAGGCCTGGGTGCAGGGCGCGGCGATCATCACCATCATGGCCTGGCCGGCGTGCTGGTTCCAACTCTCCTCGTGGCATCTCACCTATGCCTACTGGGCGTGCTGGGTGTGCGCGCTCGCCAGCGTGGCCTCGATCATCGAGTACATCTGGGTCAACCGCGAGCTGCTGCGGGGACTGATCGACCGCCGCAAGGTGTGAGTGCCCAGCCTCAGACGCGACGATAACTCGGCACGTCGTTGCGAGCTCCCCTCGCACGCCTATGGTCCTCGCCCCGAGGTCCCGTCATGCGCTTGCTGATCACACTCCTGTTCGTCGCCAGCTGTCTCGCCGAGGATGGCGCCGTGGCGCTGCCCGAGAGCGCGCTCCCCGTCGGCGGCGCGGAATCGGTGCTGCCGCCGGGCGCCATCCTCCACCTGCGCCTGTCTGGACTGGGTCCGGTTCTGGATTCGCTTGATCGGTTGGCAGTGCCGTTCATCCCGGGCCTGGCGCTGCCGGCCGATCTGCGCCCGCTCCTCGACCAGCCGCAGCCGCTGCTCGCCTTCCTCGGCGCGCAGACCGTCGGCCAGCCGCTGACGCCGGCGTTGCTGACGCAGATCACCGGCATCGCCAGCGACCGGCCGCTCTCCCTCACCTTCTATCCGGCGGCACCCCAGCAGGGCTTCGTGCTCGCGCTGCCAATCGGGGATCGCGCCGTGCTCGCCGGCTTGCTGATGAACACCACCGCGGCGGTGGCGGCCGAGCCGATCGACCTCGGCGGCAAGCTCGGACTGGACATCCTCAGCGGCAACCCCGACCTGCCCGAACGCGTCATCGCGGTGACCTCGCCAGATACCCTCTACCTGTGCGGTTCACCCGAACTGGCGATGCAGATCGTGGCCGCAGTCGGTGGCCCGACGCTGGGCGCTTCGCCGGCGGTGGCCAAAACGCTGGCCGACCACGCACAGGCCGACCTCGCCATCGTGCTCGACGCCGGGATGCTCAAAGGCCTGCTGCCGATGGCTCAGCAAAACTTCGCCACCATCCCGCCAACAGCGATCGCCCAGGCGCGCGCCGCCCTTGCCGAGATGGACCGTCGCCAGCGGGCGCAGATCGACCTGCGTCTGCGTATGCAGTTCGGCATCAGCCTCGACCACCTCGTCGACTGCACCGAATGCCTCGCGGTCGGCACCTACGAAGTGCTGTTCGCGGCGTTGGTCCGCGAGCTCGCCGGGCTCGACGGCCTCGCCATCGCCATCGACCTCGGCGAGCGCGATCAGCGCGCCACGCTGGCGCTCTATTCGACCGGCGTGGTGCCGGCGAACTGGCCCAAGCCCATCCCGCGGGCGGCGGTCGATGCCGGCTTGGCGCTGCTGCCCGGCGAGCGCGACCTGATCGTCATCGCCGGCCAGGATCCCGCGCCGACGCCGTCCGCCCTCACGGCCGCGTGGGTGAGGACCATCAACACCAAGCTCGCCGCCAAACGCCTGCCCCCGACCTTAGGCGAACTGCTTACCCGCTTCGCTGCCGGGCAGGTCGCGGCGCCGACCCTCGCCGCGCGCGTGCCGTGGATGATCGAGACCCAGGTGACCACCATTCCCGCACCGCCGCCGGCTGGCTCGAGCAGTCTCGGGAAGTGGTTGTCGGCGATCGCCGGCTGGCTGGGCAACGGCGGCACCGCCAGCGTGGCCCTGCTGCCCACGGCCGATGGCGCGCTGCTTGAGAAGCATCTGCGCGAGACCGCCGCGGCGGCGGACGGCAATGCCGCCGTGTGGCGCGCGCTGTCAGAGCCCTTGTTCGGCGCACCCTTCGCGGACGGCGTCCACCGCGTCCGCGCCGAGCCGGTCAAGGACGGCATCGGCACCATCGTCAATGAAGACGCCTGGATCACGCGCAGCGGCTTCCTCGGCTACTCCCAACATGAACTGATCAACCGTTCGTACACCCGCTGGCGCGCCCTCGCCGGTCACCTGCTTGTCCAGCGCTTGGCGGCCGACGCACGCTGGCTGGCCACGGTCAGCAACAAGCCGCGCCCGCTGCCGCCGGCCCTGCTCGAGGTGATGACCCTGCCACCTGTCGATGCCTCGGGAATCGTCGCCGGCCGGCAGCTTCACCGAGTGGTCGACCTGGTTGATCTCCTCGTCGACATCGAAGCCCTCACGCGCCGCGAGCTGGACGCCTACCTCGCGCAGGCGCAGACCCTCGACCGGAAGCACGCCACCAATCCCGAGATGCTCACGCAAGCCCTCGCCGGCGTGGACATGCCGCTGCTGGTCGCCGCGCTCGAACGCGGCCGCGATGGGCAGCTGAGCTGCCGTCTGCTCGGCAACCTGCGTTATCCGCGACCGGCGGCGATGCCGCTGATCCGCGGGCTGTTCGCCGACTACGCCGCCAAGGCCGATCGCCTCGGCGGCGGCGTGGCTTGGCAGCGGGTGTCGCCCGGCCGAATCGAGTGGGCGTTGGTGCAGCGCAGCGATGCCCTCGCCACCCTGGTCAAGACGGTGGGAAATGCGCTGTGCGGCACCTACCTCAACGATCGTCAAGGACGGCAGAAGCTGCAACGCACGCTGGCGGTAAGTGGCGACGGTCGGCCGCGCGGCGGAGAACCGCTGGCGACCAATCCGCTGTGGGCGGCGTTCGAGTAACGGCGCCGGTCGGCGGCAGTGAAGGGCAACGCCGCCGATGGCCCCCCGCGGCCAAGTCTGATGAAAGAACGGGACACTAGCGTCGGCTCAGCACCAAGCTGAAGTGTCCGGCGGACGGTGGGTCGCCGAGTACTGACAGTTCGACGTCGCTTCCCGGGACCTCGACCCCGATCTCAGCCGACCAGCCTTCGGCGCTTGCGATCAGCGCGCACGGACGCTGATCGACCAGCAATTGCGGCGACTCCAGGCCTGAGATCACCAGTCGATAGCGGGCGATGTCCCCGCCAGGCAGCAAGCCACGCGCGATCAGCCTCCCGTCCGACCTGAGTGAGGCGAAGTGTTCGAGACCCTCGGGTTGTTCGCGCCAGATCTTGACGCCATCGCCAGTACCCAGGCCCAATTGCCAAGCCACGGGCACCGGCCTGCCGTGCGCCGTGCGCGCTCGCCACGCCGCACGCAGATCGGCGAGGTGGATCGCGGCCAACGCCGCGCCGATCTCCGGGTCGGCGAACAGCGCCTGGATGTCGGACCGATCGCCGAGGCGCCACGCGGCCGCGATCGAGCCCTCGGCGACGCGCGCGACGTCATCGAGCACCGCCGTATCGCTGGCCACCGCCCGCAGTCCGGGGTGATCGACCAGGCGGGCCAACGCCGGCTGGTTGCGCACCAGCCACAGCTTGGCGTCGTGGTCGAGGTCGCCGATCTCGCGCAGGATGTCGATCGTCTCCAGCGCAGCGTCCAGGCCGGTGGCGTCAGCCACCACATCGCGTCCGTCGGCGAACAAGCGGCCGAGACCACGGGCCAGCTGTCGTTGCTGCTCGTGCGCCACGCGGAGGGGATCCGCCGCGATGGCCTTCGGCACGCCGACCAGCAGATGATGCATGACGACGGTGCGCTCGCGCAGCAACGGATCCAACCCCGGCCAGCGGCGGACGATCAGGTTGCTCGCCACCGCAACCAGCAGCAGCGCGATCGCCCCCTGCGTACTCACCACCAGGGCCAGCGTCACCCAGGTGGCGGTGGGCCGGCTGCGCAAGGACGCGGACCATGCCTCGCGTCGCCGCGGATCACGACGCCACCAGCGCCGAATCAGCGCGAAGGCGACGACCGACATCCCCAGCGGCAGAACCAATCGCACCAGCAGATTGGCGCTCACACGAGCCACCAGGTGATCGCTCGCCCACGCCACCAGCAGCGCGCTAAGCAGGGCGAGCACGGCGCCGATCGCGGCATGCGATGCCGATCCGGCACCAGTGCGACACGTACGCCAGCCAAGCACGATCAGCAGCGCCAACGCCAGCGCCTCAGCCGCGTAACCCATCAGCGCGGGCCGCCGGCCTTGGCGATCTCGTCGCAGACGTGGCGGGCGAACGGCAGCGAGCAGGTCCACGCCGGCGACACTGCATTGAGCACGTGGAAGGAGCCGACGTCACCTTCGAGGCAGAAATCCATCACCAGGGTGCGCGTGCGCAGGTCGAGCAGTTGCGCGCGGATGCCCGGCCGGCCCCATTCGACGTAGTCGCGCTTGTGCACCCCCTCCAGCAGCTTGCCGGCCTGGGCAACCAGGTAGCCGCGGAACATCTTGCGCATCTCCTGCAGCGCCAGCCCGCGGAAATCGAAGCCGGCCGAAAGCATCAGCCCGGCCTCGCGGCCGCAGATCTCGGCCATTTCGCGCAGCGAGAAGTTGGCGAGGCCGGTGTAGTTCTCGCGCCAGAAGGCGGGCACCGCGGTCGGCCCGATTTTGAGGTGGCCGTCGACCGTCACCGTGTAGTGGGCGCCAAGGAAGGGATAGGCGAGGTCGGGAACCGGATAGATGTTGGTCTTCAGCGCACCCGGGGCTTCCCGCGAATAGAGGTAGAGCCCCTTGAACGGCAGGATGGTGTAGTTGGCGCAGAAGCCGAAATCGCGCGCGATGCGGTCGGCGTAGAGCCCGGCGCAGTTGATGACGTAGCCGGCCTCGAGATCGCCGTGGCTGGTGCGCAGGGTACGGCCCGCGCGCGAGCGGTAGGCGACGCCGCGCTTGAGCACGATGCCGGCGGCCTCGGCGTCGACCGCCAAGGCGGCGATCACCGTGGTCGGATCGGCGGAGGCGGTGGTCGGCGACCACAGCGCACGGCCAGCGGTCTTCACCCGCGGTTCGATGCGCTTGGCTGCCGCTGCGCTGATCAACTCGACCGGCACGCCGTTGGCAGCCCCACGCCGGGCGAGTTCGTCGAGCGCGGGCAGTTCGGATTCGTTCTGGGCCACCACCAGCTTGCCGCATGGGTTGAACGGCAGGCCCTTGTCCAAGATGTAGGCGCGCAAGTCGCGGTTGCCCTCGCGGCAGAAGCGCGCCTTCAGGCTGTCGGCGGTATAATAGAAGCCGGCATGCAGCACGCCGCTGTTGCGCCCGCTGGCGTGGGCGCCGACTGCGGGTTCCTTTTCGAGCAGGGCGATGCGACTCGATGGCAGCCGGCGCTTGAGTTCGAGCGCGAGGGTGATGCCGATGACGCCACCGCCGACGATGACGAGGTCGTAGGAGTCGGACATGGGCTGAGTGAAACCGCATCCGGGCCCAGAGCTAGTGTCCTGCTCAAGAGTTGCCTTACCCGTGGCGCCCGGACAAGGGCCAGCCCGGTACCGCCATCAGAAACCGAAATCGATGCCCTGGGCGAGGGGCAGGTCGGTGCCGTAGTTGATCGTATTGGTGGTCCGTCGCATGTAGACCTTCCAGGCATCGCTGCCGCTTTCGCGGCCGCCGCCGGTAGTCTTCTCGCCGCCAAAGGCGCCGCCGATCTCGGCCCCCGAGGTGCCGATGTTGACGTTGGCGATGCCGCAATCGGAGCCCGCCGGCGCAAGGAAACGCTCGGCCTCGCGCACATCGCCGGTGAAGATCGCCGACGACAGGCCCTGCGGCACCGCGTTGTGGATGGCGATCGCCTGGGCGAGGTCGTCGTAGGGCATGATCGAGAGGATCGGTGCGAAGGTCTCCTCGCTGAGGATGGCCGCGCCAGCGCCGATCTCGACCAGGGCGGGACGCACGTAGACGCCAGACCCCGGACCGGGCAGCCGTTCGCCGCCGTGCACCGTGCCCCCCTGCGCCCGCGCCGCGGCCAGTGCGTGATCCATGGCGGCACCAGCGGCCTCGTCGATGAGCGGCCCAATCAGCGTGCCCGCCAAGCGCGGATCGCCGATCGGCAGGCGGGCATACGCGGCGCGCAACCGCGCAAGCAGGGGCGCGTACAGCGAGCGGTGCACGATCAGCCGGCGCAGGCTGGTGCAGCGTTGGCCGCAGGTGCCGACCGCCGCGAAGACGATGGCGCGCACGGCGAGTTCGAGGTCGGCGCTGGGGGCGACGATCATCCCATTGTTGCCGCCCAGTTCGAGCAGGCTGCGCCCCAGCCGCCCCGCGACCGCAACCGCCACCGCACGCCCCATCGGCACCGATCCGGTGGCAGAGACGAGGGGCAGGCGCGGATCATTCGCCAACGCTTCACCGGCCGCGCGGCCGCCGCACACCAGGGTCAGCAGGCCGGGTGGGGCTTCGGGAAAGTCGGCCACGACGCGCGCGACGAGACGATGCGCGGCGAGCGCAGACAGAGTCGCCTTCTCGGATGGTTTCCACACCACCGGATCGCCGCAGACCAGGGCAAGCATCGCATTCCACGCCCACACCGCGATCGGGAAGTTGAAGGCGGTGATGCAGCCCACCGGCCCGAGCGGGTGCCACTGCTCCATCATGCGGTGCGCCGGGCGTTCGCTCGCAATGGTCAGGCCGTGCAACTGGCGCGAGAGGCCGACGGCAAAGTCGCCGATGTCGATCCACTCCTGGATTTCGCCCGCGGCCTCGGCGGGGATCTTGCCGATTTCCCGAGTCATCAGGGTGGCGAGGTCGGCCTGATGCGCGCGCACCTCGGCGATGATGCGCCGCACCAGTTCGCCTCGGCGCGGCGCTGGCACGTTTCTCCAGCGTAGGAAGGCGGACTGCGCCGCGGCGGCGGCGGCCTCGATCTCGGCGGCGCCACCGCCATGGACGGTGGCGAGGGTGGCGCCATCGATCGCAGAGCGTGCAATGAGCCGCACCGGACCACGCCGTTCGCCGACGAGGTCAATGCCCGGCAGATCACCGGAGAATCCGAGGCGGGCGAGGAGGGGATCGATCATGCGAGGGAGGTACCGGGCGCGGTGGTGTGATGCTGGTTGTTGTAGGCCTGGCCGAAGCGGTTGGCGAGGAAGGCGGGGAGATCGACCTGCTCCTGGCGCAGGAAGCCGGTCGCGGGCAGGGCGCCGGAATGATGGAGGTCGACCACCGCGCACAGGGACGAGGCGGTGGTGATCTGGATGCCGCTCCACGCCTCGCCGAGCACGGTGTCATGGTAGATCTTGCGCGCGTCGGTGACCTGGGTGAAGACGCCGTCCTTCCAGCCCGTGACCATGACGAACACCAGCACCACGTCCTGCACCGTGCCGGGCACCGCGCGCTCGAGGATGTCCTTGAGCACGTCGCGCCGACTCGACAGGCGCAGCTCGTTGACCAGGAAGGCCATCAGGTCGCGATGCCCGCGGTAACGCACAGTCTTGTAATCGAGATTGCGCACCTTGCCGTCGAAGGTCTCCCACAGCGTGCCCAAACCGCCCGAGGTGTTGAAGGCCTCGTAGTCGACACCGTCGAGCGCGAAGTGTTCGAGTCCCTCGAGCGGCTGGACCTCGATCTTCCGGCCGTCATGGATGACCTCGCACGGGTTGCAGTACTCATTGATCAGCCCATCGGTCGACCAGGTCAGGTTGTACTTCAGCTCGCCGGTCGGGAACTGGGCCAGTGCGCCGACGCGTAGGCGCACGTCGTCGAGGCGTTCGAATTGCTTGGCGAGGTGATGGCCGGCGATGGCGATGAAGCCTGGCGCCAGACCGCACTGCGGCATGAACACCTGCCCCGGCCGCGCCTGGGCGGACAGCTCGCGCACGGCGCGCGTGGTGGCGACGTCCTCAGTGAGATCGAAATAGCTGAGGCCTTCGCCAAGCGCGGCGCGCGCGATGCCGGGATTCACCGCGAATGAGCAGGCCGAAAGCACGCTCGCGCGTCCGCGCATCGCCGCTCGCAGCGAACCGTCTTCGGTGACATCGACGCGGCGGGTGGTGACGTTGGGGATGCCGGCAAGCCGGGACAGGGAGCGCTCGTCGACATCGCCGACCAGCACCCGGTAGTCGCCGGAGTGGCCAAGCAGCTTGGCGATCGCGCGGCCGATCTTGCCGGCACCTAGGAGCAGGATCTCGTGCATGCGACCTCCCACGCCGTGAAGGTACCCGATGGCGAGCCCTCCTGCCAGGGCGGACAGCGCAACGCCGGCAGCAGCACCGCCGTCGTCGACATTGACCCCACCGACCCGCACGCGTATCGTCATCGACAGCGTTCCACGTGGAGACCACCGTGCACCACCCCCTCACCGCCCACCACTGGACGCCGCAGCCGGCCGCGGCGGCGGTGATCGCCGAGCTCAGCGCTGGCGTGCTCGCCGCCAATTCCTGGGCTGCCGGCTTCGCCGCCCGCTTGCGCGCCGAGACCGGCACCCGTTTCGGCGACTGGCTCGACCACCTCAGCGTGGCACGCACCGCCGCAGTCGAGTCCCGCCTGCGCGCGGCCGGCTTCGTCGACGATGAGCTTGGCTTGCGCCATCCCGGTGGTCTCTTCCCGCGCGTGACGTGGGGTGCGTCCGGCGCCGCGGTGAAGGTGGAGTCGGTCGCCGACCTCCTGGCGGCCAACGGCATCGAGGCCGAGATCGACGGCCAGCCCGGGCCGGGATTGCGCCGCGCGCTGCTCGCCGACGGCGTCGCCCACCTGTGGGCGGTTGAGCGCCTCGGTGGCACCGGCATCGCACCCACCAGCGCCGCGCCGGCCCTGGCGGTCGCGGCCCAGTGCCACGGCGAACGCCTGCGCTGCCGGCGACGTGCCTTCGCCGATCCCGGCGAAGGCTTCGCCCACGCGCGACGGCTGATCGATGCCGCAATCGCCGAGGTCGGGCGCGACGCCGCCTGCGCCCTGTTCTTCGCCGCCGAACGCGACTACTGGCAACGCCGCACCCGCGCCGCGCGCGTGCAGCGCGCCCGCCAGGATGCGTTCGGCCTAGGGTGGGGGAATCACGACCACCACACCTACCGCTCGTCACGCGCCTGGTTCGCGCCCTTGATCGCCGTGCTTGAGCGGCTCGGCTTCGTCTGCCGCGAACGTTTCTATGCCGGTGCCGAGGCCGGTTGGGGCGCGCAGGTCCTCGAACAGTCGGCCACCGGCATCGTCATCTTCGCCGACGTCGACCTCTCGCCCGATGAATTGCGCGAGGATTTCGCCCACGCGCCGCTGCCGTCGCGCGACCACCTCGGCACCGTCGGCCTGTGGTGCGCATTGCACGGCGAAGCCTTCCTGGAAGCGGGCATGCACCACCTCGAAGCGACCTTCGCCTTCGACGACGCGCGCGCCCAGCTTGCGGCGCTCGGCGTGGCCACGATGAAACCGTTCACCGATTACCCCTACCTGCGCCAGTGCTTCACCGCAGGCGAGCGCTGGCCGGTGGCGCCTGCGCGCATCGACCGCCTGCTCGGCGAAGGGATGATCACCGCCGATCAGGCCGACATCTTTCGTCGCGAGGGCGCCCTCGGCGCGCACCTCGAGATCCTTGAACGCAACGACGGCTTCAAGGGCTTCAACCAGCACGGAGTCAGCGAGATCATCGCCGCCACCGACCCCCGGCACGCACACTGAACGCGAACACCCCGCGCCGAACGCGCGGGGTGTCACTCGACTGCTCTACCCCCCGTTTTCCCCAGGGGCAGCACGAAGCGCGTTGTTGGGGGGCGGGGCCCCCCAACCACCAAGCTACTTCCGAATCTCTTTCGAGTCGATCCACTTCATCATCTTGCGCAGTTTACGACCGACCTGCTCGAGCGGCAGGTTGGCTTCGCTCTTGCGGATCTTGTTCATGTTCGGCTTGCCCGCCTTGCACTCAGCGCGGAAATTCTTGGCGAAGGTGCCGTTCTGGATCTCCTTCAGCGACTTCTCCATCGCCTTGCGGGTGGCCGCGGTGATGATCTTCGGGCCGTTCACGTAGTCGCCGTATTCGGCGGTGTTCGAGATCGAGTAGCGCATGTAGCTCAGGCCGCCCTGGTACATGAGGTCGACGATCAGCTTCACTTCGTGCATGCACTCGAAGTAGGCCATCTCGGGCGGGTAGCCGGCCTTGGTCAGCACGTCGAAGCCGGTCTTGATCAGCTCCGAGAGGCCGCCGCAGAGGACGTTCTGCTCGCCGAAGAGGTCGGTCTCGGTCTCGTCCTTGAAGGTGGTTTCGATGATGCCGGCACGGGCGCCGCCGATGGCGTTGCCGTAAGCCAGCGCGCGCTTGAGCGCCTTGCCGGTAGCGTTCTGCGCCACCGCGACCAACGAGGGGACGCCACCACCCTTGACGTACTCGCTGCGCACGGTGTGGCCGGGGCCTTTGGGCGCGATCATGGTGACGTCGACCGAGTCGGGCACCTTGACGAACCCGAAGTGGATGTTGAAGCCGTGCGCGACCATCAGCATCATGCCGGGCCGCAGATTGGGCTGGATGTCGCTGGCGTAGACGTCGGGCAGGAATTCGTCCGGAACCAGGCACATGATGATGTCGGCCTGCTTCACCGCGTCGGCCAGCGGCATGACCTTGAAGCCATGGCTGAGCGCCAGTTTGGCGTTGGGCGAGGTGCGGTTGTGGTTGCCGACGATGACCGAGATGCCGCTGTCGCGCAGGTTCTGCGCGTGGGCGTGGCCCTGGCTGCCGTAGCCGATGACGGCGACGGTGCTGTTCTTGATCGGGTCGATCTTGGCAGTCTTTTCGTAGTGGACCTTGATGGCCATAGCGGGCTCCGATACCGGGCTGAAGGAGCGCGGCAGTGTAGGTGCCTCGCGGGAATGGAATAGGGAAGTGGGGTGGCGGAGGACTCCGCCTAAATCCGGCGAGAGCGGCCCATCTGCGGCGTTGGTCGTCAGTCATGGGGCGCTGCCCCACTCCATTCCTCCCGCCCGATCACTTGGGCAGGGCCCCAAGTGATCCCGCAGCTGGGCCACTCTCGCCGGATTTTCCACCTCACCTGTAGGGGGAAAGGATGACAGCGTGTATCTTCATCCTACCACGGGCCTTGGTCCGATCTGCCCATTCCGACTGCCGAATCTAGGAGCCTGTCGGGATAGGGAGCGAGGATGGCGATCGCCACCACCGCGCGTTCGCGCCGCACCAGGGGCGCGCTCTCGGCGACCAGCCAGCCGAGCAGGAGGTGGGTAACCGGGCTCATGCCCGACCGTGGCGCCGCGCGTAAAGCCGCTCGGCCTCGGCCAATTCCACCGGGGTGTTGATGCCCATCACGTCGGCCATGTCATCAGTGACCACCAGTTCGACCGGCTTGCCCTGCAGCACCAGCATGCCGACGACGTCGGTCAGGTAGTATTCGCCCTGGGCGTTGTTCGGCTTCACGTCGTGCAGGCAGCGGAAGAGATCAGCGGCGCGGAAGGCGTAGATTCCCGAGTTGATGAGATCGACCGCGCGCTCGGCCTCGCTGGCGTCCTTCCATTCGACGATGCGCGCCAGGCGGCCAGTGGCGGGATCGACGATCATCCGCCCATAACGGCCGGGATCGGCAAGCCGGGCCGCGACGCCGGTACAGGCGGCGCCGGCGGAACGGTGCTTGGCGAGCAGGCGTTCGAGCAGCGCGGGCGGCGTCATCGGGCAGTCGCCGCAGAGCACGATGACGGTGCCGCCACGCACCACCGGTTCGGTCACCAGCACGGCGTGACCGGTGCCGAGTTGGCGATCCTGCAGCGCGGTATCGGCGCCGAGCGGACCGACCGCCGCGGTCACCGCCTCGCGCTGGTGGCCGACCACGACCACGGTCTGGCCGAGGCCGAGCGCGCCACAGGTCTCGAGCACGTGCGCCACCAAGGGCCGCCCGGCGAGCGGGTGCAGCACCTTGGCCAGGTCGGACCCCATGCGGGTGCCCTTGCCGGCAGCGAGGATCACGGCGGTGACATCGGGATTAGGCATGGCGACTCCGGTGGGCAGGACGGTAGGGGATGCCACCGGGGTGGAAAGCCGGTCAGCGGACCAGATCCGACCCGACGCGCTCGTAGGCCAGGTGCATGACCTCGACCGTGGTCGGCGTGATTTTGGCCCGTTCGGCGATGCCGAAGCCTGGGATCCACAGAATGCCGGACGGATCCGCGACCACGGCGATGAGCGGTCGCTGGCGGCTGGGTACCCCACGTCCGGCGAGGAACTTGGCCACCGGCTGGCTGCCCGGACAACCCAGCGGACGGAAACGTTCGCCGGCGAGCGGTGGTCGCCAGGTGAGTGGCCAGGCCACGACGGCGCGATCGAGGAAGGCCTCGAACGGCGAACCGCCATCCGCATCGGGGGGCAGATGGCTGGCGACACAGGTCAGCACCTCGGGTCCGCGCACCCAGCGCCCGTAGGCGGGAATCTCGAGGTGGCCGACGCCGGCACCAGGCGGGTCGGCCTCCTGCCAGGCGATGGTCTCGCGGCGGCGGCTGAGCAGGTGGTGCCCAAGGTGATAACGGCGGCCGATCGGCCCACGCGCGAGCGTGTCGATCTGGCTGAGATGCCGCCGCGCCAGCGGCGCGCCGAGGGAACGGACGAGATCGCGCCACACCAGGAAGCGCACGCTCGCCGGTTCGGCGAGGATGTCGGCCAGCGCGAGAGCCTCTGCCCGCTTGGCCCCCTGCCACAGACGCGCGGCGTGCGCAATCTCGTCGCCGTGCTTCCGGCGCGAGTCGTCAGCCAGCCCGGCGAGGGCGGCGCTGAAGCCGGGCGCGAGCTGCTCGAAGGCGGGCAGGACGCGGTGGCGCAATTCGTTGCGGCGGAAGCGCAGATCGGCATTGGACGCGTCCTCGCGCCACGACAGCCGCCGAGCGCGCAGGTGCGCGCGCAGGTCCTCGCGCCCGAAGCCCAGTAGCGGACGCACCAGCGGCACCCCGCCGAGGTCACGGCGTGGGGCGATGCCGCCCTGACCGATCGGGCCGGCGCCACGCAGCAGGTTGGCGAGCACGGTCTCGGCCTGGTCGTCGCGATGGTGCGCGGTGAGCACGGCCGCCGCATCGACCTCGCGCGCGACCGCGGCGAGGCGTTCGTAGCGATGGCGCCGGCCGGCGGCTTCCAGCCCGCAGCGCCACCCCGTGGCGAGGGCGGCGACGTCGGCCAGATCGCAGCGCAGATCGGTGGTGACGCCGATGGCGGCGGCATACTCGGCGGCGCGTTTGCCAAGCAGACGCGCGTCCTCTGGGCTGTCCGCGCGCAGGCTGTGATCGAGGTGCCACACCGTCAGCGGCCAGCGGCCGGCCCGCACACAGAGATCCCACAGCGCCAGGCTGTCGGCTCCACCCGAGACCGCGATGAGCAGGCGCGTACCCGGCGGCGGCAGCACGTCCTCGGCGAGGGCGGCGAAGGCGGCGGTCAGATCCATGCGCACCTCGGTCCGGGCCGGGCGCGTCGCCTCATGACAGGCGGCGCACCTGCTCGCGCACGGTGCTGGACGTGAGCAGGTCGACCAGCGCCGGCAGCACGTCCTTGGCCGCGCCACGCAGGCTGTGCGAGGCGGTGCGCGAGAACGGCGTCTCGTCGGCGTTGACCTCGACCACCGGCAGCCCGGCCACCGCCATCTCGGGCGGGATCGCCGCCGCAGGCTGGACCAGACACGAACTGCCGATCAGCAGGCAGCCGTCGGGATCGAAACGGGTGATGGCGTCGAGCGGCGCCTGCGGCAGTTCCTCGCCGAACCACACCGAACCCGGACGAACCCGGCCGCCGCAACGTGGGCATGGCACCAGGCTGCGGCCGTTGTCCTGATCGTCGCGGTCGCGCCAGCCGCAGCCGGCAGCGCAGGCGGTATCGAAGAGCGATCCGTGCAGGTGCAGCACGGCGCCCACCCCGGCGCGCTCGAGGAGGTCGTCTTCGTTGGTGGTGGCGATCAGCGTCACCACCGAGCGCGCGGGCAACTGTTGCTGGAGGAGGGCGACGGCGCGCTGACCCGGATGCGGCTCGCTACGCGCGACCAGGAGACGGCGTTCGTGGTACCATTCCCACACCGCGTCGGGATGACGCGCGAAACCCTCGCGGCTGGCGAGATCCTCGACTTTGTGGCTCTGCCAGAGTCCACCTTCGCCGCGGAAGGTCGGCACGCCGGCATCGGCGCTGAGGCCCGCGCCGGCCAAGACCAGCAGCCGACGACAGCGCGACAGCGATGACGCCGCCGCGGCAAGGGCGGGCATACCGGCACCAGCCCGTTCGCCGGGCTGGTCGGAAACGGAAAGGGTTCGGTTGTGGCTATCCACGATCAAGCGGGGAGCGTAGCGAGCCAACGACCGGACGACAATGGCTTACCACGAGGTCACCGACCAGTCCGCCTTCCTGCAGGCCCTGCGCGCGCGCCACCTGACCAAGGCCGTGCTCGCTTGGCAGCAGGAGTATACGCAGCACCCCGACCCCACCGCGATCCGCTACGAACGCGTCCGACTGCTCACGTTGCTCGCCTATGATCCGACCGACGGCTGCATCGTGCGCTGTGCCCTCGATGGGGCTGATCGCCGTGCGCTGGCCGCAACGCTGACCGCGGCTGGCATCGCCGTCGAGGAACGCAGCCGAAATATCGGCTAGACAGGTTGACTCACCCGGGTGCGAAGGACGATAGGTTGCCCGTCCTCTGGAGCCGCTGATGACCACCTCGTCCCTCTTCGATCTCAGCCAGGACGTCGCCGTTGTCATCGGCGGCACCGGCGTGCTCGGTGGCGCGCTCGCCACCGGCCTGGGCCTGGCTGGCGCACGGGTGGCGGTGCTCGGTCGCAACCACGACCGTGGCGCGGCGCGCGCGCACCAGATCCGCGACGCCGGCGGCAAGGCGCTGTTCATCGAGTGCGACGCGCAGAACGCCGACAGCCTGCACGCCGCGCACCTGGACGTGATCAAGGGCCTCGGCGAGCCGACCGTGCTGGTCAACGCCGCCGGCGGCAATGACCCCAAGGTGACCGTGGTCGGCGAGAAGCGCTTCGAGCAGATCACCCTCGCCGACTGGAAGGCCAACTACGACCTCAACGTGGTCGGTGGCGCCCTGCTGCCCTGCCAGGAGTTCGGGCCGGGTATGGTCGCGCGCAAGCAGGGCTCGATTATCAACATCGCCTCGGTCAGCGCGCATCTGCCCCTGTCGCGCGTCGTCGCCTACAGCGCGGCCAAGGCGGCGGTCCTCAGCCTGACCAAGTTTCTCGCCCGCGAGTGGGCGCGCACCGGCGTGCGGGTGAATTCGATTACCCCCGGCTTCTTCCCCGCCGAACAGAACCGCAAGCTGCTGTTCGCAGACGATGGCACGCCCACTGAGCGCGCCCAGCAGATCCTCGGCCACACGCCGATGGCCCGCTTCGGCAAGGACGAGGAACTGGTCGGCGCGGTGCTGTTCCTCGCCGCGCGCGGCGCGTCGTCGTTCGTCACCGGCAGCGACATCGTGGTCGATGGCGGGTTCCTCAGCCAGACCATTTGACGGATGCGTGGTGCGTGGTGCGTTGTCCGTGGTCACAGAGGAAGAGGTCATGACGCACCGGCCGTGGACCCGCGCATGCTGATCCTGGCTCTCGACCTCGGCACCAGTTCGACCCGCAGCGCGTTGTTTGATGCGCGTGGCACCCGCTTTGCCGGCACCACTGCGCAGCGGACCTATCGCCTGCCGACCGACGCC
>ENA-ORBV01006468-ORBV01006468.1-microbial-mat-metagenome-genome-assembly--contig:-NODE-6468-length-20644-cov-11.787961_pt1 | contig 20644 bp, 17 predicted proteins | sample MGYA00237777_ERZ505514 | MGnify/ENA primary metagenome ERZ505514 (study PRJEB26160, sample SAMN06269048) | microbial mat metagenome | isolation source: Oligotrophic lake microbial mat | place... | reverse complement strand
ACGATGTTGGTGATGCCGAAAACGTTGTTCGACCAGAGGTACTGGCTGAAGCCGCCCACTACCCGCAAGGTGTCGGGATTCCCTGGGCAGATGGAAGGGGCGGTCATACTGATAGGGACCGGGTCAATATCTCCCGTTTGAACACCAATAACGCCTTGCCCTGTACAGCCAAACTGATTGGTAACTGTAACATCGTAAAGCCCTGGCCCGTAGATAGTAATGGATTGGGTGGTTTCGCCATCAGGCCATTGATATGCATTCCATACCTGATTGACCTGCAACGTAGCGGTGTCGCCATCCGAGCACATAAATTGAGGCCCGGAAAGCGTCGGGACTACAGGTGGGCTATTTGGAACGTTGAACTGGTCTGTGAAGATACACCCTAGTTGATCGGTCACAGTGAGCGAATAGAGCCCAGGTTCGGTAACTTCATAAGGAGAAAGGCCACTACCGGAGCTTGGAGGGTTCCAAGTGTAGTTGGGAAAACTATATACATCATCAGGTGGCGTAACTATGAGATTAACATACCCACTCTCACAAAGCGGTGCACCAGTGATATCTAAAACGCCATAAAAAAAGGTGCCTGGCTGATCGTATGTGTTGTTCCAGTGGTTGGGCTCGCAGCCGGTGATGGAGGGGTCCCAACTCCAGGCACCCGGTGGGACGACCGTTATTTTGTGGGCCACTTCCCCTGTGTTCCAAGTGGCCACATAGGGATCCAATACGCCAGTAAATGTCCACCTTACGAAGGCCGACAACTCGATGGTCTTTGTTACGCAATTGACGACTGCAACCGTTATTGGGTTGCAGTGCCCAAGCCGCATGGCGAGCGAGTCGGGTTTGCCCGGGTTTCCGTTCAGCGGTCCGCCATTTAGCGGGTTACTGGTCGGTTCCCCATTCGCATGCAAGAGGTAAGGGATGACAAAAAGCGCGAAAAGCAGGATTAAACGAAAAAAAGTGTAGCGTTTTGCCATAAATTTTGAGTGTTTGAAAAAGAAGAAGTAGTTTTAAGTACCAAAGATGCTGCCAACATGTAAAACGCTGACTGATCATGATTCAGAATTTTCAGCCGCCAAAAATAATTAATCTTTTTTCTCTGGCTTGTCAAAATTAAGTTTACATCAAATCCGGCCCTCCCTAAACAGTCGCTCATCCAAAGAAAATCGCCCGGGGCCTAACAGCCAGATGGCAATATAAACCGACAGGTAGAGCAAAGGCAATTCTTTTTCAGTCAGCGTATTGTCCCAATTCACACTAAAAACCGCCACCACCATCGTTACCAAAAGCGGGAGCAATGCAAGCCTGGTGAAGAGACCAAGTAATACCAAGCCCGAGCAAATCGCCTCTGCAAACACCACGAGATAGTACGATGCGCTCGCGCCAATCCCCAAAGGATCGGAGAAGCTATCAGGGCTTTCTGAAAAGAGAATGATCTTCATCAAGCCATGATTGTACACCATCAGACCGCAAAAAACGAGGCGCATGAGCAGTGCCGCCCAATCCAGCGAATAAGGCATGGGAGAAAGTATCCTTTTGAACATACGCAGAAAGCTTGATTTGATGAACAAAATGTGAAACCAGCGCCTCGGCATTAATCAAGCAACACCCCCCTCCAAAAAATTCACAGAGCGGTTGATGCGCTCTTCGAGCGAAATAAAAGTCTCTGTGCGCTGGATGCCGCCGATCTTTTGGATTTTATCTTGGAGAACGAGGCGAAGGTGATTCGTATCTTTGCACACGATTTTGCAGAGGATGGCGTAGGATCCCGTTGTATAATTGGCTGTCACCACCTCTGGGATGTTTTTGAGATGCTCGGTCACCTCGTCATAGAGCGAGCTTTTGTCGAGGTAAATGCCAAGGAAAGCCGTTACGTCATAACCCAGTTTGTGGTAGTCGAGTGTAAGGCTGGAGCCTTTTACAATGCCAAGTTCCTCCATTTTTTTCATTCGGACGTGGATGGTGCCACTTGAAACAAAGAGCTGTTTGGCAATATCTGTGTACGGCATTTTGCCATCTTCGACAAGTTTTGCAAGGATTTGATGATCCAACTGATCGAGTCGGGGAAGTTCTGAATTATGCATGGTGGCGGAAAACAAGAAGATTAATAATAAAATTTAAACAAAATTAGAAGAATTTTGAAAATTCAGCAGAAAAATCTGCATTAATACCATGACGGACAACGAACAACGCCCCAAACTACAGACCCGACTTCCCCTAATCCTTGCTGCCACGCTGGCTGTCGGGATGTTCATCGGTCAAAAACTGCCACACTACGACCAGAATTTCAGCCTCGAATCGCACAGCGCTGTTAGCTCAGGAACGATAGATGAAATACTGCGCTATGTCGAAGCCAAATATGTTGACTCCGTGGATATCGAAACCCTCCGCGCGACCGCTATTGAACACCTCCTCGATGGGCTTGACCCGCATTCTGTGTACATCAGCCCCGACGAACTCCGAGCCGTAGAAGACGACATGAACGGCGAATTCGAGGGCGTGGGTATTGAGTTTATCATCTTGGACGACACAATCCAGGTGGTGGCACCGCTTTCCGGTGGCCCCTCGGAGATTGCCGGAATCCTTGCGGGCGACAAAATCGTAAGCATAAACGACACCATAATCGCCGGGATCAAAATTGAAACAGGGAAGATTTACAACAAGTTGCGTGGCCCCAAAGGCTCCAAAGTCAAGGTCGGAATCCTGCGCAGGCACGAGACCGCACTTAGGTATTTCGAAGTTTCACGTGATGTAATTCCGGTCAAAAGCGTGGATGCCGCCTATATGCTCGATGAGCGCATCGGCTACATCAAGGTTGCCCATTTTAACGGCAAAACCTATCAAGAATTTATGCAAAACCTCACGCCCCTGGTAGAAGATAAGGGCATGAAAAGTCTTGTGCTCGACCTGCGCGGCAATCCCGGTGGCTACCTCGAAGAAGCCACCGAAATGCTCAGCCAATTCTTCCCCGAGGGAAAGTTGCTCGTTTATACCAAAGGCCGGGCCGGGCAGCGCAAAGACTACAAAAGCAATGGACGCGCCCGCTTCGACATCCAGAATGTGGCTGTGTTGATTGATGAGGGCTCGGCCTCTGCCAGTGAAATCGTGGCCGGGGCCCTTCAGGATTGGGATCGTGGTTGGGTGGTGGGACGCCGTTCCTTTGGAAAAGGCTTGGTGCAGGAACAATACCCGCTTTCTAATGGCGGCGCCATGCGACTTACGGTATCGCGCTATTTCACCCCCAGCGGGCGTTGCATCCAGCGCGACTACAAACAGGGACAGGATTATGACCATGAGGCCGTACGCCGACTGGAAAACGGCGAACTCAGCAATGCTGCGAAAATCCGACATACCGATAGCACCCAGTTTTACACCGGGCAAGGCCGCGTCGTTTTTGGTGGTGGTGGGGTCACGCCCGATATTTTCATTCCTATAGATACCTCTTTTTCAAGCCAATACTTCACAGCGTTGCGGCAACAGATTCCGCAGTTCATGTCGCGTTGGATGGAAAATAATAACCGCGAAACCATGTCATCTGCGCTCCCTGAATTTGCCCGCAGCTATACTGCTTCGGATGAAATGTTGGAAGAATTGGCTACATACGCAGAAAAACAAGGTACGAAAAAAAGTCCCGCTGAGCTCGCCAAATGCCGCAGTGAGCTCAAAATCCAACTCAAAGCCCGCCTCGCCAAAACACTTTTCGGCGACGAGGGGCTGTATAAAATTTTGAATGAAGACGACCCGGCGGTGGAGAAGGCGGTACAAATTTTGAATAGCGGACAACCTGTTGCGAAGCGATAAAAAATTGCTTATATTTGTAGTCCAAACATTCAAATTCAAAACATGGACAACAATTTTGAGGAACTACGGCAGATAGTAAGCGAATTGGCGCTCTCTCAAAAGGAGACCGATCAAATTGTCAAAAGGACCCAGAAACAACTGGGCGAATTGGGCAATAAACTTGTTTCATTCGCCGAGGGCCTGGCCTACCCGACTGTGGAACGCATATTGCGCGAGGAGTTCGGTATGGAAGGGGTCAATCCTATCCACACCCGACGCAAAGACGGAGCGTTGGAAGTGGACGCATTGGGATATTCCAACGGCAGTGTCAATACTGTTATGGTGGGCGAGATAAAAAGCCATTTTCGGGAACACCATGTCGAACAGGTGGAGCAGGCTTGTCAGCGTTTGTTCGATTTCATGCCAGAACACCGGGGCAAAAAGGTGTATGGCATGGTCATATTCGTCAAAGGTGAACAAAACGCCATCCAACTTGCGGCCAAGCATGGTATTTACACCGAGGAAGCCAACGATGAAAATTTCAAATTGCGGAACCCGAAAGGTTTTGTGCCGAAGGATTTTGGGGCTTGAAACCTATATTCCTCAATTCGCCAGCACCTTCTCCTTACTACGGCTCGGCGCATCCACAGGGGTAGGTGACGACACCTTCGGCGGGGTTTTCCCATCTGCCCCCTGTCGCCGCAATTCATCCTCGGTCATTTGGGTTTCAACACCCTGGAACACTACCTGCACCTTGTAATTCCGGTTGATAGATTTGGCGATGGGGCCAAACATCAATTGCATCACCGAGTCGGCACGGGCTTTGGCTTTATCCAAAACATGTTCGTTTTCAAGGGCATCTTGTCGGAATTGTCGGCGCAATGCATTGAAGCGCTCGTTCATGTCTGTAGCATTGACGCCCGCTAAGTAACCTACATCCAGTTTATCCACGCGAGGGTAAACCTCGTGGGAGAGGATGGTTGGTTCCGGCAATTTTATGTTGAGCGTTCCGCGCTTTGGACTCAGCGTAACATCAAAATATTGATCGAGTTTGAAGCCGGCCTTTATAACACTAATGGCTTCTACTCGGATATCGGTAGACGAAATAGAGAAACCAAAAATTTTATACTCCAGACTTTTGTCAATGCCCATCCGGCTGCGGAGTTCGTAGGTGGCCAATTCAGCAATGCCCTTACGGACCTTGTCTTTCAACAATCCGCGCGAGGCGCTAAAATCCATGATCTCTGCTTTTTTCTTCAAACGATCGGCCATGGGTTGCAAACCTTCGTGGATGGCTATATCACAGGGTGAGGCTACACCTTTACCTTTTGCAAAGAATTTGCCGCCATTCACCCGTAAGAGCGTGCTCATCACCTGGGTCACGAAAAAGCAGGTGTATTTTCCTGCAACTTCGTTGAAAATCTGCACGGCCTGGTTGGAATTATCGCTGTACCAGGTTTCATAAAGGTTTGCTGTGGTGTCTTTGAGGGCCACAAAATCGTTGAAGTACAAGGTTCGGAGGTACTCATGGTGACGCTTGTACTCTGGTTCAAGGCGGCGTTTAAGACTGTCGGGCAGGGCCATTCGGTTTGCAACGTGGTAGAGCAGCGCGACGTTGAAATCGTACACCAGCCTGTCAAATTCCTGCCGGTAGGCTTCGGGTTGAGAGAGGATTCGAAGGGTTTTTTCTTCGTCCAGATTTGGGTTGAAATCAGAAGGCACATAGGTCATCTTCACCTCCTTGGGCGCTTGAAAAAGGTTCGAGAAGCCACCGCCGTCGCTGAAAAATGCCTTGTAGCCCACGATGGCAGCAATCGTGATGAGGGCAATCAAAAGGAGTTGTTTGCCAAGACCTCCACCGCCGTCTTCCGCTTCTGGGGGGGAGTATGCGCCGTCTGCTTGATGGGTAGACATAGTTTGAATGGTTTGAAAAGTTTGAGGGGTTTGAATTGTTTGAGGGGCAATTCAAACCCTTCAAACCCCTCAAACCTCTATTTCCCCGAAAGATACGCCTTCACCACCGCCCGGGATGCAGTGGCTGATGGCTCATGGTAGCGTTGACCGCTGGGGTTGGCAAATCCGTGGTTGGCATCGTAGCGGTGTACCTTGAGGGCTTTCCCAGCACTTTTCATATTCGTTTCAAAATCGGCCACCACTTGGTCGTTAATCCATTGGTCTTGTGAGGCGTGGATGAATATCGCATCACAAGCAAGGGTTTTCAATTTTTCCACATCCTTTTCGGGCATCCCATAAAACATAACACAGCCCTTGTTTTTTTCTTTTAGCAACAAGGCGGCTTGCAGCGACCAGCCCCCGCCAAAACACCAGCCCATAGTGCGGAAATCGGCTTTTTCGCCCAAGTGTTTGGCCGCCGCTTCGATGATGGAAGCAGCGCGGGCGGGATCGTTGGCTTTCATCAAATTACCAGCCTCTTCAGCAGTAGTGGCCACTTTCCCATCATATAGGTCAATGGCTAAAACATTGATTCCCAAGCTGTGGCACCACATTGCTGTTTCGTTTTTGACATAGTCGTTCAAGCCCCACCATTCGTGGAAAAGCAGCAGATATTTCTGGGTGTTGCCGTGGGATGTCATCAAAAAGCCTCGCCCGTTGGCCCCTCCTGCTACTGGGAATTCAATCATCCTTCCCTGATGGACAGATTCAACTGGAATCGGGGTGGGGTGCGCATCGAGAAAATTTTTGTCGTTGGCAAATGCGGCGAATTCGGCAATGGCCGAGTTCCCGTCATGACACATGGGTATGGATGGGGCGGGGTTATCGGGTTTCGGAGAAAAAGCAAGCGCGAGGATAGAAAGTGTCGCCGCAGCTGTTACAAGGGCTACGGCAGGTAAAAAAGTCTGTTTGTGCATGGAAAAATCTGTTTGTGGAAATTGGGTGCTAAGGAAACACTTTTTTAAAGCAAAAACAAAGACCTCAGCGGTTTTTCAAATCTTCCACTGCCTGACTATAATGTTGCAATCATATCATGCACTGCTTCCCGATACTGCCGGCCGATCGGCAGATCCAACCCGCCAACCATCAAATCGGTCGCCGTATACGCCTCCACATGCCGCAGTGCCACTAAAAAAGAGCGGTGGCTACGCAAGAAACCCATTCCTTCAAACGATTTTTCCAAGTCGCCCAATGGCATTTTGGTCACAATATTTTTCCTGCCAGGTAGCCAAAGCCGTACATATTCCTTGAGGCTCTCGGCGTACAGAATCTCATCAAGCCACACCCGCACCATTTTTTTATTCACATTGAAAAAACGAAAGGGGCGAGTGCCCGCCTTCGCCAAGGCGTCGGCGGGCGTAGCAATCTTAAATTTTTGAATTGCCTTAATAAATCGCTCAAAATCAATGGGTTTTAACAAATAATCCACTACTCCGAGCTCATAACTTTCAACAGCATATTCATGGTAAGCCGTGGTCAAGATGACCTGTGGCGGGTGCATAAGGCTGCGCAAAAAATCCAGCCCTTTCAGTCCCGGCAAATGGATGTCGAGGAAAAGTGCGTCTACTGGTTGTACACGCAATGCCTCGGCTGCTGCCAATGCATCAGGGCAACGGCCTACAAAACGAAGCCACTGAACTTGCTGCACATAGTCCTCCAAGATGCCTGCCGCGAGTGGTTCGTCTTCGACAATTAAGCACGATAGATGATGTGTCATTGAGTGTTGAGTAGTTGGTTATTGAGTCATTGGGGCATTTTTACCCGCCGAAGCCTTGGCGGAGAAGGGGGTCGTTATTAAAAAATCAAATGCAGTAGCACCACAAAATCTGTATCATTTTCATTGATTTCCAATTCGTGCCTTTTGGGATAAAGCAATTCCAACTGCCGGCGCAGGTTTTGCAAGCCAATGCCGGGAGCAGTATGGGGTTTGTCAAAAGGTTTTGTATTTTCAATTTTTGCATCTAAAACATTGTTTTTCAAAACAATAGAAATCGAAATGCGCGCCTCGTCGCGCTGTTCACTCGCCCCGTGTTTGAAGGCATTTTCCACCAAAGGCAAAAGCAGCAGGGGGGCGATTTCAGTTTTGGGATTGTCCAAATCTACGTCAAGCCGCACCGTCAGCCGCCCATCGTCGAATCGAAGTTTTTCGAGTTCCACATAATCGCGCAAGAGCTGGATTTCCTGATTGAGCGGCACTTTCGGCTTTTGGGACTCATACAGCACATAACGCAGGAGTTGTGCAAGTTTGAGCGCAACGGGAGCGGTTTTGTTGGATTTGATCCGGGCCAGGGCATACAAGTTGTTGATAGTATTGAACAAAAAATGGGGCTGCAATTGACCTTTCAAAGCCCGTAATTCAGCCTCTGATTTTTCTGCACGGAGTTGGGTTTCACGCTGTTGCATCGCCTGTTGCCGAAAATACATCCGCGCAGAAAGGGCCGTACAACTCGCCAGCACACAGTCGAACACGTCGTACATCATGCGGTAACTCCAAAAATCAATCGTCGAGTCGGAGACGGAACCTTTACCAAAAACACCACCGAAATACCTGCGCTGGATGATGGCTGGTCTTACGGCTGCGCGTTCGGGGATTGGGATTGCGACGGCGATTTGGACCTGGGTGTGGCGACCTGCCTCAATGCCAGTCAAACCGATTACCTCTACGAAAACCACAGTGCCGAAAATGGCAACAATTGGTTGGAAATCAATCTCGCAGGCACTACCAGCAACCGTTCGGCTATTGGGGCAAAAGTTTGGTTGACGGCGATTATCAATGGCCAGCAAGTGACCCAACTTCGCGAAATAAGCGCCCAATCTGGCTATTGCGGCCAAAACCAAATGAGTGCCCATTTTGGCCTTGCCGACGCGGATTCGGTGACGATGACGGTGCAATGGCACTCGGGTCTGGAACAATTGTTTGGTAATCTGGGAACAAACCATTGTTTGACCCTGATAGAAGGCAACGGGTTATCGAGCGTTTCCCAGCCGCCTTTCAGCGGCCCGGCCAGCAGGAATTTGGCTTTGCAACCCAACCCCTCGTCGGATTCGGTGACGGTGGTTTGGGAACAGTCTGAATCAGAAATGGTATTGCTCCAAATCGTGGATATGCAGGGAAAGATCATTTTTTTCCAAAAAATAAATGCCGCAACGGGCCGAAACGAATGGGGCTGGGACGGTCGCAATACTCAAGGCGCGAAAGTACCTGCGGGGAATTACGCCTTGCAGTTGCAGGGAAACAATTGGCTGGCGGCAGAAATGTTGCTGAGAGCAAGGTGAATGGTAACAGAGCTTGGTGTAGATTTGGGGCTTAAAACTACTTTCTCTATGAAGAATCTGCTTGCCTTCGCAATAGTCCTATTCTCTGCCACCTATATTTTTGCCCAAAGCAGCTGGCATTACCTGCCCAATGCACCGAGTAGCGGAGGGCGTATTGACGATGTCTTTTTTCTCAACAGTCAGCTTGGTTGGAGCGCGGATTCAAATGGTGAAATATTCAAAACCACCGATGGCGGGGCCACTTGGGAAAATGTGTACAGCACCGATTCCTATTTTCGATGCATCGAATTTTACAACGAAAACATCGGCTACGCAGGAACGCTCGACAACAAATTCCTGCGCAGCACCGATGGGGGGCATACCTGGACGAACCTTGCCCCGTCCATCACACCCTCCCCACAGGCGGTTTGTGGTATTTCTATCGTGGATAGTCTTTATGCCTATGCAGTTGGACAATGGGATACCCCTGGCTTTTTCCTAAAAACCACCGACGGTGGCATTACCTGGACGAGCTACAACATGGCCAATCATGCCAAAGCCTTGGTAGATGTTTTTTTCATAAGCCGCGACACCGGGTTTGTAACTGGCAAAAGTCCGGCGAGCCGAGGTGTCATTTTGTACACTACGAATGGGGGCCAGACTTGGACAAAAAAGTTCGAGTCTAGTCCTGCGGGACAATATGTCTGGAAAATCCAGGAGGTTACGACCGACTTTTGGGTAGGCTCTATCCAGACATTTGGCGATGGGAAATTTACCAAATCCCTCGACGGCGGACAAACGTGGGTCGAAATGGATGCGCCCATAGCAGATATGGAAGGCATCGGATTTGCAACGCCACAGCATGGCTGGGTAGGAAGTTATGGGAGTGGTTTTTACGAGACTTTCGACAGCGGAGAAAACTGGGTATTCAATAATTTTGGGGGCAATTACAACAGGTTTTATTTCCTCGATTCCACCCTGGCATTTGCCTCCGGCAATTCCGTCTACAAATTTTCCGACAGCACTTCCAGCAATACCGTTCAGCCACTGCGCCCAACGGTAAAAGACGATGGATTTGAAGTCAGCCTATCTCCCAATCCAGCGGGCCACTTTTTGGACATCCAGTTCCATTTGCCGGTGCGCGACAATCTGCGCATGGGCATCTATTCAGCGGAGGGTGTTTTCCTTCGAGAAGTATATCATGAGCGGCAGCTTCCTCCGGGCGATTATCAGTTCCGGACGGATTGTTCAGGGGTTCCGCCAGGGGCCTATTTCTTGGGGGTGCAACGAAACCATGGACTTTATGTGAGGCGGTTTGCGAAGTTGTGAAACCTCGTAGGTTTTTGAAACATTGAACCTAAAACTATGAACTCCCCACTTGAAACTTTTCACTTGTTATGGAACCCATCGCCGACTATTTCGCAAACATCCCCTCCTCGCACCGCAGCGCGATTTTGCTGGGCGGTCTCACATTTTTCTTGCTGCTTGAGAGCGGCCTGCCCTACTATCGCAGTTCTTACAAAAAAGCAGCCCATACGGGCATCAATCTCTTCTTCACGCTTACCACTGTGTTGGTCAATTTTATGATGGCCTTCATACTCTTGGGTACGGCTGATTGGGTGGTTGCCGAAAAAATCGGCTTCCTCCAGTGGTTGCCAGAGATGCCACTTTGGCTGTTTTTTGTCGTTGGGTTGCTGTTGATGGATCTTGTGGGTGCTTATTTCATTCACTGGATGGAACATAGGGTGAAATGGATGTGGCGTTTCCATTTGGTACACCACACTGACCCAAACGTGGATACCACTACGGCCAACCGCCACCATCCGGGCGAGAGCGTTTTCCGCTTTGTTTTCACGATGCTGGGGATCATCGTGGTGGGTGCGCCGATCAGCCTTGTTTTTATGTACCAATCGCTTTCTCTGGTGTTTACCCAATTCAACCATGCCAACATCCAGTTCCCCAAATGGCTCGACGATGCGCTGAGTTGGGTGCTTGTCACCCCCGGGATGCACCGAGTACACCACCACCATGTGCTGCCATATACCGACACGAACTTCGGCAATATTTTCTCGGTTTGGGACCGCTTGTTTGGCACCTTTGCCAAAATGGACAACGACAAACTTGTGTTCGGTATTGACACCCACCCCGACCCGAAAGAACATTCCAATGTCTGGGAACTGCTGAAATTGCCTTTTTTGAAATACCGCCCACCTGTGGGCGCGAAGTTTGAAGAATAGGCGACTTGCCTATTTGTTTTTCCAAGCCTTCGATATTATCACCTGATCGGCACCATCTTGTTTCACTTTTTGGATAATTGCGCCGGCCACCTTTTTGCCCAGTTCCAACGCCACATCATTGTCGGTACGGAAATGGATGCCCGCCTGAAACCGGGATTCTGCGCCGTCTTTGGCTTTTTGCTCAAACAAGGCCCTTTCGGAGGGAAATAAGTACGAATAAATCTCCCCCATAACCCCAGTGATTGCGGCATGGCCGGATGGATAGCCAGGAAAGGGTGGGCTTTTAAGGAGCGGTTGGAAAGTGGGATCGTACTGTTCGGGACGAATACCCCAATAGGTATATTTGGCATCCCAACAGGCAACGAAGCCATCATAAGTCCCGATGGCGGCAAGGGCGTACATCCTGGCAGCCCGTGGCGGGTTCAGATGAATGTTGTATTCGAATATTTTTTTGTCCAGCAAATCCTCAAATACTGACTGCGTTGCAAATTGTAAGGCATTGCCCATGGAACGCTCCGTTTGTTTGAAGTTTTTCAGTTCTGCCATGTCTATTGCAAAATCAGGCGGAGGACCAGGCCGAAACTGGCTGCCATTGTCCAAAACCACGGTTTTATTGCGCCCGGCATAGGGGAGCATTGCAAATTTGCCATTCCACAAACCCGGCTTATCCGGTATTTTTCCATCCCAGGCAGCTTTGTATTGAAAATCCTTGGTGTGTTCGATTTCAATTTCGGCAATTCGTTTGCCGAGTTCAAAACCGGCGCGTGTATCGCTTGGGAAGGCCAGACCAGCCGCTATCCGCGAGGCCATCGCTTGTTCTGCCATTTGCTGCACCGAATCGGCCATCGCAGGAAAGAAATGGGCAATAATAGTGGCGGCTACACCAGCAGCCACAGCGTGCTCGCAGGGGTAAGAAGGGCTTTCAGGCTTTAATCCATGGGCATGTATCTTGGTACTTGCTGCAAATGGGCGTGGGCGGTTATAGGCATATTTGGTGTCCCAGGCAGCAATGAGCGCATCGTAAGTAGCAACGCTCATCAGCATGTTCGCCAGAATTCCGTCGTTGAGTGCATCCGTCATCCACAAATCGCTCATCAGATGCTGCCAATGATAACTGGGTGCACCAGCATTCCAATATTCAATTTGTTGCCTGGTTGCAGAATCCAGGTTTTGTTGTTGGGAAATTACCCCTTTGATTTCATCCTTGTAGGACGGCGGTGGCGGCAAGCGATAGGCTTTGCCCGATGGGATGAACCAGGTTGTCCAGTTGCCTGCCGTAGGTTCTACCTGGGCTTTCAGGCAAAAGGCCAGCATAAAAAGTGTTGAGAGAATGAATGCGCTTTTTTTCATAGTTTAAGTATTTTTGCACAAAAGTATTGGTGGCAAAAAAGCACTGATCGCCCGCATCAACGAACAACGGAGAAGGGTCAACAAACAACGGAATCATGTCAACGATTCATCGAGCAGTGAGGGCGGTACAGGCTTTAATCGAAGCGAAACAGTTCGGGTTTTACCTGTGGGTGGGATTGGTTTACCTGATGATCTGGTTGTTTGGTGAATCAATAATGTATCCCGAGACTATCGGGCCAAGAACCGCAAACAACATTTGGCGGGCTATCTACATCATTGTTGTCAACTATATATTTTTTGAAAAACTCCTGCCCCAAATAAGCAGAAAAAATATCCTAAAATCCTTTTTTATATTAGGCGTCCAATTCTTATTGTATTCATTTGGTTTATTTGCTTGGAGGTTTGTCGGGATTCAATTGCATATTTACACTTCTCTGAAAAGTCACAGCGCTTTGATAGATGGAGTTTGCTATCACTTTCCTTATGCTATTTGGTCTTTTTTCTTTTTTGGAATCATAAAACATGTGTACGATTACATAAACCTAAAGCAAACAGCCCAACAACTCCGTATTGAAAAACAGGAAGCAGAACTGAACTACCTCAAGTCACAGACGAACCCTCATTTTTTATTTAACACCCTAAATAATGTTTATTCGTTGGCAAAAGACAAGTCTGACATGGCCCCCGAATCCATTTTGCGCTTATCGGAAATAATGCGATTTATGCTGTACGAAGCTGGCGGAGCGTACATAAACATCGGGCAGGAGGTTAAAATCATCAGCGATTACATTGCCCTCGAAAAACTGCGCTACGACGACACCTTGCGTGTTGATTTCAGGTATGAAATAAAGGACATGAAACAACCGATACCGCCCCTATTGCTGATTCCATTGGTTGAAAACGCCTTCAAGCATGGGGTTTCCGAAACCATAAACCAACCATTTGTGCACATTTTCCTTGCTGTGAGCCACAATCAATTGAATTTTATTGTAAAAAACTCCACTGAAAATCCTTTGGAAGAAGAGCGTGTGAAGGAAAATATTGGCCTTTCCAATCTGCGACGCCAACTGGAATTGCTTTATACAGCCTACGACCTGTCGGTCCAGCAAGAAACAAATGAGTTTACAGCGTCACTAAGCATAAACCTTTCCAGCCATGTCTAAAATAAAGTGCATCCTCATCGAGGATGAGCCATTGGCCGTAAAAATTCTGGTGGAGTATATCGCACAGTTGTCATTTTTGGATTTGAAAGGGGCTTTCAAAAATGCTATTCTGGCTTCCGAATTTCTTCGGGACAATCCTGTTGACCTGATTTTTCTGGATATCCATTTGCCCAAATTAAAAGGGATTGATTTTTTAAAAACATTGGCACATCAACCAGCTGTAATTGTTACCACCGCCTATCATAAATACGCTGTTGAAGGGTTTGATTTGAGTGTAACGGATTATCTCTTAAAGCCATTCGCTTTTGACCGATTCTTAAAAGCCGTCAATAAAGTTAAGAACATTCATGAGGAACAAAAGAAAACAAACGACAGCGAGGGAAAAGATTTTTTCTTCCTGACCGTGCAGAAAAAAAAGGTGAAAATCTTGTTCTCCGAAATCGCTTATATTGAAAGCCAAAGGGAATACGTCAAGATTATCACAACAAAGAAAGAATACCTCTCAAAAATGAGTACGCACGAAATCGGTTGCCTTTTGCCCGCCAGTCAATTCAAGCGGATACACCGGTCATTTATCATTTCAATCAATAAAATTGAATCTTATACTGCCGAAATGGTGGAGGTTAATGGGGTGGCAATTCCAGTTGGAAGGGAGTATCGGCAGGTGATTGAAGGCTTGTAATCCAGGCTTGCTCGAATCCAAAGCAAAATTTTCCAGTCCAAATTTTTTCCACAAAATAAATTATACTACCTTCGCGCCCGCTTTTGAAAAAGCGAGGGGCAACGGCTTCGCCCCGAAGTGAAGTCGAAAAAAGTTTACGACAAAAAAACTCCCCGTTCCGTACTCCAAGCGGTTGAAAACCAAGTACTTTCCTATGTTAGAAGAAGAAAAAGATCCAATCCAAGAATCCTCCGAAACTCCAGAAACAGTAGAAGTTTCAGATGAAGCTGAGGTAACCGCCACTGAGGAAGTTGCGGATTTATCCGCCGAAGTTTCAATGGAGGCGGAAACGGAAGCAGTAATGGAAGAAGCCCCTGAAGTGGTAGCTGAAGAAGTTGCTCCAGTGGTAGAAGAAGCCCCTGAAGAAGTTGCTCCAGTGGTAGAAGAAGCCCCTGAAGAGGTCGCTCCAGTGGTAGAAGAAGCCCCTGAAGAAGTTGCTCCAGTGGTAGAAGCGGTCGAAGAAGCCGCGCCTATTGTGGAAGAAGTTGCTCCAGTGGTAGAAGCGGTCGAAGAAGCCGCGCCTATTGTGGAAGAAGTTGCTCCAGTGGTAGAGGCGGTCGAAGAAGCCGCGCCTATTGTGGAAGAAGTTGCTCCAGTGGTAGAAGCGGCGGTGGAAGCGGAAGCCCCTGCAAAGAAAAGAGCGCGCAGCACCAAAGTAAGCACTTCCGAAGGAGGCGAAGAAGTAGTGGAAGCAATGCCAACCGCTGGCGCTTACGGCAAACGCCCTGCCGCCAACACTGATGAGGAAGAGGACGACGATGTTACCCCCCTCCTCGAAACACTGGCAGCCGAAACCGCATTCGACGATTTCAACTGGAACCTGGACAAGCGCGGAGCCATCGTTTACACCCAACAAGAAAGGGTTTCGATGCTCAAGTCTTACGACGCTGCATTGCACCAAATCGAAGAAAACCAAGTCATCAAAGGCCGCGTGAGTTCAATCAGCGGTGGTGATGTGGTGCTCGACATCAACTACAAAAGTGACGGCCTTATCGCACTGAGCGAATTCCGCGACACGCCCAATCTCGCTCCTGGCGACGATGTGGAGGTGTTCGTAGAAAGCCAGGAAGATAGCCAAGGCCAACTCGGCCTCTCGCGCCGCAAAGCGAAAATCCTCCGTGCCTGGGAAAGCATCGTGGATTCGTTCAAAAACGGCACCATCATCCGCGGTTCGGTTATCAGCAAAACCAAGGGTGGGCTTATCGTAGATTGCAACGGTCTCGAAACCTTCCTTCCCGGATCACAGATTGACATCAAACCTGTGTTGGACTATGACCAATACGTGGGCAAAATGATGGAGTTCAAAGTAGTGAAAGTAAACGAGCAAATCAAAAACGCCGTGGTCAGCCACAAAGCGTTGATTGAAAGCGACCTGGCTGAACAACGCGAACAAATCCTCGGCAGCCTCGAAAAAGGTCAGGTACTCGAAGGTATCGTCAAGAACATCACCGATTTCGGTGCGTTCCTCGATCTGGGCGGCGTAGACGGTTTGCTCTACATCACCGACATCTCGTGGGGCCGCATCAATCACCCCACCGACGTGCTTGCGCTCAACCAGCGCATCAACGTGGTGGTGCTCGACTTCGACGAACAGAAGAAGCGTATCAGCCTCGGCCTCAAACAACTCACCCCACACCCTTGGGAGGTGTTGTCGCAAGAAGTGGGCGAAGGTTCTACCGTTACCGGCAAAGTCGTCAACATCGAAGACTACGGCGCATTTGTGGAAATCCAGCCTGGTGTAGAAGGTTTGATCCACGTGAGCGAAATCACTTGGGGCAACCAAACGGTACACGCCAAGGAATTCTTCAAAATGGGTCAGGAAGTGGAAGCCAAAGTGGTCAGCATTGACCGTGGCGACCGCAAAATGTCGCTCTCCGTGAAGCAGTTGACCAACGATCCATGGAGCGACATCGAAAGCCGCTTCCCGGTTGGAAGTCGCCATGACGGTATCGTTAAAAACATCACCAACTACGGCATCTTCGTTGAATTCGGCGACGGCGTAGGCGGTATGGTACACATCAGCGACCTGTCTTGGACCAAGCGATATGCACACCCCAGCGAGTTCACGAAGCCTGGCAGCCCACTTGAAGTAGTGGTGCTCAACATTGACAACGAGAAGCGTCAAATCAGCCTTGGTCACAAGCAAATCATGGAAAACCCGTGGGATGCTTTCGACAGCGTATTCCCTGTTGGTTCTTACCACGAGGCTACGGTGCTGAAACGCGACGACAAAGGCGCTACTTTCCAAATGCCACAGGGCATCGAAGCGTTCGCTCCTGCCAAGCACATCCGCAAGGACGACGGCAACATGCTCGACGCTGGCGAAACCGTAACGGTGAAAGTCATCGAATTCAACAAAGATGACCGTCGCCTGCTCGTATCGCACACACGCTACCTCGAGGATTTGAAGTACAAAGCCGAAGCAGCCGTGAAAGCCGAGCGCGTCAAAGAAGAAGGCGAAAGCCAAGCCGCCATCGTAGACGTGCAGAAAAAGGTAGAGAAAGAAACCCTTGGCGATCTTTCGATCCTGGCTCAATTGCGCGAGCAGTTGGAGAACAAGTAATTGGTCCTCCACAAATTGGAATAGAAATCCCCCGCTCCCATGTTTTGGGAAGCGGGGGATTTTGTTTTTGGGGGGAATTTGGTTTTAGCACTTGATCCTTGGCGAATTTGGTAAATTTGAGAATAGCTTATAACTTCGTAGTAAGCGCTTCAGTTTTCAACTGATGTCGGAACACCAATATGAAAAGCCAAGCAAAACCATGAAAGAGCACCGCGTACAATATGAGCTGACCGCTTATCAGGGCAAGGATGTCATTTTTATCCGCTTTGAGTATGATAGAGCGCTTATTGAGCGGGTGAAAAAACTTGTTGGAGTGCGATGGAATCCATCTGAAAAGGCATGGTACGTTCGAGATACGGTATTTTTTCGTGAGAAATTCGGGCTTTCTCCAAAGCCTATGGTTGGTAAATCCGCTTTGCTGCAGCTTCAACCTCTGAATCAAGCCGCGCTGCTGCGAATGGTTGAGACCCTGCAACTCAAATCATACAGTCTGAACACGATCAATGCCTATCGCAATGAATTTGCGCAGCTTTTGCACGTACTTAAAGACAAAAAAGTGGATGAATTGGACGCTGAAAGGCTACGAAGTTATTTTTTGTACTGCACCAATACCCTTAAATTGTCGGAGAACACTTTGCATAGTCGGATCAATGCCGTCAAGTTTTACTTTGAACAAGTGCTGAGGCGAGAAAAATTCTTTTTTGAAATTCCAAGGCCTAAAAAGCCCTCCATTTTGCCAAAGGTCATCAATGCACAGGATATCAAAAAGTTATTTGAGGTAACGGCCAACCTGAAGCACAATACCATGCTGAAACTTTGCTATGGAATGGGTTTGCGGGTGAGCGAAATCGTAAACCTTAAGATCACCGATGTTGACAGCAAAAACATGCAGGTATTCATAGAAAAAGCGAAGGGCAAAAAGGATCGCTATGCCAACCTGCCTGAAAGCATATTAGTGCAATTGAGGGCTTATTTTGTGGAGTACAAGCCAAAAAAATACTTGTTCGAAGGGCAATATGGCGATCAGTACAGTATTCGAAGTGCGCAACAGGTTTTTTCAGATGCCTTAAAGAAGGCCAAAATCAACAAAAAAGTGGGCATACATGGCTTGCGGCACAGTTTTGCAACCCATCTACTCGAGGCAGGTACCGACATTAGTTTCATACAGGAATTACTTGGTCACAATGACCTAAAAACCACGTTGCGTTATACCCATGTGAGTAAGCAGACGATTAAAAACATCCAGAGTCCTCTGGACAAGTTATAACACAATCAAAACCAATACCAAATGAAAGGTCTAAACAAAATTATGCTGATTGGAAACCTGGGTAAAGACCCGGAAGTGCAAACACTAAACGGCAGCATTAAAGTTGCCAAATTCTCCTTAGCAACCACGGAAACCTACAAGGACGACAAAGGCCAAGCCCATGCACTGACAGAGTGGCACACCATTATATTGTGGCGTGGTCTGGCCGATCTTGCGGAGAAGTACCTGCGCAAAGGAAGTACGGTGTATTTGGAAGGAAAAAACAAAACCCGGTCTTATGATGACAAGCAAGGCAACAAGCGGTATGTGACCGAAATCATCGGGGACCACATCCTGATCTTGGACAAAAAAGAGCAGTAGGAAAAGTGCGCATTTTGTATTGTGGCACTGGGTAGGTTTCAGAATTTACAGATGCGCATTTTGTATTGCCAAAGTGTTCTAATGCAGGCAACCGCTTTGCAATAGCTTCATTTTCAACAATTTAATTCCAAATATATTTTTTTTCGTTGAATCTCCAGCTTTTCTATACTTTTGCTCTTGCGTAAGAAAGTTGCGTATATTTACGAGTTACCAGCAACCGTTGGGGACAGTGCTAACTTGAACATTTGTGTAAGAAACGAACAGACAAAAAATAAATAGATATGGGATATAGTTTTTCAATAAATAACGCCAACACTGTTGGCCACTTAGTTGAAGGTAATGTTCTAACGTTTATTGAGCAAACATTTTCATCGGACAATCAATATGAAGCAAACATTAAGTTCATTGACAGATTGCTAGATGAAAATAATAGTAACTTATATACTTCACCATTTTTCGCAAATAATATTCAATTTGAGATCGTGGAATTGAGAGGAAGGTGGAAAACAATTAAAGAGATAATCATAGGACATTTAAAAGAAACTCTGAAAGACTTTAAACTTCATACTAAATACTTTACAAATTGGCCACCATTGACAATGTTTTTATTGAAACTTTCAAAACTACTTTCAAGATGCAGAATAAAAACACTTCTCTTACCGGGATTTAATAATGACAGAATTAATGAATCTTTAATTGACATAGGGTTTTTAAAAGAACTTGTTCTTATTCATCCTGGAGATACTGCATTGATTCTTCAAGTGAAAGAACGGCTTCATGAAAATACAGTAAGCGTTCTAAATTCTTTCTCAAAATTTAATACAGCATACAATAAAATCGAGCAATGGCCTGGCGTATTAATTTGGAATGAAAATGAATCATTATTTCTTCCAGTCCAAAGTGAAGATGAAGTTACGAATATCTATAATGTTATGGGACTTGAAAAAGATTACATGCAATATTTAAGAAGGTATGAGAGAAGAGATAAAAAATACGCATACCTATTTCATTTAAGCGACTTGCATTTTGGAAATGGAATTGCAGAAAAAGCAAAGCTAAGGACTGTAGGAATTTTGGCAGAACAACTAAATAAGCTTGAAGATGTTTCTGTTGCATTGCCTCTAATTACAGGCGACTTGATGGACTCCCCTGACTATACAAATAAGCAAGCGTATCTTGAATTTGCCGAGCTTGTAAAGTCAAGGGGATTTGCCCAACCCATACATATTTTAGGAAATCATGACATTGATGTTAGTGGAATTTTTAAAAGATTGACAAAACAAAAAGCAATCATTTCCTCACTATCGGCAAATGGTAGAATTGAAATAATTGAAGAATTGAAACTTGCGATAATCAAGTTTGACTCTAATACAGGAGGGAAACTTGCACAAGGTGAAATAGGAAACGAACAGCTAATGGAAGTCGGAAATGAAATTGATGCAATTAAGGACAAAGAAAAATACACCTTCATAGCAATGCTTCATCACCATCCAAAAGAAATTGAGAACCCGTCTTGGTATTCCAGTGATTGGTATGAAGCATTTTTGGGCAGGAGTGGATTTGAAAAAACCATGAAACTCACTGACGCAGATTTGTTTTTAGAATGGATAGAAAAACGAGGAATAGAATTTGTCATTCATGGACATAAGCATATTCCCAAAGTTCATAAGCACAAACACATAACAATTATGGCGGCTGGTTCTTCAACTGGCAGTGTTAAGCATAAAGAAGCTGGTAAAACTTACCTTTCGTATAACCTTATCAAATACGATATTGAATTGAAAAAACCTGTTTCATGTTCAATTATTGCAGAAGATATTTTAGGGGCAGGGGCAAAAAATATTCTAATTCACAAAATGTAAACATGACAACGAAACTAGCTTCTAATTACCTTCTCTGTGGACTTCAAACAGTTGTGCTTCGTGAGGACAGAACGGCAGCAGGTAACAGCACCTACCCAAAAGGCGGGGTTTCGTGTTCCAAAGACAGTTTTGTGGG
>ENA-ORBV01006466-ORBV01006466.1-microbial-mat-metagenome-genome-assembly--contig:-NODE-6466-length-20645-cov-17.506126_pt1 | contig 20645 bp, 24 predicted proteins | sample MGYA00237777_ERZ505514 | MGnify/ENA primary metagenome ERZ505514 (study PRJEB26160, sample SAMN06269048) | microbial mat metagenome | isolation source: Oligotrophic lake microbial mat | place... | reverse complement strand
ATGCGTAAGTTGGCCGAGGCAGTTGATAGTGGTATATAGCCCTCCATTTAGGGCGGCTATATGCAACTTTGGCTATTGTATAGAATGGAAATAACAGCAATTGCATATATTCGGGCGTTGGCAGTAATGCAATTTAAATGAGATTGGATGACGCAAAAATAAAGTACTTGGACAACGAGTCATGCCGACTGGTTGAACTTCTGGAAGAATTGACACCAAAACCGAGTGGCAATTCTAAAGAGACGGGATCATTATCTCATAAAAAACCTCTTGACATTAATATTCAACTTAACTCATACATTGTCAGAAACGGCTCCTTTGACAAAGTTATCCCAATTGCTTCCTGCGATAACGGAAAATGTATAGGATTTAATGAGGAGAATTATAATAACTATGAGAAATTCCTCACCGCAATCAATAAAGATTCAAACATTAACACTACTGTAAGTAGACAATTTATTGAGGACAAGACATTTCAATGGTTGACAAATACCTTTCGACAAAAAAGAGCGGTTTCAAACTTTTCAACCTACTTAATAACTGAAATCGAAGACTCAATACAAGATTTAACCATTTATCATTTCATTGATTATCTGGACATCAAAAATCCATTTCAAATTGGAAAAGTGAACATTGGATTTTTAACAGCTGAATTCTTCGACAAATATGCTGAGGGATATAAAGTACATATGCCTGACTCAAAAGAGAACCCATATGATGGGATGAAAGAAAGTTATGAGGGCTTTGTGTATGCTAGTTTTAATGTAAAAGCAGAAAGAGGAAAAGCTAAAGAAATTGCGCTTAAAGAATGCTCATTAGCTGTTGATATCCTAAAAATCTGTAGTAACACATTAGTGTTTCCTCATCTAAAACTTAGTTTTGACATAGACAGCAGAATAAAAGAAAGTACTCAAAGCGAGACAATTATTCAAAATGAAGACTTCATTAAAGGCTTGTCAATTGACCTGAATCGACAGCCCACTCACTATAAGATTAATGATCAGATATGGGACTTAACAGTCAAAAGAGCTATTTTTCATAGATTTTTGGTAGACTTAAAGGGTGAAAGGACGGAACTGCAAAATCTAATTTTGAATGCATTGAGACGTTTCGCTTCTGCATTATCAAATCACAATCGACATCAAAGAGTCACGGAACTATTCACAATATTAGAGTCCTTACTTTTAATAGATCAAAACTCCCCAATTATTGACACTGTTTGTAAATACAGTTCCAAACTCATTTTTAAAGAGAGGGACGAAAGAAAACAATCAATATCATTACTCAAAAGAATGTATGAAGTTAGAAGCGGTTTACTACACCATGCAAAAGAATTAAGTTTTAAGATTACTGACCTAAGAGAACTACAGCTAATTGTCCATAGACTCCTAATCAAGCTAATTGAATTGACTGGCAAACACAGTATAAAAAAAACCATACTTGACGAAATTGATGATGCAATAATCGATGCGTACTGAAATTGCACTACTGCCAACAAAAGCTATAAAACATATGCTGTATTGTAGGTTCTTAAAATGTGTACTCTTAATTTCGTTCAGCAACGTGGGACAAAGATGTAGGTATTTAAACGCATACGTTTCATAGCCAAACGTTGGCAGTAAAGGCCCAGACAATTTGGTCATCTTACGGGTGACACTCTACTAACAAAGACTTCCCATGGGGACAAGTAAAAGACTTCGGCACAACGTTGACTTTGAAAAAATTAGAACGTGGGGCATGACTAAAAAATAATACAGCCGACCCTTCGCATTTTTAAAAAGATTTTGCTCCAAATTGCTCCGCGCATTTGGCACTTGCCATAGCCGCACAAACCCACGCGACACCAAGGCTATGGCAAGAGCCAAACCCAACCACCCCAACCCTTAAAGAGAAGTATTAATAAAGAGGGTCTTAGTATTCCTACCGTTCCAAGTCAGTTTTTCAACAATAGGATGCCGCCTCTTAAAAAATGTTTAAGAAATCCTGTAACAATTCAGATGGCCGTGTATCAAAAGGGAAATTTTAAAATCAATAGCCATGAAAACAATAGCATTTGTCTTTTTCTTTTTGTTGATCTCTGTTCTAAACTCACCAGCGCAATCAGCCTTTCAGGTGGTGGTGAAAGGGAAGGGACAACCTATTTTGTTGTTCCCTGGGTTTGGTTGTACGGGCGAAGTATGGAACGAGGCCGTGGCAGAACTTTCTAAAACACATCAGTGCCACATCTTTACGTTTGCTGGGTTTGGCAATGTTCCGCCCGTGGAAATGCCGTGGTTATCTAAAATAAAAGACGGTGTGATTGCGTATGTGAAAGAGAATAAATTAAAAAAGCCAACGTTGCTTGGGCATAGTCTCGGTGGCACGTTGAGCTTGTGGCTGGCCTCTGTAGAACCTGATATGTTCAATAAAATAATTGTGGTCGATGCGCTGCCCGCTTCGGCTGCGTTGATGATTCCCAATTACAATGGGGAGGCGATTGCATACGACAATCCGCAGAGCACGATGATGCTGGGCATGGACAGTGCTTCGTTTGCAGCTATGAACGCGCAGACGGTTCCGTATATGTGCAAGAATGTGAAGAAACAAAAAGTATTGGTTGATTGGATGAACAAGGCAGATAGAAAAACATACGTGTATGGGTATATCGATATGCTAAACTTAGATTTGCGTAAGGAGATTGCGAAAATTAAAATCCCTGTGATTGTGCTGGGTGCGGCCAACCCCGATAAGGCTACGGTGGAAAAAACGTATAAGGCTCAATACGAAAAATTGCCATCGACTGTAATACATTATGCTGAAAATTCCGCTCATTTTGTGATGTACGACCAACCAAAGTGGTTTATGGAAAAGCTAAATGAAAATATTAAGTAAAGTGGATAAGCAAGCGCAGTTCACCAAATTGTTTGACAAGCACTACGCAAAAGTATTTAGTCTGTGCAAAGGATATTTTAACGGCAATGATGCGTTGGCTTCTGACTCAGCTCAAGAAGTTTTTATAAAGATATGGGAGTCGCTGGATTCGTTTCGAGGCGAATCGACTTTTAGCACGTGGATTTATCGGATTTCCGTGAACACGTGCTTGCTCTATCTGCGCAAGCAGTCTACAAAAAAAGAAAAGCCAACTACAATTTTTCCGTCCATCGCGGCAGAGCAATATTCTTTGGAAGAAGAAGAAAAGCTGCAGAAAATGTACGGGTGCATTCAAAAGCTGGAGGAGAAGGACAAAATGCTAACGTTGATGATGTTGGAAGGAATTGCCTACCAAGAAATTTCTGAAGTAGTGGGTATCACCGAAGAGACTCTTCGCGTAAGGATTCATAGAATTAAAAAGAATTTAACTAAATGTGTGCAACATGGAAACATTTGATGAATTACAAACGATTTGGAACAAACAGGCGAATATTGTTGGCAAGGCTTCCGCAGAGGAGTTGATGAAGAAAGGAGAAGCCTATATTAAAAAAGTGCACGCGGGTCATTGGGGCACTATCGCAATTATTTCTATTTTGGTTATTGTATTGATTGGTTATTTTGTTTGGATGAAGGCATATCAAATGAATGGTTTAATGATCGGACTGACCTTAATGATAGTGGTGATGATTGTGCGAGTCATTTTGGAATGGGTGAGTGCCAATCGATTTAGAAGCATCCGACCAGACATCTCTTTAGCGGATTTTAGTGCGAAGATGCATTGGTACTATGCATGGAGGAAAAAGGTTCATACTTTGTTCATACCCGTCATTTATATTTTATACGTGATTGGGTTTACTCTGTTGCTTCCCGCTTTAAAAGCCAATCTATCGCATGGCATGTATCTTTATTGCGTGATAAGCGGTTATGGGTTTTTAACTCTCTTTGCTTTATTTCTGTTGAGGATTTTAAGGAAGGAGATGAAGTTGTTGGAGTTTTTGAAGGGGTTGACTTAAGGATTTCTCTGCACTTTTTAATGTTTTACTCCTCTGCAAAAGCACAAACCATTGTTTAGCGTGTGACAAAAGACTGCTGCGGGTTTGGTGTTAATTCGAAGTTTAGTTTCTATATTTCGTTCGTCAACGCGGGACAGGACGCGGCTTCGTATGCAGCAGCCGTCATAAACACAGGGAGTTGTGCGCAATGCCGCGGGACAGAGGCGGTGCTTCGAACATTGGCACATTTGCTTGCCGCTCATTCCCGCGCGACACCAAAGCAAGCAAAAGAGCCAATTTGCTTTCCAAGTTAACACTAAATTAATGTGTCTATTATTCAGATTATTGTTGCATTCATCCTGTGATTACTATTAGAATTATGAAGAAACTTGTAATACTCATTTGGTTAATTACTCTATTTTCTTGCAAAAGGGAAAATGAACAAGAGATCAGTAACATTTTTGAAGTGACATCAGCGGGCAAAGGAATAGATTGTGGTCTAATACTTATTAATTTTGCTGTCACTGACAAAGCTAGAGTAGAAAAATTAATTGGAGGAAACAATGGACTTAGGTTTTTTTGCATTTAATCATGACACAAAATTTGGAAAGGTTGGTCAGATAATCATAATCGCTGCAAGAAAGACGCGATATGACGAACTATTTGCGTGCACAACACAGGGACCTAGCTACGCTTGGGTGACCATTTTAACAGCAACAGAAAAGAATCAATAAAAAAAATACTATTGTAAAAATCCTCTTTTACCCTTTATATGTCATCGTATTTTTATTAAGTTGTTGCCATGACAGAGATTTTCCCTCTTGTCCCACCTGTGAAAATTTCTCAGATGGCTTTGTTATTGGTTTCGACCCCTGTAGCGGTGTGGGTAATCCTAATGGAGGAACTCTTGGTTTCGCAATCTATTTACCGGCAAAGGGAGATACTGTTGTTACGTATGACTTTCCTGCCGGCATCTATGAATTTCCGTTGGAATATTTTGGAAACTATAAATTCTATCCTTTCTTCCCGGAAGAAGCAAATGAGGATTTTCCCGTGAAGGTAAAATACCGATACGCCAAAAAAGAGGAATTTTCCGTTAAGTTCTGCACAGGTGATATAGTATCATACCCGCTGTTTTACAATATTGAGAGTCAAATTATTCTGTTATCCATTACTAAATAATTACCCGCTATGAAAACAAAACTCTACCCGTTAACGGCAGCACTTATCGCGGCAGTTCTGTTCGGTTTTATGTTCCAGGAATCTGAACGCTTTTATTATGGATTCAATGAGAAAATTCCCTCGTTGTAGCTGGTCGCATGACCCACGGCCTTTCTAATTCTCGTTTACTCAATCTTCAAGCGTTTATCAGTTATAGACACTTGTTGGTCAGCGACCAACAAGAACTAAGGCAAATTGCTCTAAGCGATGGACGAACATTTACACTTAGTAGTTTTCAACGGACAGTTTCTTCCAATCTGGGAGTGTTGCATGATCTGGCAGATGATGTAACAACTATTACTGGAACATCTACGCAGACGGGGTCCAACGGAAATGTCACTACTATTGAAATTACTTCGCCTATCACTTTCAAAGGAAGCTGTTATATAACTGGCTTTTATTACCCGGCTTCCGGAACCTATGCACTGATCGATGGAAGAATAACTTATACTATTGATTGGGGTACGGGCACATGTGATAAAACTATTTCCATTAATGCGTTTGGAAAAACTACGATAAAGACCCTTCCTTAGTTAAGAACATGTTGTCGCACACTTTAACAGAAAAATTCTGTGTGCTTATCACGGCATGGGTTTTCGAATCGCTGAAACGAAATATAAAAACGAGACTTTAAATTAATTCTTCACATCAAGCTCGTTTAAACACTATTTTTGTGTATAGTTTATAAGATGCAAAATTATTTGAGCATCATTTCCTTAAATTCTTTCAATTTTATAGTATCTCCATTTATTTTATAAGTTTTGGAATTTTTGAAAAAAATAGTAATTCCTCCAACTGCCGCTCCTACAGGTATTCCTATAATAGCTCCTGCTATGGCATTTGCCCCTGGCCCAAAATCAGTCCCATAAGGAGAACTGGGTGGCTCCTCATAGGTTGCGAGACTTAAAATCACCATAGCAAAAGCTCCGGTTGCTGCACCAGTGATGATATTGTTTCCCTCTGAACGTTTTGTTTTAATTGAGCCAATATTTTCCGTGGCAATAACAAAGGAATCTACTTCTCTGATTAATTGAATTGATGTTTCTGAAATTGAAAGTATTTTTCCTTTACTTATCTTTTTGCCATTTAGGTCATATACTCGTACAAAGTTATTGGTTTTTTTAAATCCATTTTGAGCAAAAAGAGTAACATTTATTGTCCAGATGAGTATAAAAAATAAAAATTTCATACAAAATATTTAGTTGTAGTAAATTACCGTTGCCCACAATTTGAGTGAATATGACACATCAGGTTTAGGAGGACTTAGCAATGAAGCAATTCGTAATGCTAAGATTTACCTGCCGCTTATTAACCCACACACCTACCGAAATTTAAGAAAATGAAACGACAAAACAATACCAGACCCCGCAGTGGCGTATTCATAGTGTTGCCTGCTGGCCGTTTTGTCCATTGGGATAAGCCTGATTATTTCATTTAGTAAGCTCCAGGACGAGTGTTTTTTCAAACTCTCTGAATACTTCGCGCAAGGAGGTGTCTCCATCCGTACCATAATTTACGAAGAAGATCATCAGCCTCTCGTTGCGTGTGGGAAAGGCAAATAAATCAGCACTGTAACCAAGATCTCTTCCGGAATGGCCGACCCCCAGGTGAGTTGAAAAGTTTTTAAACTTCTGCATGATGCCTACACCCAAATTATTTTGTTCACTTTCGGGAATAAACGTCATCATGGCAGACATACTTTCTTTGCTTATTAAAGTTTTATCATAGTAATACGCATTCATGAATTTCTCCAGATCGAACACCGTGCTGAAGACACCACCATAACCATTGCCACTGCCGGTGATCAGGTTAGAGACATTCACAATCGTATTGTTGTTATAGAGATCATAATATCCTTGAGCAACCGTATTGGGTAACCCATCACGCGACTGATAATAAGTGTCGTTCATACCAAGTGGTTGCCATACCATTTCGCGCAAAGCACGTGAATGATGATAGCCCAGTACTTTATCCAGACACATGCCAACAAAAACAGTATTGGTGTTGCTGTACTCCACACCTTCGTTGGGGGCAAAATATGGGTCTTTGCCATAGACAAAATGTAGCAACTCTTCAGCTTCCCACTGTTTATTAGGATTGTTAAGAACAGCAAGATAAAATTCTGAATCAGTGATAATGTCATAGAATCCAGTAGTGTGTTGCATGCAGTTTTTGATAGTCACTTTGTCGGCATTCTTTACTTTCTTAATAATATCGGCATCCACATACTTGGATATGGGATCGTTGATATTAATCTTTCCTTGCTCTTGCAACATAAATGTAAGAGTGCCAACCATAAATTTGGTAATACTGGCAGCCTTGCTTGGATGGCAAGGGGTGAAAGGAATGTTTTTATCGATATCGGCTTTGCCAGAATAACCTACCCACGTTCCATCTTCATCGCGCACCAATGCAGAAATACCGGGTAATCCTTTTTTTACGTAGGTGTCGAGGATAGTTTGAAACAAGGCATTTTTTGGATGGAGCGCACTTGAGGCTGGCGGAGTATAGGTGCAGTTATCTGAAGTCCCTATATCAGCCGAATCACACGAAAGCGTAATTAATAAAACGAGGGTAACGCTTAACTGAGAAATCAATGTTTTTTTCATTTTAAGATATTCTTAGCGATTCCCAATTGAATTGAATTGTAAGGCAAAAGAGGCACGTATGATTTTACAAACGGCATTTGACCCAGCACACCATAATTCAGCGAAAGCTGTAAATCCTGATTGATAGCGTATGCTGCAGAGATTGAAAACTTTACGCAAGCTTGGGCACGCCCTAAGCTATTTATTTTCTCATACTCCCCCTGGTCGTTTAACTCAAAGCGATTAGTGCCAGGGATACTATGAAGGTACCCCAAGCCTATATGAGCACGCATGCTAAAGGATTTATTAAAATCATAGCGATAGATGGTTTCCGTAAACAGCGGGATGCTGTGTTGCACGAACCGATGGTAGATGTAACCGAGATTTAAACTTTGTTCCCATGCATGCTTTCCTTTTTCTTTCAACATGAGGCGCGCACCAAGGGTGGTGAACGGATGATAATTGGAGTAGAATAATTGGTGTGCTCCCAGAAAGGGCAATGCAGATACAGCATTGCCAGTTTCGAATGTGACCTGAGTGATTTTTTTCTGTGCGTAAGACGAATAAGTGATGAGGCATAAGATTAATGCCAGATAGGGAGCGGTTAGATTTGTTTTCATTTAATGAATTGTATAATGAAATAATGTGTACAATATCTGATTTATTGTTCTGAAATTGGGAGTGAAGCGACCAATTTCAGAACAATGTCTGTGTAAACGCAACCTTTGCGTTCATTTTATCACCCTAGTTCAAGATACTATTTTATGAAACCTTAAAATTAAATTTTTGAATAAATTGATACAAATTTGCAGTTTTCTCCATCTTCGGTAATCGTTAATGTAGATGCTGAAATAACAAACGTGTAGGTAAAGGGAAGATAAGCTGATAATATTTGTACGAAAATGGTCAATTGGTTGCCGTTGATTGTGTATTTTTCGGTATCAAAAAAACTCGATGTCGATGTAATGGTGGTTTGTGTAATCACCAAAGTATCACAAGTGGCGGAAAAAGATGTCGGATCACATGGATATGTTCCATTAACGTCAGGATTATCACATTCTGTGGAAGCTTTGGAACTTAACGCCCATGTCCCGATCAAAGGTGAAACTCTATCTTCATTGTCTTTACATGTTGAGAAGATGACTGCAAAAACTAAAAGAGTTGCTAAAAATTTTAGTTGGTTTTTCATACTAATGTGTTTACGGATTACTTAGTTGTAAAATTAAAATGAATCATTGAAAAAAGTAATATTCTGTACCGCCTTTTTCTCGCCATTGTTGGTCTTAGAAAAATGCTGGCGTTTTTCTGTTTATTGTCAAATTTTGGATCCAGTATTTAGTCCCCTCAGAGTCACGCGAAGAGGACGCTGAGGAAATTCTTTATACTATTATTCAGACTTTTCACCATTTATTTCTTTTGCTTTATAGTAGGCAATTTCAGTTTTTCCCGTTATTCGTTTTTCCAATCATCAGAGTCCTCTTCGAGTGACTCTGATTGGGAAGACAATCTTTTATCCACAAGCAGGCACCAATTTCTCGCAGGGATAAAAATTTGTTTTCGTTCAATCATAAATCCTTTGGTATTCGTGCATCAATGCAGCAAATGTTGATCCTGCGATAAAATTTGTCGTAGGATCATTTTTTTTGGAAAACCAGATTAGATGTTTGTTATAATCGCCAATCTGGACTGCCCCTATTGAAGAAGCATTTTCCATAAATTCAAAACCCCTTAGCGAACTTTCTGTCCCTAACAATACGTCTAAAGTAGACCTTTTCTTTTTGGGGTTTTGATACCGAAAAACAGGTACAATATCAATTCTTCTGTTGCCATCAGTTAACCAACCTACAAACACAGAATGGCCATCTACATTTGTTCCAAGTTTTTCGCTGACGATAAAATTCCAGATGGAATCCGCCATGTTAGTTTCAATAATCCCAAACAGGTTGTCCGAATTTTCCGAAACTTCCTGATATCCGCCCAATGTCAAAGTCGAGTTTTTGCCGAAAAAAGTAAAACCTGATTTGTCGATTCCTTCATAATTCGTAGTTCTGTTTAGATTAACGAGGGCGGAATCACCATTATCTGAAACAAACTCAAAAGATATCTTCTTTTCCGATTTGGATGTTTCGTAACCACCTTGGGAATTATATTTGCTCTTCATCCATCCCCCTTTGGCGCTCACAAGCCTGTAAGAATTGTATTGGTATTTTAACATTACACCGCCACCTTTAACGCTAACTTCAAACCTTTCGGAGTTTTGAAGAAGCTCTTCCGAAACGGACATTAAATTTTGGGAACGGCTTCTACCTGGATTGAAAATCAGAAGTACAACCAATAAACTGATTAAAAATATTTTAGTTGATGGTTTCATGGTTTTTTGAGATATAACTGAAAGAACGAGTTTAGATGCCTTATCATCATTTAATTATAATAATAGATGAAGGCTTTTAACCAGTAAATAAATTTAGTCAAAAGTGTGATCTGAGATTCTGAATTCGAAGTAAATGATTTTCCTAGGTAATTAAAATGAGAATTCTTTTTTTTATCTAAATCTTTATAGTGGGCAATTTCAGTTTTTCCCGTTATTCAGTTTTTCCAATCATCAGAGTCCTCTTCGAGTGACATTGATTGGGAAGAAGCCTGCCTATAAGGCTTGGATTCCCATACCTATCTTGTTGCCGGGAGAAAAGACCAGCACGCGCGTAGAACCCGGTAAGAGTCTATATGCCCAGGTTGCACCCGCGGCTGCGCAAGACGGAATTGTAGATGCCGCTATTTGGATTGGCTATGCATGGGCCGATGAACCACGCAATCATGCGGTGGTGATGGTGACCGGAGACGATAAAGAAAAAGTAACTCAAGCAGCTGAAGCATTGGCGAATAGTTTTTGGAACGCCCGATCACAGTTTGAATTTATTGCGCCCACCGCTTCACTCAAGGAAAGCCTGAACATGGCGATCGCCAGTGACAAGCATCCTTTCTTTACCAGCGACATGGGTGATAATCCAACAGCCGGTGGTGCCGGTGATGTAACCTGGACGTTGAAAGAGATTCTCGCGCGGGCAGAATTTAAATCTGCCAAAGCACCTTCTCTTATTTATGGGCATCTCTAAAAACTCCGCTTACCCTTCTCTTTTGTAGGAGGGGCCGGGGTTGAGGTAATGAGTGCAAGGGTTTTTAGAGATGCCCTTATGCTTCCATACCGGGGCCGGAGTTTGTAGCAAAAGCCATTGAAGCAGGAGTAGGAGGTAAGGTGGATGAATATGCAGGCGCAGCTATAGATGCTCGATTTGCGCCTCCAATAAAATTAACCGGAACTGTAGAAGCGATTGTGCATGGCGATGAGCATGCAGAAACAGAAGTAGTGGTAAAGATTGGCAGCGTGCGTGTTATTGTAACTAAGAAACGTAAACCGTATCACGAGGAAGTTGATTTTACAAGGTTGGGTCTCAATCCGCGCAAGACAGATATTGTAGTGGTGAAAATAGGATACTTAGTGCCCGAACTTTATGATATGCGTGCCGATTGGATTATGGCGCTCACACCCGGAGGTGTTGATCAGGATTTAGAGCGACTTGATTTCAAGCGCATCAATCGACCCATGTTTCCTTTTGATAAAGACATGAAAGATCCTGATCTTAAAGCTCAATTAGTGCCGTTATCGGATGATGATGTCAAGGAATAAACTTCTCAAAGTTATTGTTGGTCGTCTAAATGAAACCTTCATCCCTTCTTTCTGCCGCAAGGCAAAAAAGTAGCGCGCTGTTTTACATCCCAAATACTAAGTCCCCCTTCGTTGTCGACAGTCGCCTAACCCGCTACCCTTTTAATTCTTGTATAGAAGTACGAAAGTTTGTTGATCAGCGACCAACAAAAACAAAGGTAGAAATGGTGCGTGCATTTTCTTACAGATCAAAAGCTAAAGCGCAACTTCACCAGTACATGTTAGCTCTGCGATAAGTAGTGAGTGAGTAAAAAAAATTGATACAGTCGTGTTTGCTGTTCAGGGGTAAACTATTTTAATTGTACTTTTATGGATAGAGGTATAAATTATTACGTGTGCAGCAACCTTCCATTTCGCTTTTGGGCATAAGAATAGACGAGCCGGTGAATATGTTCACCGATTTAATCGTTTCTGTGGTATGCTTTATCGCTTATTATAAGCTGACGAAGAAAAATCTGCCAGGTAAAACCCAACGCTACTTCCGCTTGTACTTTTTCTTAATGGGCCTTGCCACCTTCTTTGGTGGTGTAATAGGCCATGGATTTTTGTATGCTTTCTCCTTTGCATGGAAACTTCCCGGCTGGATTCTCAGTATGTTTTCCATTGCCCTTATTGAGCGATCCTCTATCGAGAATGCCAGACCACTTATTGATTCAAGGATTAGTAAATTTTTTCTCACACTCAATATCATCGAATTGGTTATAGTGATGACCATCACTATCTATACCCTTAATTTTAAATGGGTAGAGTTTCACTCCGGCTACGGCCTGCTGGCAGTAGTATTGACATTCCATGGGTTTGTGTACTTAAAGACACGCAATAAAGGAAGTGGTAATATTATTATTGGAGTGGGGATTGCCAGCATTGCCGCTTTGATTTTCATGAATGAAATCTCCCCCCAAATCTGGTTTAACCATATCGACCTGAGCCATGTGCTACTGGCTGTGGCTGCGCAATTCTTTTTTAGAGGAGCTTTGAAGCTGGGGCGCGTATCCCATCAACCTAATTAGTGACAATGCCATGTTGTAGCCGGTTGCCTGACCTGCCACCTTTCAAATTCTTATTTATAAGTGCCAAAGTTGGTCAGCAACCAAGAATAAAAAGTCATCATAATTTCACCGGAAGTAACTTCCTAAGTTGCCCGATTTTGAACGGTTTCGATCGGTTACGAACTTTCATATTTTTGCTTAATCCCTTTAATAAGTTAAAAATTCAGTTTTTGTTCTGGATTGATTGTTGGTAAAGCGTTATCAAATTAAAATTCTACCTGACCGATGCTTAGTAATTATTTTAAAATCGCCTACCGAACACTTCTCAACAACAAGGTTTATGCAATCATAAATGTGGTTGGGCTTGCGCTGGGCATTGCCAGTGTTTTTTTAATATCTGTTTATATAAAACACGAACTGAGCTACGATAAATACTATGATCAGTATGAAAATCTTTATCGCGTTACGTGGCATGATGAGAATCCGCAAACCCGCACTCCACATCCCATGGCTCAGGCCTTGGCTAATGATTTTCCGGAAGTAGAGAGTGCCGTGAGTCTTTCACCGTTGTGGGCAGCGGGACTCACGCGAGAAATATTTTCGTTCCATAACCTGACTAATGATGTAAGATTTGATGAACGCAATGTGCTTGCTGTCGATACAACCTTCTTTGATGTTTTCCGGTTTCCTGTTGTAAAGGGCAACGCAAAAAAAGCATTACGAAATGTGAATGGCTTATTGATTTCAGAATCGATGGCTAAAAAGTATTTTGGTGGTGAAGAACCCATAGGCAAACAGCTTGCAGTAAATGATAAATCGACACTGTTAGAGGTTATGGCCGTTTTTAAAGATGTTCCGGAAGAGAGTCATTTCCATTTTGATTTTTTAGTCTCTTATGTCCGCGAGAAATCATTTGATCCCGAGGATGCTTATTATACGTGGGCTGATTTTGGACATTTTAATTATTTGCGTTTAAAACCAGGTAGCGACCCCAAAGCATTGGAGGCTAAACTGATGCCTTGGTTAGGTAAATACATTGATGTATCGGGTGAAGATTTTAGAAACGCGGCTGCTCATAACGTAGGGTTTCGAATCCAACCCCTTACTGATATTCATCTAACCTCGAAGCTTCGTTGGGAACTTGAACCCAATGGCAACATCACCTATGTCTATATTATGGCCGCAGCAGCGTTGCTTACACTTATCATTGCTTGTATAAATTTCATGAACCTGATGACGGCTAAGTCGACAGAACGCGCTAAAGAAATAGGAATACGTAAAACGTTGGGAGCTTTGAGAAGGCAGCTTTCCCTTCATTTTTTAGGTGAAGCTTTAATTATTAGTGTTCTCTCCATGTTGATAGCCTTATTTATTGTGGAGGCAGTTTTACCTTTTTATAACTCACTTACCGGGCAACATTATCAGTTCAATTATCTTCAGGTTATTCCGCTCATGCTTGGATTGGCGTTGATCATAAGCATCGGCTCAGGCATTTATCCATCGATGGTACTATCAGCAATCAAGCCACATGCAATTCTAAAAGGAAAGTATTCTGCTTCTGCAAAAGGTAGTGGCTTACGCAATGCGCTCATCGTTTTTCAATTTTCTATTTCAATGATTTTAATTTCAGGAGCTATTATTATCTATAATCAACTTACCTATATCCAGAATAAAAATTTGGGTTTTGATAAGGATCAAGTGATGGTTATACCGCTAAAAAATGAATTGATCAATCCAAGAATCCAGGAACTCAAAACAGAATTGATGCGCATTGATGGAATTGAATCTGTTTCAGCAAGTTCGAACTTGCCTGGTGGGCAGTATAACCAGAATTCAATTTCCTTGACGGAACAACCTGATCAAAAAATCTCCACGTCAGAAGCATTTGTTGACTACGATTTTCTAAAAACCATGAATATTGAATTGGCTGAAGGAAGATTTTTTATGGCCAGTAACAAACAAGATACCGTAGCTAGGTTCGTCATCAATGAAACTGCAGCGAAGCAGTTGAGTAACTCCTCAACTATCGGTAAAGAAATAAATTGGTTTTTCTATGATTCTGATAAGCCTATCAAGGGTGAAGTGATTGGCGTGATGAAGGACTTCAACTTTCAATCATTCCATCAACCCGTGCGCCCACTTTTGTTTATCGTGTATCCGGCTTATAATTATTTGGCTATTAAAATAAATGCCGGTGATTTTGATAGTAAGCTTGCACGTATTAAATCTGTTTATTCCGAATTCGACAATGCCTTTGAGTTTGAATTTTCATTTCTTGACGATCAGCTTAATCACCAATACGAAGCTGAGCAGCAAACCGGAATCATTTTCAGTGTGTTCGCCTTCATTGCTATGGTGATAGCGTGCTTTGGTTTATTTGGCATGGCCATGATTACATTTGGTCAACGAACAAAGGAAGTAAGTGTTAGAAAAGTATTAGGCGCTTCAGTTGTTGGATTAATTGTTTTATTACTGAAGGATTTTACAAAACTTATTTTTACTGCAGTTCTTATAGCTACCCCGTTTGCCTGGTGGCTGATGGATAACTGGTTGGATAACTTTACGTTCCAAGTTGGTATTCACCCAATGGTATTTGTAGCGTCTGGATTAATGTTGATTCTACTGTCGTGGATTACGCTTAGTTACTTTACTGTCAAGACTTCCAGGCTCAATCCAGCAGAAACTCTTAAAAATGAATAACAGAAGGCTGAAAACTCTGTTTAATATGGGAATAGCTATTTCTTTGCATCATTGTGAATCACTACCTCGAAATAATAAAAGGCGCTTACACCGGATATTGGAACTACTTCATTCAAGAGGTTCTTAATCCGAGCTGGCATAACTACTTCTATTGGTTGGTAGCTGCATCACTGCTCATTTGGGTTGCAGAGATTCTATTTCCCTGGCGTAAAAACCAAGCTGTTCTACGCGAGCATTTTGGGCTCGATCTTTTTTACGTGTTTTGGAATTACTTTCTTTTTTCTCTCGTGGCTTACAATGCTTTGTCGATGGTGGGTGTGCAACTCTTCAATGATTTTTTAGGATTGTTTGGTATTACGAATACAGTGGCCATAAAGATTAGCAACTTGCCTGGCTGGCTTCAACTCCTGCTGATTTTTATCTTGCGTGATTTTATGCAGTGGGGTATCCACAGAATGTATCATCGCGTAGGGTGGATGTGGGAATTCCATAAGGTGCATCACAGCACAAGGCAAATGGGGTTTGCCGCTCTGCTTCGGTATCATTGGATGGAGAACATTCTTTATCGCACGTTAGAATACATTCCGTTAGCCATGATTGGTTTTGGAATTACTGATTTTTTTATTGTCCATATCTTTACGCTTGTGGTGGGGCAGTTAGGGCACGCCAATCTTAAAATTCCATTGGGGCCGTTCAAGTATTTCTTCAATGGTCCGCAAATGCATTTATGGCATCATGCCAGAAATCTTCCGGCTTCACATCCTTATGGTTTCAATTTTGGTATTACTCTCAGTGCTTGGGATTACATCTTTAAAACCAATTACTGGCCTTCGGATGATGAGAATCTTCCAATTGGATTGCCAGACAAAGAAAATTTTCCAGAAGACTTCATCGGACAAACCATACGCCCCTTTCAAAATATTTTTCGAAAGAAGAAATAGGTTATCAATTGTGCTTAAGCCTGCAGTGGATTGCATTAGGGCATCTCTAAAAACTCCGCTTACCCTTCTCTTTGGTAGAAGGGGCAGGGGTTGAGGTAATGAGAGCAAGGATTTTTAGAGATGCCCATTATTTATATCCATAAATTAACCCGAATTAAACTAGTCTCAGAAAATAAAATCACCACCTACGTTACGAAGTAGGATTCCGGTTTTGTGCATTATCTTAGCACAAAGAATTATTTAGCATGAAGCGTACTATTATTTTATACAGCCTTGCATTAGCCGGATTGGTCTTTCTATTAAAATTTCTTGAATACCGATTCATTATCCGCGATTTGTCATTGGAATTCCATTTTGGGATTGTAGCAATCCTCTTTACTGCACTTGGAATCTGGGCTGGCCTTAAACTCACGCGAAAGAAAGTAGTGTTGGTAGGGCCTGACTTTATTTTGAATGAATTTGAATTACAAAGATTGGGCATCAGCAAACGCGAGTTGGAAGTGTTGGAATTAATTTCAAGAGGTTTAAGTAATCAGCAGATTGCCGATACGTTATTTGTGTCCCTCAATACGATCAAAACCCATTCGTCAAACCTGTTTTTAAAATTAGACGTCAACCGCAGAACACAGGCTGTTCAGCGCGCTAAAGAACTTAGACTGATTCCGTAAATTTTCTACCTGAGCATTAAGAAACCGAAATTGAATCCAAACTTTCGAGTGATTTCACCTAAATTTCTGAGAATCATCCTTTCGGGTGATTGATTTGGAGTTCGATTGCAGTTTGTTTGGGCAAAAAAAAGCATATGAAAAAAGTAATTCTGGTTTACGGCTCCATTGCTGGAATAATTGTTGGAGCTATGTTCTTTGTAACGGCTCCGTTTTACGATGACGGTACTCTCAACTTCGACAATGGCATGTGGGTGGGCTACACCTCTATGGTTATTGCCCTCTCACTTATACTTTTTGGTGTAAAGTCTTACCGCGACAATTATTCTGAAGGAGTAATTTCTTTTGGCACCGCATTCAAAATTGGGATACTCATAACTTTAGTAGCTTCCGTAATTTATGCTTTGTCGTGGGAGGTAGCATATAACACGGTTTCAAAAGGATATAGCGAGACCATGAGCAAACACTATATAGAAAATGCGAAGGAAGCGGGTATGAGTGATGCGGAAGTAGCCAAGGTAACTGCTGAGATGAAGGACTTTACAGCGATGTATGAAAATCCACTTATACGTTTTGGGATGACTTTACTGGAAATTTTTCCAGTAGGTATGGTAATTTCATTAATAAGCGCTGGACTTTTGCGCAAAAAAGAATTTCTTTCAGCACAACCATGATCAAATCAAATTTTAGATATGCAATCCAAAGCCAAAACACCAAGCGAATACATTAAAACGCTGCCACCGGAACGAGCTGAAGTGATCACCAATCTACGTAATGAAGTATTAAAAAATCTACCAAAAGGATTTGAGGAAACGATGCAATATGGAATGATCACCTATGTGGTGCCTCACAAATTATATCCGGCCGGATATCATGTAAAGCCTACGGATCAATTACCGTTTATAAGTCTAGCTTCACAGAAAAATCATATCGCGTTATACCACATGGCTGTGTATGAAGGTGAGTTGCGCGATTGGTTTATAAATGAATGGGAGAAAATCTCCGATAGGAAACTCGATATGGGTGAGTCATGCATTCGGTTTAAAAAACCCGAAGATGTGCCGGTTAAATTACTTGGCAAACTGGCTTCTAAAATGACACCCCAGCAATGGATTAAAATCTATAACGAGAAAGTAATGGATGGACGAAAGGAAAATTAAATTAACCCGAAAGTCTGCACCTTTTATGATTAAGTGAAAAGACTTTCGAACATAATAATTAAACACAGTAATATGAAACGAGTTACAGGATTGGGTGGGGTGTTTTTTAAAACAACTGACCCTAAAAAAATTAAGGAATGGTATGGCAAGCATCTTGGTTTGCCTGTTGATGAATATGGCGCATCGTTTAAATGGATCGACCCTGACAACAAGGAAGGCGCACAAGCACAAACTGCCTGAAGTCCTTTTAAAGAGGATACAACTTATGGGCATCTCTAAAAACTCCGCTTACCCTTCTCTTCTGGAGAAGGGGCAGGGGTTGAGGTAATGAAAGCAAGGGTTTTTAGAGATGCCCTTATTTCAATCCCAGTGAGAAACAGTTTATGTTTAATTATCGGGTAGAGAATTTAGTTGAGTTGCTAAAAGTATTGACAGAAGAGGGTGTTCAAATTGTTGGTGAAATGCAGGAGTACTCATACGGAAAGTTTGGTTGGATAATGGATCCTGATGGTAATAAGATTGAATTGTGGGAACCCAAGAGTGATGAGGTCTAAGCTATAATTATTGCTGAACATAGCTTTTGTTTGACAAGATCGCTCCGTAACTTCCAATCTTAAACCAAAGATGTTATGCAGTGGCGAGGGCGAAGACAAAGCGGTAATGTTGATGATCAGCGCGGAAGTGGTGGCGGAGGTGGCTTTGGTGGCTTACCGATAAAGGGAGGAATTGGGATTGTTATCGTCATTGTGGTAATCGGTCTGATCACGGGCCAGAATCCTTTGTCCTTATTGCAACAAATACCCATGGATAGCGGGCCTTCGGTTTCGCAATCAACACCCTATCAATCTACTCCTGAAGAACAAGAAATGGCAGATCTGGTTGGTGTGGTGTTAGCCGATACCGAAGATGTATGGAGCAAGTTGCTTAGTGATTATCGAGAACCGAGACTAACAATTTTTAATGGCACCGTGCAATCAGGTTGTGGAAATGCCGATGCATCAACGGGTCCTTTCTATTGCAGTGCAGATGAACGAGTGTTTATCGATCTCAGTTTTTATGAACAGCTAAAAAATCGATTTAATGCCCCGGGTGATTTTGCACAGGCTTATGTAATCGCCCATGAGGTGGGTCATCATGTGCAACATTTAATGGGTATCACTGATAAGGTTCATGAAATGAAAGGCCAGCTTAGTGAAGCTGAGTACAATAAACTCTCAGTAAAGCTTGAACTGCAAGCCGATTTTCTGGCAGGGGTTTGGGCACATCATGCCGATGCGATGTTTAATATAATTGAGGCCGGAGATTTTGATGAAGCCATGAATGCAGCCAGCGCTATCGGTGACGATCGTCTGCAGAAGCAATCACGTGGTTCTGTGGTGCCAGATTCATTTACACACGGCACATCAGCCCAAAGGCAACGCTGGTTTAAGAAAGGGTACGAAACAGGCGATATAAATCAAGGTGATACATTTAGTACCACCAACCTGTAGAGTTTGGGTAAGAACCGCAGACGTGTGTATCTTTGATTGATGAGTGGCGAGCCAATATCTGTTTTTTTTCAAATTTTAGTATTCTTTTTAGGTGGCTTGCTATTCGTAGCATCTGCGCTGTTGGTCTCCCGATTCATTAGACCCAATCGACCAAATAAACAAAAACTAACATCTTACGAAAGTGGTGAAACGCCACAAGGCAATGCTTGGGTTCAATTTAATCTTCGCTTTTATGTGTTGGCGTTAGTTTTTATTTTGTTTGAAGTAGAAGTAGTTTTTCTTTTTCCCTGGTCGGTGGTTTTTGCAAATAAAGAATTGATTGCCGAGACAGATGGAGCGTGGGGTTGGTATACCTTTGTTGAAATGCTGATTTTCATTTTCATATTAGTTCTTGGTTTAGCATACGCCTGGAGAATGGGGCATTTGGATTGGGTAAAATCATCGCCTGATATAAAAGATGTTAAATCACCGGTACCCGATTCGCTTTACGCAGAATTGAATGAAAAGTATAAGCCACATAAAGTTACCAGTACGCCATGAAGGGATTGTTAGATCAGCAGTTTGAGCATGGGGGCGTCATCATCACAAAAGTAGATGACCTATTAAATTGGTCGCGCCTATCATCGTTGTTTCCCATGACGTTTGGGTTGGCTTGCTGCGCAATTGAGTTTATGAGCACGGGTAGTACGGTCTATGATATGGATCGTTTTGGGATGGTGCCGCGCGCATCTCCGCGTCAATCTGATGTGATGATTGTTTCGGGTACGGTAACATTTAAAATGGCCGATCGCGTTAAGCAACTTTATGAACAAATGTCCGAGCCACGCTATGTTATTTCTATGGGCTCATGCTCTAATTGCGGAGGTCCGTATTGGCAACATGGTTATCATGTAGTAAAAGGTGTTGATCGGATAATTCCGGTAGATGTTTACGTGCCCGGATGTCCACCAAGACCTGAAGCCTTGATTGGAGGTATCCTTAAACTTCATGAGAAGATCAGAAACGAAAGCCGGATGAAGCCCACGGCTATCGAACAATTAATTGAAAAAGAATCTCATGTCTGACAAGAAGGAAGAATTGATAACCTTGATTCGTCAAGTTACTGATGAGGTTGCTGAAATAGCGAACTCAACTCCTTTCGGTGTAATCATAAAAGCGGAGTCATTACTTTCTGTGTGTGAATTACTCCATAAAAATCCAGCCGCCTATTTCGATATGCTTTCCTGTGTTACTGGTGTTGATAATGGTGTTGAAGCGGGAACGAT
>ENA-ORBV01006464-ORBV01006464.1-microbial-mat-metagenome-genome-assembly--contig:-NODE-6464-length-20650-cov-5.909639_pt1 | contig 20650 bp, 16 predicted proteins | sample MGYA00237777_ERZ505514 | MGnify/ENA primary metagenome ERZ505514 (study PRJEB26160, sample SAMN06269048) | microbial mat metagenome | isolation source: Oligotrophic lake microbial mat | place... | reverse complement strand
GCTGAATCCGTAGATAGCCGTTCGTGAAGCAACGTGCACGGGTCTCGTCCGTATGTCGCACAACTGGCCCGCTGACATAAAACGTCCTTTTCTTAAATGAACCATTTCTGTTAAATATGAACCTTTCAATGAAGAGTACATAATTTATGAACCAATTTCTGATTGGTTCATAAAATCGGTTCATAATTATGAACCCTTTTTGCGTTTATGAACCTTTTCAAAAAAGGTTCATAAAATATGTCCTAAGACAACAGTTGGTACCAACAGATTTATGAACCGATTTTTATGAACCTTTTTATTTATGGTCTCATTTTTCACAAAGGGTTCATAATTATGGTCCTTTTTATGGGCTGATTTTTTTATAGTCCTTTTGTGCAAGAGACCAAAATTCATGAACCCATTTTGAAATTTGTGAACCGATTTCGATCAGCTCGCCTTGCGCGCGCATTCGTTGAAGCAAGTTCCAGGACCTCTGTGGAAAATGTCCTTGTCTCAGAGACAATGTGTGACATTAGGAGCAAACACGCATTATCTCAGCACAAACTAAGAGACAATGTGCGTCTTCTCTAATCAATAGGAGACAATGAGCGCGAAACAAGAGACAATGCACGCGCGCTGCCAACACATTTAAGAGACAATCAGTTTGAGATAATAGAACATAACGGTTATCTCTTAAATGTAAGAGACAATAACGTTTATCTCTTGTGTTTAGGAGACAATCCCCTTAAATGAGAGACAACGCACGTTTTCCCACAGAGGTCCTGGAACGAGCCTGGTGCGTGCGACCAGGGGGCATGCAAGCTACAACAGGACACATGGGGACAATCAGCAGTTGACAAACACAGATGCATGCGCAGTGGCAACACAAACTTTTTTGAGAAGAGGCAATTCCCTCGACGGCCAGCTTGCCACATTGCTTTTCGAGAGAGGATGAGAAGTGGGTCGTGACAAAAGCGACTGCGTTGCTTCATGCCACACAAAATATTGAAGACGCATCACATGCCACCACCAAAGCTCTTCCAAGGCATTTGCATCATGGATGCTGTTTGTCATCACCAAGGACTGTCTTCATGCACTTATGCCCATGTGGCGGCTAACCCAATCAGGGACCCTCAATCATATCCTGAGGGCATTTGTGTTCCCAATCAAGAAGAGTGGATTCGCTTTGAAAGCCATGTGAGCATTCCAGGAACAGCTGATGGTTCACTCCATGTTGCAAGATGCTCAACTCTTTTTTTGAGCATGCATGATGGGGACACAATTGATGTGGAAGCATGTTGGTGCTTTGATCATCTTCATGCAGGACACCGAGAGCGGCTTGCCACTGCCCGTGTCATTGCAAAGCAGCTCTCACTTGTCACAGTGATTAAGCAACCCGGGAACAAGGGCATGGAAGAACATCAATCCTTCGACACTCGTTCTGCTTCCAGGAGAAAACACTTTCGGAACAAAACAATGATGGTTTCCTCCTGGAAAGAAAGAGAAAAGAACAATCATGTCCGTGACAAATCGATCCATGTTCAAGCACATGGGTCCGAATGCTTTGACAGCAGTGTCTTCAACAGATGGTGTTTGTTCATACAGGCGACAGGCCCCGCCCAACAGAAATTCGTTGCAGAATCAAAGAGGCCAAAGAAAGAGTGTACAACGAGGCCAAAGAAAAAGCGTGCAAAGAGGCCAAGGAAGGAGTGTACACAGAATGTCGTGTCTAAGGTTACACTGATCAAACGGCCGGCGTCTATGGACAACACACAAGGTCGGTCGGCAACTGGACCGTCCCCAAAATCCCATGATGACCTTCTTGGGCAGATTTGAAGCATTGTGACATATGGAAACAACTGTGATTCCGTCCATCAATCACATCACCATTTCTGGACAACATCATGAACACCCACAAAAGGTCACTGCGCTCTGCCACAACCATAGGCAACAAGCTCCATAGAGATCAACATCCACACTAATCACATAAGGAAAGCTTTTGCTCGACTACATTACTATTGTGATCACAAGAGCACCCTCGTTGCGATAGCAGCACCCGCTAATGGGTGCCCAGCTCTGTGCAGTAGATAGATTAGAGCAACAAAACAGAAATCATCCACTGTCCAGATAATCATCCACTCTCCACCAATGAATTGTTGCAACGAAAAAAGATATTTCGTAGGATAGGCAGGAGAAGTTTGCGCAATCATCTATGTTTAGGGAGCAGGTGCTTCGACTCCAATCTCCATACCAGATTTGTTGAGGCGGTTGACCAAGGTCTTCCCCAAGCCAGTGGCTGTGGTCAGCACTCCACCCTTGGCACACGCATCACGTTCGAGGGCCATGCACAAACTAGATTCAATGCTCATGCGTGCGGTGGCTTTGTAGCCAGGATCTCCAGCGTTTCCACTCTTAAAATAGGCTTTGACGACGGGTTTGTTTCTCGATTCACCGACCGCATAAATGTGACTTGTAAAGTATCCATTCTCTTGAAGCTCTTTGCTGGGTCCTTCGCCTGGTTTTGGCAAGACAAACTTTAACAAGAGCCATCGCGTCGGAGGAAATACCAGGAGGGCGCCAAACAATCCGAATCCGAGCATGCCACCAAAACCAACAAACCAATTGGGGACGGCCTGAACCTCTCGGTAGGAACAATTCTTACCATAACGATAACCGAACAAGGCATTGCTCTTTCGCACGACAGGCGCGTTGGCACCTGCCATGATGAATGGGATGACATAGGTTTGTGCCACCTTATCATAAGAAACAAACGAAACGGAATCGACCTTGTCCGGTCCACCGGTAGCCCCCTCGGGATCCAATCCATACCGTCCACGAACTTTGCATTCCTTCATGCCCGGCATATCCTTGCCATCAAATATTAACTTCATGCCCGTGGCAATGGTACCACCCGAAGCTCCGCCATTCGAGTCGCCGGCTACCAATTCGATGGATTCACATTCGCATCCATGCCGTTCTTTCATGGCCTCGGCCGCCAGCATGGACCCCAAATCACTCGGAACCGAATCGTATCCACAAGCATGAATGATCAAGGCACCGGATTTTTCGGCATCTTTGTGGTATCTTCATTATAATTTCATTGAAAATAGTTATACAAAGCATTTTTTTGAATTTATTTTGTTGGACAACAATGACAATAAAACACTCGAAGGCTTGGAATAAAAGCAACAAAGGTCGTAGGTACGTACCGATCATAGGAGACTCGTTGAAAGGGCACTTCTCCGGTAATATCTATATAACAACTTCCATGTCGAACGCACGCCTCTACAACAGGCAATGCCTTGTCAATAAAGGGCGTGCCGGCATAATTGGCAATCACCTTGGTGGACGCTGCCAAATCGGAGAGGGACGCAGGATCTTGTACCGCATCCGCGACAATCAATGGAACTTGTGAATCGGAACCGCAAATTCGGGATCGCACTTGTTCCAATTTGGCCTTGTTGCGACCCGCCAAGGCAAATTTGAGAGTAGGGTAGTGTTTGTGTACATATTCAGCCGCTAATTGACCCGTGAATCCAGTAGCACCGTAAATGACAAGATCATACGTGCGAGACGAAGCAGCAGAGGAAAGGGACATGGCGTGGGGTGGTAATAACAACAACAAAAACAAGTAGAGGAGCAGTTTTCCAAGGACCAATTTTTTGATTATACTCAACATGTTATTATAGTTTGCAGTGCTTCGAGTGGGAGCCCACGCTCTCGTCCGTATTTCAGATGGAAGTATGTAAATGCATGTACCGTATGTGTTGGTGGTGGCGCTTCGTTTGCCGGAAATCGGATAACTTCTGACTCAGTCCGTTTGTTTCTTAAGAATAAGGTTGACACGAGACAGCGTGCGACGTTTGAGATTTTTGAAAAGTAAGAATAGAAAAGCTAATAGAAATCCGTTCCACGGTGTCCACCCCGTCGGAGTCTGAAGAGTTCCTTCCATGTTTGCTGCCCCTACTCTTGTAATGATGATAATTTCATTGATGGATGAAGCACCAAGGTGATGCCTTGATTGGGCGGACCAACGTTATAGGTCGATCATGTTCGCTACATGTCAGTAGCAGAGGATGGACGCACCAGGCTGGCCCTTTGGTATAAATTTCTTCTGTTAGATTGTATGCGTTAGTCTCTATTGGGCAGCTGAATGTGATATTTGTATTCTAATAGAGCTAATGATCGGTTGTATTAGGCGTGCATTATAGCTAGCAATCTCGACACGAACGGAAGTATCATATATGGGATGGTAGGAAAACTAGGACTCCGTCATCCATGAGTGGTGCAAGATTTCGTGGTGGATTGTGCGCATAGTTTCATTCGTTCTGTAGTATCGTATGGCTCCCCATCGGTAAAGTATCATTCCTTATTACACGACCCCATTTTGAATGGCATAATTTCGATACTTGTTCAAGTCCACGCCAGGGGCATCCCATCCCTTGTCACGCAATTTCTTAGCAATGTAATTGATGCGTTTGGCATTGACTCCAAAATCTAGGAAACCTACTCGACTGCTGGATCGAATTTGAACGGCCCGATCTCCACCCTTGGCACCCTCAATAAACGCCAGTTCTAGGTCATCAATATACCCATTTTTGAGAGCTTCAAATTGAGCATAAATATATCCCTTTTTGGTATCGACAGTCACAATTTGAAATCCACCCCCATCCACACCATCTTGTCCTGGTTCATAGGCCTGTATCACTTGTTGCAATTGTTGAAAGGCTTGTTCTTTACTGCCAACGCTAGAGGGCCAAATCCATGCTGGAATGTAGTGGTCGGGATCATCCTCGGGATCTTCCGTGGAACAAAAACAATTGGGCGCAAAATTGGCCCCACAATGTTTGAGTCCCAAATATTCCTCGCCGACCATGTCCTTGCGCATGGCCACACCCAAATCTTGGGGCTATATAAAACAAAAGAGTAGTGTTGGACAATACGTCGAGAATGTTAGTTGCCATGGAACTTTTTCGTCTCTTCTTGTGGCACATGGATGGATGGATGGATGGATCAGAAGAACAACAACAATGAATAGTAACTTACTTGAGGACCTTTTCGTTTGGGTCGATCATCGTATTGATCCGAGATTTTATTTGGAAACGCCAGCGCAAGCTCTTGGTCGGAATTGGTCAAAGTGCCCCACGAAAAGGCCAAGGACAATCCTGCCGTCAATAATTGTCGCCGACTACTTGTCGTACTGTCGTCGGCAGTAGATACAGAAGGGGTCACTTTGGATGGTGAGGATCGGTTCACCTTGGTTGCGGATGATGGCGATGGATGACTCAGACTTGTTACCACCCCAACGTTGATGGACAGTATGGATGCCACCACCAACACTATAATAATCGGTTGAAAATGGAAGCGCACCATCTTACTGTATATCCGTCTTTCTCCTCTTTTGGGTGGGTGAACTTGTTGACTGTATAGGCTTGAAATATTATTCTGCCAAGCTGGGTATTACGATAACCATAATAATTATCAGTTGTATCATCATCGTGTTGTCATAAAGAGCATCATCCAGCTCATTGTATCGATGGCATCATTGTTTCGGTTTAGATTACTACAGCAGCTGATCAATACAGTAAAGTATTGTAATGAATCAATGAATCATCAAATCTTGATGCGATGGATCTTTCGAAAAGAGCCACGAATGACGTACCCGTGAACAAAACGGTTGACGGACGGATTCCATTCTTCGGATCTTCTTCATGCACAACACCGCACACTCACCGCACGCAACTGCAGCGAATGAATGAATCAACTCCACCACAGCCTCTTTTTTATTTGGCTACTACTGTATAGTAGACTAGCTAGCTACTAGATAGGTACACACTAGCTAGCAACAACAATCATTTGATTACTACTGTAGTATACTGTAGCATCACACGCATGCACTACTAGAGTAGTGGCTAAATATCACATCCATTTTACAATTATATTAGACCGAACTAGAAGGCAACGAGATCCGAGAAGAAAGATGGCACTTGTTCTTCGCCTGGCAACTTCTACTACCAGAAGTAGCAGGAGAAGTATTTCCACCACCCAGAGAATCCAACCTCCAATATCATCATTATCAGCATCCGTGTGGGGACAAAAGAGCAGGGAACGTGTAGGAGGAGGAAAATGGGGGTCATCCGTGCTACTAGTATCACAACCATCCAGGCATCGGCGACACTTGTCCAGTGCTTTTTTTCAGAGTGTGGATATTCGAAAGCCAACAACAGTTTGTCCAATGCTCCTTTCCACGTTCAAGAATAAGAATCCAACCACAACGTCAACGACAAAAATAATTGCAACGACAACGACACAAAGACGTCATTTTTCGGCCAAGAATCGTCAACGAAAAGAAGCCAAACGTGAACAAAAGCGTTTATCCAAAGAGCAAGAACCACAAAAGCTATCACAGCCAAAGCGAAAAGAGGAAAAAGAAGGAGCAGTACAGCAGCAACCACAACAACCTGCAAAAATTGTTTCCACTACAACTGCTGCTGCTGATCGTAGTGACATGCCAATCGTGACACAAACCAAGGCAGCTTCTTCTGCAAAGGAGGAAGAGGATTCTTCTTCCTCGGACGACACTAGTACTATGGGTACAACGACTTGGATTGCCGCAGCACCCGAGGGCGATGAAGACGGCGAAGAGCCCTTTGTCAGTCAATTTGAAATGCCCGATCGCGACAAGGAAAAAGAATTGTTGGCAGCTCAACAACACATTGCCTCCTTGTATCAACAAGGTCAATATCAAAAAGGATTAGAGGCGGCTCAACAAGCATTGGAATTGACGTCGGACCACTTTTCCGCACATCATCCGGCGACCGCCAGTGCGCATGTCAATGTTGGATTGGGACATAAACATTTGGGTCAATTTGCTTCGGCACTCGCACAATACAAAACCGCCCTTGACGTCTATAAAGATACGGTCGGGGATGATCATGCCAGTTATGCTTTGGTCCAACACAATTTGGGACTCCTCTATCAATCGCAAATTCATTTTGATGCATCCGTCAAACAACAACAAGATCGATTGCGACTCATGGAATTGGCCATGGCATGTTTGCAAGATGCCCTCCGCATTCGCAAGGCGGAATTGCCACCCGAACATCCGCATATTGTCGCGACCCAATCTGCCATGGGAGCTTTATTGACGGCCCATTTATTGCATCAACATAAAAAGGTGGTCGCCGCCGGTGGTGCCAGTAAAGCGAGATATGTTCCCGTCATGAAGCTGAAACAAGATGCTTGGAAGGCCGCTTCCGATCATTTGACACAAGCCTTGCAAACGGCCTTGCAACATCCACGGGGAGAATCGTCTTTGAAGCGTACCGACAAACATCACTACTTGAATATTCAAAAGAAACAGCAATTGTTACAAAAGAAACAATCCAAACAACAACAACAATCAATGCCATCGTCAGAGTCACAAGAAGAACCATCACAACAATCCTTATTGTTTGCACCGATGCAAACGAAAAGTGCTGCGGCGGCAGCTCAAAATTTGGCCGTCTTTTACAAAGCCAAAGCCACGACGCTGGATTCCAATGACGAAAAGCAAGTCGTGGAGTATAATGATTGGATGCACCAAGCACGCGACCTCTATGTGGATGCCTTGGCGGTCCGCAAAGCCTTACTTCCCAAAGGACACGAAGATATTTATATTACCCAGTACTCTCTAGCGGAATTGCACGACTCCATGGGAGAGGAAGACGCCGCACAGGCCCTGCGACAAGAAATTTTGGATACCTGGGGTAGTACCAGCACTTTTGATGGTGACAATACTAATAGCACTCAGGATGATGTTGATGCAGATGATGGTAGCCATGAGAGTGAAGACACAGGAGGAAGCATTGGTGGTGGTGGTGTCGTCGTCGAAAAAACCCAAAATAAGTAATATGTTCTAATAAAATTGGAATAGAGAGAATTTTTGGCTTCTCTAGGAAGGCCCTTTGCGGCTGGTCATCTACAGTAGCTACTAGCGTATTCTCGGCTCGATGCATGCTAGTAGCTAGGTGAATTGATTTCTTTCCAGTAGTCTACCAGTAATCTACTATAACCGACTTTCGATACCCCGATACGATACCACTTGCGATCTTCTCAGGAGGTTGCGGTAACCATTGATTAGGTCGCACAATGGTTCCATTCGTTTCGAACCGCCATCACTTTCATCAAGCACAGGTCGACCCAAGCATGCACGATAACAACAGGCACCTTCCAATGAAAGTCAAGCATAACAGGGAGCAGCCAAGATCTCCTGAATGATCTATAGACTAGGACGCAAAGCTCACATTAGCTCTCTCAACGAACGACTTCTCACTGCTAGTCCAATCATAATTGAAAAGTATGAATTGGACCTTTCTTCTTTGTCTTGGCTGCCTTTCATGGCTCCTCCCTGCGAATACATGGGCATTCCAACAACAGCATGACTTAATAATAACATCGAAGCCTCCCCACGGAACAGGGATCATTTCTCGCAGGGATCGTTTCCAACGGCCTGCATTTTCTCGAGGCGCTCAACGATCGATCATTTCCAAGACGCAACACACCACCTTCAACCCATTATTTCCCTTGTCCAAAAGGACAACAACATCATCATCGCCTCTTTCGTCGCCATCACAACGATTCGTCGGACCATGGGATGGGGATGATATACGATGGACTCAAAAATGGAAACGAAGACTATACCGAACTTCTTTATCTGGGAGTGGTGCTGCTCCTGCACGATCACTATTGATGGTGATCAATCTACTCATGTTTGTGTATCAAACTGCCAATACTGTACATCTGATACGGACTCGGAATCCTGCGTATTGGCCGAGGGATGCCTTGGCCATTATATCCGACACCATCTTGGGAACAGCGACTGTTCGTGGACCATTGACGACCACCTTTATTCACAATGCTATATTGTCTCGACGGCAACCCTATCGATTCCTCACGGCAGGATTTTTACATGGTGATATTTTGCATCTGTTTCTCAACTTGGATGCCCTGCGACGATTGCCATCGTGGTTGGAAACAGGATTGGGAACACCTCTGTTTGTCACGACCTTTTTGGTTTCGATTGTGACTGGAAATATTGGTCATTCGATGATGAATGAAGGTACAAGAACGTTTTGTTTGGGAGCCAGTGGTGGCATCTGTGGACTGTACGGCTTGATGTATGTGGCGCTTTCCAAAATGGGACAGATTCAAAAATCACGTCGTGTTTTGAAGGGAATACTTCTCGTCCTGGCATCTGGATTTTTGTGGGACAATGTTAGCAATGCCGCACATTTTGGAGGTTTTCTAGGAGGTGTGGCAGTAGGAATTCTCTGTGCTCCTCATTACAGTAAGAGCTATTCGATGAGGCGAAAATGGAGTCTGGAAGTAGATGTATGGCCCAAAGAGTATCGACAGATGATGGGTTTCGGTATATCGCCTACTAGAAGTGGTCTTGTTCCAGTCGCAGGGCTTTGGGCTGTCGCAGCCTTGGTCATGTCCACGGAACCACGGTTTCGAGCTATTCCTGGCTGCATCATCCGTGGTCTTGTAAATCCTGGTTCTCTATCTTTGTTTTGAAGTGGATGGGGGAAGAATTCATCCTAAAATATTGCTTGACAATAGCTAGCTACAGAATCTTTTTAGTTAATTGCGATAGAATTTGAAACTCTTGAATATGTAAACTAAATATCAACGTGTGAAGTCAATCATTGAACAAGAGGAAGTCTCCCTGCCCCTACGACGGACAATATAATACCCAGGACTCATTTTCTCTGGATGAAATAACACGGTTTGATCAATGAATGACTACAATTAATATACTATTGGCTAGCCCGTCAGTTCCCACTAAGCTAGACGAAGTCACAAACAGGGTACATCACGATTGAACTATTCCGCCACCATCTCTCCCCACGCATAAACACACACAAACTGACCCGGTAACAGTTTTAGTGTAGCGGGAAGGGTTCGTGGGGTACTGTGACAGTTTCATCACCAACATCCATGGTAGCCGTAGCATCCTCCGGAGGGGTAGGAGGAGGAGGAGGAGGATTCTTTTTAGGGCGACCTCGGCCGCGCTTTGGAGGACTCGGGTTGCCAACACCATCATTATTGTCAGCAGCAATAACAGTAGCAGTAGCAATAGCAGGCGTCTTTTTAGGCCGACCCCTTCCACGCTTTGCCACAAGCGGTGCATCGTCAGTGACACTAATAGTAGTAGCAGCATCAGGAGGGGCGTCCACAGTCGGTGTATTGTCATTTGCATCAGCAGGAACATCAGCCGTGTCGGCGTCTGGATTCTTTCTGCAATTTCGGTACAGCAAAAAAGAACACTTAATTAGCACGAAATTGTTGGCATAATCATAAGCATGATCAATGCATAGTAGTCCCAAACAGGATTTGATTCGTCCACTGATCATCCTTGGGCATTATCACTCTACTGCATTGGCGGGCATTCAAAACCTAGTGTTTATGGACTGGACTTACCTGGGCCGTCCTCGTTTTTTAGGGATGCTGGGAGCAGCAGCTGCTCCATCTTCTACAGCTTCATTCTTTGGGGGTCTCCCTGGACCTCTTTTTTTGGTGGGCGAAGTAGCTGTCTCAGAATCGTCCACATTACTCTTTCTCGGTCTCCCCACTGACCCTTTCTTCTTTTTCGGTCTCCCAACAGGTCTTTTTGTGCCAGAGCTAGGGTCTTTCGGGGGGCGACCCCGACCACGTTTCTTCACTGGAGCAGAATCAGAATCCTCGGATTGCTTCTTTGGCCGTCCGCGGCCACGTTTCGCGGAAGAAGCAGCTGCTGGTGATTGTGTTCTAGGTCTCCCCATAGATTTCTTTCGAGGCGTTTTTGGTTGACTGGGATCCAAAACAACGGGCTGAACCCGGAGACGCCCCGAACTAGAATACGACTCTGTCACAACAGGACTCGGCACATCAGCAGCAGCAGGTTCAGTAGCATCCTCCACTGGTTGTTGTTGTTGTTGTTGTTGTTTTTTAGGTCGCCCGCGTGATCGCTTGGGTGCTGATGATGGTTGTGGTGGACCTTCTTGGGAAATCTCTTCTTCCAATAATGGGCGCTTTCGAGGACGCCCCCTGCCACGCTTTGGAGGAGCGCTTTCATCGGCATATGTTGCAGCAGCAGCAGCCCCAACAAGAGCAACGACATCCAAAGGGACGGCATCCAAAGCGGCAATGTCCGGAGGAGGGGGTGGAGGGACAGGAGTCTTTCTGGGCCGACCGCGTTTCTTCTTGACGGGGGCTTCGCCATCAGCGGGAGCAACCTCAACGGCTGGAGCTGCTGCTACGGGTACAATCTCATTCTTGTCAGCAGTCTCTACTGGTTCTGCGTTGTCTTCCTCTTTCTCCTCTGCCATGGGTTCTGGAGCAGTGCTCTCCATAGGTGCTGCTAAGGCTGCTGCAGCGGCTGCCGCTGCCGCCGCTGCTGTTGCAATGGCCACTCCTGATGCTGCAATCTCGTCTGGTCCTGTAGTATTGCAGTCACCTTCCCCAGCCACCTGGTTCTCCCCTTCCACTGCTGGAACCGGGATCTCGGCGGCTGCTAGTACTCCTGCCATTTCAAAATTCTTCCGGCCCTGCCGCTGCCACCGCCACGGCCGCTAATTCTGCAACATTATTATTGGGTGGTGGTAGTTCTGCGACTGCTGCTGCTGCTTGATGTTCCTCTGTCGCTGCAGCTGGTTCTGCGACTTCACTTTCCTCTCCCGCAGCCGTGACAAAGGATTCGTCCAGATTATTTCCATCCTCACTCGCCATCATGCTACTGTTTAGTAGAGACAAAACGCAGTCTGGAGAGCTAATAACTTTACACTACCACTACCGCTAGCTAGTATTGATGCAGCTTATTGAACTCTTGACTGGATCATCTACTGTAGTAGTGGCAAGCTATCTATCTACTATCTACTAGCTACAATGGCAACAGGAAAGAGCAATCAATGGTGGAGAGAAGAAGTGTTGTCCAGGTCGAGCACTGCTTGCAACATGAAGGTTGCGTTGGATGGAATTCTTGCTGCTAAAAAAATTCTTACTTGGTGCGCGTGCTACTACTAGCTCGATAGTTAGTACCGGTACTGATAGTAGTACTGTACGTAGCCAATACGCGCGTACCAGTAGTATTAGCTGTCCGTTTGGATGAGAAAATTCGGGTGCGTTTAGCTGTCCCGTTTGTCCGTCGTGACATAGAGATAGGGTTGGGGTTCACTAATTATCGCCTGGCGTCGTCTTAATCATTTACATATTGTATGTAGTATGCCGATTTACTATGGAAGGCCCCGCGTATCCATTGGCGACTTGCGTTCCGCAACCGATAGCGCCGCTGATTTCGAATTCAGTGGATCATTACGGCGCACTTTGTTGCTGTACATACGATTGCCGTACTGAATGCACGGTGGATCTATCGTGGAAGGCGATGGACAATCGAAGCAGCAACAACAACAGGACAACAAACAAACAAGCCTGCCATCATCATTGTCAACGCCTAGTAGTCAAATCATCGAGATCACTGACATTCAAAGTCGTGAGTAGAAAGTTGACAAAGACGAAAACGAACGAACCCCGCGCAACCCGAACAACAATAACCAGTAGTAGCTAGCTAGCTAGCTTGTTGTTTTTGTGTCAAACAGAACCCACCACTTCGTGTTATTATTGTGTTGGCGAGATTCTTTCTTCTTCCAGTCCAATCATCAACGTGACAAACTGCGCAGTCAACAATTGAATGCAAATAGAGTTGGCAAGACTAGCTAACTGACTAACTACTAGTACCGCGGCAACCGAAAAGCTCGCCTCCCGTCCGTTCCCAGCTAACAAACCAACACTCAAACCACAATGGCAACTGAACAATCCTCTACGAATAGTAACTGTAGCAATACAAACAACAACAACATCCCCACCAAGATGGCAATGACACCGGTCCATAGCAACAGCAGCAGTCATCGACCACCCAAGGTTCCACTTGCTTCTTCCACTGCTACCAACACAAACAGCAACCATGGCAGCAATAGCAACCATAGCAGCAAATCAACAACAATTTCACTCCAGGAACACTTGGCCAAAACCAAACCGCCACTCCCACCTGAGCAACGTGGACGCGTTCAATCCATTGGCAGCGTTCAAAGCGGCTACTCAGCGTATTCGGCCGGCAACATGAGTGTGGCGAGTGATACCTCACGTGAAGGACTGCGGCGAGAAGTGTTGCGGCGATCGCATTCCCTTACAACCAGTGAATACAATTTTTTGCAGGGCATTGTCGCCAATGGAACTGAAGTGGAAGTCATGCTCGTACAACAAAAACTCAAAGATCCGTCCTTGTGTTTTGACCTCAATGCGGATGCTCCCATGGATGGTGATGACGACGATGATAATGACAATATTACTGATACTGGTGACGACGATGACGTTTCTGTTTCAGGAGAAGACGAGGCTACAGCTGAATCGAATGTAGGAGAGCAAGAAAAGAGTGTGGAAAGTACCATTTCCAGCGGTACAGGAACACTGTCGACTCATTCCAAGCAGATGCTTCATATGCGGATCAACGGCATCAAGAGTAGTGCTGCTGCTGCTACTAGTACACGAAACCCACCCTCGGTAGTAGAACTGTTGAGCCCCACTAGAACCTTTTCCACGGACAATGGCGAGTTGGATGGAAGCATTGATACGTGTGCCACAGGACAAGGAAAACCTCCCAGTACACCCTGTCCTGTGTCGCCTCGGCAACAGTACACATCCTTGTCTATGCCCAGCCACGAGGAATTGTATCCTGACGAGCGACAGCTTGCCAATATCCAATTTTCCGACTTGGAGCAGACGCCTCTGGTGCAGAATTTGAGAGCTCATAAGTCCTTGGAAGGAGCTGCTCAATTACCGGCATTCAGCAACAGCTACTACCATGCCAATAATGCCAAAGCGGCAGAACACAATGATGCCAATGAAAATACAACGCCAATTCGGTCTGGTCGACACGTTGCTGGAGCTGTTCCCACCACAACAGGTGGTCCTCTTATTCCTCACCAACAAAACAACAATCTAGCAGATGGAGGTGCATTGGTACCACCACCGGCTATTTTGCGTCGCCGAAGTAGCAATCCATTGATTGGTCAATTATGGAGAGCCCACGAATCGGGGTTGACGGTGACACAACAGCAATCGTCGAAGCGAGCTCAAATGTTACGCCGAGAACAACAATCTTTGTTGATGTCAAACTCTCCCTTGGCAATGACAATGTCACCCATTCGACGCTACTCATCCTTGGGAATGAATCAGCATCGTCGCGATAGTAACAGCAGTCTCCATACCATTAGCGGTGGAATTACGCCCTCGAAAGCTTGTAGCAGGAGCTCCAATAGTTCGGATCATGCTCGTTCCTTGTTGACCCCTCAAGAGTTGAGGCGTCTTAAGCAGCGCTATTTTCGAACCAGTAGTCAAACCGGTGCTATGACGACGACGGAGATGTGGTTGCAGCGCAGCAATGACAACAACAATGACCGTGATCAACAACAGCAAAGGTCCATGCTCATGCTATTGCAAAATTTTTCAACCGATAGTAGTACTACGGATTATACCCAAAACACCAATGATATCTCGAGTTTGATGCTGCCGACCGACGAAGAAATATTTCGCCGCACTGTTCAGCTGCAAGCAAACATCTGTGAAAACGCTACCACGAGTATCGAAAGCAAGCAGTGGGAGATCGCCTCCCGTCCTCCCCCGCCGCGACCATTTGGTGGCGCTCGGCAGATCAAGAGTACCAGTGCCGTCGAAGGCTCGACGACTACTGTGACCACGACTTCGTTGGACCCCAAACCACTAAAACCCTCGACGTTGAGGCGAATGTCATCAGATGGCGCGACAGGTTTACCTCATCAATACACGCGTCGCCCTAGTGCCCTGCGACGCATGACCTCAGATGGTGCTTCACGCGACAGAAGTAAATCTGTCTCCTTCCACCTCGGTCAGGATGACAAGCCACTGCCACCCATGAGTCGTCGCCATTCAGCAACAACATCGTCTGCAATTGAGGCCGCAATGGAAGCTACTGGTACCACTTCCCCTGATTTCGCCATGTCGCCTCCCACGCTTCCCATTTCAGACTCTATTGATACTATGGAGGACTCCATACTCTCCTTTGCATCCGAGTATCGTCCGCCATCCGATATTATTCGCGAAAAGTCGTCGTGTTCCACTGGAGTACCACGGGCGGCTTTCGGAAGACGTGACAGTGCCACCAGTGTGGCATCTTTGAATTTGCACAGGGCCCATCCAGTTCGCCAAGAGTCCTTTGGTTCCACTGCTGAAGGTTGGATAGCTGCTAGAGCTTTTCAAAGGCAGCTCGACATGAATGATCAGGCTTGGGGTCGACGAGACAGTATGAACAGTGTGGCATCGTTAAATTTGCACATGGCTCGTCCTCTTCGACAGGATTCCATAGGATCTACGCTAGAAGGCGCTGATGCGGCCCGTGCCTTCCAGATGGACTTTGGGGCGGATGCTCTTGCTAGTTGGGTCCGTCGAGATAGCATGCAGAGCTTGGCTTCCTTGAATCTGCACCGCGCTCGGCCGCTCCGTCAAGACTCGATTGCCTCTGGAGTAGTGGATGGGATTGACGCACTAGAAGCATTTCAAAGCCAATTCTCTTCTGATATTGGCAGTCAATACGGCCAAATGGAAAGTACCAACAGTCTCGCTTCTCTCAATTTGCATTTGGCTGCTCCCATCCAAGAGTCGATCTTTAAGCGACAGCAGTCAATGAATTCGCTGGCGAGTTTTGGCGGCGCAGGGATGGAATCCTCGGAAGCCTTCCGGCCCGACGGGTGGTGTAGGCGAGACAGTATGAGCAGTCTCGCATCCCTAAATTTGCACCCAGCTCGACCGCTTCGTCAAGAGTCATTTGCTTCCTCTGTAGCTGCGTCGCGTGGCTACGGTAGAAGAGATTCCTTGAACAGCATTGCATCTCTCAACCTTCATCATGCCCAGCCCATACGACAGGACTCGATTGCTTCCAACGCAGCAGGGTTCAACGCTTTAGAGGCTTTCCGAGAAAGGACGTCGTCCGAAGCTTGGGGGAGACAAGATGGTGCTCTCAGTCCTGCCTCTCTCACTTTACACAGGGCGCATCCCGTGAGACGGGACTCTATTGCCTCCTGTGCCGATGGACTGGAAGCAACAGAGGCGTTTAGAAAAGAATTTTCAGTAGAGCCCAATACCGTTGTGAAAACATCATATGGTCGTCAGGATAGCATAGGGAGTGTTGCTTCGTTGAACTTGCACTTTGGACAGCCCCTTCGAAGCGATGGTACAAATCTTGAGATTCTGAGAAATCAGGGATCTGCGTTTTCGGAGCATGACCTCGACGGCGACGACGTCGGCGAAGTCTCTATGCTATCCCTCCCTCCCGCAGAACCGCTAGGGCAGGATTCTATCGTTTCCACCTCCACAGGTCGAAATGCAAAGGAAGCTCTTCAGCTGCAGTTCCGAGATAACAGCGGCGACGTCGAAGATGCTCCGTTCGGGACAGTATTAAGCTCAACGAGTGATATGATGGCCATTCACCAAAGGTCCTCCCTCAACAGCATCCCGTCGCTCCATCCTGCACGCCCGCTCCGGCAGGACTCCATTGCTTCAACAGCCGATGGACGAGAGGCAAAAGAACAATGGCGAAAACAACTTGGCATGGCAACAGTGGCAGCAAGTGAATGGGTGGGCATTATCTCACCTGATGAATGGGAAGATAAGAAAATCGAAACAGAAGATATTCTGACTCAATCTGGTCGCTTTATTCCTTCGGACCAAGCGGTGACCAAGGTCAATTTGTCTCGCCCTGTAATAATGCGCCGTGCCTCCGCAAGTGAGTACGACGAAGAAGGAATGGAAGTTGCCGCTTTGGATGAAGAGAATGTGGAAATGTTCACAAAGACTTCAGCACCTCAGATGCAGCTTAAAACACAGATCCTTGTGCCCGAGCCTCCTTCGCCCCCCGATGATGAGCCCGAAACATTTGCTACTTGTCAGCGCGAGGAGCAAAAGGCACCGGAAACTCAGCATCGGCAAGACAGCTATCAGCATTTCCCAGACAGTCTGGCGTCGTTCGGAGCAGGCGAGGAGTCGTTCAAAAGTAGCAAGGCAATCAACGACGGAAGGTCGAGGCGTCGTGCGAGTATTGAGACCAGTGCTTCGTTTGACGAAAGCAAGAGCATTGACCGATTTCGTGGCGTTTTTCGGGGAGAGCTTCCGCGGAGTATTTCAGAAGACGAGTTAACTGCGTTGTTGGCGGCACATTGCAGTAAGTCGCGAAAAGAAACAATGCGCTTCTGAAGCCATCGTCAACTATTACTTACCCTTGTATTTACATCTTTGAATGCTTTGTTCAACTCAGAACCAAAGCCCTTGTCTCGTGGTCAAAGTGATGCTACGATATATCCCACTGATTTAAACTCCGAGTCATGGGAGATGGAGACAATTGTTGGTGAATACGACGCATGGGCAGCGATCAGGGACGATTACATTAATGGTTACGGCGGTGGCGGTTCCTTGCCGTTTCGCATTCTTGGAACTGGGGCACGCGATGTCGACGCAGAGCCTCACGTGTTGTCGCCTCCGCTGATGGAGAGCCTGCAATCTTTTTTGCCTCCTGTCAAAAGCCACGACAATTTCTGGATGAAGTATTCGTTGGTCCGGGATGGTGCTTCTATGCACACTTTTATGCAACAGGCACGAGGTGCAAAGTATTCGATCCTTGCGATTGAGACGGTTGACGGTGAGGTCTTTGGTGCGTTCACCACGGAAGCTTGGCGCAAGACTTGGAGCTACTTTGGCGGTGAGGAAAGCTTCCTTTGGAAAATGAGACATTCTAGACAGACTCCGTGCCATTCGATTATTGATCAGGCCCAAATGGAAAGCGAAATTGATGTCTATCCTTACACAGGGGCCAACCAATGCCTCCAGCTCTGTACTCATAATAAGATTGCAGTGGGAGGCGGGTCACCGGAAACAGAACAAGATGAAGATAAGCGAGACGACAACGATGATCGCCACTTAAGTCTTCAAGATATTGACAGCCATGATGACGATATAAAAGACTATGAATGGGGCTACGGCCTTGCAATTCAGGGAGATCTGCAACATGGAACAAGCTCGCCGTGTTTGACTTTTGGCAGCCCGTCGCTCTCCAATACTCATGGCGATGGATCTGTGTTTGAAATCCTTAATCTTGAGCTTTGGGCCTTTACGCCGTGCGGCAATGTTTTGGATGCCGAGAAGTTGGAGCTGGGCAAGCTTTTCCTGGAGCAATCTTCTTTCAACGCCGAGATGTATGAGACTGTTTGAACATTTGGAAATTAACTGCTATCATCTATATGGTGGTGTAAAGTATGACAATGATGCAGGTGTATCTCTGCTGATATGAGTTAAGATAGGTTGGTGTAAAAGCGTTATTAACTGCTATGATAATATTGTTTCCCTCTCTCTGGACCCAGAAGTATACCGTAACTATAGTTCTCCGTCAAGGAACTAGCGAGGACTAGCAGTGTCTCTGAACGCCTTTCATTATTAGTTTGTTTGTGCGTAGCTAGCTTCTTGAGGTTGTTGCTGCTCTGCTAATTTCTTCTTCCGTTTGTACTCTGCAGGGGTCACCAGGTCCTCCCCCAAGGACCAGATTCCTAGTTTGTATCTTTGGGCCGCCTGCAGACGCTGTTGAAGCAACTCCTTGTTGCCATTGTAGTCGGCACCAGCACCCGTGTACAAGGTGGCCAAACCTTTGGAAATGAGTTCCACCGACACATCCTTGGGGACACACGACGACGACGACGTCGTGGTCACACAGGTTTCCACGGCTCCCACGATTCGATGGTACTTGTCTCTTCGTAAGAGTTTGACGGCAACTAACTTGTGATAGATCAAATCCTTGGTCAATTGTTTGGCATCTTCTCCAAATGGTTGTGAAACTTCCGAGGATGTCTTGGCTGTTTCCGGAGCATCGACTCCGTACATGCGTACCACAATGGTGGTGTTGGACAAGGGCAGTCTTTTCTTTGACGTTGTTGTTGTTGTTGCTGCTACAGCTTCATTCTTGAGGAATGTGTCCACATTGGGGACATGCCGTATTCGTATCGTATCCCCGTCACTAACTTTTTCCACATACCCATACAAGTATTGGTGACTTTCAATATAACTATCGGGAATGTCCTTGGCTGTGTCGAAATAGTATTTTTGTCGCTCCTCTTGATACGTCGTCGTCGCGGCAAATGCTGGATGGGCCAGTCCCGACGCTGCTGCAGCTGTAAAGCTCCCACAACCAAACAAGAAAGTATCCTTGATAAAGTTACGACGAGCATTGTCCGATTCGGAACTCATGTTTTCCTTGTCGTCGGCATGAGAAGATCTACTACTCGCCCCAAAAATTTGAGGGATGCACGCCACGATCGTACTACTACCACGACGACGACGATCCGTAGGGAAGGACGACTGGAAGCCATCTGCTGCTCGGAATGGCTGTTGGATGAAGGCAGCAGCAGCTGCAGCCGAGGTCATCTTCTGGGTGGCGCACCAAAGGAACAGCCACAGCAAGAAAGCACTTTTTGGGAAAACGGAGTGGTTCATGTTTTCTGGGGAGGAGTTCCCTCGTCTCGTGGTCATCTGATTGGTGGATGTGCCTCGTTCTACAATGGACGACTAATACAGTAGCTAGCTACTAGCTAGCTAGTAGTGCTGGTTAAAGAATAGCAAGAATAATAAGGAAGGATGAATGAAATCATCAACAACTAAGTCAAAAGATCGTGGCCTACTCTAGTACAAAAAATTGGTCTTCACCCAAGTGCTGCCGGCGCGCAATACTTCGTTACGTAACGTAGGGCGCCGCAGTGGCGTAGAAACCACACTTCGTTACGTAACACCACAGCATTGGGAGTTAAGTGGCAGTTAACATCCAATGCTGTTTTGGGCATTGGTCGGAAACCATGCTGCGTTACGTAACATTGGTATAAGCATTGGTCGGACACCACTACTGTGTTGCGTAACAAAATGTGCTTCTGAATGCCAATGACGTTGCGTCACAAAGCATGGTCCATTTTCGCCCCATCACTGGCATCCCCTTGGTCTTCTCACAAATCCTGGAACAGGAAAAATGAACATGATCTTGTCGCGTCACCAAGCATCTATACTTTGTTGCGTAACACTATCTCTTGCATTACTTTGTTACGCGACACAGAATTATCTAACTTGTAGCCCTCATTTCTTCGTAATCATGAAGCCTGGACTGGAGCTGATTGACATGGAGGAGGATAACCCTGGTGGCTTGCTCAATCATGGGCATGCAGAAGACGAACTAGAGTCATGGGAGTGTCCCCCAATCCTAATTGAGAACGATGCAGGCAAGGATCCTATCAACATTTCCGATGTTTTCAAGCACTCTGCGGAAGGTCAATGGATGGAGAAGAAATGTGACAAGATCAAAAACAACATTGGAATCAGATTGCCAGCTGCTGTTTATCCTCCAGACTGGAACGCTGTGGATCATGTTCGGGAAAAGATCATCCAGCATGCCAGGCTCTCGTCTGTTGAGCTTGTGAAGTTCAAGGTGGAAAAGAAAATCCGAAAGCAATCCCATCAGCATTTTGTGTTGCGATGCAAGTTTGGCCGCAAGTCTGCTCCTGCAAAACCATTTGAAGTGAAGGAAGGAACTGCCCCA
>ENA-ORBV01006463-ORBV01006463.1-microbial-mat-metagenome-genome-assembly--contig:-NODE-6463-length-20650-cov-6.596802_pt1 | contig 20650 bp, 16 predicted proteins | sample MGYA00237777_ERZ505514 | MGnify/ENA primary metagenome ERZ505514 (study PRJEB26160, sample SAMN06269048) | microbial mat metagenome | isolation source: Oligotrophic lake microbial mat | place... | reverse complement strand
AAGAGACAGGCCCGCGCCTGGCGCAGGGCACCGTTCCGCTCCATGACGCGGCTGCAGCTCTCACTTCGGTGGTCCAGTCACTTGGCTTCGACGAGCCTGTGTGAGTAGCGCGCTGGGGTTCCCTGGCTCGCGTCCTGACACGGCACACCATAACTTTTCTCCTGCTTTCAGGCTTCAAGCCCCCGAATGAAATCATCGCTGCCGACACGAGTGCTTCGTCACCGCATCCTTCCCACCGCCCAGGTGCGCGAGCGCTCCGGGCTCACCTCGTTCATGAGCAGTCAGGTGCGAAAGGGGGAATGGGCGATGCCGCAGCACTTGCGCATCGCCTGCCTGATGGGAAGCGCGGAAGTGGATCTGAGGGAAGCGCTCATTCCCGAGGGTGTGTCGGAAATCGAAATCGTCGCCGTTCTCGGTTCGGTGGAGATCTTCGTGCCCCCCGGAGTGCGGGTGGAGATGATGGTCGACGGCTTCTTCGGATCGGTCGAGTTTCTACCAGATCCGACGCTCCCCTCCCTCGCCGACTCCCCCGTGCTTCGAATCAGGGGCAACGCCTACTTCGCGTCGGTGGAGGTTTTCGTGCGATACGTCGGAGAAAGTGCCCGCGAGGCCAAGAAACGCATCAAGGAGTCTTGGTAATTCCCCGTTCCTGTCGCGTTGTCATGGGACGGCATCTGGTGCGGGCTCTCGCGCGAATGAACGAATGGTGATAGCGTAGTCATGTCGTAAGAAGGGTCGTCGTGCCGAGTCTCCCCCCCCGGTGCATTCGACGTCCTCGCAGACAGGGAGCAACGCTATGGAGTCGTACGCCCTCGACTGGCTGGCGCGTTTGGGTTCGCGCGCTTTGTCGCTATCGCTCGTTGGGTTCGTGCTAGTGAATGGGGCGGCGCTCGCCGCACTGTTTATCACCCGCGACCGAACGTTGGTGAATCGGTGGACCGGGCACCTGCTCGCGGCCAACCTGGTGCTGGCTGGCGCCGGGCTGGGTGTACCGCTGCTGACGTCGCTGGCTCGACTAGCCATCACCGCAGTAGCGCCCACTGTGCGGCTGACGACGCCGTCGGATGAGCAGCCCAGGGCCGAGATATCGGCACCGGCGGAATCGCCAAGATTCAGTCGTCCCTGACGAGACACCGATCGGACACTGAACAGCGCCCTCGGAAGGGCACGGGCTAGCGGTGCATCATGACCATCCACGCTTCGCGCAACGCCTGAACCCCGGCGTGCTGGTGCGCGCGAGCCAACACGCAGAGTGCATGACCGCTCGACGCGTTCCGAGTTCCGTCCCTTGGCGCCACCTCGCGGGCGGCATGGCAATGGTCGTACTGCTGACGTCCTGTTCACGTCGAGACACGGGGACGGGAGACTCTGCGGTCGTGCGCGGACCGGGTCACGCGGCTCGGCAGATTGCCATAACGGTCGACCGCGAGCGCACGAAGCTCACACAGAAGAAGTGGTCAGTCACGGCCCACGATTCGGTGAGTACGCTCACCGGCTTCGCGGCTGGCGACACGCTGCGCCTGATCCGCGAAGTCTTGGACCTGGGCGCGAAGGGGCAGGAGGCGTCGCGCTACTACTTCGTGGGTCCCCAGCTCCGCTACTTCGAGTCGGAAGGGGACCTGATGGTACCTAATGCGGGAAAGCCGGAGGCGAAACACCGGGTGCGCCTCGTCCTGGCCTTCGACCAGCGTGGTGCCACGGTAGAAGCAACACACACCATGGACGGGCAGACGGCGCCGCTCGACAGCGTGCGCATCCAGCATGCGCAGGTTCGGGCCTCCGAGTTGGCGCGGCAGTGGGCCACATCGCCCGCTACCGCGACGGCGCCCAATCGTTAGGGTAGCTGCGCCCTGCCGATCGTATTGGCGTCGGTCCCGAACCAGACCGAGCCCGTTGCGCCATGAAAAACCGCGTATCGCACATTCATTCCGCCGCTCGGAATCGGGACCGGTGGCGTAAACTGCATCGAACGCGGATCGAAGCCGACCAGTCGCACGGGCTGCTTGCCGGTTTCCGAGAACCAGAGGCGGTCCTTGTTATCCACGGTTAGCATGTACGGCAGGGAATTCACCCCGCCCGGGGTCTGCCACTCGTCCACTTTCCCACTGGCCGGGTCGAGACGTCCTAGGAAGCCGCGGGTGTAGTCCACGTACCAGACCATGTCGTCCGACGTGATGGCGATGCGGCGTCCGCGGGCCCGTTCGTTGGGGAGCGTGTACTCCTTGAGTGCCAGGGTGGCCGGTTCGATCATTCCGATAATCGGGAGCCCGAATTCGTTGAACCAGGGGCGATTCCTAGAGTCCATCCAGATGCCGTACGGACGCGAACCCGCGCCGGGAATCTTCACGAGATCGATCTTTCCCGTCGCCATGGCCAGTCGGCCTACGAAGCCCCCGCCCTGCACGGTGAACCAGATGTCCTTGCCGGTGCGGTCGAAGACGAGGGTGTGCGGATCGCGGGCAGCCGCGTCGGGCATGGTGTACTTGGTGATCTTTCCGTCTTTCGGATCGAGCTTGCCAATGTGGCCGTTACGATTGCCCGCGTACCAGATGAAGCCGTTGGCGTCGATGATGAGGTTGTGCGGGTTGGTGTTGGCCTCGAGCTCGTAGCGCTTGAACTCTCCCGTGCGGGGGTCGAGGACCGCGATGTAGTTCCCCTCTTGCCCGCAGAACCAGATCCGACCGTCCTTGGCCACCGCCGGGTCGCGCGGCCGAGTCTTGTCCCACGGCACCGTCCACTCGCGGATCTTGATAGTGTCGGGAGGGAGCGATAGACCCGAAACAGTCGCAGCCGCATGGGAGAGCGCGGCGCTGGTGGCGGCAGCCGGTGGAGCGGCGGCGAGTATTGCAGCGATGGCAAGGGTGCGGACCATGGCGACCTCTGGCACGAAGGGGTGGGTCGGTAACTCGTCCCGACTGGGCCGAGGGCACTATATCGTTCACCTGCGGCTGAGCAACCGGGACGGTAGGTAACGGCCGAACAGCTAACGTGCAGCAGTAAGGCAACGCGACGATGCGACCAGACGTTGCGACAGCGCCCAGGGCGACCAACTTCATGCGCCCCAACCGCCACACTTTTCTAGCGCCCCAGCTCCCCCCAGTCCGCGCGAATCCCCTCGGCCGCCCGGTCGGCCAGAGCCATTACGGTGAGATACGGATTGATCTCCACCGAGTCAGGAAACAGCGACGAGTCGGCCACGCGCAGCCAGGGCACGCCGTACACTCGTCCGCGGGAATCGGTCACCGCGGTCCCCTCCATCCCCATCGCGCACCCGCCCATGAGATGCGCGGCGGACACCGAAATCCGACCGGGGCGGAAGTGCCTTTCGACAATGAGGTCGTCGATGCGATAGGCCTGTTCGCGCTCGATGAGGGGTGGGTCGGCGCTGGGGGCATGGACGCGCCGCGCCCCCGCCGCGAAGAAAATTCGTGCACTCATTCGTGTGGCCGAGACTAACGATCGAATGACGGCGGGTGTGAAGGTGTAGTGCACCACCGCCTTTCCCTGTGTATCCACGGTGATGAAGTTGCCCGGTACGGCCTTGTCGCACGCCAGCACCAGGATCATTTGCAGCCTGGGAAAGGCACGCATGAGCGTGCTATGCTCGGCGCCGAAGCCCGTCAGGTTCTTGGCGGTGATGAAGGGAAAGTACATGCAGGTCTCCAGCACGTATCCCTCGTTCTCGGACCGGTCCAGGTAGTAGCTCTTGGGGTGTCCGACGTCGTTGGTGATGGGTTGATCGTGCTCGGCGACCAGGATGTGGGCGGGGTGGCAGGTAAAGCGCTCCCCAACCCTTGGAATGCGGGCAGTGACAGGAGAACGCTTGAGCAGCGCGGAGGTGCCAATGGATCCACCGCACGACACGATAAGCTTGGCGGAGACGCGGTAGTCGCCCGGCGTCCAGGACGATTGTAGACCTTTCGACCCGGGCAGCTTGTCGCTCACGCGTAGTACCACCACCCGCTCTTCGAGCCGGAGCGCGGTGGCGCGGGTGACCACCTCGACGCCGAGCCCTTCGGCGTTAGGCAGCTGGACCCGATGTGTGCCCATCTTGGCGGCGTTGGGACAGCCCAGGTTGCATAACGACGATCCCTTGCACCCCTTGAGGTTGAGCGGAAACTGCTCGGCCTTGGCCCCCACGCGCGAGCATCCGCTCACGAAGAGCCTGTTATTCTCGTTGATAAGGACTCGGGGGAGAAAATGCACGTCGTTCTGCGCCATGAACTTCTGCGAGCGGCGTTCCACGTCGGCATGTTCCAGCCCGGGTACGCACCACTCGCGAATGACGCGGTCCGGTGCAACGAGCGACGTGCCGGTGTAGACCACCGTGGAGCCGCCATACACTCGCCCGAAGGCGAGGGTCATCGTGCCGTCTGCCGTGAGGACGCCGCCGCCGTCTTCGTACAACGACTCGGCCATGTCGCGTTCCCGGCCGGTGAACTCGTGATCCTCCAGCTTGGGGCCCTGCTCGACCACCAGAATGCGGACGCCTTGGGCCACCATGGGCGCGAGTTCCTGCGCCACGGTGCCGCCACCGGCCCCAGAGCCTATGATGACGATGTCATACTGCTTCTCTAGCACGACATCGTGTCCATGGCACTCGGTGCGGTGAGCGCCCGAGATGTGCCGGGCGCTACCGTCAGCTGCACCAACCTGGCCCGCGGGCGCTCAGATGGCATCATGCGGACTCGAGTCGCCCGGCGGCGCTACGGCGCGCACCTCGCCCGTGGTGCGGCGCGCGCTCCAACCATCGCGGTGGGCGCGATACCCCAACGCCGACTGCACATCGTCGCGGGTGTAGTACCCGAGGTAGATAAGGGTCCGCAATCCCCAGAACCCACGACGGAAGAGGAGCTGCCCCGAGTTCTGCAGGCCGGCGAGTACCTGCAGGCGATGCTCCGGTGACAGACGCGTGAAGCGGCGCAGGTAGCGCAGCAGCGGTAAGTACTCGATGACTCGCAGGAACGTGACAAGCTGTCGCTGCATCGTCACCGGGCGCGACGCGAGCGACTGCTCCACCACACGCTCTACTTCGGTCCACGCATCCGGTCCGAGCGACGACGCCTCCGGCACCACCGTCACCGCCACCGCCCGAAACGTCGCCCGCACCGGCAACAAGATCGACCCGCTCATCCGCATCCTCTCAGGTCTGTTGCCTTTCCTGCGAGCGCCGAGAAGCTACGAGTCGGTGAGAAACTGGGCAACGGTGTGACGTTGCGGCGTTCGGTAGCTCGCGGCGGCAGGCGCGCCACCTCACCCTTCGCCCGCTTCCCCATTTCCCCGTTTCCATCGGCTACGGGCGGCGCGTCTTTCGTCGTGAAGCTTTCCAGTCGTATGAGACTCGCCAGCCACGGATCGCGCAGCCAAGTAGCGCAGCCAAGGGTTGCCAGTGGCGAGGGCGTGCTGCACGTTGCTCACTCCTTCTCCCATCCCACCGCATGACCGAACGCGAATCCCGCCTGCGGGCGCTCGACGCGCTGCGCACGCGCTACGCCATCACGCTCACGGCGGCGATGGTGGTGCTGTACTTCGGCTTCATCCTCCTCATCGCCTTCGACCGGGAGTTGATGGGAACCCTCATTGTTCCGGGTTTGAGCTGGGGCATTCTGCTCGGCGCACTGGTGATTGTGGTGTCGTGGCTGCTCACCTGGTGGTATGTGCGATGGGCCAACTCGTACTACGATCGTGAACTCGCGGAGCTGCAGCAATGAGGGCGCTGACCCACGCGCTGCTGCAGGTCGCGCAGGTGCCGCCAGCTGCAGTCGTCGACTCCGGGGCACGGGCGACCAGCATCGGCCAGCCGAACGCGGTGGCGATGTCGTTCTTCTTCGCCTTCATCGCGGTCACGTTAGGCATCACGTGGTGGGCGGCGCGCAAGACCCGCACCACCGAGGATTTCTACGCCGCCGGCCGCTCGATTACTGCGGGTCAGAACGGATTCGCATTGGCCGGTGACTACATGAGTGCAGCGTCGTTCCTGGGCATTGCCGGACTTGTGTCGACCACGGGGTTCGACGGATTGATCTACTCCACCGGGTGGTTGGTGGGGTGGCCGGTGGTCCTCTTTCTGATCGCCGAGCCGCTGCGCAACCTTGGGAAGTACACCTTTGCCGACGTGGTCGCGATGCGGCTGCGACAGACGCCGGTGCGCATTGCGGCCGCCATCGGGACGCTGGCCACGGTGATCTTCTACCTCATCGCGCAGATGGTGGGCGCCGGTGGATTGATCAAGCTCATGTTCGGGCTGCCGTACGAGACCGCCATCGTGGTGGTCGGCGTGGCCATGATCGCCTACGTGTTGTTCGGCGGGATGATTGCCACTACCTGGGTACAGATCGTGAAGGCGTTCCTCTTGTTAGGCGGAGCGACCTTGTTGGCCCTCATGGTGCTGTCGAGGTTCGGCTGGAACCCCATCGCACTCTTCCGCGCCGCCGCTGCCACCTACGGTGATGGCGTGCTGGCGCCGGGCCGTCTGGTGACCAATCCGCTGGATACGATTTCGTTGGGTATGGCACTCATGTTCGGCACGGCGGGACTGCCGCACATTCTCATGCGCTTCTACACCGTGCGCGACGCCCAGGCGGCGCGGAAGTCGGTGTTCTACGCCACCGGGCTCATCGGGTTCTTCTACCTGATGACGTTCATTCTTGGCTTTGGGGCCATGGTGCTGGTGACCCCGGAGGCCATCAAGGCGGTGGATGCGGGGGGCAACATGGCCGCTCCGCTGCTGGCCGAAACGTTGGGCGGAACGCCATTCCTCGGCTTTATTGCCGCGGTCGCCTTTGCCACCATTCTGGCGGTGGTCGCGGGCCTCACCCTGTCGGGCGCAGCGGCACTCTCGCATGATCTCTGGGTGAGTGTTGTTCGGAAGGGCGAAGCGACCGCCATCGAGCAGTTGCGGGTGGCCCGGATCGCCACCGTGGCGTTAGGCATGGTCGCCGTCATCCTCGGGATCACCTTCAAGGGACAGAATGTGGCCTTCATGGTGTCGTTGGCGTTTGCCATTGCCGCCAGCGCCAACTTTCCGGCCCTGCTGCTCTCCATCTTCTGGAAGAAGTGCACCACGCTTGGCGTCGTCAGCAGCATGCTGGTCGGCACCATTTCGACCCTGTTGCTGATCTATCTCTCACCCACCATTCAGGTGGACATTCTCAAGCACGACGCGGCGTACTTTCCGCTCAAGAATCCGGCGCTCATCACCATTCCGCTGTCGTTTATCGTGGGGATCGTGGTGTCATTGCTGAGCGAAGACGCCGAGGCGCAGGCCAAGTTTGCGCAGGTGGAACGGCGGATTCACCTGGGGGCGAACGCGTAACGGCGCTTCATCATGCCGCGCGTCGTCAGCCGCTACGACGGCGCCGCCTCCCGCCTGGGCCCGCACCGGAAGGTGCGGCCGTCGGCCGTTTCACCCGCCGTATGGCCAAATGCGTCGTCCACGACCGGCTGATTTTACCAGCTAGGTTTCGCCCCACCGCCTAGTCCGGTTAAGTTGCTCGAATGCCTGTCGACCGAGAAAAAATTCCGTACCTCCCCGAGCGCATCGAAGGGCTCGGAGCCGTCGCTACCAATCTTGCCTGGAGCTGGAGCCGCGAAGCGCGCCAGCTTTTTGCGATGATCGACGAGCCGCTGTGGCACCTTACGCGGCATAATCCGATCTCCATGTTGCGCCGGATCAAACCGGAACGCTTGAGCGTCTGCGCTCGCGATCCGCGTTTCCTCGATCTCTTCGATCGGGTGATGGAAGAATTCCGCCGAGTGGCGTCGTTCGACAACACCTGGTTCACCGAAAAGTACGGCGACCTGCGCGACCGGAAGGTGGCGTACTTCTGCGCCGAGTTCGGCTTGCATAGCTCGGTCCCCATTTATTCGGGCGGTCTGGGAGTGTTGGCTGGCGACCATTGCAAATCGTCGTCGGACCTCGGCATTCCCCTGGTAGGGATGGGGCTCTACTACACCAAGGGCTACTTCGACCAGAAGCTGCGACTGGACGGTTGGCAGGAAGACTCGGACGAGCAGTTCGACGTGGCCAACACGCCGCTCGAGCAGGTGTTCGGGCCCAACCACGAGCCCTACCTGACGAAGGTGAGCACCTTCGGTCGCGACATCCACGTCACGGCCTGGCGGATGCTGGTAGGACGCGTGCCGGTCTACCTGCTGGATACGAACCTTCCCGAGAACGATCCGGCCGACCGGGATCTCACCTCGAAACTCTACACCGGCGGCCCCGAAGTCCGGCTGCGCCAGGAGTGGATATTGGGCGTGGGTGGCGTTCGGGTTCTGCGCGCGGTTGGCATCGACCCCGCCGCCTGGCATGCCAACGAAGGGCACGCGGCGTTCATGCATATCGAACGGTTGCGAGAATTGGTGGCGCAGGGCATGACCTTCGACGATGCGGTACGGCAGGTACGCGCCACGAGTGTTTTCACCACGCATACGCCAGTACCTGCCGGACACGACACCTTTTCCTTCGATGCGGTGCAGAGTTGCGCCGGGCCAATCTGGTCGGAGTTGGGGATTCCCAAGGAGAAGTTTCTGGCCATCGGCCAGCACCCGACGGAGGAGAAGGGGCGCTTTCACATGACGGTGTGCGCACTGCGGCTCTCGCGTCATGTGAATGGTGTGGCGCGTCGGCATGGCGAAGTTTCGCGCGAGATTTGGGCACCGCTCTGGGCGGGCCGCGAGGTGTCGAAGGTTCCGATCGGTCACGTGACCAACGGGGTACACAAGGGCACCTGGATGGCACGCGAAATGATGGACCTCTTCGACCATCACTTTGGCCATGACTGGGGGAACCGGGTAGAGGATCCCGCCCTCTGGGAAGAGGTGATGGAGCTTGACGATGCACGACTCTGGAGCATGCATCTCGCGCTCAAGACCGCTCTCATGAACTTCGTGCGCGAGGAAGCGCGGCGTCGCTGGGCGCGCCACTGGAAGGAAGCCACGCACGTGGTGGGCGCGGGAACGCTGCTCAATCCCAACACCCTCACGATCGGGTTTGCGCGGCGATTCGCGACGTACAAGCGTGCCGACCTGATATTTTCCGATGCCGAGCGGCTGCGCGCCCTGTTGGTGAACAGCACGCGTCCGGTGCAGATCATTTTCGCCGGCAAGGCGCACCCGGCGGACACGCCGGGGAAGGAGATTTTGCGCACGGTATACGGCTTCACGCGCGATCCCAAGCTCGAAGGGCGGGTGGCATTCATCGAGGACTACGACTTGCACTTGGCGCATCGGTTGGTGCAGGGGGTGGACATCTGGATGAATCTGCCGCGGGTGCCGATGGAGGCCAGCGGGACCAGCGGCATGAAGGCGGCGCTGAACGGCGTGCCGCAGATATCGACCCTCGACGGGTGGTGGCACGAGGGATACGATGGAATGAACGGATGGGCGATTCCGCCCGCGTCGTCGCGCGCGACGCCCGACGCGTGGGATGCGGAGCGTTTGTATTCGCTGCTCGAGGAGCAGGTGATTCCGCTCTACTATACCAACGACGACCGTGGTATTCCGCACGGCTGGATACAGAAGATGAAGCACGCGATTCGCGTAGCGGGGCAACAGTTCACCTCGCGCCGCATGCTCCAGAAGTACGCGAACTCGTACTACGCGCCCGCCATGCGGGGCGACTTGCAGGGCGACGATCCCCCGATCGGATGAGGTAGCGCGCATGGCGAAAGCCAAGCCAAGAACGAAGTCGGCAACGGATTCAGCGACGGTTCCGTCCGCTGCCGCTGCGACGGTGAGGGACTTGGCGGCCGATAGCGCACCGGTTGCCGCGCCGAACACGCCGACGCCGCTCGCGGAGGAGTTGTCGTCAGCTACAACAGTGCCGAGTACGACGCCTGCAGGAGCCACGGCCGTGGTCGGAAAGGCTAGGGTCCACGAGGCTGCGGACAAGGAGGCTGCGGACAAGGAGGCGACGGTCAAGAAGGCAACGGTCAAGAAGGCAACAGTAAAGAAGGGGCCGACCAGGAAGACCGTGCCCCAGAAGCCCGTGGCTCCCAAGTCCGTGGCCAAGACGGCGGTAACCAAGACGGCGGCGCGCAAGCCAGCGGCAACCAAGCCAGCGGCAACCAAGCCAGCGGCAACCAAGCCAGCGGCAACCAAAACGGCTCGCAGCAAGGCGGCGGCGAGCAAGACGAATCTGTCGGCGCCCACCGCGTCTCCAAAGGGTTTGCTCGCCATGGCGCCCGCCGTGACGCCCGTCCTGACTGCTGTGCCACGCCTGCACAGCTATCCGCTGATTTCGCCGCAAGGGAAGCCGGTGTCGGTGGTACACGTGGCGGCCGAACTGGCGCCATTCGCCCGCACCGGAGGGTTAGGGGAGGCGGTGGCCAACCTCGCGCTCTCGCAGGTTCGCTCAGGGCTCAAGGTGTCGATCATCATGCCGCTGTACCGACAGGTGCAAGCTGTGGTGACAGACTTCGTTCCCGTTGGCGATCCGTACCAGGTGGTGGTGGGGCCGCGCACCGAACAGGCGCAGCTCTTCGAATCGGCGTCGCTACGCTCACGCGAGCTCGAGGGAAAACCGCGAGTCTATTTCGTTGCCAGTGGCCAGTACTTCGATCGCGAGGGAATCTACGGCGACTCGAATGGCGACTACGACGACAATGCGCGCCGCTGGGCGCACTTCTCCCTCGCCGCGCTGAACGCGATTCCGCGAATTTCCGAGGCGCCGACCATGCTGCACTGTCATGACTGGCACACGGCGCTCACGCCGGCCTATCTGCGCGCCTACCACCCCGCGCACGAGTTCTATCGCAACACGTCGACGCTACTCACCGTGCATAACGCGGGATATCAGGGGCACTTCCCGACGGATACAATGGCCGACGTGGGGCTCCCGTGGGAGTTCTACAACCATCAGATGTTCGAGTGGTACGGCCGCATGAACATGCTGAAGGGGGGCATCGCCTGCGCCGACGCCGTGAGCACGGTAAGTCCCACCCACGCCCACGAGTTGCGCACGGCGGCCGGTGGATTCGGCCTGCACGAGCACTTCATCGCCATGCGCGAGCGCTTCGTGGGAATCCTCAACGGCATCGACAACTCCGACTGGAACCCGGCCACCGATCCACACATCGCCTACAACTACTCCCGCACCAGGCTCTCCCCCAAGCGGCAGAACAAGGCGGCCCTGCAGCGGTTGTTTGGACTTCCGGAGCGCCCGGGAACGCCGGTGATCGGGATGAGCGCGCGTATGGTGGCGCAGAAGGGGCTCGATCTCATTCTCGGATCGCCGCGCTTTCTCTCGTTAGATGCGCAGTTCGTCTTTCTGGGGCAGGGAGAGCGGCGCTACATCGATGTGCTCACCGAACTGGCGGCGCTGGTTCCGGGACGCATCGGGGTACAGACCAAGTTCACGGTGGAACAGGAGCATCGCTTGCTGGCTGGTGCCGACATGATCGTCATGCCGTCGCAGTACGAGCCCTGCGGACTCACCCAGATGCGGGCTCAGCGTTATGGCACCCTTCCGGTCGCTCGGCGCGTCGGCGGACTGGCCGACACCATCGAGGACAATCTGACCGGCTTCCTCTTCGATGACTACACGCAGGCCGACTTCATTCAGGCGTGCGCGCGAGCCATCGATCACTACCGGCATCCGCAGGTGTGGACGGGCATGGTGAAGGATGCCATGTCGCGCGATTTCGGCTGGGAGAAGTCGGAGCACAAGTACCGCGAACTGTACCGGCGAGCGATCGCCATGCCGCACTGGAGGCGTTAGGCAGCGGTTGATGCGGCAAACAGATTACGTCCTCATGCTGCACTCACACCTTCCGTATGTCCTGAATCACGGGCGGTGGCCGCATGGAAGCGACTGGATCTGCGAGGCCGCCATCGATACGTACCTTCCGCTGGTGGCCAAGCTGCGGGCCATGGACGAGGGGAACATCGCAGCACCGATCACCATCGGCTTCACGCCGGTGCTGGCCAACCAGCTCGAGCATCCGACGTTCGTGGCCGAGTTGGAGTCCTATTTCGCCCAACGCCTCGAGTCGTGCGCCGAGGCGGACGTTGCGATGCGCGAATCTGGCGACGGGTCGTTGCTGCACCTGGTGACCTTCTGGGAGACTCGTCTGCGGCGCCTCTACGCGCTCTGGCATGATATCGGGCACGACATACTGGGCGAGTTCCGGCGCCTGGAGGAGAAGGAGCGCCTCGAAATTACATCGTCAGCCGCAACCCACGGATTTCTTCCCCTGCTGGGCCGCGACGAATCCATACGCCTGCAACTCGCAGTTGGACGCGCCGAACATGTGCGGATCTTCGGGCGTGAACCCAGCGGCTGTTGGGTCCCGGAATGCGGGTATCGTCCGCGCGGCATGTGGTCGCCGCTGCCCGACGCGCCGGGGTCGGGGGAGCGATGCGGCATCGACGAGCATCTGGCCGAGGCCGGCTATCGATACTTCTACGTCGACTCGCATATGGCGAACGCCGGAGCGCCTTTAGGCATCTACGGCGAGTTGTTCGGCGGGGAAGCAGAACATGTGGCCTCCGAGTGGCCGACTGACCGCGAATCACCCAAGCTGGCGTCGCAGTCGCCGTACCGGTCGTACCGGGTCTCGAGCACCCGATCACCGATCGATGTGGCGGCACTGGTGCGTGACCCGCGCTCGTCGATGCAGGTATGGAGTCGTGGCTCCGGGTATCCGGGCAATGGCGCCTATCTCGAGTTTCACAAGATTCGCTGGCCCGGTGGGCTGCGTCTCTGGCGGGTAACCTCGCGCACGTCGGACTTAGGGGACAAAAAGTCGTACGATCCGGCGGTGGCCCGGCTCACGGCGCGTGAGCATGCAGCGCACTTCGCCGCCTTGCTCGCGGAAGTCGCGGCGACCGAGGCCAGCGGTAGCGACGGGGTAATCGTCGACCCATTCGACACGGAACTCTTTGGCCACTGGTGGTTCGAAGGTCCCGATTTCATCGGCGACCTGTACGAGGCCCTCCCCGATCATCCGCGCGTGCGGGCGGTCACGGCGACCGAGCATCTGGAGGGGCACGCGGCGCACGTCGGTATTCGCCCGACCCAGGGTTCCTGGGGTCGGAACGGCGATTTTTCCATGTGGATGAACGATCAGGTGGCATGGACCTGGCGCATCATCTGGGAGTTGGAGCACACCTTCTGGAATATCGCGCCCGCTGCGCTCGACCGGCCAGACCTGCACGACATCCTGGCGCAAGCTGCCCGCTCGCTCCTTCTGTTGCAGTCGTCCGACTGGCAATTCATCATTTCGACCGGAGAGGCGTCGGACTATGCCATTCATCGCTTCAACGGTCACGCCGAGGAGACGCGGGAGTTGTTAGGCTCGCTTGCGGGTGGGCTGGCCGGGGGCGACGCTCGGGTAGGGCATGCGATGGCGGCCGCGCTGCAGCAGCGGGACGACGTCTTCCGCGACATACTGTCCGGCATTCGGTGGGCCTTGACCCACGGTTGGGGCGAGATGGCAGAGGAGCGCGAGGTCGATCTGTGAGTGTCGTTGCCCTGATGTGGGTCGCTCCGTCGTCGCTCGCACCGTCGTCGCTCGCACCGGCGTAGTTCGCACTGGCGTAGCGCGCGTCGGCGTAGTTCGCACGGGCGTAGCCCGCCGTGACCTCGCTAGCTCTCGTGGCTATCGGGCAACCCGACGCGCGCGACGAGCGATTTGAAGCGCGAATCTTTCCGGATCTCGACGGGCCAGGGAAGAATGCGCAGGCGCACCAAGTCACTCACTCGCTCGATGTAGGCTTGCTCGAGTCGCAGAAACGCTGCGTCCAATTCGCCGAGTCCGGCGTGGCAGATCGCGAGGTCCAGGGGTGACACATAACGAATGACGCTGGCGTGCTCGAGCCGCGTGAGTGCCTCACGCGCGATGTCGGGACGTCCCCCGATGCCCGCCGTAATGCCCAGATAACCCAGTCCGATGGCTCCCTGTGTGAGGTCGACGAGTCGCTGGAAGGAGGCAATCGCTTCTTCCGATCGTCCCATGTAGATGTACAGCGCGCCTAACGGCCAGTAGGTAAGGGCGAACGTGGGGTCCAACGCCAGCGTCTTGTTCAGTTGCTCGAGCGCCTCTTCCAAGCGTCCGGCCCAGAAGAAGGCGTAGCCCATGTGGGCGTTGATGATGAGCGAGAGCGGGTCGAGCTGCAGCGCGAGGCGCATGAGGTCGATCATCTCGTCGATATTGCGCGTCACCAGCTTGTGCCACGCATACCACTGGTGCGCACTGGCGTAGTGCGGATCGAGGGTGATGGCTCGGCGAAACGACGCTTCGGCGCCGTTCCAGTCCCAATCGAAGAACAAGCGCGTGTACCCTAACGACGCGTGCGCCTGGGCCAGCGATTCGTCGATTTCAAGGGCCCGCGTCGACGCCGCCTTCGCCTTGGGGTACGCGTCGCGCGGGGCGAGATAGTTGTAGTAGCCTAGCACGTTGTAGGTGTCGGCAAGCCCTGCGTAGGCGAGCGCGTAGGTGGGATCCCGATCGATAGCCTCCTGAAAATGCTCGATGGCTCGCAGGAATCCCTCGCCCGTCCGCTTGTTCCACTGATAGCGCCCGCGCAAATAGGAGCGATACGCCACCGAGTCCTCCGTGTAGCGCCGCATCAGCTCGTCGCGCTCTTCGGTGGACAGGTGCAGGCGCAACGACTTCACGATCTCGGCGGCGATCTCCTCCTGCACGGCGAAGATGTCGTCCGCATGCCGCGAGATGCGATCACCCCACAGTTGCGAGTCCGACGCGGCGTCGGTGAGCTCGGCACTGACCGTGAGCTGCTGCCCGCGCTGCAGCACGCGACCGGTGACCACGGCGCGCACGCGAAGCTCAGCCGCCACAAGACGAATGTCGATGGCACGCCGCTTATAGCGAAACACCGTGGAGCGTGGGACCACCCGCAGCCCCGATACTTTCGTCAGTTTGTTGAGAATGCTCTCGGTAATCCCGTCGGCGAGGTACTCATCCTCGGATTCGACCGTGCTGCTGTCAAAGGGGAGGACGGCCAGTGAATCGATGGGTCCGGACGTCTGACTCACCTGCATGGACGGGCGCGCCGTGCGCCAACTCGCGCTCGCGGTCATTGACTGCGACGACTCCGGCAGGTGGCGCGTGTCGAGCGAGCGGAGCGCATTTCGCAGGAGGGCGGCCGAGGCGATGCGATGCTGCGGACTCTTCGCCATGGCGTGCGCGATCAACTGCACCAGGGCGGGGGGCACGTCGTCGCGTTCGAGCGGGGGGGGCTCTTTCACGAAGTGCTGCAGGATGATGGACTGCGCCGTGGGACCTACGAAGGGGGGGCGACCGGCCAGCATTTGATACAGCACGCAGCCCAGAGCGTAAATATCGCTGCGACCATCCAGATCCTCCCCGCTCCCCTGTTCGGGACTCATATACAGGGGCGTACCCAGCACAATGCCACCAGCCGTAAGTTCGCTCTCCAAATGGGTGCTCGCCTCGCGCACAGCACGGGCGATACCGAAGTCGGCGACGACGGCGTGTTCATCTTCCAGCAGGATGTTGGCCGGTTTGATGTCGCGATGCACGACCCCTTGGCGATGGGCGTAGTCGAGGGCATCGGCTACCTCTTCCGCCAGATGCACGGCCTCCGAGACGGGCATTCCTTCCTGCCTGCGGCCGAGTCGGACGTCCAGCGACTCGCCGTGGATGAGCGGCATGGTGTAAAAAAGGAACCCCCCCGCCTCACCGGCACTGAACAGCGGAACGATGTGGGGATGTCGCAGGTTGGCGGCGAGCTGGATTTCGCGCCGGAAACGGTCCGAGTTCACGCCTGCGGCCAGCTCGGCCGGGAGGACTTTGATCACGACCGAGCGCTCGAGGGCGACCTCTTCTGCCTCGAACACGCGACTCATTCCACCCCCACCCAACTCGCGCTTGATAACGTACGTCCCAGCGAGGGCAGCCTTGAGTCGGTTGGCGTGCGCGTCCTTCAGCGTCTGACGGTCCATATGACACAACGATATCACCGATCACGCCTCGGCGCTCGGGCTGCGGGCGTCCGACACCGTCGGGGGATGTAGCACCCCAAGCCAAAGGGCCGCAGCCGATGTCATGGTCGTTGCGCGAAGTCGAACCGGGCCGTATTTCATGGGCGCTCGCGGAGGCGGAACACTCCGCCGACCCGCGACCCTCAATGGCTTGGAGCGAATCTCATGTCGACTGCCGAAGGCAGCCCACTTCCACCGATTCCCGGGACCGTCATCATCCCGACGTTCAACGTCACATCGACGCCTGCCGGCAACATCAGTATCCCCTCTTCCCTGCCGTTCTACTACGCGGGGATCCAGACCATCTGGCTATACTGGCGGGTCGATCTGCCCCTGCTCAGCACGTACCTGAACCCGCTCGGCATGACGCCGGTCTCCTTCGGGGGGTCGGGCTTGGTGGGCATCAACTTCTTCAACGCGGTGGCGCAGTACGGAGTGGGCTTTCCCGGCAATCAGGGGGGGGCCGGCTTCAACGAGACCGAGGTCTGTATCATGGCCTCAGCGACCGGCGTGGCGTCCAAGGTCCCATCGAACCTGACAGTCGCCGGCTTTCTGACCGAGGGCGAGCAGACCAAACGAGTCGGAGCCTATCGCGTCTGGGTGGCGTGCGACAGCCCGGTCGCCATCGCCGCCGGCATTCAGCTGTTTTTCGAGAACAAGTTTCTCACGTCGTACAGCTACAACGTGCCGGCGCTCAACAATCCAGGACAAACGCTGCACACCTGGTCCTGCATGGATAGCGCGACACCATCGCAGGAGATATACAAGGCGACGGTGTCGCTGGCTGGGCTCAATGCGGTACCGGGGAACATGTCGGAGTGGATCGACCTGAGCTACGTAGCGAGCGCGCAGCGAGTGGCCGGCTCACGGCGCAACTACTTCGGCATGTACGACACCTATCTCCTCACGCCATCGCAGGCTGCCGCCGTAGCGGTCACCATGGGGACCAGCACACACCAGATGCGACTCGACATGGACGCGCTCATCGGGACGCGACCGGCAGTCGCGGTTCAAACGTTCCGCAGCCAGCCGTGCATCGCCGAGGCGAGCGCGTACTGGGCCGATTTGTAGGGGCCGGGAGGGAGCGCCATGACATATTCTGCGCACGATCCACGCACCATGCAGGCGATCAACACCGGCCCGTCACATAGCGCGCCGCAGCGAACGCCACTTCGTACACCGCCGGCGCCCACCGCGTTGGCGCTCGAGCGATTTGTGCAGCTGTCGGGCGCACTCACGGGCTATGACCATGCCGAGTTGTACGGCACGGGAATGGTTGACGTCTATCTTGGGACGCTTACCGCCATTGTGGGTGATGGAATGACCGGGCGCCTGCTGCAGCGCTGGGCTGATATCGTGGAGGAAGGGGGTGGCGATCCCCACCGGGAGCCTCACAAAATGGAGGGCCTGCTTCGGCACCAGATGCTGGACGACGACACCTTGGGTCCGGTGGCGCGCAACCTTGCTTTTTTATGGTATACGGGGCAATGGAACCAACTTCCGGCCGATTGGCGCGACGCCAATGGTGCGAATGCGCTCGACCAGACATACATCATCTCGCCTGACGCCTACGTGCAGGGACTGGTATGGCAGGCGATACACAGCCACCCGATGGGGGCCAAGCAGCCGGGCTACGGATCGTGGGCCCTTCCGCCGCAGGGGAATGCGCCATGAGCGGCGCGCCTAACGAGACGTGGGATGCGATCATCATCGGGTCCGGCCCGGTGGGGGCCAATGTGGCCAAGACGCTCAGCGACAGGGGCAAGCGGGTCCTCATCCTCGAAGCCGGCCGAAACTCCGGCACCACGTACGAGGGCTATCTCTCCTACGTGGACACTTACCGGGCGGCCCTCGTGAAGGAGCCCAACTCTCCGTATCCGCCGAACCCCAACGCTCCCTCGACCTACAGCCAGGATATTCACAACGTCCAGCAGCGTGTGCCGGTGCTGTCGGGGTATCAGGTGGAGAAAGGGCCGCTGTCGTTCGGCTCCACCTATCTCCGGTCGTTAGGCGGCACGTCACTGCATTGGCTTGGGACATCTCCCCGCATGGTGCCGAACGACTTCCGCCTCAAGACGCTGTACGGAGTTGGCGTTGACTGGCCCATCTCGTACGACACCTTGCAACCCTACTACTGTCGCGCGGAACGGGCGCTCGGCGTATCAGCCAACAAGGCAGACCAGACGCACTTCGGAATCTGGTTTCCCGAGGACTACGACTACCCCATGGAGCGCATCCCTCCGAGCTACAGCGACCAGGTGATCGCCGAGGGGACGAAGGGGTTGTCGGTGACGTTCGGCGACCAGGCGTATCCCGTATCGGTGACGTCGCTGGCCCAGGCGCGCAACTCCATTCCGCGTGGTGACTACACACCGTTAGGTGCTGTGGGGGCACCACACATTGGGCAGCGCTGCGAAGGGAACGCGAGCTGCATTCCCATTTGTCCGGTGCAGGCGAAGTACAGTTCGCTCAAGACGCTGGCCCAACTCGATCGCGACCATGCGACCATCATCACCCAAGCGGTGGTGTCGCGCCTGCTCATCAACGAGTCGGGTCGCATCGACGGCGTGGAATACAAGCGGTACGCAGCCGAGGGCTCCAACCAGTATACCACCGTCACTGCCGCTGCCACCATCTACGTGGTAGCGGCGCACGCGGTAGAAAGCGCCAAACTACTCCTGGCCTCGGGGGCCGCCAACTCGAGCGATCAGTTAGGGCGCAACCTGATGGATCACCCTTTCTTCATTACGTGGGCGTTGGCGCCGAAGTCGTTAGGCACCTTTCGCGGGCCGGGGCAAACGTCGGAGATTCCCTCCTTTCGCGACGGACCGTTTCGGAACGACTTTGCGGCCTTCCGGGTCGACCTGGGCAACTGGGGATGGGACATTGCCACCTTTCCCCCGAACTCCAACGTACAGAATCTGTTGAACGCCAACATCGTGGGCCGCAAGCTGCGCAACCAGTTGGGCGACGTCGTCCCCCGCCAGTTGCGCATCGGTTATGTGATCGAGCAACTCCCCGAGCCGGGCAACCGGGTCACCATCGACCCCGAGTTCATGGACCCCTTGGGCTGCTATCGACCGGTGATTCACTACAACGTATCGGACTACACACGCGCGGGGATGGTGGCGGCCAACAAGGTGTCCAACGCGGTCTTTCACAGCATGGGCATCACCGACGCAAACATCTTCACCCACTTCGACTCGTCGTCGCCGGGCTACATGATGTATCGGACCGAGTCGGGGCAGGAGGTGCCTCTTTCCTTCTACGGCTCGGGGCATCATATGGGCACTCACCGCATGGGCGTCAGTCGTACCGACTCCGTCGTCAACCAGTATCAGCAGAGTTGGGATCACGACAATCTGTACGTGGTTGGCTGCGGAAGCATGCCGACCACAGGCTCGTCCAACCCTACGCTCACCGCGGTCGCTATGGCGTTCATGGCGGCCGACCACATGCTCCAGCAGCTGCGCTGACTTAGGCAATACTCACCAGCCCATGCCCATCACCGACCGCGAGAGCCTGCACCAGCATCTGCAGACGGCGCTTCGTATCGAACATGCCACCATCCCGCCCTACCTCTGCGCCCTCTACTCCATTCCGGACGGCACCAACCTCGAGGCCTCGGCCATTATCCGGAGCGTGGTGATGGAAGAAATGCTTCACATGACCCTGGTGGCCAACGTGCTCAATGCCGTGGGCGGTGCGCCGGTGGTGGCCGACCCTTCCTTCTTGGTCGCCTATCCGTCCCCGCTGCCGCACTCAGCGAAAGGCTTCGAGGTGTCTCTCCTGCCGTTGGGCGAGCAGGCGTTGCAGACATTTCTCGAGATCGAACGGCCGGAGAAATGGGGCGCCCCGCCAGAGTCGGGCGACTACGATACCATAGGGCAGTTCTACGAGGCGGTGCTCGAGGGAATGACGCGCTTGGCCGAAGGTCCGGGAGGGGAGGACCTTTTCAATGGTGATGCGTCACGACAGGTGCCGACTGCGCGCTGGTACTATGGCGGCGGTGGGGAGGTGCTTCCTGTCACAGATTTGGCCTCTGCCACGCGTGCTATTCACGAGATCATGGAGCAGGGGGAGGGGCTTGATCATACCATTTTCGATGGCGATGACCACTTCGCTCAGGTGGACGACATCGCCCACTATTTCCGATTCAACGAGATCAAGGCGGCGCGGCGCTATCGGGCCAGTGATACGCCCAAGTCGGGGCCGCAGGGCGTCGAGCTACCGATGGATTGGTCGGCCATGTACCCTATGCATCCCAATCCGAAGGTACACGAATACGCGCACCAGCCGGACGTACAGCGGCTGATGGCGGAGTTCAATCGCAGCTACACCACGCTCCTCCGCGAGCTGCAATGGGCGTTCAACGGAACCCCCGACCGTCTGTTCAACGCTGTGCCGCTCATGTATCAACTGCGGCATCAGGCGCAGTCGCTGATGAAGATTCCGTCGTGCCACGGACACGGGACCACGGTGGGGCCCAGCTTCGAGTACGATGAGGGGTAATACTACAGGAGACGAGAAGACGAATACTACCGAAGACGGATACTACAGAAGACGGATACTACAGAAGACGGATACTACAGAAGACGAGAAGACGAGAAGACGAATACTACAGAAGACGAGAAGACGAGAAGACGAGAAGACGAGGGGCTGTCTCTTATACACATCTCC
>ENA-ORBV01006462-ORBV01006462.1-microbial-mat-metagenome-genome-assembly--contig:-NODE-6462-length-20650-cov-9.996597_pt1 | contig 20650 bp, 23 predicted proteins | sample MGYA00237777_ERZ505514 | MGnify/ENA primary metagenome ERZ505514 (study PRJEB26160, sample SAMN06269048) | microbial mat metagenome | isolation source: Oligotrophic lake microbial mat | place... | reverse complement strand
GCCGAACCGCCGGATGCGGACCCGCATGTCCGGTGGTGTGGGAGGGGAGGAGCCGCGAGGCTTCCCCCTATCCCGATGTGTGCCGAGCCAGATCGCCCGCCAAATTCCGAAACATCGTCGCCCAAGGCATATCCATGGCCGTCTGGCACAGAATTCCCGCGTCCGCCAGCCCACGATTCGCAAACAACTGTCGTGCCCGCGACGCCGGCGACTCCCCCTCCAGCAAATAAACCGCCTCCAACACCGACGTCTTCCCCGAGTTGTTCCGCCCCGTAAACAAATTCACCCGTTTCAGCCCCTCAACCTCCAAAGTCTGAAACGCCCGAAAATTCTTAATGCTCAGCGATGTGTACATAAGATCCGCACCCCATTATTGCCCATGTTCCACCGGCGTCTCCGTCCCTCGCGAAGCCCACTCCGCTCCCGCCAGCACAATCATTGACGCCAGAAAACTAACCAGAACTATAATCACCGCCCAATAAAACGGCCCATATTCAATCTGCACCTTGCGCAAGAACCACGGCCAGATCCACTTCATCAGATACTTAAACGCCTCCAACACAAATCCCACCACAATCGCTATCGGCACCACTCGCTGCCATGCCACCTTCGTATTCGGCAGTATCCAATAAATCAAAAACAGCGCCAGCATCAACACCGGCATCGCCGCCAGCTTGAAGAAGAAGATACTCGTCCAAGTCGCCGACTTACCCAATACCGACGAATCCGCCACCTTCAAAAAATCATAATTCAACGCACTCAACACAATCGACAACAGCGCCAACGATCCGCAAGCGAATATCAACCCCATGCTAACCAGTTGATTCCTGAAAAAACTGCGGTTCTTCTTCACGCCCCAGCACTTATTCAACGCCACTTCCATCGGTTCAAAAATCCCATTTGCCGTGAACAGCAACAGCAGCAGCGACGTATAACTAAATCTCTCAAATCGTTTCGGAATCCAGCTGATCCCGTGCCGGATCAAGTCCTCCACTTCCTTCCCAAACAAATCGCTCATCGCAAAGTAAACCGCCTGCTCCGCCGAATCCCACCCAACCGACCGGCAGAACCATACCAGCACTAACAGAAACGGAAAGAAACTCAACAACACATTTGCGGCGATGGAGAACCCAAAAACATGGACTTCCACCTCCACCCAGTACTTCAACGTCGGCCAAAATGGCCGTAAAAACTGCATTTTCTAGCTAGCCTCTTCACTCAGTTTCCGCAGTCGCTCAACGATTCTAAAGAGTGGCCGCATCGGCTCCGCATTGAGGACATCGCGAAAATCGTCGGACTGCAGCGCTTCTCCGACTCGCGTATAGTACTTCGAACGCTGGCTCGACAGCAGTGCCAGCGCGGCAATCTTGTCGAATCGAGCCTGAGTAAATCCGGCGCTGGTCCGCACATTCCTCAAACAATCTGTCATTATCCGGTGACATCGAACCGGATCCACGTTTTCAGCCGCCTCCACAAATAGTGTTTCCAGGCACCCAGTCGTTCTTCCCGGCGGAAGTAGTTCGACGAAGGCGCGCATCTCAGCGCCTGTTGCTTCCCCCCGTTCAGCTGGCTGCGGAACTCCGATCCCTTTTAAGCTGTCGAGGATACTTTCGAAGACCGCCTTCCCATTCTCCTCGCAATCGCGAACCACCCCAAGTACCCGAATTCTAGCGAATGCGCTTTGTTTCGCCAGCGCGATTATCGTTGGGCGAAACTTCTTCTCACCCCCAACATTAAGGGATCTCGAGCTGCTCAAATCCAACCTCCAATTTGATCTTCGAGAAGACGTTTAACTCGTCTAGGCCCTCTACCACAAGGACAAAGGGGCTACTAATCTTTGCATTCATGCGCTAATCACGAATCTCGATTTCTTCTTGCATCGCCGTCTCAAGCACCTCGTTCTGATACGAGACGGCCTTATGCCCTTCGGGCCCACGATCCACACGGAAGTAGCGCGGCAGCAACTCCCCACTGTCACTCAGCGTTTCCCTCGCGACACGAACCTCTTCAAAACTATGCGTTGTGCAGATCAGTTGTCGATCCTTCAACTTGCAGGCCTGACCAAGCCCTCGCCAAAGCGCGGGCAGGAATCGATAATGGACGCCATTTTCAATCTCATCGACTAGCCACACCCCGCCGTCCTCGGCGAGACCCGCGAGGAGAATACGCAGAACCCTCACGGCTCCATCTCCCAGCAGCGAAACAGGGATTAGTTTTCTGGCTCCAGTATCCGCATACAACTTCGCCTTCTTGTTCCTTGACAAAGACACAAGTTTTTTCAATCCGGGAACTATCTCTTTCATTACTTCCAGTACAAATTCCTCTTGCCGGTCTTGTACGGCAACACTGAAGAGATCTGCCAAATCCTTCTGCTGTATCTGGCTGGCATTGTCAGTCGCCCAAACCGCGATGCACGGCGCCAGGTCGGAAATCTCTGCGGTCCACCCCCAGGTCCCATCAGGCACCGGGTGTACCAGTGACTCTTGCTGAACACCCCCTGCGCTCTGCGCCGCGCGGATTCTCAAGATTCTTCCCTCGTTGATCCACTGTTGGACAGAAAACACATACGCGGGGTTTCGCGCGAGGAGATTTAGATGGTTGATTTGCTCGACAGTAAACGCCGTCTCAAACGTCGCCGTCACGTCCCGGCCATTCCACTTGCCGGCGAGTCCCACTCCTTTACCTGGAATAAAGTCATTGAAGAGCGGATACCAAGGTTCCTCCACGGCGGATGCCTGTGCGGTGTTTTGCGACGGCAGAACCTCAAGTCCCCTGCGATCATTTTGAAATGCAGCTCGGAGCGGCTTAGGCGTGAGGAGCAACTCTACCGCCTCCAATACCGTCGACTTACCGGATCCGTTCCTCCCCCCAAGAATGTTAATCCGCCCCAGTCCATCCAGCCGCAGCGAGCGGATCGAACGAAAATTTTCGATTTGGAGTTCAGTCAGCATTGAAATACTAGGGTACCAACCGCGGCACAATCCGATACACCGCCACGGGGCTCTCATTCCCCTCTTTATCCACCGCCTTCACTCCCAGCACTATATCGTCGATCGATACATCCGCCAGCCGGAACTCTTTCCCCGGCCCCACCCAGAACTCCTTCTGCCAGTACGGCGACACCGACTCCCGCCACACCACCGCGAAGCCAGCCAAGTCCGTCACATCCCCTTGCTCTTTCCATTTCAGGAGTGCGTCATACCCCGACTTTCCCCGGCTCAAATTCGGCCCCGTAACCTCCAATCCAGTCACGGACGACTTGATCTTCGTCAGTACATCCGGCGCCGGCGGAGCCAGTGCCAACGTCGCCGCCACCGCCGCGTTCACCCTCGCCACGCGCGCCGCGTAAGCCGGCGAAGCATTCGCGAACGTATCGCTAGCCGAATGCTGATTCGCATAGAACTCCGCCGTCGTCGTAAATCGCACCGCCGGAAACCCGGCCCGGTCAAACGGGGTGTGATCCCCGCCCCGCGAGAACCGGTCCGCCCGAAAGACCAAATTCACCGTCATCGCCGGCACATACCGCTCGCCAATCTCCTTTACATAGCGCGCCAACGTCCGCGACCCCGAGTCAATCGGATCGTCGCTAAATACCCGAACCGCCATCCCCGCCGCCCGTCCGTTCCCCGCCACGTCATTCCCAATAATGTCGTTGTTCAAAACAGCGTCGATAACGGCCTTGTCCGCCGCCGCCCGCTTCGCGTAAAGCCCCGCGCCCACCAACCCATACTCCTCCCCGGAAAACGCCACAAATACCAGCGTCTTCTCAAACTCATAGCCGCTCAACACCCGCGCCAACTCCATCACCGCCGCCGTCCCGCTGGCGTCGTCGGAAACCCCGGGCGCATCCGCCGCCACCGTCGCCTCCTGGTCCATCCGCTCCAGTTCCCCCGCCTTCTTCCTTACAATATGCAGTGAATCGTAGTGCCCTGTTATCATCACCAGCCGGTCCTTTTGCGTCGTACCCGGCAGCACCGCCACAACGTTCATCAAACGAACATTCCGGATCACCCGCCCGCTCTTCTTCACGTCATGCTCATCCAGCCGTACGTGCAGCCGCGGGCTGTACGAAGCCATCTCATCCCGTATCCACCGCGCCGCCGCGCCAATCCCCCGCTTCGGATCGTCCAGTGCTGAGAACAGATTGCGAGTCCCGAATCCCTCCAGCTTCTTCATCACCGCCCCTACCCGCTCCGCCGACACCTCGGCCACAATTTTCTCCACCCGCGGGTTCAACGCCTTCATCGGCGCCTGCGCCCAAGCCATCGAAAAACCAAAAACCAAACCAATCGGGAGCTTCATAACCGTATCTGAGAGAATAACTCTTTAGGCATCACTCTCACACATGGTCATCGATGGCATCTATTACGCACTCGGCCTGGTCGCTGGCGGAGCCCTCACGGGCTACCTCACCAAGCCCGCTTACAGCATCCCCTTCCTCATCCTCGCCGTCTTCTGCCTCTGGTTCTTCCGGGACCCGGAGCGCGAGATCCCTACAGGCCCCGTCGCCGTCTCCCCCGCCGATGGCGTTGTCGTCGCCATCAAACCCGATGACGCACAAACCCGGATTAGCATATTTCTCAACGTCTTCGACGTCCACGTCAATCGCTCTCCCATCGCCGGAAAAATCACCAACATTGAGTACAAAACCGGTAAATTCCTCGTAGCCAGCACACCGGAAGCCACCACCGACAACGAGCAGAACTTCATCACCGTCGAAGGCCCCCACGGGAAAATCGTCTTCTCCCAAATTGCCGGCCTCATCGCCCGCCGCATCATCTGCTACAAAAAGGTAGGAGACGTTCTCGCCGCCGGTGACCGCGTCGGATACATCAAGTTCGGCTCCCGCGTCGACATGTTCCTCGGCCCTGAATGGGCCATCGAAGTGAAGGAAGGCCAGCGCGTCGCCGGCGGCTCCGATATCATCGCGCGGAGAAAGCGATAAATGCCGCGTTTCAACCTCGCCGAACGACTCATCGACCCCAAATCCCCCGACCGGCGCCCCCGTCGCGCCGCCTACGCGCTCCCCACTTTCTTCACCGCCGGCAACCTCCTTCTCGGCTTTCTCGCCATCATGGAATCCTTCCGCGGTTCCATGGATTTCGCCCTCAACATCCCCGGCGCCGCGCGCCACTTCGAACTCGCCGCCATCTACATCGGCATCTCCGTCTTCATTGACGGCCTCGACGGCCGCATCGCCCGCATGACCAACACCGTCTCCGATTTCGGCCGCGAACTCGATTCCCTCGCCGACGTCATCAGCTTCGGTATCGCCCCCGGTGTTCTCGCCTTCGCCTGGGGCGTCCAGTTTGTCGATTGGTCCATCCTGCCAGACCCCAATATGCGCGTCCAGCTCCAACGCGGGACCTATTTCATCACCTTCCTCTTCCTCCTCTGCGGTGCGTCCCGCCTCGCGCGGTTCAATATATCTATCAACCCCATCCCTAAGAATCCCGGCCGCGCCGACCGCAAATATTTCGTCGGCCTGCCCATTCCCGCCGCTGCCGGCATGGTTGCCGCCGTCGTCTACGCTCTCGATTCCCAACCCCTCCACAACTGGTTCGGCGCCATTCTCTGGATGGCCCTCATCGGCCTCCTCGCGTTCCTCATGGTCTGCACCTGGCGCTATCGCAGCTTCAAGGATTTCAACCTCCTCAGTCCCCGTTCCTTCAAATCGGTAATCACCCTCGGAAGCATCATCTACTTGCTATTCAACTTCTCCCAACCCGTCCTCCTCGCCATGGCTTCCACCTATGTTGGCAGTGGCATTGTCATCCGCATCGGCGGCCTCATCAATCGGCGGTCGAGATCCGCCGCTCACAGACCGGAGACCCAAGTTGGCTAATTCCGTCCTCCTCATCGGAGCCGACTCTCTCCTCGGCCGCGAAGTCCGCGACCGCTACACCGTTGGCAAAGTCGCCACTCGCCTCCAATCGGCGACCCTCGAAAAGGATGCGGCCGCCGTCTTCGCCGCCAGTGAGGATGAAATTGAGGTGGTCGCCGCCGTTGACGCCTCCATGATCGATGACGCCGTCGCCGTCGTTGCCGCCAACTTCGCCACCGAAGCCTGGTCCCGCGTGCAAGCAGCCGAAAGCGCCGTACCGATGATCGATCTCACCGGAGCCCTGGAAAACGAGCCCGGCGCCGTCCTGCGCGCCCCTCTCTTCGAGGCCAGCCCCGTTCACGCTCCCATTCATCTCATCCCGCAACCCGGCGCCTGGCTCCTCGCCGCCTTCCTTAACGATCTCCACGCCCAGCACCCCGTTCTCCGTGCCGTCGTCACGCTCTTCGAACCTGCCAGCCAGTCGGGCCGCCCCGCCATCGACGAACTCCAAAAACAGACCGTCGCCCTGCTCTCCTTCAAGCCCATCCCCAAGACTCAATACGACGCCCAACTCAGTTTCAATCTGCTCCCCCGCACCGGCGAAGAGTCCAAAATCTCACTCCCCGATCGCGAAGCGAGAATCCATCGCGAACTAACGGCACTCTCCAAACTCCACGGCGCCGGTCTCCCCACGCCGAGCGTCCGCCTCGCCCACGCCCCCACCTTCCATGGCTATGCCGCCAGCGTCTGGGTCGAATTCGCCAAACGCCCTAACCTCAAGACAATCATCGCCAGTCTCAAAGAACAAGACGTCGATGTCCGCGACGAATCGCTTGACCCGCCCACCAACACCGGTTCCGCCGGCCAGTCCGGCTATGCCGTCGGCGCCATAGAAGTTGATCGCAATCACCCCACCGCCGCCTGGTTCTGGCTCGCCGCCGACAACTTCCGCCTCCAGGCCGACCTCACCATTGAGGTCCTCCGCGAGCTTCTATGACCCGCCGGCTCGCCCTCGCCCTGTCGTCTCTCCTCTCCGGCTGCGGCTACCACGTCGGAGGTAAGTCGGACCTCCTCCCCAAGAGCATCCAGACCATTGCTATTCCCCCCTTCAAAAACCTCACCGTCCGCTACAATCTAGCCGACCGCCTCGCTAGCGCAATCACCCGCGAATTCATCGCCCGCACCCGCTACCAAATAATCGACGAGCCTTCCCAAGCCGACGCAGTTCTCACCGGTACCATCCTCAATTTCACTGCCTATCCTACGATCTTCGACCCCGCCACCGGCCGCGCTGCGGGCGTCCAAATTCAAGTCAATCTTCAACTCACCCTCGCCGAACGCGCCACGAGTAAGATCCTCTTCACGCGTCCTAACTATGAGTTCCGCGAACGCTACGAGGTGTCGGTCGACCAAACCCAATATTTCGAAGAGTCGGGCCAGGCCCTCGAACGTCTCAGCCGCGATGTCGCCCGCACCCTACTCAGTTCCATCCTCGAGGCGTTCTAACCATGACCCCCGACGCTCTATTGTCCGAACTGAAAGCCAACAAAATAGCCCCCGCTTATCTTTTCCTCGGCCCAGATGCCTGGCGCCGCGACGAGTGCCGCAAAGCCCTTATCGAGAAGGCGCTTCCCGCAGAGGACCGCGAACATGGCTCTATCCGCCTCGATCTCGATGAGGTATCGCTCACTGACGTGCTCGACGACGCCTGCTCCTACTCCCTCTTCGCCACAACCCGCCTCATTTGGGTCTCCAGCGCCGAGGGCGCGCTCCCTCGCGGCGACGCCACCGAACCGCCTCAGGGCCTCGTCCGTTTTCTGGCGGATCCGCCCCCCGGCGTAACTCTTGTACTCCAGTGCAGCCGCTACGATTTCGACGGCGACGAAAAAGCCAAGCTCGAACGCGTTCGCAAGTTCTACTCTCCCGTCAAAGCCGTTGTCGAGTTTCCCCATCCCGGCCCGCTCGAAGCGCGCATCATCGCTCAACGACTCGCCAAACTACTCGGCCTCACCATTACCAACGACGCCCTCGATCTCCTCATCGAAGCCACTGGCTCCAACGCCACCCGCCTCGCCAATGAAATCGAAAAGCTCCGCCTGCTCACGGCCAGCGCCACGCTCCAGCACGTCCAGCAACTAGTCCCCGACGCTCGTGAATCGACAATTTTCGCCCTCGTCGCCGCCCTCGGCCGCCGCGATAGAAAATCCTCCCTCGAAATCCTCGACACACTCGTCCGCGACGGCGAATATCTTCCCCTGGCCCTCAACTTCCTGGCCGCCCAATTCCGCTTCGCGCTAGCCGCGAAAGAAGCCCGCCTAGCCAACGCCCAAGCGATTCAAGCGCATTTCACCAAACAAGGCGTCCCCATGTGGCGCGCCCGCGCCGAGCAGGTCCAACAAACCGCCGCCGCCTTCCAGCCCGCCCACATGCGCAGCGCCATAAAGTTGATTTTTCAAGCCGACCGCGGCCTTCGCGACACCCGCCCCGATGACCGCATCGTCATGGAGCAGTTCATCCTCCGCCTTACTGCAAAGGCTTGACAGCTGGCTCCAGATCCGTTCGAGAGAAGTCGTTGCCTTTGAAGAGCAGCTTCGTCCGCGTTACTTTGGCCAACGCATACGTGAAGCAATCTCCGAATTTGAGCGCAGCAGGATGCACGCCTTTGCCGAACTCCTGAAACGCCCGTCGGGCCACCTGCGCCTGTTCTTTTGTCACGGGTTCGATCCGAATTTCAAAATATTCCAATGTCGTATCGAGGTTCGCTCGACGCGGCGCATCCATACGGCGATCAATGATCATCGCCGCTTCCAGGTACGACGCCGCCGACATACTAACTGCGCCTGCGGCATAAATGGCTTCCGTGAAAAGAACTGCCTTTGGCTCCCCAAGCAGTATTGCCACTACCGCCGACGTATCTATCACCATCGGCTATCGCCTCAACACGGCAACCCATTCTCGTCATAAAGGTCGTTGTGGTCGGAAGAGTGCATTCCCGCGGGAAGTCCTTCGCGAAACCGGCGAGCGGCTTCCAACATTCCCTCGACAGTCCGCTTTCCAGTCCGCTCCCCCCGTTCCGCTTCCAATTCCTTCCGCAATACCTCCACCACCACCGCCGTCATACTCACGCCCCGGATGGCCGCCAACTCCGCGGCCATCTTGTGCGCCTCTTCGTTCTTAATATTCAGGCTCATAGCAACATTCTACCGTTCCCGCCTGAAATTCTACCATCCTACTTCGTCAACGTATAATTCACGTCAATCTCCGTCTGTATCTCCACCGGCTGCCCATTCAGCAATGTCGGCGACCACTTCCATTGATTCACCGCCTCCATCGCCGACCGCGCCAGTTCCGCCGACGGCGAGATCAACAGCGTCAATCCCAGCACATCCCCTTCGTTGCCGATCACCGCGCTCATCCGCACCGTCCCCTGAATGCGCGCCTGCTTCGCCTCCGGCGGATACGTAGAGCGCGTCCCACGAAGTTATTCGTCAATAAATACGGGGTTTCGAGACGTCATATCGTGTCGACAAAACTGCCGCTATTGGCCAAAAATGGCAAAAAGGTCGATTATGATGCCTTAGGAACTTCAAGTGATAGGTAAGAATTGGCGTTAAATGGGCCGTGGTCTACCAGTAAGCCGTTTATTTGCAACGGCGAAATTGTAGGTGCCGAAAAACAGGTAAACGGGACAGGCTCTAACGTAGCTCCTCACCCGCAAGCGGCACGGCCCGGGTTGTTATCGCTCTTTAACGCGAGATCGCCTCGCGGTCACCGGCTCAGTTCGGCAGAATCTGCGCCAGCGGCCCGTAGCTGTCGCGAACAAATTGAAACGCGCCCTCCTCAGCCGCTTGCAGGCCACCGGGGCCAACGGGTACCGTCACTCGCACCAACGCCGTATCGGTCCGGTTCAGGCGGATGGCGTCCGCCATCACGTAAAACTTCGCCTTGTACTCATCGGCCACAGTCCGGCCATGCGATTGATACCAATACACCACCACGCTTTTGTTGTCGCCCCGTTGGATGACGTAATAGTTAGCCTCAACGGGCTCAGTCCGGCCGGGGACTGTAATCGGAATGATGGTGCTTTTCTCAGCCACCCAACCGTTGCCCGGCAGGCAGTTCTTCGGCGAGTGCGGCGCCACCCCTGCCCGCTGCGTTTTGAAGAACGCCACGAATAACCCGGCGCCTTGCGGCAAACCGTTCCGGAGGTAATGCCGCGACAGCGTGTCGTCCGCCTTTAAAACGGCCTGCACTTCCGGTTCAATCGCCCATTCCTTCACCATCGTCCAGTCATCCAGCGTCTGTGCCAGGGAACTCAAAGGCCGCGTTAGCGGCACGTACTCCCGCCTCGCATTCACGTAGTAGCCCGCGGCGCCCTGCGCCACCGCGACGACTGTGAAAATAATCAGGTTTCGGGAACTCAAAAAAGAAAGCATGATACCTACTCGGGCGCCGCAACGGAGGCCCGTCCGGCAACTAGTTTCTTCACGGCCACATGGAACAAGATCATTAACACAAATGCGAATCCGAAGGAAACGCCTCCTTCCAGAGTGTGGAAGAAGCCCTTCGCCAAATCGGGATTGTACTCGCTCAATACACCAGTCGCCGATACGCGGAACGCATTCGCCGCCACCGCGATCGGGATTGACGCCAAAAATATCGCCCAGCGAATCCACAATTTCTCTTCGGAGAAGTATCCATATACTAACGACAGAAAAGTCAGGGAAAGCAGCGACCGTATACCGCTGCAAGCTTCCACCACGGATAATTTCTGTTCCGCCAATTCCAGGACGTTGCCGTCTCGTAATACCGGTATTCCCAAAAACGACAAAACGGTCTCGGCCACCGCACTCGCGAACAATTGCAGGGGAAACGTAATCTGGTTATAGATCACGGCCGGAATCGGCACCATCAGCGGTAACATCAACAACGGCAGCGCCAGCGCTCGCACATACGGCCAGCCGCCCAAAAACAACACGGCGCCCCACACCGAGCCTACGAACGCAGACCGCTGCAAAAAGAGTTCCGCGCCTAAAACGCCAAGCGCCATTTGAAAGATACACCACACCATCAGGAGCAATCCGAGGTAATTCGGCTTGGCTACCGTGGCCACCAACTCATCCTTCCGCCGCCATGCAATATAGGCGGCCACTACGGGGACGAAAAATCCGTGGCCCATGTCGTCGTCATTGGTCCACTGGTTCGCCATCCGCATCAGGATCGGCAGATAGGCGAGGATTAGCAATCCTAACACCCAACCAACGTTGAGCCATGGCACAGGTGCAGACGCGGACCCGGAACCTGCGGGAACGACGGCGACAGCTTCTTTCATTCATCCTCAGTTTTACACAGCCGGGAACCCGCTAACAATTACCTCGTCTCGCCCACCCGGTGCAGCAGCATCAAATTGGTCGTTCCGGAGCGCCACATTGGTTGTCCGGCCACCAGAATTATCGTGTCGCGCGCCTTACACAAGCCGCGTTCCAACAGCGCCCGGTCCATCATCGCCACCATTTCATCCGTCGACGTTTCCGATAGTGTCACCACCGGATGGATCCCATAAACCAAAGCCAATTGCCGCGCCACGGACTCCTTCAGCGTGAACGCATAAATCGGCACCGGCGGCCGGTACTGCGCCACCAGCCTCGCCGTCGCTCCCGATGTCGTAAAGACCACGATCGCCGCGACATTCGCCGACCGCGCCGAATGATACGTCGCGTCGGCCAGAATTTCGGCGATGGATGGGTTTGACCGCTGCGGCGGCCGCAGGTAACCGCGCGGCCGCATCGCCACTTCGGCTTCCGCCGCAATCCTCGCCATCATTTTCACGCTCTCCACCGGATATGCCCCCGCCGACGTCTCCGCCGACAGCATCACCGCGTCCGTCCCGTCGTAAATCGCGTTGGCAACATCGGAGACCTCGGCCCGCGTCGGCACCGCGCTCTCAATCATCGACTCCAACATTTGAGTCGCCGTAATCACAAACTTCCCGCTATGCCGCGCCTTTTCAATCACCGATTTCTGGATAAACGGAACCTTCTCGCAGGGCAACTCCACCCCCAGGTCGCCGCGCGCCACCATCACGCCATCGGACTCCTGCACGATTTCGTTGATGTTCTGCCAGGCCTCCGGCTTCTCAATTTTCGCAATCACCGGAATCGCGAATTCCCGCTCCTCCATAAACAACCGCAGCCGGATGATGTCGGAAGCCTTCCGCACAAACGAGAGCGCCACATAATCGACGTTCTCGTTCAACCCGAACTGCATATCGGCCATATCCTTTTTGGTGAGCGAAGGTGTCGAGACGTTCACGCCCGGCAGGTTGATACCCTTTCGGTCTCCGATCGTTCCGCCGGCCATTATTTCCGTCTTTATGGCCACGCCGTCGGTGGAGATCACCCGCAGTTCCACGGCTCCGTCCGCCAGCAGGACGCGGTCCCCGGGCGTCACGTCGCGCGCCAGATTGGCGTACGCCGTGGACGCTCTTTCCGTATTCCCGAGCGTCTCCACCGTACTGATCTCGAACGGATCTCCGGCGCGCAATTCCGCCTTTCCGCCTTCAAACATTCCCAATCGAATCTTGGGTCCTTGCAAGTCCAATAACAATCCGGCCATCGAGCCTGCTTCCTGGCAAACTTCCCGTACCAGACGAATTCGGGCACTGTGTTCTTCGTGGGTGCCGTGAGACATGTTCATCCGAAATACATTGACGCCGGCGGCCAACAGCTTCGCGATTACTTCGCGGGTGTTGGACGACGGCCCAAGTGTGGCTACGATTTTTGTTGTTCTCACGCTAATCTGAATAGACCTCTCATCCATCATGCCATTAGTCCAAGTTGTCGTCCTCGCGATCCTGCAGGGCATCACCGAGTTCCTCCCCATCTCCAGTTCCGCCCACCTTGCACTTACTCCGTGGCTGTTCGGCTGGAAGGATCAAGGGCTGGCGTTCGATACAGCCCTCCACTTCGGGACGCTGTTTTCCGTGCTGATTTATTTCTTCCGCGACTGGCTGCGCATCATCGCTAACGGCCTCGGCCTTTCCAATCCCGCCGTCCTCGGTCCAGACCCTTCGCTTGACCGCAATCCACGAATGCTGTGGTATCTGATTGCCGCAACGATCCCGGCCGGCGTAGCCGGACTCCTCTTTAAAGAGGCCATCGAATCCACCCTGCGCTCGCCGTACGTGATGGGCGGCATGCTCATTGGCGTCGGCCTCGTCATGTGGGGCGCGGAACGCTTCGCCAGGCACGAGCGCACGATGGGGGAAATGAATTTGAAGGACTGCCTCATAATCGGCGTCGCGCAAGCGCTGGCTCTAATTCCCGGCACCTCCCGCAGCGGTATCACCATGACCGCCGGGCTCTTCCGCAACCTCGACCGGTCGACCGCCGCCCGCTTCTCGTTTCTTCTCTCCACGCCCATCGTCGCCGCCGCGGCGATGATGGGCTTCCTCGATCTGAGAAAAGCTGGCGCGCTGAACGCGGAGACGATGCCTTCCCTGGCCATCGGCATTGTCGTCACCGCCATCACCGGTTGCTTCGTTATCGCCGTGCTGCTCAAGTTCCTGCGGACTAATTCTGTTCTGCCCTTTGTCATTTACCGCGTCGCGTTTGGTGTGTTTATCATCGCCCTCGCGCTCTACCGCGCCTGATATCATGCGGAAATATGAAGATCGTTCTCACCAGCGTCATGGTTGACGACCAGAAAAAAGCGCTCTTCGACGCGGGCATCCCGTCCACTTCATTCGGCATCGACGACGTCCGGAAAGAATTCGAACGCCTGCAGGCGCGCGGCGTCGTCTTCCGCATGGAGCCCACGCAAAAATAAAATGTTACTCACTCTCCCTCTCCTCTTCGCGCTCGCCGCCGACGCGCCTTTGTTCAACGGGAAAAACCTCAATGGCTGGGAAATTATCGGCGATGGCCAATGGACTGTGATGGCCGACGGCACGCTGCTCGCGCAACGCACCGCCGACCTCCGGAAACTCCTGGAACCGGGCGCTAAATTCACGACCAAGCAAGACTACGGAGCTTGGGAAAACAATCAGTCCTGGCTCTACACCAAGCGTAATGATTTCGGCGAGTTCGACCTCCACGTCGAGTTCTGGACCCGCACCAACGGGAATAGCGGGATCTCCATCCGCGACACCTCCCGCGCCAAATACGGCATCACAACCCCGCCGGATTACAAGCGGACGCCATCGAAAATCGGCTACGAGATTCAGATCAATAACCGCTATCCCGATCCGAACCTCACCGGCAGTATTTACGGGTTCGCCAACGCCAAGCCCGGCACGATGCGGGAGGACGACTGGAACTCGCTCGACATCGCCTCCCGCAACGATAAAATTACCATACGCCTGAACGGCAAACTCGTGGCTGAACATGCCGGGGACCCGGTTCGTTCGAAGAGCGGCCCTATCGGCCTCCAACTCCACGATCAGTTTTCAGTGGTCATGTTCCGTAATATCCGCATTCGCGAATTGGGCGGTAAATAGGGCAACACCGTAAACTACGCGGCGACTGCGAGCCGAGTTTGGAGGGCCGGGATCATCTCCGCGAGCACCTCCTCGACCCGTTCGACGAAGATGAACTCGAGTTCGGCGCGGACGCTTTCGGGGACATCGCGAAGATCGCGCTGGTTGGCCTTGGGCAGGATGACCCGCTTCATGCCGGCGCGGCGAGCCGCAAGCACCTTTTCCTTGATCCCGCCGATGGGGAGCACGAGGCCGGTCAGGGTGACTTCTCCGGTCATGGCCGTGTCGTTCCGCACCGGGAGCTTAGTATACGCGGAAGTCATGGCGGTGACGGCGGTGATGCCGGCGCTGGGTCCGTCCTTGGGAATCGCTCCGGCCGGGACGTGGACATGGATGCCGAATTCTTTGAACAGTTTCGGATCCAGGCCCAGCTCTTCGGCGTGCGACCAGATAAAGCTCTGCGCGGTCTTCATCGACTCCTGCATTACTTCGCCTAGTTGGCCGGTGATGGTGAGGCCCTTGCCCTGCGGCAGCAGCGTCGCTTCCAGATAGAGAACGTCGCCGCCGGCCTCGGTCCAGGCGAGGCCGGTGACCACGCCAGCGGGGAGCGCCTTGCGGAACCGTTCCGGCTGGACCAGTTCGGGGCCGAGCAGTTCGACGACCTGGGCTTCGTCGATGACGACAACAGGTTCATTGCCTTCGACGATTTTCAAGGCCACTTTACGGATAACCTTGGCTATAGACCGCTCCAGGCGGCGCAGGCCGGCTTCGCGGGTATAGCCGTTGATGATGAACTTGAGACCTTCATCGGTGAACTCAATCTGCTCCGGTTTGAGACCGGTTTCGGTGATCTGGCGCTGGATGATGTAGCGGCGGGCGATCTGCACCTTCTCCGCTTCGCTGTAGCCGGAGAGATGGATGATTTCCATGCGGTCGAGCAGCGGGCGCGGTACGGTGTCGAGAGAGTTAGCGGTACACAGGAAGAGCACCTTGGAGAGGTCGAAGTCCAGGTCCAGATAGTTGTCGCGGAACGTCTTGTTTTGTTCCGGGTCGAGTACTTCGAGCAGCGCGTGGGCGGGGTCGCCGCGGAAGTCGCGGCCAAGTTTATCGACCTCATCAAGGAGGATGACCGGGTTGCGCGTACCGGCGCGGCGAATGGCATGGATGAGGCGGCCGGCCATGGCTCCGATGTAGGTGCGGCGGTGGCCGCGGAGTTCGGCTTCGTCATGCATTCCGCCGAGGCTCATGCGTTCAAATTTGCGGCCGATGGAGCGGGCGACGGACTGCCCGAGGCTGGTCTTGCCAACGCCTGGAGGCCCGACAAGGCAGAGGATCGGCGACTTGGCGTTGGGGTTGAGCTTCATGATGCTCAGGTGTTCGAGGATGCGGTCCTTGACTTCTTTGAGCTCGTAGTGGTCCTCGTCGAGGATTTGGCGGGCGTTTTTAATGTCGAGATTGTCCTCGGTAGTGGTATTCCAGGGCAGTTCGAGGACGAACTCGATCCAGCCGCGCGTGACCTGGTAGTCGGGCGAAGCGGAGTTGGTGCGGTCCAGCTTTTTAAGTTCGCGGTCGACTTCCTTCTTGGCGGCTTCAGGGAGATTGGCCTTTTCGGCTTTCTCGCGGAGAAGGGCGACATCGCCGGCGTCATCCTTGTCGCCAAGCTCCGACTGGATGGCCTTCATCTGCTGGCGGAGCGTGTAGTCGCGCTGCTCCTTGGTCATTTCGTTTCGCGCTTCGGTGGCGATTTTGCTCTTGAGTTCGAGCACCTCAACCTCATGGGAGAGGTACTTGTGCAACTCACGGAGAGCGTCGAGACGGGTGGCGGCTTCAAGGAGCACCTGCTCCTTGTCGACCGGGAGCGACATCATGGAGGCGAGCAGGAAGACCATGTGAAGCGGGTCTTCCTGGCCGCGCAGGATGCGCGCGAGATCGTTAGAGGATTCGCCGTGAGCGAGGTTAATGGCGCGCGTGGCAAGATCGAGAATTTCGCGTTCCATGGCTTCCACTTCGGTGCCAGTGTCATCGGGCAGGGGCATCGGGCGGATGCGGGCGCGGAGGTAAATGGCGGACCCGTCTTCGTCGGAAACCTCGTCGAGTTTGACCAATTGAGCGCGGGATTCGCCCATGACCATCAGCTCCATCATCCCGCCAGTGTGGCGCTGGATGCGGCGCACAATGGCGATCGTGCCGACGGCGTAGAGGTCGGCTTCGCCGGGGGTCTCGGTGGCGGAGTCCCGCTGGGAGACGATGAAAATTTCCTTCTCCTCGGTGGCTAGCGCGGCTTCCACAGCGGCCTGCGTGGACTTGCGACCGACGCTTAATGGCAGCATGAGGCCGGGGAAAAGGACCGTGTTTTTCAACGGGAGTACGGGCAGGCTGCGGAACTCTTCTGATTGGGCCATTTTTTCCTCTTTTCGTTAATTTCGTTCGTTACGCGACTGCCGAGATGGGGGGCGAGAAATCAAGTTCGCCGCGGAGCGGATTCAGATCGACTTTGATGATTTGGCCGTCGCGGATCGCGCCGCTGATGAGCTTGCGGGCGAGCGGGGTCTCCACTTCTCTTTGGATGATTCGTTTCAGCGGACGGGCTCCGAAACTTGGGTCGTAACTATTGCGAACGAGCCAGCCGAGCGCGATGTCGGAGAACTCGATGACGATGTGGCGTTCGGCGAGGCGCTTGCGGAGACCGTTGAGTTGGATTTTCACGATCTCTTTCAAATGCTCTTCGCCTAATGCATGGAATACGATGGTCTCGTCGACGCGGTTCAAGAATTCCGGGCGGAATGCCAGACGAAGCTCTTCCATGACGGCGCGTTTCATGCGCTCATAGTTATCACCCTTCCAGTCGCCTTTGTATTCGAGAATGCGGGGACTGCCGATGTTACTCGTCATAATGACAATCGCATTTTTGAAATCAACTGTCCGGCCCTGGCCGTCGGTGAGGCGGCCGTCATCGAGAACTTGCAGCAGGATGTTGAAGACGTCGGGGTGCGCCTTTTCAATTTCGTCGAAGAGGATGACGGCATAGGGGCGGCGGCGAACAGCTTCGGTGAGTTGGCCGCCTTCTTCAAAGCCGACGTATCCGGGGGGCGCGCCTACCAGGCGGGAAACAGTATGTTTTTCCTGGTATTCGGACATGTCGATACGGATCATGGCGTGTTCGTCGTCGAAGAGCGATTCGGCCAGAGCGCGGGCGAGTTCGGTTTTTCCGACGCCGGTGGGGCCCAGGAAGATGAACGATCCGATGGGGCGATTGGGATCCTTGAGTCCGCTGCGGGCGCGTAGAACGGCATCGGCGACAGCATCCACCGCTTCTTCCTGTCCGATCACGCGGCCGTGTAACTCCTTCTCCAAATTAAGTAACTTCTGATTGTCGCCGGCAAGTAACTTAGTAACTGGTACGCCGGTCCAGCGGCTGACGACGGCGGCGATATCTTCCTCCTCGACTTCCTCTTTAATGAGGCGGCCGGATTGGCCTTCGGCGAGGCGATCGCTTTCGCGGGCGAGGTCCTTTTCGAGCGCCACGAGAGTGCCGTATTTGAGTTCGGCGGCCTTGTTGAGATCGTAGGCGCGTTCGGCGCGTTCGACATCGGATTTGGCGGTTTCGATTTTCTCTTTAATGGCGCGGAGACCCTCGACGGACTTCTTTTCGTTCTGCCATTGGGCGCGGAGACTGTCGGCTTGGCCTTTCAGTTCGGCGAGCTCCTTTTCGAGGCGTTGGAAGCGGTCCTTCGAGGCGGCGTCAGACTCCTTTTTCAGCGCCTCGCGTTCGATTTCGAGCTGCATGACGCGCCGTTGAGCTTCGTCGAGTTCGCTGGGAACGGAGTCAATTTCGGTGCGCAGTTTGGCGGCGGACTCGTCGACGAGGTCGATGGCTTTGTCGGGCAGAAAACGGTCGGTGATATAGCGGTTAGAAAGAACGGCGGCGGCCACCAGCGCGGAATCCTTGATGCGGACGCCATGGTGGATCTCGTAGCGTTCGCGGAGGCCGCGAAGAATTGAAATCGTATCTTCGACGCTTGGTTGATCGACCAGCACCGGCTGGAAGCGCCGTTCGAAGGCCGGATCCTTCTCGATGTATTTGCGGTACTCGTCGAGAGTGGTAGCGCCGATGCAGTGCAATTCGCCGCGGGCGAGCAGGGGCTTGAGCAGATTGCCGGCGTCCATGGAGCCTTCGGCTTTACCGGCGCCGATGACGGTGTGGAGTTCGTCGATAAAGAGGATGATTTTCCCTTCGGCGGAAGTCACCTCTTTGAGTACGGCTTTGAGGCGCTCTTCGAATTCACCGCGGAACTTGGCGCCGGCGATCAGGGCGCCCATATCGAGCGCGACGATCTTCTTTTCCTTGATGCCTTCGGGGACGTCACCGCGGACGATGCGATTGGCGAGGCCTTCGGCGATGGCGGTTTTGCCGACCCCGGGTTCGCCGATCAGGACCGGGTTGTTCTTGGTGCGACGGGACAGGACCTGGATGACGCGGCGGATTTCTTCGTCGCGGCCGATGACGGGGTCGAGCTTGTTCTGAGCGGCGAGTTGGGTTAGGTCGCGGCCGTATTTTTCGAGGGCTTCGTAGGTGGCCTCAGGGTTTTGGGTGGTGACACGCTGGGCGCCGCGAATTTCCTTGAGAGCGGTTTCGATACGGCCGCGAGTGAGGCCGAACTCTTTGAGGAGTTTGCCGGCGGGGCCGGAGTCGCCGGTGAAGGCGAGGAGAAGGTGTTCGACCGAAACGTAGTCGTCCTTCAGATTTTTGGCTTCGGTCTCGGCATCGGAGACGATTTTAGTGAGGCGGGTGGTGACGTACAGCGACTCGGCGTTTGGAGGATTTGAGACCTTGGGCAGCTTATCGAGTTCCTGAACAACGCGGAGCGAGAAGGTGTCGACCGGAATGTTGGCCCGTTTCAGCAGGGAGGGGATGAGGCCCTTCTCCTGTCGGAGGAGCGCGGCGAAGAGGTGATCGGCGTCGAGTTGGTTATTGGAATTTTGGACCGCGATGGACTGAGCGGCGCGGAGGGCGTCCTGGGATTTTTCAGTCAGTTTGTTGAGATCCATGATATGAGTGCCTTTCTATCAATTAAATGCAGTGTATCACCATAAAGTTTCAGAAACAATGGCCAAAAAACGGAAGGCTCTTCGGCGGCGGCGCGTCTAGGAGCCTCGGTTCTTTATTATCAACGACTTTTGGGACCATCCGCTGGTGGCGAGCGTTGATACTGGCGGCCCAAACGGAGAGCGGCCCGCCTGTTTTGTGAACAGGCGGGCCTCTCCATTTCATTATACGGGATTCGTCAAGCGATTTTGGCGGGCAAAACAGGGAAGTCATTGATTTGGTTAGGAATATATCGCTGGAAATGGCTGTACGCTCAAAGGGAAATCCGCACTATCGACACGAAAATGGGAGGGTGCCAGGGGTTCTCTTCCTTCCGAGGATAAAAATACTTTTGCAAGGTGGGGCTAAAACACACCTTTTCCGGTCTTAGTCACCGGACAGACTGTGCATCGGGACTTCTGATATCATCTCGTCCGCCCGAAAATACTGCCGAAAATGCCCGGCCGCTGGGGTGCCGCGTGACGAACGACCTTCATTCACAGGTTGCGGACTACTTTGGGGAACGGCGGAATGAAACTACTGCAATGTACTGACCCTCGGCGCTCGGCCGGACGAAGCCCAGGAGCAGCATTTTCTCATCGAAGGATGAGCCTGAAAGACCGCGGTAGCGCACCGGGTCCCGCATGGCTTCTGTAACAAAACATACCGTCCAGACGGTCTTTATGAAGGGATCCCGAGCAGACCTCATATCATCGGAATTTGGGTGCGCGACACAGAAGTGGGAGTCCTCGAAACGGCCGTTGAGGTATGAGCAGCGCAGAGCGATGATGGCGTTGGCTCCGCGGACGGTCCAGAACATACCGGATTGTTTGAGCCGGGAGCCGATGACAGTCTTGCATCCAGCCTCAATAACGCCTGAGCCGACGAACAGGTGTTGGCGGCGGTACTCGGGATAGCGCATGCCCTCGGGGTTGTCTGCGATGTCTGCGCGGCCGAGCAGGATTGACGGGGCGGTGGTTTGCGTTGAGGGTTGGTTGCGGTTTCCGATGGTCTGGACGCCGATGCCGACGGAGCGGCATGCGCCGATACTGTGCCGAGTTTTGCGGGATACCACGTGCGGGGGACATCTGGTGCCGGACACCCATTTAGCGGCGTAGGCGATTGAGCACGGTCTACAATTGTGCGGGAGGGACGGTGATTCTGCCCGATTTGAGGGGTTGCGCCGGGTGAATCCGAAGCGGGGGCGGTGACGGAATGGGCTGGTCTTGCCGGGTGCGCGGTTTCAGCTTTCAGTCGCTAACGG
>ENA-ORBV01006460-ORBV01006460.1-microbial-mat-metagenome-genome-assembly--contig:-NODE-6460-length-20655-cov-11.291428_pt1 | contig 20655 bp, 17 predicted proteins | sample MGYA00237777_ERZ505514 | MGnify/ENA primary metagenome ERZ505514 (study PRJEB26160, sample SAMN06269048) | microbial mat metagenome | isolation source: Oligotrophic lake microbial mat | place... | reverse complement strand
ATCGACTGCCCATCCCAACCTTCCCCCGCAAGCAGGGGAAGGAGAAAGATGACTGCGTGATGATCGACTGCCCATCCCAACCTTCCCCCGCAAGCGAGGGAAGGAACCTTAAGTCAGTGCCATTCGAATCACACGCCAAAACATGACTACCGACCTATCCTTGCTTGCAGCCCAGGGTCTTCTGGACGCTCCGCTGCCAGTGCCATCCAGTATTTCCGAGCTTCGTCAGCAAGTTCCAGTTGATCGAGCCACAACGCGTACGCTACCCACTCCGAAAATGCCGCATTGGCGGCTGGCCGAGCCGCCTCGACCTGCGCGCGCACGCCCGGCATCACGATGGAGAAGTCGCTGTTGCTCGCGTAACGCCGGCCATCGTCGAGTTGCGCCGATACGCTCCAACTGTACCGCGTGGTCTCCCGCAACAGGATGCTCGCTGGCAGACGCACTTCCGTCGCGCTCGTCGCGGTTTCAAACAGCACCCTGCCCGTATCGTCGCTGAGTGCGAACTGGTAACTGATGCCCGGCTGCACGGATTCCCAGCGGAACACCGGCGATTCCTCCAGTGTTTTGGTGCCGGTGAGTGTCAGCACGCGTATGCGCGCTGCGGGCCGGATGCTCCGCATGACCATCGCCGCCTGCGCGACTCCGGCCGGCTTGATGCGGACTTCGCCGCCCGCGCGCGCCAGCGCACTCGTGCGCTTGACCGGCGCAGACCCCTTCAGCGCCCGGGGGCCATCCACGTTGAATTCCACTAACGCCGGCCCGGTCATGATGAATTCGTCCCCGGACTTGAGATAGAGGACCACCAGCCTGCCATCCGCGCCGAGCTGGACGCGCGAAGCCGGATCGATCGCCATGGTGATCGCGAGCCCCGGTTTGCGCGGATCGGATTCGACGACCGCGCCGCCCTTCGTGTCGGTCACGATCGCCACGGGCTGGGCGCTTGCGGCCGTGGCCCATCCACTGGCAGCGATGGCAACGAGCAGAAGTCCCCGCATCAAACGCTGCATGTTTTCCCACATCCGGACACTCATTTTGGCCTCTCCCTCGGTAGTGTTGAGGATCACTGGCTGATGCCGGCTCTCCTTCACACCTCGTGCCGCACTCTAACAACACGCCGTCCGGATTTTCGTGTGCCGCAGCACGCCAATTTGTTGAATTTTCACACTCTTTAAAATATCGTCCGCCCCCATCCCAGCCTTCCCCCGCGCGCGGGGGAAGGGGTGCCGGACAGAAGGGGCTTCTAACCCCATGAAACTAAACCCCTAATGGGCTAAAACTATCGGCGTGACGGCAACTCTCGGCGCAGGGTGATGCGCTGGCCACTCACCTCCAGATAGCCGCCGGCCACGAGTTCCTTGAAGATGCGGCTGATCATTTCACGCGACGCGCCCACTCGTTGCGCGATGTCCTTCTGGGTCAGTCGCTCCGGAATGATCAGCTTGCCGTCTTTTTCCACGGCGAGTTCCAGCAGCAAACGCGCCACCCGGCCATAGACATCCAGCAAGGCTAGACTGCGCACGCTGCCCGTCAGATCGCGCACCCGCTGCATGAGACGATCGATCAACTTCGCGGCAAACTCCGGGTTCACCGACAGAAACGCCTTGAAGTCGCGTTTCGGAACAACAATCAGCTTCGATGGTTCCAGCGTCACGACCGAAGCGGAGCGCGGTGATTCATCCAGCGCCATTTCCCCGAAGTATTCTCCCGGGCCGTGGACGTTGAGCACCACCTCCCGGCCTTCTTCGTTGCGCAGATACACCTTGACCCGGCCCGACCGGATAATGAATACGGACTGCGTCTGGTCGCCTTCGCTCACGACGACTGCGTTTCGCGGAAACGACTGAACCTTTGCGTTGACCGATAACCCACGCAATTCCGGTTCGGTAAGCGCTAAAGACGGTGTTCTCATGGCGGTGGTGTATGGTTTTCTTTTGTCTGGCCGAGATAACGCTCGTCCGCCTGCTTCAGCCGGCCAACCATGACCCGCATGAACGCGCGGGCGAACGCCGCTTGCAGGGACGCCGGCGCCGCCCGCAATGCGGCAGCCTCAAACTCCACCGCGACCGACGGTGCATCGGCCGTTACGGTCGCCGTTCTCACGCCATGCATCTCATCCAGGTAGGCTAGCTCACCGAAGCACTCACCGGGTCCGAGTCGATTGAGTACGCGTCCGTCGCGCGTCACCTGCACCCCGCCCTGCACGATGACAAACACGCTGCGGCCGGGGTCCCCCTCCCGGCACACGGGGGCGCCGGGCGCATAACGAAGCCATTGCCCGAACCGTACAGCGGCCCACAATTCCGTATCGCCGAAGCCGCTGAAAAACGGCATGCCTTTCAGTTCCGCAAAACGCGTGCCATCGGAAACGAGTGCTTGCGTCTCGGTGAGACCGGGCAGGACGTGCTCCAGATCCGCCCGAAACGCACGCCAGTTCGTGTAGCGCACTTCACGATTCTTGTGGATAGCCCGATGCACGGTAAAGCGCAGTTCCGCGGCGAGCCCGGTGCGCCGTTGCTCGATCGGCGTAAAGAGCCCCTGCAGCTTCTGGTAAATCAGCGACTCTTGGCTGCTCGCTTCGTACGGATAGGTACCGGTCAGCAGTTGGTACATCATTACGCCGACTGCGTAGATGTCGGACTGGACCGTTGGCGTCGCCTGTTTGAAATGCTCCGGCGGAATGAAGGGAAGCGTGCCAACGTCTGCTACCTGCGTCACGTCCGAGGCAAGCCAGTAGCAAGCGCCAAAATCGGTGACTTTCGGTTCCTGCTCGGAAGTCAAAAGGATGTTCGCCGGCTTGATGTCCCGATGCAGCAAACCCTGCGTGCTTGCATATTCCAGCGCGCTGCAAACCTTGTAGATGATCTCTGTCACCGACTCCACGGGTAACAGGCGGTCTGGCCGCACACGCGTCTGCAAGGTGCCGCCGGTCACATACTCCATGACCAGATAAGCGAGGTCATCGCTGAGCCCCGCCTCATGCACTTCCACGATATAGGGATGATGGAGCTTGCCGGCGAGCCGCGTCTCGTTCAGCCACAGGCGCTGGTGACGCGCTCCATGCTCGGGGTCGTCGAGCAGCTTCAGATTGGCGAATTTGACGGCAACCTCCCGCTGGGCGAACTGGTCGTAGGCGAGATGGACTTCGCCCATCCCGCCCCGGCCCAGTTCCTGGCGCAGCTCAAAGCGCTGGCGGAAGGTGCTGGCAGGCGCTGCGTTCACGGCTGCTCCCGCGGCTGCGGGTCCACGCGATCCCAGCCGTACGCCTCCATCGGCGTGTGCCCTTTGAGCGCGATCGGCCCCAGCGACACTAACCCCGACGCATCGGACAAACTCTCGGCGACGAGCTTCGAACATACCAGCCGGTAACCCGCCTCCTTGGTTGCGCTTTCGAGCCTGGAAGCGACGTTGGTCACGTCGCCGATAGCGGTGTAGTCGTGGCGGGCAGCGGAGCCCACATGACCGACCACGGCTTCACCAGCGTGCAAACCGATCCCGATGGCAATCGGCGCCTGCCCCTCCCGCTCCAGTGCGGCACTCAGTTCGCGCACTTTGGCCAGCATCGTCTTTGCCGCTGAAAAGGCGGGTACGCAAGGATTGTCGTGCGGTTGCGGTGCGCCGAACATCGCCATGATGCCGTCACCCATAAAACTGACGACCGTGCCGCCGTGCGCGTGAATGACCGTGACGACTTCCTCAAAATAGCGGTTGAGGAAGTGAATGACCTGTTGCGGCGACAGCCCCTCGCTGCGCGTGGTGTAGTTGCGGATATCCGCGAACAGCACGCAAACAAACGCACCCGCACCCCCCGGTTCCGGCTGTATACGGCCAGCGAGTATCTGCTGCATGACGCTGGGACTCACGTAACCGGTGAAGGCGCGCCGCAATTGTCGGCGCTCCTGCAATCGCCCAGCCATTTCCAGTCCAGTACGCCCGCCCACAGCGAATACGAGCGTCATCGCGATCCCTCCTGTCGGCAAGTACCAGCCAGATGCCAGTAATCCGGTGGAAACCGCGAACAACATCGCGATGCCGCCAAAAAGGACCAAGGAGGCCATGGCCGGCAAGCGAACGCCGAACCAAGTGAGGCTTGCCACCAATACAAGGCACCACACGGCCCACGACGACATATCCCGCAACACCCAGTCGTTCAAAAAATTGCGCATCGCTTGTGCATGCAACAACACTCCAGGCGTTGCGTCTGCACCTTGCGCGGCCCAACCCGCGAGCGGTACCGGGCCTCTGTGAATGTCCTCAAACGCGAGCGCGGTCCCGAGGAGCACAACTTTCCCACCAAACAGATTCTTCAGGCGCTCGATCTCCCCCGCCCGAGACCAGGCAATCACGTCATGCAACGGAACGTAGTCGAACGGATCGCCGCGCGAAAAATCGATTAATCCGTGGCGCGGCTCCATCCCGAGTTTGCGTGCCGTTTGCCCCGCCAGTGTCGGTACTGTGCCGCCGCCATCCGCAAGTCGTTCATCGAATCGACGCACCACCCCATCGCGATCAACGCGCCACAGTGCATAGCCCGCCCCGTCCGGCCCAGCGGCGGCCAGGAACGGGGCAAACACGGGGCGCGGCTTGCCCTCCCGATCAACCGTCAGGGCATACACGACTGGCAGATTCTGCCGGGCAACGAGAATGGCACGGGTCAGCTCAAGGTCGAGCCCTGGCGCAACGGCCTCAACACTGCGCTCCGGCAGCACCACATCCACGGCGACTGCCGCGGCGCCCGCCTTGGACATTGCTTTCAGAAATTCCGCCAGATGGGCATGCCAGAGTCCCACCGGCTCTGGCAACCGCTCGACGGTTGCGTGATCGATCGCAACGACCGCCACTTGATCAGGAGCCGGGCGGGGCAAAAAGGCCCGTAACACACCGAACTGCGCGTCGAGAACGGCGTGGTCAAACCGCTCACTCAGGCCAGCCGCATAGATCCCCAGCGCAAGGCAAATCATCATCAGAAATCCGTACTTATTACCGGATGACAGCCCGCTTAAGTGCCTCCCCGAAGCTGCTTTCATGGCGCTATCATAATCTCACTGCTACAGAACCTGTCGCTCAATCACACGACACGCTCATGGTCGCTCGAAGAACGCTATCGGCACAAAACAAAGCGGCTACGATAGCAGTCACGCTGCTTATGCTTATGGTACTAGTGGGTTCTGCGTGGGTGCTCGCGCCAAGCCCTGCCCGTGCCCGTGCCCGCCAGATACGATGACGCTACGCAGGCAGTCATCGCGGATGGCCCTCCGGCCTTGGCCGGCGAAAATGATACGCATGCCGCGGCGCGCGGTTGACCCCGCCGTTGACTCATACCCCTCCTGCGGTGTTGACATCGCGCTTCGTCGAAGCCTAGTGTAGCGCCCTGATTGCCGGCCCTTCCCGTCATCTCCCGAAGCGATTCCGCCATGCGCCTGCCGCTCTCCGTAAAGTCCGTGACTCGTCGCAGCTTCCTGCTGGCCGCCGGTGCGCTGCTGGCGCTGGTGCCGCTGCCCTGGCGGCGCGCGCGGGCGCAGGGCTCTTCCCTCAACGCGTTGCCGCGCGAGGCCCTGGTGATCGGCAACAGCAAATACGCGGAAGTACCGCTGAAGAATCCGGGCAACGATGCCAGGGCCATTGCCGGACAGCTGAAGGCGGCGGGCTTTAACGTCACCTTGAAGCTCGATACCGGCCGCGAGGAACTGGCAGCCGCCTTGCAGGCGTTTACGGCTGAGCTGGCGAAGAAAAAATGCGTGGGGCTGTTCTACTACGCCGGGCACGGCGCGCAACTGGCGTGGCGCAACTACCTGATCCCGGTGGATGCCGTGATCGAGAAGCTCGACGACATCCAGTCGAAAGCGGTGGACCTGGGCACGCTGCTCGGCGGGCTGACCCGGGCGGCCAACCCCATGAACGTGGTCATCCTGGATGCCTGCCGCGACAACCCCTTCGGCAACCGCGTGCCCGCCGACCGCAAGGGCCTGTCGCAGTTCGACGCGCCACCGGGGTCGCTGCTGGCGTACGCCACCGCGCCGGGCAATGTGGCGAGCGACGGCGAAGGTGCCAACGGGCTCTACACGGAGAATCTCCTGAAAGAACTGACCGCGCAGGATGCGAAGATCGAGGACGTGTTCAAGCGCGTGCGGCTCAGCGTGCGGCGGCGCACGGAGGGCAAGCAGATCCCCTGGGAAAGCACGTCGCTGGAGGAGGACTTCTACTTCCTCCCGCCCAAGCAGGTCCGCAAGCTCGCGGAAGCCGAACTGGAGAAGCATTTCCAGGAGGAACTGGCGATCTGGGAGAAGATCAAGACCGCCACGCAGCCCGCGCCGCTGGAGGACTACCTGCGTCGCTACCCGAGTGGAAAGTTTTCGGAGCTCGCGCAATACCGGCTCGACCAGGTGCTGGCGAAACTCGGCGAGAAGAAAATCGAGGCTGAATCCGCGAAGGACAATCCTTTCACCAAGGGTGTGGCGCGCATCGATACCGATTACCGGATCGGCGACACCTATGTCTTTCGCGATCTCGATCTCTATACCAGGAACGAAACGGGCAAAGCCCGGCTGGTCGTGCAGGAAATCACCGAGACCGAAGTGCGTTTCCAAAACGGTGTGGTCACCGATCTGTTTGGCAACGTCATCATGGCGGGCAAGGGGCACCGTTACACCGGCGCCCAGTTTTTCATTCCGGAGTACGCCATCGGCAAACGCTGGCGCACCCAGTTCCGCGTGAGTTACCCCCAGGGGGGCGACGGCGATAACAATCTGGATTTCCGGGTTACCAGGCGGGAACCGGTGCGGGTGCCGGCGGGCGCGTTCGACGCGTTCAAGGTGGAGGGCGAAGGCTGGGGCACCCTGCCCGGGGGTGGCGGCAGCATGCATAGCACTTTTACCTACTGGATCGCCCCCGGGGTGCGCCGGCCCATCGCGAACGAGACTCTGAACCGGCACAGCAACGGCAAGGTACTCCAAAGCAACCGCCGCGAACTTGTGGCTTACACGCAGGGCTGAGTCCTCCGTCACGCGCGGTCTCGGGCCAAACGCCGGCGCATCGCTTCCCCATCGCAGGCCTACCACCACCCGCTACGACGCCCTCATCATCGGCGGCGGACGCGACGTCAGCGGGCGGGAAATCGAAGAGCTTGGGGCGCGGGCCCAGCGCCAGGGTGCAAGGGGCGTCCTCGCGACGTTGTGGCCCGTGGCCGACCAAAGCACCGGCCGTTTCATGCAGGAGCTTTATCGAATTCGCCAGACCGCATCAGGTTTTGCCAAAACAAAAGCCCTTCAGCGCGTGCAAACGCAGTTTGTCCGCGACACTTACGGCACGCGAGAGGCACACCCTTTCTTTTTGGCGCCGTTCATCCTGATGGGGAACTGGCTCTACAGGCTGTTATGGACCTTGAACGGAATGTGCGAGTTGCACGCCGCACCCTGGCAACAAAGCAGAGTCGCCGGGGGCAGCCCGGCGGCTGGTAACTTGCTTTTGCCCGGCCAAAAGAAAGTCACCAAAGAAAAGGCCGCCCCGGCAAACCGCCGCTGGCGCGGTGGCCCTGCGCTGCTCGGCGGTTTTCAGGGGAGAGGCAAGACCAAAGTGTCTCCAGCCTTAAGCCTCACGCCTCAAACCCAGCCCGGAAGGGCGCAGCGGTTGTTCCCCCTTGCGAATCGCCGAGCAGCGCAGGCCGGCGCGGGGGTGTCGGCGAGGACTGTCTGAGCTTCCGTCATGCCTGCATGGCGCAAGCGAGTTCCGCAGCCGCCGCGCCGGACGAGCAGCGCAGGGACACCGCGCCAGTGGCGGTTCGTTGGGGCGGTTTCTCTTTGGTTACTTTCTCTTGTCCGCACAAGAGAAAGTAACTAGCCGCCGGGCTACCCCCGGCGACGTTGAGCACTGTCGCCAGGGTCGCCCCATAACGTCAATTCGGCAAGTCCATAACAGGCTCTAGCAGTCTGTTGATAATCATCTCGCCGCAATAGATACGTCATTCCCGCGCAGGCGGGAATCCAGCCAGTCGTTGAGTTGCTTACCGTGAAAATTCCAGGCTCCCGCCTTCGCGGGAGTGACGAGTAAATTTCAACAAGCTGCGAGGCAGGTTCCGAACAGCGCTTACTCCACCTTGATGCCCGCTTCCTTCGTCACCCGCTGCCATTTCTCCACCTCGCTCTACACGAAGTCGCCCCATTCCTTCGGCGTCGTCGTCTGCACTTCCACACCGGCGCTGGTGAGCCTGTCGTCAGGCTGCGCGAGGATGCGGCGGATTTCGGCGTTCAGCATGTTGACCGTCTCCGGCGGCGTTTGTGCCGTGGTGAAAAAACCCTGCCAGTCGAGCACGGCGAAACCCGGCAGTCCGGCTTCCGCCACCGTCGGCACGTCGGGCAGCGCTGGCGAACGCTTCGCCGCGGATACGCCGAGCGGACGCAGCTTCGCCGACTTGATGAAGGGCATCGCGGACGGCATGCTGGCGAAGCTGGCGGACACCTGCCCGCCGACAAGGTCGGCCATCGCCGGGCCGCCGCCCTTGTAGGGCACGTGCGTCACGTTGACCTTGCCAAGCAGTTTGAACAGTTCCACCGCCATGTGCGGCGCGCCGCCGGTGCCGCTGGAGGCGAAGGTCAGTGTGCCCGGCTTCGCCCGCGCCAGCGCGAGCAGTTCCTTCACATCCTTCGCCGGCACCGACGGATTGACCACCAGCACGTTGGCGACGTTCGCGCTGTAGGTGATGGGCGCGAAGTCCTTCACGATGTCGTAGGGCATCTTGTAGAGCCCGGCGTTGATGCCGAAGGGCCCGATGGTGCCGAGCACGATGGTGTAGCCGTCGGGCGCCGCGCGTGCCACGATTTCGGAGCCGATCATACCGTTGGCACCCGGACGATTGTCGATCACGACCTGCTGTGACCAGGCATCGGCCATCTTCAGGCCGACGACGCGGGCGACCAGGTCCGTGGAGCCACCCGGCGGGAACGGCACAATGAGCCGGATGGGGCGGCTGGGGTAGGACTGCGCGGCCGCCGCGGTGGCGACGCCCGCAAGCACGAGGGTGGAGACAAGGCGCAGGTAAAACATGCTGAGGACTCCCGTCATTCGTTAGAATCGATACGTGCAGGACGTGTGGTCACGTGGTCACGCGTACCTGGCGACAATGATCTGCCGGGTACTTCCCTCCGATCGCGCAACGATTATAGCAACGGCGTTTCACCCTCCCCATGAAAATCTGGCACAACCCCGACCTCGTTTCCCATGCCCGACACCTCCCCGAGCTGCGCAGCGGCAAGCTGACACCGCGCGACCTGCTGGAACGCTGCATCGCGCACATCGAGGCGCGCGAAAAAACGGTCAAGGCCTTCGTCACGATGAACCTCGACGCCGCGCGCAAGGCCGCCGATGCCTCCGGCAAACGCTGGAAGGCCGGCCGCCCCCTGTCGCCGCTCGACGGCTGCCCGGTAGGTATCAAGGACATTATCGCCACCGCCGATTTCCCCACGCAGATGAACAGCCCCGCCTTCAAGGGCTGGCAATCCGGCCAGGACGCGGCCTGCGTGCACGCCCTGCGCAAGGCCGGCGCGGTGATCCCCGGCAAAATGGTGACGACCGAGTTCGCCATCGGCTATTCGGGTCCGACCACCAACCCCTTCGATCCCAAACGCACCCCCGGCGGCTCTTCGTCCGGCTCGGCGGCGGCGGTGGGCGCCGGCATGCTGCCGGTGGCGCTCGGCACGCAGACGCAGGCGTCCACGCTGCGCCCGGCCTCGTTCAACGGCGCGGTCGGCTTCAAGCCCACGCTGGGCTCGCTGCACATGGCGGGGATCCACCCACTGTCGTCCACCTGCGACCACCTGGGCTTCATCGGCGCCACGCTGGAAGACGTCTGGCACACCGCGTCGCAGATCTCGCTGCAGGTCGGCGCGCCGGGTTACGGCTTCCTGAATGGCGCGGCGGACGTGCCGCCGGCCCCGGAACAACCGCGCACGCTGGTGCGCCTCTACACCAAGGGCTGGTCCGAGATCGACGCCGCCACGGAAACCGCTTTCGAGGCCACCGTCGAACACCTGCAAAAGCGCGGCGTCAAGATCGTCAGCAAGCACACCGACCCGGCCGTCGCCGCGCTCGAAACCGCCCTCGACGCGGACGTAGAGGGCGCACTCGACATCGTGGCCTACGAATTGAAATGGCCCTACTCGGACTACGTGGCGCGCTTCGGCAAGCAGATCGGCGAACGCATCCACGGCCTGCTCGAACGCGCGGACAAAATGTCGCCGGCCGACTACGTGGCGCTGCTGGAAACCCGCCGGCGCGTGCAGGCGCACACGCGGGCGGTGCTGGCGCAGAACGGCGCGAATGCTTACCTCACCCTCGCCTCCAGCGGACCGGCCATCCTTGGCCACGAGTACACCGGTAGCCGAACTTTCCTCGTCTATGGTTCCTGGTTGGGCTTTCCGGCCTTCTCACTGCCCCTGCTGGATATCGGCGGGCTGCCCTGCGGGGTGCAACTGCTCGGCGCGGACCACACCGACGGCGGGTTGTGCGGCACCGCGCGCTGGGTGATGCAGACCTGCGCGGACTGAAGCCGGCTTGGGGCACAATGCTCCCCGCGGCAACCAGAACAAACAACGAGGAGGAAATGCCATGATAAGCATCGCCCGCACCCTGCAGGGACGCGCTTGCACCGCTGTCGTTTCACTGGCCGCCATCAGCGCACTCGTTGTGCCCGCAGACGCGCCGGCCCAGGCGCCTGCCTGGCCCGCCAAACCCGTCCGCATGGTCGTGCCCTTCCCGCCAGGCGGGAACACCGACATCATTGCTCGCATCGTGGTGCCGCGCATGAGCGAGAACCTCGGCCAGCAGATCATCATCGACAATCGCGGCGGCGCCGGCAGCATCATCGGCACCGAACTGGCGGCACGCGCGCTGCCTGACGGCTACACCCTGCTGATGGTATCGGCGGCGCACGTCATCAACCCCGCGATGGTCAAGAAGCTGCCCTACGATTCGGTCAAGGACTTCACGACCATCTCCGTCGTCGCCGACGTGCCGACGGCCTTCGTGGTGCATCCCTCGGTGCCCGTGACCACGGTGAAGGAATTCATCGCCCTCGCCCGCAAGCGGCCCGGCGAACTCAACTACTCGACCGCCGGACGCGGCACCGTCGGCCATCTCGCCGGCGAACTGCTGTCGTCGGCAGCCAAGATCAAAATCGTGCATGTGGCCTACAAGGGATCCGGTCCCGCCGTCGTGGACCTGATGGCCGGACACGTCCAGCTCCAGTTCGCCAGCATGCCGGCCGTGATCCAGTTCGTGCGCGGCGGCAAGCTGCGTCTGATCGCGCAGACCGGCGAGAAGCGTTCCGCGGCCGCCGCCGACACGCCCACGATGATCGAATCGGGTCTGCCCGGCTTCATCGTGTCCAGCGGCTTCGGGCTGATGGGCCCGGCCGGCCTGCCGCGCACGATCGTTGACCGCGCCCACCAGTCGCTCAAGGCCGCGCTCAACAACCCCGACGTCCGTAACCAGCTCTCGGGCCAGGGCGCCGATCCGATCGGCAACACGCCGGAGGAATACGACGCCTTCAACCGGGGCGAGATCCAGAAATGGATCAAGGTCGCCCGCGAAGCCAATATCACTGCCGAATAATTTTCTCATTTACGTCGCACGGAAGAATCAAGACCATGGCTGTAAACGCACAACCCCTGAAGTCCCCCGCCCCCGACGCGCCGCGACAGGACCCGCACGGCCTGGAAAATGCGACCCGCAAAAAAATTCAGGCGGAGAACGCGAAAAACTTCGTCAGCCTGCAGGAGATCGTGGCCGCTGCGCATCGCAACCTGTCGCGCTCGGTGTGGGACATGCTGTCCGGCGGTTCGGACTCCGAGATGACGCTGCGCCGCAACCGGCACGCGCTCGACAGCCTCGCGCTGCGCCAGCGCGTGATGGTCAACGTCACGAACATCGACACCACCACCTCGCTGCTGGGTCAGAAGATGCCGATCCCGGTGTTCATCGCGCCCATCGGCAATTACCTGCAACTGGCGGACCCGGAAGGCGCGCTGCCGGTGGCGCGCGCGGCCGCCGCCAAGGGCATGCCAGCCTTCATCAGCACGGCGGCGAAACCCGGCATCGACCTCATCGCGCAGTCGGTGCCGGACCGGATGATCTTCCAGCTCTACATCCGCAGCGACCGCGCCTGGGTGGCGGATATCCTCGACCGCGCGAAGGCGCTCGGCTACCGCGCGCTGTGCGTGACGGTGGACCGCGCCTATTACAGCCGGCGCGAACGCGACATGATCAACCGTCTCGCCGTGCGCGAAGGCGGCACCAACACCCACCAGTCGAGCCTGACCTGGGACGACGTGGTGTGGATGAAGCAGCACATGGGCCTGCCGCTGATCCTGAAGGGCATCGCCACCGCAGAAGACGCCAAGCTCGCGGTCGAACACGGCGCGGACGTGGTCTATGTGTCCAACCACGGCGGCCGTCAGCTCGACCAGGCGCAGGCCAGCATCGAAGTCCTGCCGGAAGTCGTGGCGGCCGTGGATGGCCGCGCCGAAGTGCTGATGGACGGCGGTATCTGCCGCGGCACGGATATCGTGAAGGCGGTCGCGCTGGGCGCGCGCGCCGTGGGTGTGGGCAAGCTTTACGGCTGGGCGCTGGCGGCTGCGGGCCAGGCCGGCGTCGAGCGCATGATCGAACTGCTCGAAGCCGAGATCCGATCCACGCTCGGGCTGATGGGCGTGACCTCGCTCGCCCAGCTCAATCCGTCTTGGGTGCGCCCGGGGCAACCCGTGCTGGCCCACGGCCCCGGCATCACCAGCCCCTTTCCCGTGTTCGAGGAGCATCAGCGAGGCTGACGCTCAGGCTGTGAAAAGTCTGGATCCGTCATTCCAGCGAACGCTGGAAACCATGGACCGATTTCAATCAAATGCAAACCCTTCGGACGCCAATGGATTCCGGGTCGAGGCTCCCGCCTCGCCCGGAATGACGGCCCTGATTCACCCGACCTCGTTCTCCAGCCGCTCGCCCTTGAGGTAGCGGCCGAGGTTGCCGAGAAACACCTCGATGCCGCGCGCGTAGTTGTTGGGCGAGGCCGCGGAGTTGTGCGGACTCATGATCACGTTGGGCATGTCCCAAAGCGGCGAGTCTGCGGGGAGCGGTTCCTTGGCGAACACGTCGAGGTAGGCGCCGCGGATCTTGCCCGCCTTGAGTGTCGCGATCAGCGCCGGCTCGTCGATCACCTCGCCGCGCGCGATATTCACGAAGCCCGCGTGCTTGGGCAGCAGCGCGAGGCGGCGCGCATCGATCAGCCCGCGCGTTTCCTCGGTCAGCGGGCAGGCCAGCACCAGCCAGTCGCAGGCGGGCAGCAGGCTGTCGAGCTGGCTCATCGCCACGACGCGGTCGAAATGCGTGGCCGGCGCCACCTTGCGCCGGATGCCGATCGTTTTCACACCCATCGCCTGCAGACAGCGCGCGATGGTCGCGCCGATGTGGCCCATGCCGATGACGATGGCGGTCTGCCCGCGTATGTCCGCCGGCTGGCGCGCGCCGAGCAACGGGTCCCATTGGCGCTTGGCGCGGGTTTCGATCCAGTGCGGGAAGCCGCGCGCCAGCATCATCAGTCCGGTGAACGCGGTGTAAGCGACCGGCTCGGCGTTCGCACCAGCGCCCGAGGCGAACCGGACCTTGCGCTCGATCGACGCCTGGTACGGCGGCTGATCGGCGCCCGCGGACATGACCTGCAGCCACTTGAGATTCGGCGCGCCGTCCACCATAGGCCAGAACACCGCCGCCGCCGGCGACAGATTGCTGCGATTGCTGCCTTCCCAGATGTCGCGCGAGTAATAGGCGGCCTCGATGGCGGCGGATTGCGCCGGTGTGATCGTGAGCGCGGGCGTGAAGGGCAACAGTTCCAGCTTGCCCGGCGCGGCCTTGAGAATGGCGTCGATGCGGCCCTGGTACTCGGTGATCACTTTCTGCGACATCAGCAACAGCGAAGGCATTCCGGCTCCGATACAGTTGAAAGATTGAAGGGTTAAAGCGCCGCGACGATGGCGTCGCCCATCTGCGAGGTCGAGGCCTTGCCGCCCAGATCGGGCGTCAGGTGCTTCGCCTCCGCGATCACCTTGCCCACGGCCTGCACTATCAGGGCCGCGGCCTTGCTGGCCGCCTGATCGCCGCGCTTGCGGCCCAGCCATTCGAGCAGCATCTGGCCGGACATGATCATCGAATACGGATTGGCGATGCCCTGGCCCGCGATGTCCGGTGCTGAACCGTGCGTGGCCTGCGCCATCGCCTGGCATTCGCCGATGCACAACCCCGGTGCGAGCCCGAGACCGCCGACGAGGCCCGCCCCTTCGTCGGTCAGGATGTCGCCGAACTGGTTGGTGGTGACCACCACATCGAAGCGCTGCGGCGTCATGACGAGCTTCATCGCCATGCCGTCCACCAGCACCTCCTCCAGCTTGCAGTCGGGGAACTCCAGCGCGACCTTGCGGCACTCTTCCGCGAACATGCCGCACACCAGCCGGAACACCGGCTCCTTGTGCACCGCCGTGACGAGCTTGCGCGGGCGCGTACGCGCGATCTCGAACGCGGCGCGGGCGACGCGGTTGGCGCCCTTGCGCGTGACCACGCGCATGCCGATGGAAATCTCGTCGTTGGGCCGGAATTCGCCGGTGCCCGCGAACACCACGCTGCCGGACTGCATGCCCTCAGTGACTTCGCGCAGGAACACGATGTCCACGCCCTTGTGCACCGAGGGAATGTTCGGGTACGACTTCACCGGCTTCACGCTCGCGTAAAGCTCGAAGCGCTTGCGCAGCGGCGGGTTGATCCAGGTCGGGTCGTCGCGCGGATAGGCGTTGTGGCCGATGGGCCCCTGCAGCCAGCCGTCCACCGTCTTCAGGCCATCAAGCAGCACCTGCGGCATGGTGTGACCGGTGGCTACGTGTCCTTTGCGGCCGACCGGCAGCGGCAGCCAGTCGATGGCGAGGCCCGTCTTCGCGGCGGCGGCCTTCATCACCTTGACGGTTTCCGGCACGACTTCCAGCCCGATGTCGTCGCCTTCGAGTATGGCTATCTTCAACCCCATGTAGCCGCCGCTCAGTCCGCCGTAATCCAGCCGGGCAACTCCTCGCAGCGGGCGAGCCATGCGGCCACGCGCGGGTAGTCGGTCATACTGAACCCGGCCTCCGGCGAGCGCTTCACGTAGGGATAGACCGCGATGTCGGCGATGGTCGCCCGGCCCACGGCCAGCCAGTCGTGCGAGGCCAGGTGGGCATCGAGGATTTCCAGGGCGCGGCGCGCATGGCCCTCATATTCCTCAAAGCTGCCCGACTTGTAGCCCTTCTTCACCGCGCGCGCCCACTGCAGGCCGAACTGCACCTCGTTCTGCGCGAAGGCCATCCACTGCATGACCTCCGCCATGCCGAGCGGATCGGTGGGCAGCCATTGCTCGCCGCCATGCTTGCGCGCGAGATACACGAGGTGGGCGGTCGAGTCCCAGAAGGCCTTGCCCTCGATTTCCATCACCGGCACCTGGCCGCGCGGGTTGAGCTTGAGGAAGGCCGGCGACTTGTGTTCCTTGCCGGCCCAGTCGACCTCCTTCTGCTCGCAGGGCACTTTCAGCAGCGACAGCAGCACGCGCACCTTGTAGGCGTTGCCGGAACTGGTGGTCATGTATAACTTCATGTCATCCCCCTGGTGATCGGCTGCGGTTCAGCGCAGGTACTGTTTTTCCCATGCTTCCACGTCGGCGATGCCCAGCACGGCGTTGTAGTCGTCGCCCGTCAACATGAGGCCGGCCAGCGTGTGCGTGCCACCGGTACGCTTGAGCACGTCGAGCGCCTCGCGGATCGCGAAGCCGGCCGCGTTGCGCGCCAGTCCGGCGTGGATGGCAATGCGGAAGCCCCATTGCGCGAGGTCCGCCGCCGGCACCTTCTCGACAGGGCTGCCCATCGTCACGTTGACGAGGCACGGCGCCGCCGTCTCGCCCGCGAAACGCCTGAGGTTCTCGACCATGGCCGGGCCCGATTTGATCTCGGCGAACAGCACGTCGGCGCCCGCCTTGCGGAACGCCTTGCCGCGGCGGATCGCCTCGTCCAGCCCGTGCCCGCCGTCGGCGTCGGTCCGCGCAATGATGATGAAATCCGGGTCGCGGCGCGCCGCTACGGCCGCCTCGATCTTGCTGACGGCCTCGCCCAGTTCGATCACGGGTCGCGCACCGGGCAGGTGCCCGCAGCGCTTGGGCGACACCTGGTCTTCGAGATGGATAGCCGCAACACCCGCGGTTTCGAACTCCTGCACCGTGCGGCGCACGTTCACGACGTTGCCGTAGCCCGTGTCCGCATCGCAGATCAGCGGCAGGTCGATGCAGGCGGCCACGCGCTGGGCGTGCTGCGTGATAAGCGTCAGGTCGACCAGGCCCACGTCGGGCCGGCCGAGCAGCGAGGCCGAAACCCCGTTGCCGGTCATGTAACAGGCGTCGAAGCCAGCCTGCTGGACGAAACGCGCCCCGTAAGCATCGTAGATGCCGGGGGCGACGATCAGCGCATCGCCGGCGAGCCGGGCGCGCAGTTGCTGACGGGGAGTCATTTCAGTTCAGAGCACCCAGGAATGGAACCACGGAGACACAGAGATACAGAGATACAGAGATACAGAGATACAGAGAAATGCAGGCAATGAAATTTAACGCACAGTATTCCTCCGCATCTGTGCTCTCTGCGGTTCATGCGTTCCGCTTAGGCTGCCGCCTTGGTCTCGATCGGATACTTGTTCACGCGGACATCGTCGAGCGTGATGCCCAGCCCCGGACCCGGCGGCAGCGGCAGACGGCCACTGCTCAAGTCCAGCTTGTGGGTGACGATGTCGTCAGCGGTCTTCAGCGGGCCCACGCATTCCAGTCCGTCGAGCACGTTGGCCGCGCTCGCGGCCAGCATGATCTCCGCCATCGTGTTCACCCCCAGGCCGAAGCCGTGGCCGACGACGTTGCGGATGCCGGCGGCCTCGGAGGTGGCGATCATGCGGCGGGTGCCGAGGAAACCGCCCTGCTTCATCACCTTCACCTTCACGATGTCGGCCGCATCGGCCCTGATGATGCGGATGAGGCTGGCGTGGTCGAGCACCGACTCGTCGGCCATGATGGGAATAGACGTCGATTTGCGAACGCGTGCCATGCCGGCGATGTCATCGGCCGGTACCGGCTGCTCGAACAACTGCAGGTTCACGGGCTCCATCAGCTTGGCCAGTGCAATGGAGGTATCCGCGTCGTAGCCGGCGTTGGCGTCGATGCGCAAATGGAAATCGGGACCGACCGCCGCGCGGATGGCCTTCAGCCGTTCCGCATCGGCTTTGATGTCGCCGCCGACCTTGACCTTGGCCGAGCGGAAACCCTTCTTCTGCCAGGCCACCGTTTCGGCTGCCGCCGCGTCCGGCGGGAGGATGCCGATCCAGGCGTTGAACAGCAGTTCCTTTTTCACCGCACCGCCCAGCCAGGTGTAGACCGGCACATTGGCCTTGCGCGCGGCAATGTCCACGCAGGCCATCTCGATGGCGGCCTTCGAATCCAGGAAACCGTCGACCGCGCGGTCCATCGCCGCCATCAGTTCGTGGATGTTGGTCGGGTCCATGCCATTAACCAGCGGGCCCAGGCGCGTCCTCAGCATCTGCAGGTGCTCGAGCGGATCCTCGTGCGAGTAGCCCGGCGTCGGGTCGATGTTGCCGAGGCCAATCGTGCCGTCGTCCGCCGTGATGCGAACCGCCGAGCTCTTGAGGGCGGTCTTGCTGGTGTAGGCATTTTTGTACTCGCCCACCAGCGGCATGGCGACGCCGAAAATTTCCACGCGTTCGATTTTCATGCGAAGTTCCAGTCAGGATGTTTTTGGAGAAAGGCGAGCAGTCCGCCGGCAGCCACGATAGCCTGCACGGCCGGCGGCAGCACCGTCGAGTTGAACGCCAGGTTGCGCGCGGGCACCCGCACGGTGCCGCCCGCAGCGTCGATTTCCAGCAGGTCACCATCGGCCACGTTTGCCGCGTCGCACTCGATCACGGTCAGCCCGTTGTTGATCGCGTTGCGGAAGAATTGCCGCCCGAACGACGGCGCGACGATCGCCGCCACGCCCAATTCGTGCAGGATGTGCACCGCCTGCTCGCGCGAGGAGTTGATGCCGAAATTGCGCCCGGCGACGATCACATCCCCTTTCGCGAAGCGCGACGGAAAACCCGGCGCGACATTCTCGAACGCGTGCTGCGCGATATACGCGTTGTCCTTGCCGGGCAGATACTTGCTCGAGCAATTGACGTCGGTGTTCACCTCATCCGGCAGCAACCGGGCGGCGCCCTTGATGACCGCATTCGTCATGCCGCCTCCTGCACGGGACGCCACTGGCCGCCCGTCACTTCGCGCGGATCGGTGATCACGCCCGTCAAAGCCGAGGCCGCCACCGTCGCGGAAGATCCGATCCAGATCTCCGATTTCGCGTTGCCGAGCCGGCCTTTGAAGTTGCGGTTGGCGCTCGAGATCACAACCTGATCGTCGCCAGAAATGTAGTGCCCGGTGATGTTCACGCAGGTGCCGCAGCCCGCGGCCTCGAAGGAGGCGCCGGCGGCCGTCAGCATCTCGATCAGTCCCTCGCGCGCTGCCTGCAGGTAGATCTGCCGCGAGGCGGGCGTCACGATCATGCGCACGCCGCGCGCGATCTTGTGCCCCTTGAGGATGGCGGCGGCCTGCCGGATGTCGTCGAGCCGGCCGTTGGTGCAGGTGCCGATCAGCGCGGCGTGGATTTTCTGGCCCGCGACTTCCGGCACGCCAACCACGTCGTCGATCTCGTGCCGGCGCGCGACCTGCGGCGGCAGGGCCGAAGCATCGATCGTGATGCGCTCGGCATACACGGCATCGGCGTCCGCCGTCACCGGCCGCGGCGTTTGCGCGCCGTGCGCTTTCAGCCACGCCAGTGTTTTCGCGTCTGCTTCGAGAATCGCGGCCTTCGCGCCCAGTTCCGCCGCGTGATTGGAGAGCGTCATGCGGTCGTCGATTTCCATCGCGGCCACCGCGCTGCCCACGTACTCCAGCGCGCGATAGTTGGCGCCTTCCGCGCCCAGCCGGCCCAGCATGTGCAGGGTCACGTCCTTCGCCCACACGCCCGGCGCGAGCCGGCCGGTCAGTTCGATCCGGATCGACTCGGGCACACGAAACCACAGCTTGCCGGTGAGCATGACCGCCGCCACGTCGGTGCCCTCCACGCCCGTGCCGAAGGCGTTGAACGCGCCATAGGTAGTGGAATGGGTGTCGGTGCCGACCACGAGATCGCCGCACGTCAGGTGCCCGCCCTCGGGCAGCACCTGGTGGCAGATACCGTCGCCGATGTCGTAGATCGGCGTGTCCCATTGATCCGCGAAGGCGCGCATGTCGGCGTGCGTGTTGGCCGCCTCGATGGTGGGCGGCGGCGAGTAATGGTCCAGCACCAGCGCGGTCTTGCGGGCGAAGGGCAGTGATTCGACGCCGGTCTTGCGGATCATCTTCAGTGCATTGCCGGCGCGCGCGTCGTGGATCATGGCGAAATCCACGGCCGCGACGACCACATCTCCCGCGCGCGCGGGCTTGCCGCCAGCGTGCGCGGCCAATATCTTTTCAGCGAGGGTGTATCCCACGGCAATATCCTCCAGGGGAAGCAAGATTCTAGCAGCCGCGCACGGCCGTCTCAGGACTTCTCGAGGCCGAGCATCACCCGCGCTTCGTCGGTCGTGGCCGGCTCGCGGCCCATGGCCCGCCCAAGATCGGCGAAGCGCTGCACGAGTACTTCGTTGGTGGGGCAACCAAGTTCCGTATACGGATAGTCGCCGATGCCCGGCGCCAGGTGCCCGCCACGCTCCAGCGCCAGCGAGGCCACGTTGAACAGATTGCCTTCCTTGCACGCCGCGGTCCACTCGATGCGGCGATGCGCGGGCAGGAAGTCGATCAGCGCCTCCAGCCCCCGGTTCGTGCAGGGGTGCGCGCCGACGATGCCGCCTTCGGCCAGCACGCACTGCACGTAGGCCGGCTCAGTGATCACGCCCATGTCGAGGAAGGCATCGACCATGCGCACAAAGGGCACCGCCCATACCGACAGGTGCGGCTTCACGCCCGCCGCCGTCATCCCCCTGGCGAGGAAGAGGCAGGTTTCGGTGCTGTTGAAGTAGACCTTGTCGGTCGTGCGGAACGATTTCGTAGCCGGGTCGTAGGCGTCGATGTTGCTCGACCCCGTGTCCACCGCCGCGAAATCCGGCCGCGTCGCCGACTTCTGCCCCATCAGCTTGATATGGGCGAGGCGGTTCTCGTCCTCCTTGACGGTGATCTGCCCGAGCGTGGAATCGATCAGGATGTCCGTCCGCTCGCGGATCTTCGCCACGATCTCGGCGTACACCTCGGGCGTGTGGCACTTGCCGCCGTCGGGATTGCGCGCATGGAAATGGATGATCGAGGCGCCGGCCGCGCGGCAGGCGGCAGCGGTCTTCGCGATCTCGTCGGGCGTGAAGGGCACGTGCGGGTTGACGGCGCGCGACATGTATTCGTTGACGCGCACGGTGATGATGAGCTTCTTGGTCATGGCAAATCCAAATCCTTTAAACGCAGTCATTTTTCTCCCTCCCTTGCGCAATGCGCGGGGGCTGTCTCTTATACACATCTGACGCTGCCGACGAATAGAGAGGTGTAGA
>ENA-ORBV01006459-ORBV01006459.1-microbial-mat-metagenome-genome-assembly--contig:-NODE-6459-length-20656-cov-6.393702_pt1 | contig 20656 bp, 13 predicted proteins | sample MGYA00237777_ERZ505514 | MGnify/ENA primary metagenome ERZ505514 (study PRJEB26160, sample SAMN06269048) | microbial mat metagenome | isolation source: Oligotrophic lake microbial mat | place... | reverse complement strand
TTTTTCAAGCAGAAGACGGCATACGAGATTCGCCTTAGTCTCGTGGGCTCGGAGATGTGTATAAGAGACAGCTTACACATTGGTGCGACCGAATGGCCATTGAGACCGTTATAATGGCATCTGTTCTCGGTGTTCGGAGTACTCCTTCTTAAATGTTAACACTTGAACTCCAATCTTTACTAGGTAAGTCATGTACAGCAGGGGAGAAGAAGTAGCTTCCGGGGCATTTTAGTTCCTCCTACTCATAGGCTTAACTATTTCGTGGCGGTATTCATAATGACCGCTGGACCAATGAACAAAAGGCCGTGAAACATACAATTGTACAGTACTGCTATTACTGCCATTCATTGTAGAGCTTGAGACGGAAGAATAGAAGATCCCTTCCACCGGATGAATGAACACTACTCTACTAGCTAGCTAGTAGCTAGCTAGCTAAGTAGCTAGCTATCTACCGGTATGACGACGAAGTGCCAACGTAGTACGCCAACAGTAAAATAGCCCCTTAATCTTCTCCACTACGTAACTATCTATCTTCTACTATCTATCGACAATCTAGCTCCGTTGGTTGTACTGGTGCTACAATACCGCTATTTCAAGTACAATAGCCTCTGCCACTAGCTAGTGGCTACTAGTAGCAGGCAATAGTCGTGGAGCACCTTCCAACAGTTCCCGGAGTTTGCCTCATTGCAACGGGGGAACTCTACAACAACAAGAAACAGATTAGTAGAAGAAATAGAAGACGAGCATTTTGGGCTGTGTGTGCTTTCGTACTAGTGTGAAGTAATTGCACTGATTGTTCCTAGTTGACAGCATGGTAGATATCATGAGCCACCATAGCCACCGCTCCCTACGAAGAGGAGTCGATCGTCCTTCTATGGACATTAGCAACCATACCAAGGAGTCCGAGGATGACGATTCTCTTTTGAACCATAGCACTCGACAAAACGTGTACAGCAAGTCCAAAGTCTTGCCGGATTTTTCCAAGAAACGAGCGGAAGAAAAGACTCTTCAAGGATCCGACTCACAGCTCTTCGTACTCGACAAGAGAAGCAATAGCAGTCGGTCTTTGCGACAAAGTTCCAGTTTTAGTGCTCGTTTGGGGGATGGAGCTGTTGTGGCAGACGTAGTGAAAGCCGTACAAGAACAACGCGACCAGCAGGATCCACTGGAAGCCGCTGTATCCACTCTAGAGTTGCTGTTGAGCTTGCCTCTCGAAGACGAAGAGGAAAAGAATGGTCCTGGCACATCTAAGAAGACAAAACGATCCTCTAGAAAGGAGAGAATCGCCACAGGGAAAACCCGACAAGCTAGTCTGTCTCCCTTGGTACAGAAAAGAGGGCTGGGCAGCAAAAGGGGGACTCTTTTATCCAATTCATCTCCTGCCTTGATGAAGTTGGGTTCGGGCCCACAATGCTATCAACCATCTCCCTACAAAGTCAGAGATTCGTGCATGCTTCAAAAACTCAAGGCCTCTTCCATTGTCAGTCTCAATCGTGATGATTATGACGAGGAAGAAGACGAAGAAAGGAATCACCAATCTTGTTCTTCTCGACTGAGACTTTCCTTTTCCAAACTTCCAAAAGAAGAGGATCTAGAAGCATCGCTCTCCCAACTGGGCCAGCAGCAACAACAGAAAGCAGCAAAGGCATCCACGACTACAATCCCTAGCAGTGATGAAAACAATGACAGCACTGTCATTAGCTTTTCTTTGCGACGTTGTAGTTCAGGGGCAAAACTGAACCCGTGCAAATCCATGCCTGATTTGTCAAGGTCTTCCGTATCCGCATCCTCTTCCTCGCATTCTTCTGGCCCATCTGGATTAAAATTTGAGCGACAACCAAGCCGGGCTGTCGATCGTTTGCGCCTATCCCTCATGAAGAGCCGAGTGGATCATCAAACAGATGGTGTTAGTTCTGATTCTGCTCACGATTGCGCTTTCATTCGGGAAGAAGAAGAAGAAGTTCCACCACCACCAACACTACGTATCATGAGAGCCAGGTCCACAGGTGCTTTGCCGTTTGGATTGCATGGTCATGCTGCAAGACGAATGTCTCAGGAACATGATCAGCATCACCCACGGCCCGCAGCACCCAAAATAGAACGACGTGGCACTTCACCAACACCACAGAAAGACATGAAGAAAAAGCCGAGTCGTTTCTACTTTCTCGAAGATGCCAGCAACAACAACCACCATGATGCCGCAGCTTTTGCGGGTGATGATGAAGCCACGGCGCAAACCCAATTAATTAAAATGCAAAAGATGATGCGAAAAGCCAATCGACGCTCTACGACAAGAGGAATGAGCATTGAGGATCTAAAGCAGCAACGGGAAGAAAAACAAGGTCTTGCTCGAAGAAGAAATACGAGCTTGGCGGACCTGTCATCTCTTCCTTCAGCGTCGGGCGATCATCGTCATCAGAGACCATCATCTTCTGCTTCTTCTATGGACAGTAGCAATAATGGTATGCGAAGGAGTCGAAATTCAGCACCGGACTTGCATATGTTCTCCCACACCAAAAAGCGACGATCCTTGGACCGCCTCATTCGGGATGCGCAGCAAAATGAAGCCCACAGCTCTTCTAGTACTTTATCCTCATCGGGGCCGTCTGCTGCCAGCTCGGCGTCTCGTCGTCACACCCACAACAACAATGATAATCTTACTGCTGCGCTTGCCAATGTCAAACCTACTTTGCCCGCAAGACGTGCGACTTCCGCCGGATCATGCCCCTCCCGAAATCTGGCACGACTGACCGCACCGATCGCGGACTTGATGGATGCTTCTACCAATACTCTCTTGTGCGAGTCCATGCAGACACCCTCGAAATCCTCCAAGCATCCGCTCCAGAAACAATGCAACTCTCGCCGTTCTCGGACCGATGTGTCTGCGGCCACGTACCAAGTGCGCCGAGCGCAGAGTACGGGCAGTGTATCAGCAGCTTTGGAGGATTCGACGACAGAGACAAGGCAGCAGCAAAATCATTTGTGGACAGCCTCTGGTACCACGCCCACAAGAAAGACACCAGCCAGAACCGATTCGTCTACCAACAAACTTGCCATGCTGGCCAAGCTCAGCAGACGGGTCAAGTCAAAGGAATCATTGGCGGGAAACACGAATCCAAACGCATCGTCGTCCCCCTCCTCTAATAAAAACAAGAATGCGCAATGGTCATCGTCGTCCTCTCCCAAACTATCCAACTTGATGACATCTATGGATCATGATAACGCACCCAAGAAGAGATTGCCCTCCACAAAGTTGTCCTCTTCCTTGCTCTCGGAAAAGCCGACTGCACAACGCCGATCTATGATCCCTGGAGCACAGCAGTTGCTCTCCTCCAGGACATCCGGTAGCAACGAAGCATGGGCCTCTACTACTGCTGTTGCTCCTAGCAGGAGGAGCCTTACAGGTGCCAAGAACAACATGTCAAATCCATTTCAAGCCATTGTCAATGCCGGCGTGGACGTTGGTTTTGCAACAGAACCACGACCTTTGAGTCCACGGCCTGCGAGATTGTCCATGAAGTAGAATGAATGAATACGGATATCTCTATGCGCTGGTTCTAACTGAATCTCGGGGAGTCATGCTGTGAGAGAGCTCAACCACCAAAAACGAGTTTTGGTTTCTGTGGACGGGCGGAAAATAAAAACTAAACTATCTATTGAATTAATTGCTATCTTCATTATTGACGATTAAATAAACTCAGTTTTCTATATTCAGAAACAGGCAGGTAGATCGGAAACCAAAGCATTAAGAGTTGCAATTCATCTAGCTAGGCACCAATAGTAGTAGTCTGCACTCGCCTCGTCTATATTATCTTAGCTCGAATGACAAAGTATCAGTCAAAACGAGTTTTACTAGGATCGTAGAAGAAGGCAAAATGATCAGTTGGGGTTTTGGTATGTCATGTAATTGTGTGCGAGCTACCTCAAGCGCCGGGAACAACAATGCTGGAATGATTCGTTGACAATTTCGGCTGCTGCTGCTGGCCGACTTGAAAGCGCCGAATCCTCGAGCCAGTCACAAAGGATTTCCTTATCGCCTGGTTGGAGCTACCCCTCTTGACAGCACCTTTAGCAAGAGAAGGCTTCATGGGGGATTGATGTTCTTTGATGGCCTGAAGCACATTGCCTCGCTTGGGGTCGCCCGCATTGAGCAATGTGACCATGTCCCGATTCGACAGGCCACGAGCAAGCGTGGGTCGAGAAGACGCCAGGGTGGGTTTGGCTTTTCCCTTGGCGGACGACGATGTCCACATCGCATTTTGCCGGTGCCCGACGGGTAGCATCGACTCTTCAGCCCTGGAGGAGAAACCGATGCGGGATGAGGATGACAGACGGCCCCGTGATGATGATGATGGCTTGGGCTCTACTAGCGATCTCGACCGACGAAGGTTTCCGCTCGACAGTGCAGATTTTGATTGAGACTTGATTGTGCTGCTGCGTGAGGACCTTCGACTGCTGTTGCTGTGGTCCGAGGCATCCATTGCCGCCAGCAGGTGTCCCAGTGACGAAGTGAATCCACGACTTCGTCGACTGCTCGCACTGGCAGACGATTGATCCATGTTCTTGTTGCTGCTACTTCTTCTTCTCATGCTTGTAGAGCGAACTTAATGCTCAGATCGGAATTTTCTGAAAATGATGCAACTGCAACCCGGGACTCGAACCCGCCACCTTTGAAAAAGACAATGGCTAACCGGACCACTGAGCCTACCCAGGCTCTACAATTGCAACATTATTTTTCTTCTATGTGAATCTGCATGGTTCCTCAATTCCAAAGTGGTAGTTCCGTAAATCCCACAAAGGAAGAGGCATATTCAATCGTCACGTCCTCACACTTCCAACTCTCCCTGGTTTCCTCCCAGATCGTGCCTCAATCCCACAAGGGGAGAGACTTTGTGTCATGCTTGTAGAGCGAACTTAATGCTCAGATCGGAATTTTCTGAAAACAATGCAACTGCAACCCGGGACTGGAAAGTTTCATTCCGTCACTGTGCTGCTGCGGCTGCGAATGATGGGATCGACACGAACGATCCATGCGCACGGATGAACCATGACTCGCAATGCTGTTGTCCATCATTTTTGCCAAGGATGTTGTCGACACCTCATCGTCCTCTGGATTTTTATTCGAGGCGGCTGATCGACTCAAGGATGCCAACAGCGCCAAGCCACCGGATTGCGATGCTGGGCTGCTTCTCCTGGAAGAGCTCTTCTGCTTGGTCGTGTCATTGCTCTTATCAGGATTCCTACGCTTGTCTTGTCGTTCTTTGAGACTTGTTGTAGAACACCTTTGGTTCGTCTTCGTTGTCGCAATGCTGTGGTTGCTACTGCTTGTTCTGCGACAGGCAGCACCGAAAACACTGGAATCCATGCTTTTGTTTCTCGTGAGTTTGGACGGTTTCTTCAAGGATTGCGTGAACAGAAATTGATTGGAGGCATCTAACATTCCAGCCGTGTTGGCGACTGCGCGTCCAAGCGAGGTTGCTCGCGCAGGAAGAGGAGGAGGTGGTGGTGAAGCAGCAGGATTGGGCATGGTTTCTGTTTTGGGGGACGCTCTTTTTCCAAGAAGCAAAAGAGATGGCACCGGCGATGCTGTCTTTTGACTGACACTCCCACGTTCTTGAGAACGACGCGTCAGATCTCTGACCAAATCCAATGCATTGTGACTTCGAATGCTCTCATCTAGATCAGCAACATTGCCAGCAAAGGTGTCGTCATCATCATTGTTGACAGTGCTAACGTCATCGTCGTCATCATCGACAAGGGAGGAAGAATTTTTCTTGGCAAAGAAATTGCTTTGTGGCAGCAATTGTTGATGCAACCTTGTGGCGGCTGCTGTTGCTGGTGTTGGGCCTGGTGCCTTGCCGCTACGAGTTGAGGTCCATTGCGCATTGACATGAGCACTTTTGGAAGTTAGACTGGTGCTGTTGTTGGCCTTGGCGCTAGAATGGTAGGGAAAGGAACCCAAACTAGCGACTCTGGGTGGTGGTGGTGTCAGCAAGCGAGGGGACCGTCTCCTTTGGGCTTGTCCCTGTTGCTGTTTGTGTTGACTGCTGCTGATGCTGTTCTTGTCCTCTGGGTGGGTGGCCGTTCGCCGCACCGATGTTGGAGCAGACAAAGGAAGTTTGGGAGAAAGACTTCGACGAGACCCTCGTCCTTCTCGTCGACTGCTGGAGTTGTCTAGCAAAGTAGGAGGACGATGTCCGGCCTCGTTTTCTCCTGCTGTCCCCAACAATGACGTCAGAGAGGCTTCCGACGGTCTTGACTTAAAGCGATCCGAACTGGACAAGGACCGTTGAGAGGAAGTTCTCTGAAAGGGATTGCTGTTTTCCACACTCATGGCTCGCCGCATAGGGAACCGGACTGGGGAGTGTTTTCTGCTTCTGTGGATGCCGCAGTCGTCGTCCAGAGATTTTCCACGTCGCAAATTGGATTTGCTGTTGGGCCTAGGAAAAAGGCTCACGCTGCTGCTGCTGCTGCTTGTCGTCAAACCACTTTCAGTGCGTCTTGACAAACTCAAACTCGTGCTTCGACCTGGGGTCCTTCTGTCCGTGGTAGCATTAGCATTAGCATGAGCAGATAAGCTCACACTAGAACTCCCACTTGGTCTCAAACTGCCTTTTGTTTCAAGGGCGGGCACACGTCTTGCGTTTGGTCCGGGAGACAGGCTTCGGCTTTTTGGCATCTGACTGTTTGGACTGGTAGCAGGCACAGCGTGCCTAAAATTGTGCAGCTGAACAGAGGCCCCCGCACCTGCACCTGAAGTGCGGCTCGGCATGTTGGGAGACGAGAGAGAAGAGAATCCATGTTTCTTGAGCTGATTGTGGTTGCTCCCGCCGAGGCTGTGTTTCACACCGTGGGAAGAAGACGCTCGCCCCAACGCGTTCTGCATGGAGGGCAAAGCAATGGCAATGTCTCTGCCACAAATGTCTTGCTCAACAATTTTGTGAAAGGAAATTTTCAGGCGCTCGGAACAAGACAAATCTTCCTTGTGCTGATGCGCCTTTTTGTGATCAGCTGGATCTTCCGATGATTCAGAGGATGAAGACTCGTCCTCTTCTTCTGATTCCGACTCGGACGAATCTGAATCGCCCATTCTAAGGTCGCAGAGAGAACCCAAAGTGCTCAAGGTGTCATCCAAGTCATGATGCCGGCTTCCTCGGTTCTGGCTGGCCAAACTGCGAAGACCACCACTGCGTGCTCTGCTGCCAGCTCTGCTGTGACTGGTGCGACCACTGCTGCCTAGCAAAAGACTGCCACTGCCGGCTCTGCTGTGACTGCTCCCGCCACTGCCATTCCGAGCAGGAATTCTCCTGACTTCTCCTCCTCCTCCTCCTCCTCTTCCTGCCATTTCATCTCCAGCACTTTCCAAAGGCAAAGTCAACAGAAATTTGGTCGTGGAAATGGCATGCTCCATCTTCATCATGGTGCACTTGGCATTCGCCTCCGTCTGACTTCTGGTGGTTGCTGGGCTGCTGCCAGCGGCACCTCTAGTGGTAGAGGAAGGCATCTTGCTTGGCATTCTTACTCAATTCACGGAACGCCTGGCTGCTCGAAAAAGCATAAGACATTGGGTGACATGCCGCACAGCATCAACGAATGCTGCTGCAGCTAGAGCAGCTGCTTGCAGCAATTTTGGTTGCAGAGGTGCAGCAACTGTGGCTTGAGCTGCAGTTAGCGAATTGTGCGAGGGCTTTAGCTGTTGTGCAGTTTTTGGGCATAGCATCGTAGGTGCTCGACAGCTACTCCATTACTCCGGTAGCTATCTAGCTAGTAGTCTAGCTGGTTGGGTGTGTGTCAAGGAACAGATAGACCGTTGGGCGAGGGCAAAAGCAGGTGGGAAATTAGTGGCACGTGGAAAGTAGTGCAGTACACGCAGTAATCTACTTCGAGTAATAGAGTCCCTACCCTCCGATAGATACAATAGGACTTTATAGGGCTATGTAGCGAAAGGAACTTGTAGTAGGACCTACAGTATTTTGTTTTCTTCTGTTGTGGTGGATGTCGCTATCGACTCTTTGATTTATTGGATTATCGGTGAATGTAATAAGAGTAGGAATTCAGAAACAAACAACTTACACGAAAAGGTGACGCTTTAAGCCGCCATAAAAAACAGTCGATAGTGATGGGGAAGCAGAGGCAATAGGTTTTTATTAATTGTCGGAATTGGCAATGAACACAAGGAATACAATTGGTGACTGTACGGATTCTGCGAGTAAAATTATTTGGGCAGTGGTCAAAAATAGTGTGACGTTACTGACGTATCTAGCCTCAATGGTTAAAATTTCTAAACCATCGGAACGCCACCACAGAAACTTTTCGTGTACAATATTACTGTACAGTTTTATAGCCCGAGCACGCACTCCATTACTCTGTGTGAACATGGTTTTCGCAACTAAGGAAAACTGCCAGCTAATTCTATTCGGGGTGAAACGTCGTACTCGGAGCAGTATAGTACGTACTAAAGTCTGCTTCTGAGCTGGTCGGTCGATAAAAAATGATCCAGTGGTGGAAGAAACACACCTACCGGTTCACAGAATTACAGTGCTACTGCCTGTACTGTACTTGTTGGACGGTGCTTACGCCCATGACCACAGGATACACCGAAGCCTAAGTCGGTGTGCTCCGACACCATGGCGGTTCGACTACTTGTGTGTAGTTACGACGTACTGTAGTAGTAGACTAGCTAGCTACACCGGTGTAGCTGCATTGAATGATGCCATTTTTGGAAGGCTGATAACCTAAGCACTCATATCCTATCCGCCATGCACGGGACTGAACACAAAGTAGGTTTATTATTCCTATCATTTCTACAATATCAAGATGCCATCATGCACAAGGAATGATCGCGAATAATCGAATCACGGAAAAACTATGGGAATCCAGAATTTCACGTGCAATGATTTTGCGGCACCAACGCACGAAGGGAATCCAGAATTCGAACCTTCTTCATGGCGCATTTGCATGCTGCCAGTCCTGCCACCCACCGTACGACTCATCTTTGCATTGGGTGGATCGATATCGTGTTCCAATCGGAACAAGTAACGAAGAACATGGGAACCACAATAACAAGCGCATGGGACACTCATTGTTTTCCAATACCCGGCAGAAGAACAAGCAACACACATGTACAGTACATATCGTGAGTACACCGTACTACTATCACAGTTGCTACTAGCTACTCCAGTAGCTACTAGCTAGTACCAGCAAGCACACAACCGATCCGGAATCGACTCGAACCGGAATGTCACCATGTTTCGACCTCGCACAGCCTAACAAACTTGTCTATCTAACTGACATCCTGCCGGATCATGAAAGTGGAAGCAGAACAGATTGCTAAATTTACCAACATCAAGTAGCTCACAAAAACTAAAAAAGCATTCAACATTATCAATCGAACCCTTTCCTCATACCAACCAACTAAATAAAACACATACTATCACCATGGCTACCCTCTTTGGCTCCCTCATCACTTCGAGTATCCGACGATCTCCTCTTTCAAGCCCCATCATTTCAAAACATCACGAACGAAATAACACTGACGTTTGTGTCTTGGACGAATGCTTCCACACATTGGAATTCCTTCGCTCCAAGGACGAGATGGAACAACGAGACGATCGTACCAAAAGTTTTGAAGACGACAGTGTCGACTCGGATGTCGACGAGGCTGAGGTACAGCATCCCCATCAGGTGGCAGAGGCTGCCGTTCGTGAATTTGTCGCGATCAAAAAGGCCAAGGCATTGCGAAAAAAGCAACGCAAGCCCATGCCCTCCAAACGTCAGTTTTTAGTCCAAAAGGACCACTCGGGTGTGCTATCACAAATGTCAGTTTGGATGTAATCAGTCAGTCCTAAAAAGAAGAGGATACAAAAATGCATACTTACATGATGAAATGGATCGGGTGGCCTTGCAACTGAATGCCAAACCCTTTGATAGGTGCCCGAACCGAACGAATAAGAATAGCAATACATTCTATAGCTTCCTATAATTCAACTACATAAACTAACAGCGAAATAATGCACTAGTATGCTTTCCGATGTTTTATAGCTATAGAGCCTTTTGTCCTGCGCTAGCTAGCGATTCCAGGACACCCCAACTTGCGCTGGCGCCGGAAAGCCTACCTGGAGCCAACGAGATTAGACTTTTACCGGCTTGTGCGTTGGGCTAGCTCAGGGCAGCTGCCAGCACAGAACTGGTCGGACTCGTCTATGCTCTGGCCCACTACCACAGTAGCTATTAGCTAGCTGGCCACTACCTGTAGGAGGGCCAGCAGAACTCGTACTGTTGCATACCCGTAGAAGTATCCCCAGCCGGCGAGTGTGCTACTGTGGGGTAAGAATTCGCCGCCGGTTAAGGTTAGGACTCAGATTTTCGACTCGATTTGTTGCAAAGAGGCATCCTTCTGCTGCCCAGTTTCAAAGAATATGATGTACATAACATCACTGGAACTTGTCGCAACTGGCACCGCTGGATATTTATGGTCCTTTTACTTTTATTAGGAACCCTTTATGTATGTGAACCCTTTGGAAAAGAACCCAATAAATAGGAACCCATTATTTGAATGTCAGATGAAAGGGTTCACAATTAGGAACCCTTTTTAAAATTAGGAACCTTTTCAAAAAAGGTTCCTAAATTATGTCCTAAGACATCAGTTGCTACCAATAGATTTAGGAATCAATTTTTATGAACCCTTTTATTTATGGTCTCATTTTCCACAAAGCGTTCCTAATTATGATCCTTTTTATGGGCTGATTTGTTTTATAGTCCTTTTGCACAAGAGACCAAAATTTGAGAACAGATGTGAAATTAAGAAAATGAGCAATTTCAGTTTAGCTGGAAATGTCAAGACCAAAGGATTTTAGAACAAGATGAAACTATTGAATTCATCATTTTCTTCCTGAGATGTCTGCTTCTTGACAACAGAATTCTTGTTGACTGCAATGTTCATTGTCAACAATTGTAAATTTGTGTCACACATCTGCTTTCAGAATCTAACAGAAACATGCATGTCATTCATTAGGATAAAAAGACTTGCATTGTCACCAGATTCCCTTTATTCTGTGTGTCTCAATGCATTTAATTGTTTTTGTGTTATTAAGTTTGTCTGTGTGTCACAAAATTCAAATGCGGCAAAATGAGCAATGCAGCTGACCAAAACTTGTTGGGGGTTCAATCCTGGTCACATTTTCATCTATAACCCTGCCTAACTCACAATCATGACAAACTAGTTGTCACAATTAATGTGCTGGCTACGAGTGCTTTTCAGTAAGCTGGTCCTGCTTCCACTGGCCCACTGTTGTTGAGCTCATTGACACAACAGTGTTGCTAGTGGGGCTTCCCTTGTCACTGAGCACATCCAGTGCAGGTTTTTTTCTCCGTTGATGTGAAAGAACTCCTGCCAAAAAAGTAGCCTGGTGCTTTAAAAATCAGCTGTGCTGCTCTGTTGTTTTGGTTTTTTTCATGATCAGAGGACAAATTTCTTGTCTGAATGCAGACATGTGATCATTTTTTTTATTTACAGAGATGCCGGTACTGCACTGTAGGAGACCTTGAGCGTTCATTGTCGATTCATTCGTGTTCTTCAGACGTGTTTCCGTCCGTGACACGAGCTTCGTGTTGGCCACCTAAACATTTGCTGCACCATCAGGTATCACACAAGTGCTCGATGCCACCAAAAACTATAGCGCCAAACGATGAACATTGACTACAACAAGACCATGGCTAATATTCGGGCTGCACGAAATGAAGATGGCGAGGCAGAGGAAGACGATCGAGCCTACTATAGCAGCGGGGCTGGAATCAGGCTCAATGAACAAATGGAAGCTCGATGGAAATTGGAAGACTTTGCCAGAAAAGTGAGAGAAGAATCCTATCCAATCAAGCCGAGCGAAATTGAGGACATGGTTAACATTGTGAAGCTTTTTCCTTGTCTGGCTGCCGTTGGGTCGATAGATGGCATCGGAGATCCTCCTCTTCACTTGGTTCTTCGATCAGGAGGCAAATTGCATGCAGTCCAAGCATTTGAGCAATATAGCGAAGATCAACGACTGAAACAACATGTGCAACTGTCATCGTCCAAAAAAGATAATGAAAAAGCGAGCAATAAAATATTCAAAATACGTGGACGCATAGGCACCACGTCGGAACTTCCTCTTCACGTCGCATGCCAATACTCCGACGATGATGTAATTGAGTACATAGCCACGAGATATCCAGAAGCAATCATTGCCGCCGATGCCGATGGCATGTTACCGATTCATTACGCGCTGGAGCGGAGTTGCCGCACCTATGGCAGGTCTCCTTCGATCCATACAATCAAAAATCTAGTAGTGTTATGCCCTCTCAGCGTTGCCCTCCATTGCTCTGACTCGTCATCTGCGTCATCATCGAATCACTCCACGAACAACAAACGACGGTTTGCGTTAATTGACGCTTTGAGGAACTACTATGTCCATAACCATGGTCTAGAAGTCATCCGCTGTATGATTGACCACTTTTCTGCAACCAAAAATCTTGATATTGATCTTCCATTGGGCATGAACCTATGTCTCACAATCGAAATCGCAAAGATGCTTTTCAAGGTGGAACTTCTCAAGATGGATAACATCGAGTACTGGACCAACGAAGCCTTCATCCATTTTATGAAACAACTACAGTTTGTTCCACCAGCTTTTCCAACGGGCGGAGTAAGGAGATTGTCCTTGGCATTGCCTACGCACTTTTTAACGACGTATTCGGAAACACGTGGTGCATTAAGGATGGCGCTGCAACGCAATTGTTCCCTTGAGGAAATCTGTCTCGACGTCTGCAGCAGTGACAAAATTCCACCAACACGCTGGAATGATAACGCTTTGGTGGTTGCCGCGATACGAAAGGGTCTTCAAGATAACAAAATTTTGCAAAAATTAGAGCTAAAAAACTTCGTGCTGCCCAATGCTAACAGTCTTGGTCGTCTTCTTTCAAGTGGGTCAGCGCCTCGGGTGCTTTCTTTGGATGAAGTACAGATCACCGGTCCCTGGACTGCACGCACTGACCAGTGCTGGCGGGATCTCAGCAAGTGCCAGGTCGAAGAGCTCACAGTTCGCTGGACTTTGCCAACAACAAGGAGCGAGGGGTCGAGCTTTTCCAAACTGGTCCAATCACTAGCCAACCTTCCACGCCTCAATAAATTGTACCTAGTGATCGAGGCCCCTCCTTTTCTTGACGCGAAACCACAAGGCCTTAATCTCACACGTCCTCTTGTGAAACTTGTACAGAACGCCAAAGAGCTGCGATGCCTTAAAATTTACGGACGCTGCGACCTTGACAATAAGCAAATTTTCGAGACTCTCAGGACCAACCGCGCCCTCCAAGAGCTGAAAGTAAGCACCATCGAATGTGATGACCTCGCAGAGCTTGCAGAACTTCTCGAGCATTACAACACTAGCCTGACCACCGTATGGGTGCGGCATCCAATGTCTTCGGAAATGGCACAGCATCATTGCATGGCTAAATTAAGGTATTTTGAGAATTTGAACAGATGCGGGCGAGGAGAGATTCGGGACCCAGCTATCACCTTGACTGCCTTTGTCGAGAAACTTCAAGCCGTGAAGGGAAAGTCGGGGTTGAGCGAGGAGAAGGCACTTTGTATTCTGCATGGGCTTCTGCGGGAATGTCCAGGGCTGTGGAGCGTCCTCTAGTCTAAAGCGCAGGGCCTATCTTTGCTTTTTCTTCATCTCTTGACATTGTCTTTTGATCCCATTTGTATTAGTGCTTGTTTATGAATCTGTATTAGACTATTCCAAAGGAACACCATTTGTGTCAAGCAAAGTCGCCAACTCATTTTAATCCTCCATTGATTGTTGCATTGTGTGGATTCTTCTTTCCAAGAGGGAACCATCATTATTGTAAACTCTTGTAGTTGTGCCTGTCAGATAAGGATCCATGCTCTGCTTTCTTTATCCCACTGTTGTGGACTTTAGCAAGACTCTCTAGAACCTTCACTGACAAATGGGCATTGTTGTTTACATTTGTTGCCAAACAATGCGCAAGATGAACCAAAAACTTTGAACAACTAGGCCCACCACTGACATTGTCCTCACCAAAGTGGCTGAGCCTGAATTTGCCAATTCCATCAACATCTTCATTTGGCTGTTAGGGGGGAAGACGGTTGATGTTGTGGTGGACACTACGGCTTCTTCTTTTTGCAGCTCATCCCAACAAATGTAAAACAAGCTGATCTTGTGTTGTGAAGAGGAGCGCATCTTACTCTGTTGGTGTTGTCTGCATCAAGAAACAAAAGCAGTCCATTCCTCTTGTACTGCTTAGTAAAAGTGCAGCAACATTGAGGACACGACAAGACAACTACAAGGGTTCGTGCTTGTTTCCAGTCGGTGACATTTCTGCTTACTAGTAGATGACTTCTTGGGAACACTGCCACTCACGCAAACGGCACCCTAGAATCTTGCGAACAATGGTTCAGCATCAACCATCACTACCAATTATGATTTTTCTTTTGACTTCGTTGTCTTTTCCTTGTTCAACCATTTGGATTTTTGTTGTTGATAAGACTTTCTGGTTCTTGTTGAATCTGAGAGGTGCCATCCAATGTTGTTGGTCTCTTCCCTCATGCAGTCTTCATGTTGTGACATTCAATTATTTATTTCAAGTCTTCAACTTTCATCATCTAAGAAATGTTGGTTGCCTCCATCACTCATGGACTTTTCCATCCTAGCTTCAGATCTTTGGGCATGCAGGTCACAGAGTGCCACTGAATGACATTGGCAACACACATTTTTGTGGGTGGGCTCGGGCTAAATCCAGCACTAGTCAAGAGAGCAGCTGTGCCAGATGCATGCTCACTTTCTGACAGAGAATCACAAAACGAAAAAGAATTGATTTCATGTAGTTAAGTTGTTTGTGCATTCCAATTGCTGGTAACCTGTTGTGTTGCATTGTGCACAACTGCCAGAAAGCAACTGCACTAATAAGTGGAAAGCCAGATCATCAGCATTCTGTCAACTTCATCATTGGATCCAACAACTTGTGCCATCGATGTTATCTCCCCTGAAGACACAGCTGTCATAGCTGCTGGACAGGCACAATGCATGGCTTGCAGTTGCAGCAAACTTTAATTTGGTTTGTGCAACTCAAGTCATTTCAGTTGCACGCATGAAAATTGGGGAGCTTCCTTCTCTTCAGTTCCCGCCTGTGACCTCATCAGGCAACATCCAATGTTTTTGTCTCAACCCATTGCTCTTCATCTTCTTTTCTGTGCAGACAAGAAACTCTCATCCCTAGAATAGACACGAACCTCTCAATGTCTTTTCTACACACATCTGCAGTGCCGTGGTGGTCTCACTTTGCTCTGGATAAAGTCAAAGTGAGATGAGTGGGTGATTGGGGTGAAAGAAACCTCTTTGTGATGTGCCCCCTTTGACTGTCAGATATCTCAGACCCAACTCTCTTCATTGCCACAGAACCATGGACAACAAGGACACTCATTGTTGTGTTTTTTTGCAGCATCATTCATCACCATCAGCTGATGAACCCAATAAAAGCAAGGACCAGGTTCAGATGCAGCAGCAGAAACATTCTGACAAATGAAGCCACAAACATCATGATTGTTAGTAGGGGAAGAACTGTTGGTGTGAAACTCCTTTGCAGAATTTTGCTTTTGCATAACTAGAGAGATCAATTTTTGTGCAAATTCATTGTCTTAGACACTCTAGAAGATTCAGTTCTCTAATCGAATGATTGACAGAAGTGGCATTTTAGTGTGAGTGTGTGCTCAATTGTCCATCATAGGCTGGACTAGTTTCTTCTGCATCATGGCAATCATCATGTTGTAATTTCTTTATCACAAGTGCACTCTTTCAATTAAAGCACCCATCTTCTTCTTCCTTTTTAAGCGGAACCTTCCAAAGGTCAAGAGTGGCCATGATGTCTTGCCACAGATTTACCAATCATGGAGATCTTTCAAGGAGATTCATCCAGGAAACCCACTGTTGGCAGCACAACCTCCCAAGATTTTGAACCTTTGTCATGCAACTGAGCAAGCAAAGATGGCATCTGTGGCTACAACAACATGTGAAGGAACTCCCAACATTGCAGCAGTCTACAAAGTTAAATGCAACAATGCAGGAAAAACATGCATAGAGAACACTCAACAGAATTGCAAACTTACATTGCAACAACAAAGACAAAAAGTTTGTGTGCTTGACAAGAAATCAGACTCATGCTCAAACATTTCACAACTGAGCTCCCTGATGCAACCCCATCCCTAGTCAACCCAATGTGATTACATCAACTGCGGCATCATGTGACAAGAGATCCACATCAATGCAGTCAAATCATTTGCTACCAAAAAGTATGACCTGTGTGCCAAAGAAAGAAGTGCAAGCAATTCTAAAGCAATCTGGATCTTACCCATAACTCCTTATCAGCTCTCACAGCAAAATCTGTGGTACCTGTGGACACAAACCATGATTTCAGAGGCATGCAAAGCACACCAACCCCATCAATGATGAGTCACATAATGACAAAAGAGCCAGCCCAACACACATGTTGCTGTACCACAGACATTAAATGGTGCAATGTCTGCCTAACTAATTTCCAAAGCAACAACCTTTTCCTGTTCTCATCAAAGCTACACTGTGCTAGCCACAAACAAGGCAATAAACATCACAAAGCAGTTGCCCATGAAAGCTCAATGTGTTGCAAAGACCTTCACCGCTCCTTGATTGCATTTTCCTTTTTGGCGTTCATTCATGGGGGGTCTCCAAAAGGAGAAGAAAATCTAATGTTCTGGGAATTCCTCTTTTCCTGCTCCTTTTCCTCATTTTCCTGCTCCTTTTCAAAGTTCCAAGAGGAACACCAAATTTGAGGAAATTTGAAGGAAAAGGAAAATCTAGCTAAACTTTTGCTTTTTAATGCAGCGAGACTCACTTGCACCGGTCAAAGTTGACAATCAACATAAAACTGCTGTAAACTGCTATTATTTTTTTTATTTTTTAAGTCTACAAGGAGTGCAAGCTAGCAGCCAGCAATGCAAACAAACAAACAGACTCCACTGTTGGCTTGCCACTTCACCCAGCACATGACTTACTTGGTTTGCGAACTTCTCTCTCATGGACACCATGACATTGCCTGACTGCCAAGTCAGGTGGTCTCAATCAATCCAAACATTCAAAAGCACTTGCACATTTTGCTAATCACTTTGCAGTTGAATCAACAATGTTGATGAAGGTTTTTTTTTCCAAAAATATTCAAAAATATTCAATGTCATTCAACATTATTCAGATCTGAGTTATGCTTCCTCAGGAGCAGGAAAACAAGGAAAATGTTCTGAATCATGCTTCCTCGTTTTCGTGCAGGACACAGGAAATAGGGTCCAAAAGGAAGGGAAAACAAGGAAAAGAGGGATTCCATAAAGGAAAATGCAACCAAGCTTTCGTATTCTTAGAAGAAAACAACACCGTAGAAACCTACGGCAAGTTTTGCACCAGAAAAGCAAGTGAGAATTGGTGCGTCTATTTTTTATCACTCCAGTGATACAGAGTAGTACCTAGCATCTCACGAGCTATCTAAACCAATAAAAACATTTTTAGTAACTAAACTTTTCGATAAACCAACCATGACAAAACCTGACAAACCGCCCGTCACAGGAGCTACCCAGAGAACCCCCAGTGCCTTGAAGAGAGAGACCAAGATCTACGACCACTTCAAGGCATCAGGCAACAAAAAAGGAGAAAATTTGACTGAAGAACTGACCAAAACGGAAGAACGTATCCCACCTGCCCCGGTAACGAACGACAAGCTTAAGGACCCAGATGACAAAGGAAGCCCCAACATTACCAAAGACCTCCAGGAACAGTTCAACAACATCCCCCCATCGACCGAGCCTAACCCCAACCCCTCTACGGACACGCTGGCCCCAACCGTCACACCTGATAACCCTGCCACTTACAATGCAGCCCTCACAGGACAAGCCATACCTACCACCGAAGAGGACTTTCTCACCCAAGGAGGATTTACCATCCACGAGACAGACAAACGCAAGAGATCCACGAGAACCACACCCACAAAATCCCCAGCCCCGTCTCTCAGAAGCCCCGATGCCAAACAGTCGAAACTCTTTCAGAAAGGACAAACCCCCACCATCACCCAGCCTCACCAAAACCGGCCACCCCCAAAGCCGATGGACCAAGCAACCATAATCTTCTTACCCCAACACCTCCAACTCCCAAAAAGAAGGAACTAAGCAAAGATGAAAACAAGGACGCTAGCAACCCGGAAAGCAAGGACTCTAATATCATCCCAGAAAAGGAGACGAAAGAGGACAAGAACCCGACCCCCAAAGAGAAGGAACCAAGCAAAGCCGAGGCTGCAGGCAACTTGCCTCATTCCTCGGAGAAAGAGGAAAAAGAAGAGAAGGAAAAGTCCAACCCCAAGCTCACAAGGTTTGCGGCAGCTCTCCTCAATGCTATTGACAAGAAAAAAGCCACTAACACACGCCTATCTCTCAATGATCAAAGTCGACATGTCGTCCACCCCCTTCTTCTCCGCAGAAATCAAGAAACCTGCCTTACAGAAGATACACCACCTCTTCCGTGAAAACCAAAGCTACAAAGATCTCGTTGGGGACATTCGTGTGGCCTCCAGGGAAGCGCTAGCCGAATTCTGCTCTGAATGTCTAAAAAACACCTCAGTCTACCACGATGAGGAAAAGCCCAAAAGAGGAACCAACTTAGTCAAACGTACGCTTCACAGGTTGGTCAAGAACACACTCAAAGACTTCCCCTCATGGGACCCCAACACACTGGCCTTTTCCAACACACCCTCGGACATGGAAAAACTCACGATTGCCATGCTTGACATCTTTGGTCCAGTTCAACTTGTTACGGATGAAGAAGAGGAAGAAGAAAACCCCAAACCTGAAGAGAAAACGAACTCAGAACAAGCCAAAACCTCCAAAGCGCCCTCTCCCACACCCAAATCATCAAACAAAACGCCGAATCCATACGCAAAGACTCCGAACGTTAAGCCACCAAACAAAGCAAAGAAAGGTACCCAGGCCAGAAAGAAGAAAATTACTCTCACACCCCTGTTCTTAAAAGTCACCCCACCACCCCATGACGCATGGGGAGAGAACAACGCGGTAAGGAACCAGGTACACAAAGACCTAATGCAACAATTGATGGACCAAATCATCGAAGCCGACCCGGATGCAAGATTGGAACCTTACGATACACCATTCACCCACGCAAGGAACAAACCCCAACAGAGGTGGTTAGGAGCAAATTCCAAAGGGTTACCCAGCGACCCCTACATGTGCGGATGGTGCTGGGCATTCGGGTTCCTCTATTCCTCTGGAAACCAATCCCAATTTCAAATCAAAGTAAACACCTCTATCGCAGCGGAGACTTTTGTACAGAAATTCAACGACTATGGACAAGACACCGATGAAGATGAGCTCGACGCATTCCAGGTAAAAATACACCCCATCCAGAATGGAGACACTACATGCGCGGCCATTCTCCCGGGCACAACGGTAAATACAGACTGTGAGTACCTACAACAGGAACTAACAAAGGCTATCAGCAAATGGTTACAAACGGAACCCAGCAAGGAAAGAAGCATCTACTGCGAATTTCTCAACATCCAATTAAACCAACAAGAAAGGAAAGACATACGCAATGCTATCAAACAATACGAATACATTCCAGCCATCCATATCTTCTGTGAAACTGAACGCTACAAAGAAGTACTCGCAGCCCTCAGCTCCATCTACAACAGAAAGCAAAAAACCAACTTCCCCACTGGGGTCAAATGCGCATGCATCCCAGCATCAGACACAAAGGGTTACAGAGGAAACCGAGATAAACAAAGCCCTCAAGCAAGAACAAAAAGCTTTCCTAGCCAACCTAGACATCAAACGGGTGACCAATGTCATCAGGGGAGAGTCAAACAAACCCTTCGACTCCCGCATGCCCACCATCAAGTTGGCCTCACTCATACGAAGTTTTCGTACCAGGTCCCGAGGTCCCCCATTAATGGTAGGCTTCGACCGAGACATACACCGCCCGGACGTGTATGTATTTACATATAGGCAACAAGACAAGCAGGAAGCCATGGCCATCATCGACGGACTCGGAATAGCCCTGACCATCCGACTAGGACCAGCGACATGGACAGCCTTCACAGTGACGCCAAGGAAGGTACAAGAAAACAGCTACAAATACGACAAAGAAAAGGAATGTTTCTTGACACAAGAAGAGAGGACAGTCCACAACTCCTGGAACCACGAAATAATTCAAGGCAGAAACAAATCTCACCAACAACAGGTATCATGCCCAATTAAACAGTCCACTTTTGAATGCCAAGGGATCAACGCTTTCAAGGACACAACAATTCTAAGTGTCTCCTCATCAGCCAATGGCTCTGTAACCACCGCCACCCAAATCCCAGCAGACTGGGAACTGCTGTCATACTTTAACTCAGTAAACAGTGCAGTAGCTGGGAACACAGCCAAAGAAGACAAGGTAGACTTTGATGATGTGTCATCGGCAATGTCAGGAAGAGCGTCATACATGGACACATCGCAAACATCCTCAACTGCACACGATCGCCCCCCACCAGCAGAGATAGACGTACCAAAAATGTCCCCGCCTCACCTTCCCCC